>ERZ1066138.383-NODE-383-length-15000-cov-6.178789_pt1 | contig 15000 bp, 11 predicted proteins | sample MGYA00382785_ERZ1066138 | MGnify/ENA primary metagenome ERZ1066138 (study PRJEB33369, sample SAMEA5778368) | biofilm metagenome | biome: Industrial cooling water; feature: Water cooling tower basin; material: Biofilm | place: United Arab Emirates | collected... | reverse complement strand
GCGTGATGACGCCCGGGTACGGCGCGACGATCTTGCGATATCCCGCCAGCGCGTCGAGCCGTCCCTCCTCGGCGACCATGACCTTGATGCGCGCCTCCGCGGTCGCCATGTCGGCCTTGGCTTTCTCGCGTCGCGCCTCGCTCTCAGCCTTGAGCGCCTTCGCCGACTCGACCTTGGCCTCGGCGGCCTTGCACTGGTAGATCGTCTCGTCGCGAATCTGCTGATCGACGACCTTGCCCGCGACCAGCGCCTCCACGCGCTTGCACTCGGACTTCCAGCGCTCGTAATTCGCCTCGGCATCGCGCACATGCGCCTGCGCGGTCAGGACGCTCGCCTCCGCCACCTTGAAGGACGCCGCTGCCTGCGTGGCTTCCGCGCGGGCGTGCTCGACGAGCGCCTTCTTTTGGTCGAGCTCTTTCAACAGCTCCGGAACTTTGAGCTCGACGAGCGTCTGCCCCGGTTTGACGGGGTCGCCGAGGTTGACGTGAACCTTCTCGACCTCGCCGGGAATCCGCGCGACCAGCGCGGTCTCCTCGAAGGCTTCGACGGTCGCCGGCTGCTCGACGACGCGGCGCAGCGTCTTCTTGGCCGGCGCGCCAACCTTGATGCCGCCTTCCTGGGCCTTGTCGGCGGGTTTCGCCGGTGAAGAGGTGCAGCCAGTCAATGCCACGAGGCATAGGAAAAGAAGATTACGCGTCATAGGATCCTCGTCACTCAGCTTCCACGATTATTGACGTTCAGACTGCAAACATCCGCATTCCTCCCCTCTCCCCCTGTACTCAGGGGGAGAGGGGCCGGGGGGTGAGGGGGTGCAGGATCCCGCGCAAGGGCGCAATGCACACTCGAAGGAGCCTATCCCCCCTCACCCCCAACCCCTCTCCCCCCGGAGTATCGGGGGGAGAGGAGAGAATACAAGCGAGTGCTAAACCGTCGCGGTTCCATCAAAATGCCGGCTGGCCGGATCGTCGGGATCAAGCGACACCGATTCGCTTGTCGCGCTGCTCATCACCAGCGCGAACAGCGCGGGCAGGATCAGAAGCGTCGTCGCCGTCGCCGCGATCAGCCCGCCAATCACGGCGCGGCCCAGCGGCGCGACCTGCTGGCCGCCTTCGCCCAGACCCAACGCCATCGGAATCATGCCGGCGATCATCGCGAAGCTCGTCATGAGAATGGGCCGCAGGCGATGCGTCGCCCCTTCGAGCGCGGCGCCGAAGACGTCGCGGCCATGCAATCGGGCGCGCTCGGCAAACGTCACAAGGAGAATGCCGTTCGCCGTCGCGACGCCGATGGCCATGATCGCGCCCATGAACGACTGGATGTTCAGCGTCGTGTTCGTGACGAGCAGCGCCAGCGCCACGCCTGCGACGACCGCGGGCGAGACGGCCATGACGATCAGCGCGAGCCGGAGCGACTGAAAATAGGCGGTCAACAAGAGGAAGATCACGACAATCGCCAGCACGAGCCCAATCGCCAGGCCGCGGAACATCTCCTCCATCGGCTCGATCTGCCCGCGCACGTCGACCGTGATCCCTTTGGGAGCCTGTCCTGCATCGGAGATCGCCTTGCGCACCTTGTCGCGAATTCGGCCAAGATCTTCTCCCTCGACGTTGGCCATGAAGCTGACGAGCCGGCGCATGTTGTAGCGGTCGTACGCCCCCTGCATCTTGCCTTCGTCGATATGGGCCACGTCTTGCAACAGCACGCGCTCCTTGCGGTCGGGGCCGGTCGTCTTGATGGGCACGAGCCCGACCTGCTTGGCGGAGTTCATGCGCTCGATCGGGAACTCGACCTGGACCTGATAGCCGACGGCGCTCTTGGGATCGCGCCAGTAATTGGGAACGACGAATCGGCTCGACGAGGTCGCCTCGACGAGCGAGCGCCCCGCCTCCTCGATGGTGACGCCGGCGCGCCCCGCCATCTCGCGGTTGAACGTGACGCTGATCGTCGGGTAGTCCAGCGGCTGCACGTACTGCAGATCGCGCAACGCCGGGATTCTCGCCAGCTCGGACTTGACCTTCCCCGCGAAGGCGAGCGTGTCGGAATACTTCGGCGTCGGGCCGCTGACGACGACCTCGATCGGCGTCACCGCGCCGAAGCTCATGACCGTGTTGACGATGTCCGCCGGCTCGAACGAGACGCGAATGTCGTTCACGCGCTGCTCGATCTGGTCTCCCGTGAAGCCCTCCTTTTGCAAGCGAGGCCGGAGCCATTCGCCGAGCTTTTGCGGGATGACCGTGCGCAGCTCCTCCTTGAGTCGTTCCGTAGGGATGCCGCTGCCGCGCTTGAGGGCGACGCGGATGATCGCTTCTTCAGGCCCGGTCATCCACTGATAGACAGCATTGATCGGGAACGACGACGGCACGACGCCGACGTAGCCGAGCGTGATGTCGATGTTGTCCGGGCCGACGTGCTCCTTGATGATCTCCAGTGCCTGCGCGGTCATCTCCTCCGTCCGCTCGATGCGCGTCCCCGTGGCGGCGCGCAAGCGGAACTGGAACTGGCCCGCATCCACCTTGGGAAAGATCTCCGCGCCGAGGAACAGCACGCCCAGCGCGAGCGCCGCCGCGGCGACGAGGACATAGCTCGCCAGCACGAACCAGCGAGCCGAGAGCGATTTGCCGAGCAGGTCGCTGTAGCGCCCTTGCAAGCGGGCGAAGAAGCCGGCGTGCATCGTGTCGGTCGCGTGTTGATGCGTCAGCAGCCAGACCGACAGCACCGGGACGAATGTGCTCGACAGAATGTACGACGCGATCATCGAGAAGCCGACTGCCAGCGAGAGCGGCAGGAACAAGGCGCGGGCCGACGCTTCCATGAAGAACGCCGGCAGGAAGACCGCGAGAATGCACAGCATCGCCAAGAGGCGCGGCACCGCGGTCTCGCTGTTTCCTAAACGGACGGCCCGGGCGATGTTGTCGGTCCGTGTGAACTGCGTGTGGATGTTCTCGACTTCGACCGTGGCCTCGTCGACGAGGATGCCGACCGCCAGCGCCAGACCGCCGAGCGTCATGAGGTTGATCGTCTGCCCCGTGAGCCAGAGCGCGACGATGGCGCCGAGCAGCGCCAGCGGGATGTTCAAGACGACGACGATGACGCTGCGCCAGTCGCGCAGAAAGACGAACACCATCAACCCCGTGAGCACGGCGCCGAGCAAGCCCTCGAGGCCGACGTTCCACATCGAGCGCGTGACGTACGGCGACTGGTCGAACTCGAAGCTCACCTTGATGTCATCGGGGAGCGCTGCCTGCATCTTGTCGAGGTTCTTGCGCACCTCGTTGACCACGGACAGCGTCGAGGCGTCGGCACGTTTCGTCACGAGGATGTACACCGCGCGCTTGCCGTTGACGAGCGCGTAGCCGGTCGTGATGTCGGTGGCGGGGTCCTCGATGGCGCCAAGGTCGCGCAGATAGATGTTCGCGCCCGGCTTGATCGGGATCTTGCCCAGGTCGGCCGCCTGCATGACCATCGCGTTGGACGGGACGATCGGGATCATGTCCTTGACGCGGATGTTCCCCGATGGCGTGATCGTGTTCCCCGACGTGAGGGCCGAGACGACCTCCTCCGGCGTGACGCTGTACTTGCGCAGCGCGTCCGGATCGACGCGGATGACGACCGCGCGCACGCTCGCGCCGAACGGCGGCGGCGCGGACACGCCGGGCAGGCTCGAGAACATGGGCCGCACGTGAAAAAGCGCCTGGTCCTGGATCTCGCCGATCGTCTTCGATTCGCTCGACATGACCAGATATCCGACCGGCACGCTCCCCGTGTCGAAGCGCATCACGAACGGCGGCACCGTCCCCGGCGGCATGAACGCGCGCGAGCGATTGACGTACTGGATCGTCTCCGAGATCGCCTGCGACATGTCCGTGCCGGGATGGAAGTACAGCTTCATCATCGCCATGCCCTGGACGTTCTTCGACTCGACGTGATGAATGCCGGAGATGTAGAGGAAGTGATACTCGTAATAGTTCGTGATCAACCCTTCCATCTGCGCCGGGTCCATGCCGGAGTAGGGCTGGCACACGTAGATGACCGGGAGATTGAGCTGCGGAAAGATATCGACCTTCATCCGGCTCAGCGCCAGCCCGCTGCCGACGACGAGGCCGACGAGCATGACCATGATCGAAATCGGATGACGAAGCGCAAAGACAATCGGGTTCATGACGATTCCAGCCGCTTGCGGCTTAGCAGGTCTTGCCAAGCCGCAAGCGGCAAATGTGAAGGTTCAGCGATTCCCCACCACTTCGACGCACAGGATCGCGCCGGCGATGATGACGCCGAGGAACATCGACGCGATCAGCTCGAGAATCGCGAACAAGAGCCCCATCAGGGCCCAGCCGCGATAGAGCGGATTGCTCGGCGACAGCCCGCGAGCGCAGAGCACGATGCCGAAGAGCGCGAAGAAGAAGCTCAGGATGTCAAGGACGCCGAACCAGTAATACAGCAAGCGCGTCCGCTGGTGGATGACGAGCTGTTGTTCTTCCTGCTTGAGCGCGAAGTAGAGGACAACGACGACGGCGAGCAGCCCGAGCGAGACCGCCGACAGGATGAAGCCGATCATTCCCATCGTCGTCGGCGCCTCGTGCCGATCGTCGCGCGGCGGGCGCGGCAGATCGTCGAAGTCGTCGTCGTAACGCGTTCGTCCCATGGAACTTCGCTCCCGCGCAGGAACGTCTATTATACTCAGCTTCCGCCCGGGACAAAGAGAAATGTTCCGTCGGTTAAACTCGCGTTGCGTTGGAGCTGGACAGGCGGCCCAATTCAACAAGGGTGAGCCGAGCGCGAAAGTGTATTGCGCGGAGTCGGGCGCATGACATGTACGGTCGGACGGTCCGCCGCCACACCATTCGCCGCTTGACAACCGCCCCCCAAAATGCTCTGATCGACGTTGCTGACATCCTTGCACCCACTTCGTGAAGGAGCCCGCTCATGCGAACGTTGCGTCTGTTTCTCTTCGTGGCCGCCCTCGTATTGCTGGTCGGTTCGATCGGGAGCGCTCAGGACTTCGATCCGAACTACTACTATCGCATCACCAATGGCTGGCAGAAAGGCAAGTCGCTCGATGTCGTCAATGATGGCGACAAGAACAACAAGCTGCAACTGGCCGACACCGGCAACTTCTCCGGGCAGATGTGGAAGATCACCAAGCTCGAGGACGGCTACTTCCGCTTCACCAACGGCTGGCAGAAGGACAAATCGCTCGATGTCCTCAACGAAGGTGAAAAGGATCAGCTTCAGCTCGCCAAGACCGAGAACGTCACGGGCCAGATGTGGAAGCTCAAGATGCTCGCCGACGGCTATTTCGGCCTGTCGTGCAAGTTCCAGGGGGAGGACAAGTCCATCGACGTGATCAACGACGGCGACAAGAACAACCGGATCCACCTCATCAAGACCGGCAACTTCACCGGCCAGATGTGGAAGTTCGAGAAGACCAACGTGAAGGCGGAGTGAACTTATGACGCCACCGCTGTCGGAAGCATCAACCTGGTGTCCCATGAAGCCGATTCTGCATGTTGTTGCGCGGCTATTCGTCACATCCGCCGTCGTGCTTGCCGGCGCGGACCCGGCTGCGGCCCAACCTCCGAAACCCAGAGACGGTCCGCTGGGCATGAAGTTTGTGCCGTTGCCAAAGGGATCGTTCTACATGGGCTGGCACGGTGACAAGGGGAGCGGGCGGAAGACCGAGATCAAGGAGGACTTCGAGATCGCGATCTACACCGTGACGCAGAAACAGTGGCAAGACCTGATGGGGAACAACCCCAGCTACTTCGCTCGCCAAGGCGCCCTGAAAGACCGGGTGAAGGATGTCAAGGACGAAGACCTGCAGCATTTCCCGGTCGAAATGGTGTCGTGGAACGACGTGCAGGGGTTTCTCAAGAAGCTGAACGAGGCGGAAATGGGGAAGGGCTACCGGTACCGCTTGCCGACCGAGGCCGAATGGGAGTACGCTTGCCGTGGCGGCGCGACGACCGAGCAGGAGTGCTCATACCACTTCTACTTTGACAAGCCGACCAACGACCTGTCATCGACGCAGGCGAATTTCCACGGAAAGGAACCGGCCGGCAAGGGAAAGAAAGGCCCTGTCCTCGGCCGAACGACCAAGGTGGGCTCGTACGCGCCGAACCCCTTGGGCCTTTATGACATGCACGGCAACGTCTGGCAATGGACCGACACGGCTCAGGGGACGACCCGGATCAGTCGAGGAGGCGCCTGGCACGACATCGGCGTCATGTGCCAGGCGTGGCATCCGAATCCCCAAGACCCGACGCAGCAGTATCCCGGTCTTGGCTTCCGTGTCGTTCGAACTCCCGTCCGATAACGGGGCGGAACCATTGCGGCTACGGTCTCGCCGCCACGCACGCGGCTCACTTCTCGCGCATCGCCTTCGTCATGCGCTCGGTGAATGCGGCCGCTTGCTCGGGCGAGAGGCTGCTGAGCCCGTGCAGTTGCGCGAACTCCTTTGTGTTCGCCAGCGCCCAGAGCAGGTCCTCGGCCATCTTGCGGCGATCCTTCGTTTCCTCAAACAGCTTCGTGACCCGGGCCTTCTCGTCGGCTTTCGGCAAGCGCACCACCGTCGCGAGAAACATGGTGTCAATCAGATCGGCATCGCTCTTCGTCTTGGCGAGCAGCGTCTTCGGCAAGCGGCCCAGGCGGTCGGCCAGGTCCGTGAAATCCTGGCCCGACGCGGCGGGAACGAGCATGCCGACGCCAATGAGGATGGCAATCGCGAAACGGCTGAGCATGGCGGGAACCTCCGGGAGAGTGCGGGGGGTACCTGATAGTGCTTGCCGAAGGGCGAATAGTTCGCATAAGCCGGACTACTTCTTCGTTCCATCGGTGCGGAACGGCAAGGCCGGCAGGCCTTCGCGATTGTACAGGGTTGCCTGCGGGTTGCTCGCGAAGGCGTAGCGCACGTGCACCGGCGCGGTGACGTTGCCCGAGGACACGATGACGGTATCCTTCTCGATCTGCGCGTTAGCCCAGACGAACTTGCCGTCGGCGCCGGCGATGGCGAAGCCCTTGACGGCGTCCCCCTTCGCGACGAGGCCGCCGCCAACGTGCGCGAAGCTCACGATGGCCTTGTCCCCCTCGATCTTGAGCGAGGCGAACTTCGGACCGGAGTAGACGATCTTCTCGCCATACGCGACATGCCGGGCCGCCAGCGCGAGGCGGGCGCCGACCAGCTCCTTGCGGCGCGGGTGCAGGTCGGCGTCGCTGTCGTGGAAGGCGGCGACGGCGGTTGCGGGGAGCTCCAGCGCGGCGGACTGCGCCTCGCGAATCGGGCCCCAGCCTACCTGGCTCGGGTCCTTCGCCGCCCCGCCGATCGCGCCCAGATGCGCGAACAGGAATGGGAAGTCCCCCTGGCCCCAGTCGGCGCGCCAGGAGCGGATCAGCGTCTTGAACAGGTGCGTGTATTCTTCGGGCCGGCTGGCGTCGCTCTCGCCCTGATACCAGATGACGCCGCGCATGGCGAACGGGATGAGCGGTCGGATGTGTCCCTCGTAGAGCCCGCCGACGTTGCCGGTCTTCTTGGCGCCGAGAAGGTCGTCGAGGAAGGGCTTGAGTGCGGGGGCGGATTCGATGGCAGGCTTGCTGACCCAGAGCCGCGCCGATGTGCCGCCGACGGAGCGATTGATCAATCCGACGGGGACGCCGAGAGCTTTCTGCAGATCGCGGCCAAAGTGATAGGCGGTCGCGGAGAACTTGACCGCGGATTCGGGGGTGCATGGCTGCCAGGTTCCGTCGTTGATGCGCACCTGGGGCAAGTTCTCGCCCGCCTTGACGCCGGTCGCGCCGAGGGTCCATTGCATGTTCGATTGGCCCGAGCAGATCCAGACCTCGCCGACGAGGACGTTCTTGAACGTCAGCGTGTTCTTGCCGGCGATCGTCAGTTCGAACGGTCCGCCTTCCTTCAGCTCATCGAGCTTGACGCGCCAGAGCCCCTTGTCGTCGGCCTTGGCCACGTGCTTCTGACCCACGAAGCTGACGGTGACCTCCTCGCCTGGGGCCGCCTTGCCCCAGATCGGCACCTTCATGCCGCGCTGGAGGACCATGTTGTCCGCAAAGAGATTGGGCACGCTGACCTTGGCGCGAGCCATCAGCGGGCAAGCGAGCAGGAGCGCGAACACGAGAATGCGTTGCATGATGAACCTCGAAGGAATGTGCTGGATGCGGCGGGAATCTGTCGTTCGTTGTATGAGAAATGCCGGCGCCGCGGGGACGCAATCGCGCAATCGGAATCCCCTTGGCCTAGGAGCGGCAAACGGGTAAGATCGAGAGTGACGCGTGACGCCGTCGCGCCGCTGCTCGCCTCCCGCCTCGCTCGCTTTCGCAAGGATCGGACGCATGTTCACGACTCTCCGCTTCACCGTCTCCATTGCGCTCGTTGGTCTTGTCCTCGTGCCGGCGTCCGCGCAACATCCGCTGAGTAAGCAAATCGATCAGCTTGTCCAGCAACAGCTCGACAAGGCAAAGATGCCTGCATCGCCGCGCGCGGAGGACGCCGAGTTCCTGCGCCGCGTCTATCTCGATATTACCGGGCGCGTTCCGACGTACGATCAGACGGTGAGCTTTCTGTCCTCGAAGGACGCCGACAAACGCGCCAAGCTGATCGACGAACTTCTGAGCCGACCGGAGTACGGCCTCACCTTCGCGACGCTGTGGCGCGATCGCATCGTCGATCGCTCGCCGGACAACAGCCAGGCTCGGCAGCAATACTCGTGGGACCTCATCACCTGGCTCGCGGACGGCTTCAACAAGGACCGCGGCTGGGACGCGCTCGTGCGCGAGATCGTCACGGCCGAGGGGGAGGCGAAGAGCAAGCCGCAGCTCACGTTCGTCGTCGCCAATCGCATGAACGGGTTCCCGCGCCCCGCCGACCTGGCGAGCACGACGGGCAAGCTGTTCATGGGTGTCCAGCTTCGCTGCGCGCAGTGTCACGATCATCCCTATGTCGATGACTGGAAGCAGGACGATTTCTGGGGCGTGGCCGCGTTCTTCGCGCAACTGCGCGATCACAACGTGGAGCCGGACGGCTCGACGCGCAATCCGATCTACTTCGACAAGCCAATCCCCGACGCCAAGAAGGAGACCCAGTACGTCAATCGTCTCAAGCGGTTAGGGTTCCTCGCGCCGGTGGAAGGGGCGAAGATCGCGATCCCCAAGAGCAGCGACCCGACCAAGGTGGAGCGCGTCGTGCCGGCGAAGTTCTTCCTGGGCGAAAAGCCCGAGCTGAAGGCCGACGATCCCGCGCGAGCGCGCTTCGCCGCGTGGCTGACGGCGCCGGCGAATCCGTACTTCGCTCGCTCCTTCGCGAATCGGATCTGGGCGCACTTCTTCGCCTCGTGGCTCGTCAATCCGGTCGATGCGATGCGACCCGATTCGCCGACGAAGCATGCCGCGCTACTCGATCTTTTGGAGAAAGAGTTCAAGACGTCGGGCTTTCAGCCGAAGCACCTGATCCGCGCCATCTGCAACAGCGAGACCTATCAGCGCACGAGCCGGCCCTTGAAGGAGAACGCGCAGGATCGCGACCTGTTCAGCCGCATGCAGCTTCGGTTGCTGAATCCCGATCAGATGATCGACGCGCTGGCGATCGTCGCGGGGCGAGCGCCGACGGTGGGCAAGAACCGCGACCAGCAGACCGCGCCGTTCGTCACCGCCGACGCCGACGCCGATCCGACGCAGTTCACGCACGGGGTGCCGCAGTTCTTGCTGCTCATGAACGGCACGGCGACGAGCAATCCGCAGAACCTCGGCAAGTTGACGCTCGGGAAGTCGAAGGAAGACGCCGTGCAAGCGATCTATCACACGGTGCTCGCGCGTCCCGCTCGTCCCGCGGAGATGCAACGGAGCTTGGCGCATCTGGAGAAAACGACGAACGCTAATGAAGGCTATCGCGACATCTACTGGGTGCTGCTCAACAGCGCGGAGTTTGTGTTGAATCGGTGAACGGTCGCTTACGGCTTGGCACGCTTTGCTAAGCCGCAAGCGGCGATTATGAAGTAGACTTGAGATGACCGCCCTGCTATAAACGTGGATGACCCTCCTGCCGCCTCCTTCCGTGGAGCTTCTCACATGACCGCACTTTCCCGGCTGCTTGATTCCGCTACCCGTCGCGATTTCCTGCGTCTCGCTGCGTTCGGCGCGACCGGGGCCAGCGTCTCCGGCTGGCTCGACATCGTCGCGCAACGTGCGTACGCCCAGGAAGTCGCGACCCGTGCGCGAGCCAAGGCGTGCATCGTGCTGTTCATGTCGGGCGGACCGGCGCACACGTTCACGTTCGACCTCAAGGGGGGCGATCGCGGTTGCCCCTATGAACCGATCAACACCACGGCCCCTGGCATCCAGATCAGCGAGCACTTGCCGAAGGTCGCCGAGCAGATGCACCACCTCGCACTGGTGCGTGGCATGTCGACGGAGATCGCCGACCATGAGCCCGCGCATTATTTGATGCGCACCGGCTTTCGCCAGGAGGCGGGGCTCACGCATCCGCACTTCGGCGCGACCGCCCTCTCGCAGCTCATCCGCGAGGACAACGGGCTCCCGAACTTCGTCCTGCTCAAGCCCGGCTCCGGCGACGCCTCCCGCGGCTGCACGGCCGGCTTCCTCCCGCCCAATTGCCGACCGATGATCCTCCAGGACATCGCCCGCGGCATCGCGAATCTGCAGCCGCCGGGAGGAACGCAGGCGGTTCGCAATCGCTTCGGCCTGCTCGAGAACGCGGACGAGACGTTCCTGAACGAGTACCAGGACGAGGCGATCCGCGCGCACCTGGCCGGCTATCGCTCCGCCCTGCAGCTCATGGACCTGCGCGCGGCGCAGGAGGCGTTCCGCATCGACAAGGAGCCGCTCCACGTTCGCGCCGCGTATGGCGACACGCCGTTTGGCCGACAGTGCCTCGGCGCCCGCCGGCTGATCGAGCATGGCGTGCGCTTCGTCGAGGTCATGCATCCGCAATACTGGGACACGCACGGCGGCGCGGTCAACGGCCAACGCAACCTGAGCCAGACGCTCGACCGTCCCATGGGCGCCCTGATCGAGGATCTGCACCAGCGCGGCTTGCTCGACGAGACGCTCGTCGTCTGGATGGGCGAGTTCGGCCGCACCTATGATGGCAACGACCATTATGCTCGCGCCTGGACGACCGCCTTCGCCGGCGCCGGCGTGCGCGGCGGCCGCGCCATTGGCCGCACGGACAACCGTGGCATGACCGTCACCGACCGCCCGGTGCGCGTCCCCGACTTCGTCGCGACGATCCTCAAGACCCTTGGCGTCAATCACACGCGCCGCACCAACGTCCGCGGCCGTCCCGTCGGCTTCGTCGACGGCGACGCCCGCCCGCTGGACGAGCTGTTCGCGTAATCGTCAGGACGTAAAGTTTTGCGAGCCGAGCCATGCATGCGCATTGCTCGGCTCGCGGTGTCTACCGGGCGCGCGGGCGATGTGCGTAGGGCAAGCGGCCTCGCTTGCCGCTGGGCCCAAAGACAAGCGAGGCCGCTTGCCCCACGGTATTGTCAAACCGCCCTCACTCAAACACCCATGGCCACATCACACAAGACGATCTTGTTTCTCTGCACCGGCAACTACTATCGCAGCCGGTTTGCGGAGGTGCTGTTCGTGTCCATCGCCAAGAAGATGAGGCTTCCGTGGAGCGCATCGTCGCGCGCCCTCGCGCTGGAACGCGGCACCGGCAACATCGGCCCGATGGCGAAGACGGCCCTTGAAACCCTCGAGAAGATGGGCATCCACGACGCCGAGCGCTGTGCCCGAATGCCCGCGCAGGTGACTGCCGAGGAACTCGCGCAGGCCGACCGCATCATCGCGCTCAAGCAGGACGAGCATCTTCCTTTGCTGCAAGAGCGGCATCCGGAGTTTGCCGAGAAGGTCGAGTTCTGGCACGTGGACGACGCCCCCGAAGCGCTGGCCCAGATCGAGAGCAAGGTCATGGACCTGATGGCTCGCCTTCTCGGCGGCGGCGGCGAAGCGCCGGTCCAGACCGCAGCTCCGACGAAGCCCGACGCGACGAAGAAGCCGATCACGCTCAAAGTGGGTCGCGAGACCGCCGGCCGGCGCGGCAAAGGGGTCACGACCGTCTTCGACATTCCGCTCGACGAGCACGCCGTGCGCGAACTCGCCGCCACCCTCAAGCAGCGCGGCGGCACCGGCGGCACGGTCAAGGACGGCCGCATCGAAATTCAAGGCGACCAGCGCGAGCGCATCGTCGCCGAGCTCGAAAAAATGGGTTACAAGGTCAAGCGCGTTGGCGGATAGCAATGCAGGACGCCGATTCAACGTCCCGCGGGCTGTTCGAGCGCTTGCTCCGTGGTGCCGAGCGGGAGGTGGCGCGTGAGGAAGTCGCTGAGCGACATGCCGATGAGGATGCTCAGCCAGACGAGACCGCTGAGGGCGATGACGCGGATCATCGGATAGCTGTGCAGCCAGTGCATGAAGAAGAGCAGGATGAGCACCCCCTTCGCCGCCGCGATGGTCAGGCCGACCGGCGCGTGCAGCAGCCCGAGGTCGATGTACGCCAGGAGCACCGTCAGCCCCGTCAGCACGATCAGCCCCGCGAACACCTGCACGTACGTCCGCGGCGCAATCAACGGCTCCGCCATCGTCAGCCTCCCACGTAGGTCAGGCTTTCCAGCCTGACGTTTGCATCGAACGCGTCAGGCTGGAAAGCCTGACCTACAGATGCCGCACCCCGATCATGTAGAGCAACGGCAACAAGAAGATCCACACCAGATCGACGAAGTGCCAGTACAGCCCCGCGACCTCGATCGGCATATAGTGCAGCGCCGAATAGCGCCCGCGCGCGGCGGCGACGGTCAGAATCAGCAGCATCCCGATGCCGATGATCAGGTGCAGCGCGTGCACGCCCGTCATCAAATAGTAGATCAGGAGAAATAGCTTCACGCGCTCGGGCCGCAGACCGAGCGCGGACCAGTCGGCGTCATCGAAGGCGACGCCGGGCATCAGTCGCTCGTGATAGTCGCTGAGGTACTCGAAGATCTTGATGACGAGGAACAGCGTCCCGAGTGCCGCGGTCAGCGCCAGATAGCGCGTCGTCGCGCGCGTCGCGCTGGTGTGGGCCGCGTGGACGGCGAGCGCCATCGTGAGGCTGCTCGTCAAGAGCACGATCGTGTTGACGCCGCCGAACGCGAGATTCAAATGCTGGCTGCCGGCGGCGAACTCGGCGGGGTACATCAGGCGATAGACCGTGTACGCGAGGAACAGTGCGCCGAAGAACATCAGCTCGGAGGCGAGAAACACCCACATGCCGAGCGTCCCCGCCTCGTGCTGCTGCCGCAGGTCCGCGAAATGATGCGCCAGTCTCGGGGTCTCAGCCGGCACTCGGCACCCCCTTCGCGTAGTCGTACGGCCCGCTCGTCACCTCCGGCGTCACCTCGAAGTTGTCCGGGGGCGGGGGCGACGGCGTCTGCCACTCCAGCCCCGTCGCACGCCACGGGTTCGGCGGCGCCGGCTTGCCGTACCAGAGCGACCAGATCAGATAAAAGAACGGCAGCACGTACCCGACGCTCAGAATCGACGCGCCGGCCGTCGACATCACGTTGTAGATCTGGTACTCCGGTGCGTATTGATAGTAGCGCCGCAGCATGCCCAGATAGCCGACCACGAACTGCGGCAAGAACGTCAGGACGAAGCCGATGAAGATGATCAGCGTCGCCAGCTTCGCCCACCCCTCGGGGTACATGCGCCCGGTCATCTTCGGCCACCAGTAGTGCAGGGCGGCCATGTACGCCATCACCATGCCGCCGACCATGATGAAGTGGAAGTGCGCGATGACGAAATAGGTGTCATGCACGTGCGCATCCACCGCCAGCGCCGCGAGGAACAGCCCGGTCAAGCCGCCCATCGTGAACAGCGCGATGAAGCCAAAGACGAAGAGCAGCGGCGTCAACAGCGCGACGGAGCCCTTGTAGAGCGTCGCCGTCCAGTTGAAGACCTTGATCGCCGACGGCACCGCGACGCTGAAGCTCAACAGCGAGAACACGAGGCTCGCGTACATCGACTGCCCCGCGACGAACATGTGATGCCCCCAGACCAGAAAGCCGAGCACCGCGATGGCGACACTCGAGAAGGCAACGAACTTGTAGCCATAGATGTTCTTGCGCGAGAAGCAGGTGATGACTTCGCTGACGACTCCCATGCCGGGGAGGATCATGATGTAGACCGCGGGATGCGAGTAGAACCAGAAGAGATGCTGAAAGAGCAGGGGATCGCCGCCGAGGGCCGGATCGAAGATGCCGACCTGGAAGATCCGTTCGACGGCAACAAGCGTCAGCGTCGCGGCGATGACGGGCGTGCCGAGAAGGATGATGATGCTCGTCGCATACAGCGACCAGACGAAGAGCGGCAAGCGAAACCACGTCAGCCCCGGCGCACGCATGCGATGGATCGTGACGATGAAGTTGAGCCCCGTGAGCAGCGACGAGAAGCCGGAGATAAGGATGCCGATCGCAGCGGGAATGACATTGGTGTGCGACGAGGTGCTGCTGTAGGGGGTGTAGAAGGTCCAGCCGGTGTCGACCCCGCCGATCAGCATGGCGCCGACGCTGAAGGCGGCCCCGAGCATGAAGAGATACCAGCTCAGGAGATTCAGTCGCGGGAAGGCGAGGTCCTTGGCGCCGATCATCATCGGCAGGACGAAGTTGCCGAACACCGCGGGCACGGCGGGGATGAGGAAGAAGAAGACCATGATGATGCCGTGCATGGTGAAGAGCTTGTTGTACGTGTCGGCATCGACGAGCCCGCCGCTGGGCGTCATGAGATGGAGGCGCACGACGACGATGGCCGCCCCGCCGAGGAAGAACATGAACGTGATCGAGAGGAGATAGAGGATCGCGATGCGCTTGTGATCGAGCGAGAACAGCCACGACATCACGCCGAACTTCGCGTTGAGATAATTCACGGGCCGCGACAAGGGTGCTGGCTCGCTCGGCGGCGGCGGTAGGATGGCGGTGCTCATGGGTGATGTTC
>ERZ1066138.382-NODE-382-length-15003-cov-8.341383_pt1 | contig 15003 bp, 6 predicted proteins | sample MGYA00382785_ERZ1066138 | MGnify/ENA primary metagenome ERZ1066138 (study PRJEB33369, sample SAMEA5778368) | biofilm metagenome | biome: Industrial cooling water; feature: Water cooling tower basin; material: Biofilm | place: United Arab Emirates | collected... | reverse complement strand
GGCAGATGCACACCCTCGCTGCTGGTCCTGAGATCTGCAGACCAGCGCAGCCGCACTCGCTGCGGGTCGGCATTCACGCTGGCAACGAGGCGCCGCAGCTCGCGCATCCAAAGTTGCACCCGCAAGGTCAGCAGCGGCTGATCGGGCCTGGCCGGGCTACGCGCCCAGGCCACCAGGGCAAGAAACGCGTTCAACACCATGGGCACATGGCGGCGCGCGGCCAGCGGCAGCGGTCCAGCGAGCCTCTCCGCCAGATCCCGCCATGCCATCACCGTGCCCTCGTTGGCGCGCAGCAGCTTGTGGAACAGCAGATGCTCCTTCAGCAGCTCGCCGAGGCGGACCCGCCATTGCGCTTGCTTGGCGTCATGGGGCGGCGTCTGCCCCTCGAAAAAGACGCTGAACCACGCCGCGATCGCCTGCGCCTGACTGCGATAGCGGGCCGGGTCGAGCACCGTCTGGAAATCGTTGCGGTCTTGCAGCACGTACTCGACGGCGCTTCCGCCGAGGAACTCGGCCACGCTGTCGCGGGCTTCGGTGATCACCGCCTCGGGCGCGAAAACGCCGCCAAAAATCTGTCCGGCGTACTCGCGCAGCGCCCGCGTGTCGCCATCACCCAGCGTGGCCGATGTACCGGCGCAGATCAGCGCATCGTCGGGCGTCTGCAATCGTGCGCGCAGGCGCCGCAGCAGCATCGCCAGATCCGTGCCCTGCGCGCCGTCGAAGGTGTGCAGCTCATCCACCACCACGTAGCGCAGGGTCTGCGGACCGTTCTCCGCCCAGAGCGTCCGATCACGCGGCCGGATCAGCAGGTAGTCCAGCATCTTGTAGTTGGTCAGCAGCACATCGGGTGGTGCCTTGCGCAACGTGTCCCGATCGGTGATCACCGATTCCGCGGTCATCACGGTGCCGGCGCCCGGCTTGCCATCGCCGCCGCCAACGTACATGCCCACCCGCAAGGCGCGGAACGCCGGTGTGCTGGCCACCACCTCCGCGAAACGGCGTGCCTGGTCGGCGGCCAGCGCGTTCATCGGGTAGATCACCAAGGCCTTGATGCCGCGCTGGCCCTCCTGCCGTGCCCTCGCGCAATGGTCAAGCACTGGGAAGAGGAAGCATTCCGTCTTGCCGCTTCCCGTTCCCGTGGCCACGAGCGTGTTGACCGCGCCGCGATCCGAAGCCAGCCGCTCCCAGGCTGCCTCCTGATGCCGATGCCCCCGGAACGGCAGCTGGAAGCCACCGAAGAAATCCACGCCGACCGAGCCCGGACGGAAGGGCAAGCCGAGCTGCAGGTACGGGCCCTTCGCCAGACCATCGTCCGCTTCCACGAAGCGCCGCATCACGCCGTGGAAGAAGGCGTCAGAGGGCTCATACGCGCCGATCAGGAAGCGGCGCGTACTTTCGCGAATCTCGTGGGAGAGGATCGAAGGGAGCATGTCCGCCCGTCTTTCTATCGCTCAGATGTGCAGGGCCAAAGAGCAGAACCGTGGATCAATCTTCCTCCTTCCAACCGTCGTGAAAGCGCCGCAGTGTTGCCGACTTATTCGAATTCCAACAAGCCCTAAAGTACTCCGCCAAGCTCTTGCGATCGAACTCCTTATCCTGCTGGTCACCAGTCTCCAGTATCCCTGCCGCTTCGCGTGAGAACCAGTTGGTGGCCTGCTTCGCACTCCACCAATACAACACATTGGCGCAAAAGCTCTGTGCAAATTCCTCGGCCTCATCGCCAAGGCTCGGAACCTTGAAGCTCTCGAATCCTCGCTCGAAGCGATCGCGAAACTCGGGTTCCGTGGCCCGGACCTTGTCTTCCCGAATCTTGTCATCAGCGCGCTTCCCAACTTGCTCGAGCCATGACTCGAAAGACGACGAACCAGAGAAATAGGCATCAGCTCCCTCGCCAATGCTCGGCTCAGCGCGCAACTCCTCTCTCAGCTTACGCAGGCTATCAAGGACGTCATTGACCCACTTTGAAACATCAGCTTCAGAGGCATGCTTGACACGCTCCAAGAGCTGTCGACGTTTATCTGCCCCTTGCGAAACAAAGTAATCCTTCAGCTCAGCAAAACACGCTTCGCTGGTCCAGTATCCATAGCGGGTTTCGACGAATAGCTGCGAGAGCCATCTGGGCCGGATAACCTGCTCTCCATTCTGGTCTTCACCCTCGTCGTCATCCTCCGTCGCCACGTCAGACACATACCTTGCAGCGATCGTTGCCCGGTTACCCACCATGCTGAAGCCTGACCTCTCCGCAGCGTCATCAAGCGCGGTTTTTGGCGGCTTCTTCGCCAGCACGATGCGAATCTTTCCAAAGCTCTGGTCTGGCTTGAACTTATGGAACAGCCTACCCCTCAGCAACCATGCATCGAAACTCCCGGGATCCGCATGGTCCGATCTGGTGATGGTCAGGGCCGGCATAGACACCCAGGAGGAGTAGGCTTGCTGCAGCCAGAACCATACCGGCTTGAGTTGCAGCCGGTTCAAATTGCCACCGGCGAATTTTTCGATCTTTTCGAAATATCGAAGTGCAGAATTCCTCGCCTTCTGCGTTCCGAGGCCATCGATGTCTATTTCGACGAAGCTCTCGGAGTTCTCTCCGAATCCCTGCAGACTTGCATTGGCAGATCCCAGCAGGAGCGTCGCTCTGGTGTCATCTTTCGATTTGTGCCGCCATCTGACGAAATAGGCCTTGAAGTGGACAAGTCTACTCTCGTGGGCTCGCAGAATGACGGTTCCTGCCTTGAACATCCGTGCACAGGATCTCTCGATTTCATTGAGTCGGTCGCTTGGAACGCCGTCGTCTGCAACCAGAATCAATTGCGCGCCTCGGGCCATTGGCAGCGCTGCCAAAGAGTGCTGTTGGTCCTTCTTGGTCTTGCCGCCACCCGGATTGCGAACGAAGAAACTGGGCGCGGGATAGGGGCCAATGACGATCATCGTCTCCATTTCGTAACCTTCCGGAACGATGGACTCCATGGACAGGTACTGCTCGATCGTCATCCTTCCGGTGGTGTCCAGCGTGCTTTTCATAAGACCTCCAGCATCAGTTGGAGAAAAAATGGGTTCAGGCCAGTCATCTACTGAAAAAACGTCCACGCCTTGCGGTAATCCTCTTCGCGATTCGCCAGCGCGAAGGGGGCGGTGTAGGTGCGGGTGCGGGTGTGGGGGCCGTTGGGGAGGGTGTCGTCTTCGATGGTCTGTTCGATGCGGGTGCCGTCGGGGACGTGGCGGATGTCTTCCCAGCCGTGGTTGCCGCGCTCACTGCGGCCGTCGGGATAGACGATGCGAGTGGGTGGTTGGCTGCGGGCGCCGTGGCGCGGGAGGCCGACGCCGACCAGGCCCTTGGAGTTGGTGAAGACGATGCGGCCGTTGATGTCGTACCAGGTGTCGCGCTCGTACTGCTGCATCACCGGGAACTGCACGCGGTAGATCAACAGCAGCTCGTCCAGCGTCAGGCCCAGCGCCTGAGCGACCAGCACGTCGATTTCGACCAGGGCCATGCGGCGGGCATAGTCGGTGCGCAGGGCGCAGTGGCGGGTCCAGTCGCTGCTGAGGTTCTGCCAGAAGTCCTGCGGCAGTCGTGGGTTGTCGGGCTGGCTCCAGCGTTGGTCGGTAAAGGCAAGGTCGTAGACCTGCTCCCAAAGATCGGCGTAGTGAGTGCTGAGGCACGAAAGGACCAGCGCCCGCACGGCCAGCGCTGGCTGCCACTCGACCGGAAGCGGGAGCTGACTCACTAAGGAAGTGTTCGCATGCCCCATTCCCGTGGACTTCACCCTGTAATCTGCCACCACCGAGAAAGTCGCCCCAGCGAAAACTACCATTTCCCGTGCGCTGCGAAACGCATGTCCCAACACCGTGTGTACATGAGCTACACCTGGAGGAATTATCGCAGTCATCAGGGTTCGCTCTGAGGATGGTCCAATCATTTCACGGTTAACCAAGCGATAGTAACTTGCAACCTGCTTTGGCGAGGACTCATCGGCCTCCAACCAACTGACCCTAGGCATGCGCCTCGAATAAACCAAGCGGTCGACCATGGGCCGGTAGTTCCCGCGCGGCAAGTAATCGTCAGGGAGGTTTTCGAGATCCAGCACATCGTAGTGCTTGTTGGCCGTGCAGATGCGCTTCGGCGTCTTGCTGTAGGGATTGGCGAGGTAAAAGTGAGGGCCGGACAGCACCCAATCTTCAGGCGCCATCGGAAAGCGATTGTCGCCTGGAACGCGGCGGGCGATGGTGCCTTCCTTCTGATCGATAGTCTCGTTCCACATCTGGGTGGCGTAGATGTCATCGCCCAGCCCCCCCAGGCGCCTCGGATAGTCAGCGAGTTTTTGCAGTACGCTATTGAGCGCGGAGGCATGTAACGCAGGCAGGCGAGCGCGCTTCGAGGGCGTTCCAGGCTCGTCGTAGAGGATCGCGAATATGCCTAGAGCTAGTTCGTCAATCTTTATGATGCGGTCGCGATGCCCGGTGAGATTCCATCTACCTTCCTCGGTCTTGTAGCCCGGGACAAAGCCCCGACCATCATGCGAGTAGCAGGCGTCGATTGTTGACGGGACGAATAGATTCGCGATTTGGTCGAAACTCACATCACTTCGAACGGCGCCGTACACATTGACGCTATATCGAGTGTGGTTATCTACTTCCTGGAAAAGGAGGACTTCATTAGTAAACTGAAAGTGCGCTCGAAGACGGGAATAGAGCTCTTCGCGGAGTAAGCCGCCCTTGGGATCCTCATACGGACCCTCCGGGTGCAATAGCCCAGCGACGCCCTGAGGGCTGGAAATCCGCCAGGACAGTGGTAGGAAACATTTGTACAGGTTGGCTTTCTGCCCTTGCAGTAGCGGATAGTTCTGCACTGCATTCAGCACGTTCTGCGTGCCCTCGGCCTCCTCCAACTCTTGGGTCCAGTCAGCGCGCAGCCCCGCAAAGCTGCTGAAGGCCTCGGCGCGCAATCGCCCCAGTTCGGCTGCGCTGAACTTGCGGATGGCAAACAGCGGATTGGCTTCGCCCAGCACACCGGATTCGTTCCATTCAACCTTCAACCACGGCGGATTGCCGAGGATCAGGTCAAAACCGCCGCGACTGCGGAAGACGTCGGCGAAGCTCAGTTCCCAGTGCATGAAGCGACGCTGGCGGGCGATGCGCTCGATCGCGGCGATGCGCGGGAAGGCCTCGCGCAGGCGGTTGATGCGCAGGCGCCCGAGGCGGTCGTGCAACTGCGGTCGCGCTGGTATCGCTGCAGCTGTGGCAAAGAGCTGCGGCCCCGGCGACTGGCCCTCGCCTCGCTGCCAGTCCGCAGCCGCCTGCTCGCCGATGCCCGGCGGCAGCAGCTGCAAGGCCAGCTCGGATTGCGGCTCCAACTCCACCACATTGCCGTCCAGGATGGCGCCCACTTCCATCCACCACTCGGCACGACTGGGCAGCATGATGCTGTCGCGGATGGGCCAGAACCACAGCGCACACCAGTAGTCCATGGCCAGCTTCAGCCGGCGATAGGGTGTGGCCTCGTCGTGGTCCTCATTGAACAGGCCCTTGCGACGGATCGCCTCCTTCTCCCGCCGTGTGGTCGCGACCGCGGCGCTGTCCTGGTGCGGCCAAACCGCCAAAGGATCCTCGGTGGCCTTGCGATCGCGCGCCAGCCACTGCGCGTGCTCTTCCCACAGTTCATCCACGCGCTGGCTGAGCTGCTGCAGGCGTGCGATCTCGTGCGGCTCGAGCGGCTTGCGGAACTCCTTGCGCCAGCGCTTCAGTTGCTCGAAGTCGGCCGGGTACAGGGCCTTGGCGGTCTTGTCGCCGTAGTCCGCCATCGCAGGATCGGGCAGCAGGAAGTGGTAGACCTCGTCCGCCTTGCGATCCGGCTGCTTGGGATCCAGCCGCCGCGGCGCTTCCTCGTACCAGCTCACCACCGCCTTCCTGTCCAACTGGTGCGCGGCATACACCTCGGGGCGAGCCCCGATCAGGCTGTTGCCATCGAAGAGCTGGTAGCCGAACCAGGGCACGCGGGCCGGACGTGGCGGCAGCGGCCGGCCTTCGGCGTCCTCGGCGGGTTCACCGTAGATCGCGTTCAGCCACAGCGAGACCTCGGCCAGCTCAACGGCGATCGGATTGAGGTCCACGCCGAAGACATTGCGATCGGCGAGGTACATGCGCACCTTCTGCAGCTCACGCGGGTACTGCTCATGCGGAATGCGGCGACCCAGTTCCTCCTGCTTCAACTCGAGGTACTTCTCGGCAATCTGGTTGACGGCCTCGTTGAGGAAGGCGGCGCTGCCCATCGCCGGCTCGACCACCGTGAGCGAGAGCAGCTCGTCCGCCCGCTTGTCCTTCAGCAGCTCCTTCAGCGCGTACTTGACCAGGCAGCGGGTGAGCGCCTGCGGCGTGTAGTAGCTGGCGGACTTTTCGCGATCGCGCCCGGCCAGGCGATAGATGAAGCTGCCCTTCGCATAACGACGCAAGCGGCGATGCCCGTTCTCGTCCAGCTCGTGGACGCGTTCGCTCTCGCGGTAATCGCCCAGGCGGCTCAAGGGCACGAACCAGGCGCTTTCGAGCAGGTCCTCGTCGGTCGCTGTCGTCCGCCGGCGGCCCGATTCCGTGGCGTCGTCATCGTCGTCGTCCTCGTCGCCCCTAGCCGCCGAACTCCTTGGTTCCGGCCTGACCTCGAACAGGTCTTCGCGAGCGAAGAAGCCGCGGTAGGACAACAGCGCCTCGTACACCGCACCAAGCTGGTTGATCGACAGCAGCTGGTAGCTGACTCGGCCACGGCGCCGGCCCTTGCGCGGCCGGGTGAGCGACATCAGGCGGATCACCTGTTGCCAGATGCGGTTGGGAAAACGCACGCGGTTCAACAGCGCGGTCGAGTCCGGATCGAACAGGCGGCTGTCGAGCGCGGCCAGCGCAAAGGCGTCCTTGACGCTGGCGGCTGTGAGCGTGGCCTGCATGGAGGCGCCGCTGCCTTCGTGGATCAGGCTGAAGAGCCGGCGCAGGCTGGTGTCGAAATACAGCCCTTCCTGCGCCCGGGGCGTGAGCAGCTCGGCCTGTTCCAGGTCGCGCAGCGACTCCAGGCTGTAGCCCTTGAGGTAGGTTTCGCTGCGCTGGATGGGCACATAGCCCAGCTCGGGACGCGCCTCGATGTAGAACACGAAGAGCAGCCGGTACATCAGGCGCAGGCATTCCAGGCTGAGCTGGCCGGAATCGAGTTCGGCACGCCCGGAGAAGACCGACTTCTTCTGGTCCTCTGCCAATTCGCGCAATTGCCGGGCCGCCTCGTTGCCGAGCAGCTCGATCGCCTCGCGCAGCGCGTACTTCAAATCCTCGCTGACGCCGAAGGCATGCCGGTGCGCGTTCTCCTCCAGCCCATCGAGCAAGCTGCTGCCGCTGTCAGGCGCCAGCGACTCGCGATGCAAAAGGGCAGCCGCCGCTTCCAGCGTGGGCGTGTCGCGTCGATCGAGGATTTCCGCCCAGTTGAAGCGCAGCGCACGGTTGTTGGGCCACTTGAAGCGATCCAGCAGCAACCAGTCATCCACGCCGACCAGAAGCACGAAGCGGGGCGCGGCGTCAGCGCTGAACACCGCTGCAGACAGCCATTCGGTCCAGCTCGCCTCACGCGCCTCCCGCGGCGGCTCGCCGGGATAGACATCGAGGTCAATTGGCTGGTCGAGCACATCGTCCTGCTGGTGGTCGACGGCGGCCGCGGGAATCACCACCAACTGCGCACGATCCGGCGTTCCCACGCTCAGCCAGATTCGGATTGGGTTGGCTTCGACCAGGGGCAAGATCGCCGGGCAGAGCGGATAACCCAGCGCCTCCAGCAAGGGACGCTGCAATTCGCGGAAGCCGGCTGCAAAGGCATCCCGATCACGCTCGCCGCGCAGCTTCTCGCGCTCACGGAACCAGCGACCCGCCAACGAGGTCAGCTGCTTCTGCGGCGCGCGCCAAGGCGTGCCCGCATCGGCGCCGGCCTCGCGCTCGAGCCAGGTGTCCAGCTGCCTCCGTATGTCACCGCGAAAGACCTCAGCGAGGTAGTGGTGGCCGTAGAACTCGTTCTCATTGGTGATGCCGACGAAGACCTGGCTGGCGTGATCGACGCTCATCGTTGGCTCCTCATCGACACACAGCAGCGAGCACCTGCAGGTGCGGATGGGGCTCGGTCTGCAGGGTGTCGTGGACCCAGGCGCTGTACTCGTCGAAGACCTTGCGGATCTGGCTGACGCGACGTTCACGTCGGCCGAGGCGCAGCTGCTCAGGTGCCGCTGACCGTTGCAGACGCAATTCCAACTGCTCCATCTGGCGTTCCTGCAGCGCCTGCAACTGCTGCAGGGTCGACTGCAGACGCGCCGCCATGGTGCTTTCGAAGCCCTGCTGGCTGGCCCGCATGTGCTGCTGCATGCGCCGCACCGCCAACGGCAGATCCGCCTGCAGGGGCGCGAGGTCGCAAGCTTTGGCAGGATTGGCCAGGGCCCCGGCGCGCAGTCCCGCGCGCTGACAGAAGTCAGCCAGCGGCTCAAGCCGGATCTCCGGCGCCTCACCCCGCAACAGCACGACCTGCCAGTCGACCAGCATTGGCTGGCCCTTGCGATTGGGGATCAGGCCCAGCATCAGAAACGCGCGCTCGCCCTCGGCGAGCAACTGCGTGCGCAACACAGGCGCCGTGTGCCGGCCAAAATGCGTGAGTACCCGGTCACGCAGCCATTCGCTGATCGGATGCTGCGGCCAGAGGTAGTGCACATCGGGCCAGCTCTGTTCCTCCTGGCGCGCCTGGCGGGCAGCTTCGATGGCTTCGGCCACACGCTTGGGGTCGGCACTGAGCACGTATCGGTCATCGCCACTGCGCGCCTCGCGCGGGATCTGGCGCAGGCGCTGCTGCAAGTCGAGCGGCGCGGTCAGGGTCAGGCTGCGGCTCGCGTCATCAGCCGACCATTGGGCGATGACTCGATCCCGTCCAAGCTCCTGGAGGGCGGTTCGAGCGAATGCGTAGTCGTCCACAAACAGGCTGGGCAGATCGCCGATTCGTTCGACTGGCGCGGGCACCGTGGACGCATCGGCGCTGAAGAACTGCAGCAGCCAGTCGGCGTCGCCCTCCTTGGCGCCAGCGGCCTCCTGCTCCAGATCCTGCTCGACCTGCTCCGCGGTTTGGCCCTCAGCCATCCGCCTGGCAACCTCCCCAGCTTCGAGGTCTGGATCGTGCAGATTGAGGAAAGCGCTGGGATCGCCCAGGTCACGATTGGCGCGCTCATCCTTGCGCTGCAGGACCTCCAGGATGCGCAGGTCGCCCTTGATGCGCTCGATGTCCGTGTCGGTCTGCAGGTAAGCGATCAGCGGCTGGCGGTGTTGGCCGTAGCGGTCTATGCGCCCGTTCCGCTGCTGGAACACCATCAGCGACCAGGGCAGGTCGAAGTGGACCAGACGGTGGCAGAAGTAATGCAGATTGAGGCCTTCTGAAGCCACGTCGGAACACAGCAGCACGCGCAGCGGATCGGTCCTGCGACCGAAGCGCTCGACCAGTGCCTGCTGTTCGGTGTCATTGAGCCCGCCATGCAGCAGAGCCAACTGTTCCGGGGCCAGGCCGAGGTCCTCGCGCAGGCGGACGATCAACCACTCCAGCGTCTCGATGCGCTCGGAAAAGATGACGAGGCGGTCGTCGTCGACGCCCGCAGACCAGCCGTACGCCGGGGAGCGCAGGAGTTCGCGCAGCCGCTGGTACTTGCCGAAGTCGTGCATGCCGATGGACTCGAGGGCGAGCCTGAAGTCCTCGAGTGCCGTGACCTCTGCCTGCTCGTCCATCGAGCAGTCGATCTTGGCCTTAAGCAGCTTGAGGCGATTGCCGACCGACTGCAGCGCGGCGGCAGGACTGCTGAACAAGGCTTTCTGCATGCCGACTCGCTGCAACTCGTGCTGTCGCCCGCTCTGCCGTCTCCCCGCCTGGGTGAAGGGAATTGCAAGCAAGGCCTCGAAGGCGCGTTCTTCGGGCGCCGTTGCACGGGCACGGTAGACGGTCGTGATGCGGTCACGGAAGTCACCCTCGACCTGGGCGCGGATGTCCTTCTTGAAGCGCCGGATCACCAGACCCTTGTGGCGAAAATCCTCGGGGGTGTAGTCGTCCGGATCGCTGATGGCGGTGGGATCCAGCAGGCTCATCAAGGATGCAAAAGAACGCGCCGAACCGTCGTGCGGCGTGGCAGACAACAGGATCAGCGTGTCCGAGCGAGATGCCAGCAGCCGCGCGAGCCGTGCCCGCCGTGACAGTCCGCTGTCTTGCGCACGAGCGGCCACGTTATGGCACTCATCGATGATGATGATGTCCCACCACGCATTCTCGAGATATCCGCGGTACTCAAGGTTGTTCTTCAGCGTGTCGATCGAAATGATCGAACGGTCGTAGTGATTGAAGGGGTTGTGGTTGGCTGGAATGCGATTGCGCACCGCCGCCAGGCCGGTCGAGTCCAGACGGACAAGCGGGATCGAAAAGCGGCTCCAGAACTCCTTCTGGAACTGCGTCAACATGCTCTTCAGCGTGATCACCAGGATGCGCGTGCCACGCCCGCGCTGGATCAGCTCAGTCGTCAGGATGCCGGCCTCCAGCGTCTTGCCGAGGCCAGTGGCGTCGGCGATCAGGATCCGCTGCCGCGGCTGCCGTAAAGCCTGCAATGCGGGATCCAGCTGGTACGGCACCAGGTTCATCACTGCGCGATGCCCGAGTCTGATCCGCTCGTCGTTCGGCTGGGTCCTGCGCAGCACGCTCTCGATGTAGAGCATCGAGGCGTTGAAGTGACTGGAGTCGTCTGCGACCAGCTGGGTGCTGGCAGGATCCAAGACCTCGATACGGTCTTCCAGCCGCGAAAGGAACTGAACCGAGCGCCCCCGCACCAATTCCGACACGCCGTCACAGTAGAGAAGCTCGCCGCCATCGCTGGACGGATCGACTCGCCGGACGATCCACTCCTCATCGCGGATCAGGACACGAGCACCAGGGGCGCAATGGGAGATCAAGATCGGAGCCTCTCGAGGAGGTGAAAGCAACAGGCGTCGACGCGTGCAGTGATGCGACCCTAACCGTATTGGCGAATGAAATCGACACTTCGCAAGATTTGCCAAGCTCGCACGGGGACGTGCTCGCCCACTACCAATGCGACTCGACGCGCCGGCCATGCCGCTTCAAACTCGGCCAAAACGCGGCCATCCCGCCCTGCCAGCTCGTATCCGATCACTGGCGCTTCCCAATCTCGGAACCGAGCCACCTGCAATGCCCCCTCGATGGACAGGTCGGCCAGCGCCAGAGCTTGCTCCCAACCGTCGGGCTTGATGCTCTGAGTGCGACGCAATCTTGTAAGGGCCTTCATCTCTTCGGAGGTGACGAACATGTGATCGTGCAGCGGCTGCTTGCGGTGGCAGTCCTTGCACAGGACGCGCAGGTTTGCGGGCGAGTTGTCACCGCGAATTCCATTGACATGATGAACATGCAACAGATGACGGTGGTCAACCAGATCTAGGCGACACTGCTCACAGCGCCAGGCGCGCTCCGCCCTGACTCGCTCGGAAATATGCCTCCAATCCGGTGCATAAACGTGCTGTTCGGCGCGCGCCAGCGCATCCATGGGCAGCGATTTGAAATGGGAACTGAACTTCTCAAAGAACGCCGATATCGAGAATCCACGCCAAATCTCGGCCTGCACGGCCTTGCTGCTGTTGATATATGCATTGTAGTTGAGCAGCTTCAGGCAATTGCGACAAACAAGCAGCCGACCCGTCGCCGAAATCGGCGCCCAGGTGTCGGGGTCGCGACCGGTCAAGCTGAACGATCCACTGAGGTTGTTGGTCACCACGTAGCGCTCGAACCGACCCTTGGTGCGCATGCTATCCAGGGTTTCGCAGTCGGCCACATGGAATCGCTTGCCCTTGTGCGCATCACCAGTCCTAACCATCTCTTCCAGCTGGACCCCTTGATCCGGAATGTAAAGAAGAACTTGGTGACCCTGGTAGCTGAGCAGTCCTCCGTCGAAGTTCAACTGGTCCAGGTCAATCTCAATACCCTGTTGCAGGGCCAAGACGATTTCGCTAGTCGAGATGCTTATCCGCGAGTCGAAATCCCGCACTTCCTTTGCGATTCGCCGCACCTGCTCCATCAGCGGTTCGATATCGATTCGAATCTTCATGCGTCGGCCTGATGATCTTCCTTATCTGCACTTCGGCATTGGTGATCACCCGGAAACTCACCCGCCGCGACAGTTCCTTATCTTCGGCCATGGTCACTGGGTCCAACACTGGCCGCGAAGATGAGTAGCCTACGGCGGCCACATGCTTCTTGGTCCATGCCAGGTCAAACTCAGACAAAGGCAACCCGGAAACGAAGCGAAGCACCGACCGACTGCGCCCTTGCGAAAGATCCATGTTGAGGTAATACGCCTCTTCGCTCACAACCCCGGCCCAGTCGCTGCTGGTGTGGCCCTCAATGCGAATCTCCTCGATGTGGTCTCTGAACTCCCCAATGACGTTGAGATAGCGAGGGAAGAAGTCAGCCAACAAGGACTTGAAGGCGGGACGCAAGTCCACCTTGCCTGCCTCGAACAGAATATCAGGGGAAAGAAAGCGAACTTCCAGCGTTGTGCGGTCGAGTTCCGCGTTCCATTTCGGTAAGTCGTTCTCAAATTCCTTGCGCAACGCCTCGAAAAGGCTGATTTGCGCCTTTTGATAGGCAATCGCAACCTCCTCGATGCGCTCTTTCTCGATCCGCACATAATGCATGTAGGCAATAGCGACAAAAAGAAAGACCATCATCAGACCTGCCATCAGGTCCGAAACGCTCATCCAGTGTTCGCTGGCCTGCTCCTCACCAGCACGCGAATGAGTCAGAATCCGCAGTGAGCTCATTGACCCATCCCTTGCCGTCGGCGAAACGCCTCATGCTCATCAACGATCGTCTTTGAAATCGTCGTAAGCGCTCGACCGAAGGCGCTGAAGACCTTATTCAGTTCGTCTTCCATGGCTTTGTCCATGGTGCGAAGTTGCTGGTTGATGGAATCAACAGCGTGCTTTGAGGCGTTCTCGATCTGTGCTTTCACCGAAGACATCATGGTCGTGCTGGCGTCGCGTATGTGCGACTGCGAGTCCTTGATTGAGGCTTCGACCGCCTTTCGCACACTTTCTATAACGGTGGCAACGTTGCCCTGAACAGCTTCGCCAAAGCCTTGGACCACTGTTTGCAGCTGCGCAGGCAAGCGTGCGGTAGCTTCATTCAATTGCGCCAGCGCATTGCTCATCGCCTTGGTGAACGTTGTAGACGTGTCAGTCAGATCTTTCCTCATGGTTTCAGACGTGGCCGCAACCACATGCGACATTTCGGTCACTGCTGCGGTGGTTCGATCCACAGACTTGCCAAACTCCTGCGCGCCCTCATGCAACGACTCCTGCAGGGTCTGTACCGATGACTTCAGTTCGTTGCAGAGCTGATCCATCCTCTGCTTGATCTCTGGAACCGCCTGCACCGCCTTGTCCCTGGTCGCCACGAAGGCATCAAGATGTCGAGCCAATTCGGCCAGCTGATGCTGATTGACCGTCATGACTTGGCTGAGATCCTGCATTGCTGAAGGAATCTTCTGGCAACTCTGGTCGATCGAGCCGATCGATTCGTCTGCCTTGCGCAGGGACTCACTGATCGATTCTGTGGCGGCCGCGGTGCGCTCGACTGATGCAATGGCTTGCTCAAGCCGCGCCTGCATCGCTTCCAAGTGGGTCTTGTAGCCCTCCTGCCACAAGACAAGCTTCTGCACCGACTGATCCAGTGCCTGGAAGTTCTGTCCGAACTGCTCGACGAGATTCCTGTTGAAGTCCACGATGACCTGCCTGAGGGCCTCGATCACTGTCTCCGTGGCCGACTTCGCCAGCGTGTCGGCAAATTCACGTAGCTGCTGGAACAGCTTCGCCTCGAACTCGGTGTGTGTGCGGGCCTGGCTGGTCCTGAAGTCGCTGAAGTCGGTCCGCAACAGCTTGAACTGACCGACCAGCGTCCCCTCTTCAGTCCCCGCTATCGCCTTGATCATCTGTTCGGACTTCGCTTCGAGCCGATGCAGTTGCTGATCAACTTTCTCGAAATTAGCAACCAGGTGACCCAGGTGCCCGTCGATGCCTCGCTGTTGGTCTAGAGAAGCCTTGAGGACCGTGAATATGTGCTGGCCGGTGACTTCGCCGTCCTCAGGGTTTTGGTCTCGCATTGGAGCGAACTTCCACCCGTCGATCGCTTTGAGCAAGATCGACGCCGTCATCCCTGCGAGGCTCGTGATGAAGGCGGTCTTGAGACCCTCAAGGAGCTTCTGGATTGACTCGTCGATATTCGATGTATTGAAGTCGAGTAGACCGATGACGATGCCGACAAAGGTCCCGAGAATTCCTAGCGAAGTGAGCAGATTTGGCGCCATCTCCAGGAAGCGACCATGCTTCCCAGTAAACCCCTGCCAGAGGGCCACAACCAGCACCGCTCCGATCACAAGAATGAAAATCTCTGTTGCCAACTGCGCGGATGCGCCCCGCAGTGCACTCTCGACAATGGCCCCCGGCCCCATGTTCCACACTCTCCCTCTCGTTTAGGTCACGTCACCGACCAATGGATCGGACCCTCGTACCGATCATCTTCGATGCTGAGTCGTCGCAAAAGTAACGATCTGTAAGGCCAAGCCTGTGTCGACCGCATTGGACCGGTCACGGAGGTCGATTCTGCTCGGACACAGGCCAGTTCGAGTTGCTTAGGCGCAAAGTGCGCGCCGTGCGTGCGCTGCATGCTAAGTACGCGGTGAGGGGTCGGATCCACAGTGGATCTTGAGGTGCCAAGACCAAGCTATCGCCATGCCCATCCGTGCCCATGACGACACTCGCCCCATCCCCACGAGCGCGGGGAGATCGCCGCGCAGAGAGGGGCGACCGGCCGGTCGCCCCTACAAGTAGACCGCGAGGCTCGTTCGCAATCGCTTGACGCGCGAGCCTACGGGCGTTGAGTCTCCTGCCGCCGCGAGGCGATGATCGGCA
>ERZ1066138.381-NODE-381-length-15032-cov-10.873940_pt1 | contig 15032 bp, 14 predicted proteins | sample MGYA00382785_ERZ1066138 | MGnify/ENA primary metagenome ERZ1066138 (study PRJEB33369, sample SAMEA5778368) | biofilm metagenome | biome: Industrial cooling water; feature: Water cooling tower basin; material: Biofilm | place: United Arab Emirates | collected... | reverse complement strand
GGCGAGCTGACGCCGCGCGTCAAGCCCGAGAAGCAGCCGCTGTACCGCCTGGGCCTGAAGAGCTTCTTCGAGGAAGGACGTTCGCTCGCGCAGATCAGCCACCCGAGCGTGGTCTCGGTGCTGAATTTCTTCCGCGAGAACGAGACCGTCTACATGGTGATGAACTACCTGCAGGGCGACACGCTGCAGGACTTCATCGTCACCGCGCGCGACCTCAAGCGCGACAAGGTCTTCCGCGAAAGCACGATCCGCAGCCTGTTCGACGAGATCCTGCGCGGCCTGCGCATCGTGCACCAGCACAAGATGCTGCACCTGGACATCAAGCCGGCCAACATCTTCATCACCGACGACAACCGCGCCGTGCTGATCGACTTCGGCGCCGCGCGCGAGGTGCTGAGCAAGGAAGGCAACTTCATCCGCCCGATGTACACACCGGGCTTCGCCGCGCCCGAGATGTACCGCAGGGACGGCACGCTCGGCCCCTGGACCGACATCTACGCGATCGGTGCCTGCATCTACGCCTGCATGCAGGGCTACCCGCCGAACGACGCGCCGCAGCGCAACGAGAAGGACCGGCTGGGCCTGAGCCTCTCGCGGCTGCGCAACGTCTACTCCGACAACCTGATCGAAGTCACCGAGTGGTGCATGTCGCTCGACCCGCTGAGCCGTCCGCAGAGCGTGTTCGCGCTGCAGAAGGAGCTGGCGCGCGAGACCGAGCGCCGCTACACCAAGCTCAGCTTCAGCGAGCGGCTGAAGTTACAGCTCGAGAACATCAAGACCGGCGCCAAGGCCTGAGGATGACGGCATGAGGTTCTCCGTCTACCAGGTCAGCCGCAAGGGCGGCCGCGAGAAGAACGAAGACCGCATGGGCTATTGCTACACGCGGGACTCGGGCCTGTTCGCGCTGGCCGACGGCATGGGCGGCCACCCGGAGGGCGAGGTGGCGTCGCAGCTCGCGTTGCAGACGCTGGCGGCGATGTTCCAGCGCGACGCCAAGCCGGTGCTGAAGGATCCGCCGCGCTTCCTCCACGACGCCATCATCGCCGGCCACCACCAGCTGATCCGCTACGCCACCGAGAAGGCGCTGATCGACACGCCGCGCACCACCATCGTGGCCTGCGTGCTGCAGGGCCGCCAGGCCTACTGGGCGCACTGCGGCGACTCGCGGCTTTACCTGGTGCGCGGCGACAAGCTGGTCGCGCGCACCCGCGACCACAGCTACTCCGAGCTGCAGGACACCATGGCGCAGGTCGTGCCGATGGGCGAGCGCTTCAACCGCAACGTGCTCTTCACCTGCCTGGGCAGCCCCGGCAAGCCGGTGGTCGACACCGTCGGCCCGCTGATCATGCACGAGCGCGACCGCCTGCTGCTGTGCTCCGACGGCCTGTGGGGCAGCGTCGCCGACGACGTCATCACCCAGCACCTCGCGGCCAAGCCGATCGCCGACGCGGTGCCCGAGCTGGTCGAGCTGGCGCTGCGCAACGGCGGCCCGAAGAGCGACAACGTCACCGTGCTGTCGGTCGAGTGGGAGGCCGCCGAAGACGTCGACGACATTCCCACCATCTCCACCCAGACCCTCGGCGACGAGGTCTTCGCCTCGACCATCCAGGCCAGCATGGGCGGCGGCCCCGACGATCCCGACGAGCTCGACGAGGCCGAGATCGAACGCTCGATCCGCGAGATCAACGACGCCATCCGGCGCTCGTCCCAATCCAAGAAACCCTGAAGGGGCAACGATGAGTTTCGAACGCACGCAAGGCCGTGCCGCGGACGCCTTGCGCCCGCTCGCCATCACCCGCCGCTACACCCGGCATGCCGAGGGCTCGGTGCTGATCGCCTTCGGCGACACCCAGGTCCTGTGCACCGCCTCGGTCGAGGAGAAGGTGCCGCCGCACAAGCGCGGCAGCGGCGAGGGCTGGGTCACCGCCGAGTACGGCATGCTGCCGCGCTCGACCCACACCCGCAGCGACCGCGAGGCCGCGCGCGGCAAGCAGAGCGGCCGCACGCAGGAGATCCAGCGCCTGATCGGCCGCTCGCTGCGTGCGGTGTTCGACCTCCAGGCCCTCGGCGAGCGCACGATCACGCTCGACTGCGACGTGCTGCAGGCCGACGGCGGCACCCGCACCGCGGCGATCACCGGCGCCTACGTCGCGGCGCACGATGCCGTCGGCTGGCTGATCGGGCAGGGCAAGCTCGCCGCCTCGCCGATCCGCGATGCGGTGGCCGCCGTCAGCGTCGGCATCGTGCAGGGCGTGCCGCTGCTCGACCTGGAGTACGTCGAGGACTCGGCCTGCGACACCGACATGAACGTCGTGATGACCGGCGCCGGCCACTTCGTCGAGGTGCAGGGCACCGCCGAGGGCGCCGCCTTCAGCCGCGCCGAGATGGACCGTCTGCTGGCGCTGGCCGAGTCGGGCATCCGCACGCTGGTCGCGGCGCAGGCGGCGGCGCTGAAGGGCTGAGGCGGCCGTGCGGCTCGTCCTCGCGTCGAACAACGCCAAGAAGCTCGCCGAGCTGCGCTCGCTGTTCGCCGCACTGCCGATCGAGCTGGCGCCCCAGGGCGAGCTCGGCATCGCCGAGGCCGAGGAGCCGCATGCCACCTTCGTCGAGAACGCGCTCGCGAAGGCGCGGCAGGCCGCGGCCGCGAGCGGCGGCGCGGCCATCGCCGACGACTCGGGGCTCTGCGTCGAGGCCCTCGGCGGCGCGCCGGGCGTGGCCTCGGCGGTCTACGCCGACGTCACGCTGCCGAGCGGCGACCGCGAGGCGCAGCGCGCCTGGCAGGACGACGCCAACAACCGCCGGCTGCTCGAAACGCTGGCCGGGCAGGCCGACCGCCGCGCCGCCTTCGTCTGCACGCTGGTCGCGCTGCGCCACGCCAGGGACCCGCAGCCGCTGGTTGCCTTCGGCCGCTGGCCGGGCACGATCCTCGAGTCGCCGCGCGGGGCGGGCGGCTTCGGCTACGACCCGCTGATGTTCATCCCGGCGCTGGGCCGCAGCGTCGCCGAGCTCGGCGCCGACGAGAAGAACGCGCTCAGCCACCGGGCCCTCGCGGCGCGCGAGATGCTCGCGCTGATGCGCGCCCACTGGCGGGCCGCGGCCGCGTGAACGAGGTCCGCGTCGACGTCACCGCGCTGCACCGGCGCGGCGGCGCACTGAACCTCGCCGTGCTGCCGCCGCTGGCGCTCTACGTGCATCTGCCCTGGTGCCTGAAGAAGTGCCCCTACTGCGACTTCAATTCGCACGAGTTGACGGCCCCCACGCTCCCAGCGGTCGCTGCCCCGGAGGCACCGGAGGGGCCGCTTCGCGGCCCTTGGGGCGCGTTCCAGACCGGGCAACCCGGATCCGGAAAGGGCCGCGCGCTCGACGTCGGACTCGAATCGCGCTACCTCGACGCGCTGCGCGCCGACCTCGAGGCGGCGCTGCCGCTGGTCTGGGGCCGGCGCGTCGTCGGCGTCTTCATCGGCGGCGGCACGCCGAGCCTGTTCTCGCCCGAGGCCATCGAGCGGCTGCTCGCCGACCTGCGCGCGCGGCTGCCGCTCGAGCCCGGTTGCGAGGTCACGCTCGAAGCCAACCCCGGCACCTTCGAGCGCGAGCGCTTCCGCGCCTTCCGCGCCGCCGGCGTGACGCGGCTGTCGGTCGGGGTGCAGAGCTTCGACGACGCCAAGCTGAAGGCGCTCGGTCGCGTGCACGACCGCGCCCAGGCGGTCGCCGCCGTCGAGGAGGCGGCGTCGGCCTTCGAGACCTTCAACCTCGACCTGATGTACGCACTGCCGGGCCAGACGCTCGCCGACCTCGACGCCGACCTGCGCCAGGCGCTGGCCTTCGAGCCGCCGCACCTGAGCGTCTACCACCTGACGCTGGAGCCCAACACCCGCTTCGCCGTCGAGCCGCCTCCCGGCCTGCCCGACGAGGACCTCGCCGCCGAGATGCTCGACCTGATCACCGCGCGCAGCACCGAGGCGGGGCTGGCGCGCTACGAGGTCTCGGCCTACGCGCGGCGCGGCCACCGCTGCCGCCACAACCTGAACTACTGGGAGTTCGGCGACTACCTGGGCCTGGGCGCCGGCGCGCACAGCAAGCTCAGCTTCGCGCACCGCATCCTGCGCCAGGTGCGCTGGCGCGAGCCGGCCGCCTACATGGGCAAGGCGCTCGAAGGCGCGGCGGTGTCGAACGAGCACGAGATCGCGCGCGATCAGTTGCCGTTCGAGTTCATGCTGAACGCACTGCGGCTGCGCGAGGGCTTCGAGCTCGCGCGCTTCGCCGAGCGCACCGGCCTGCCGCTGGCCGCGATCGAGGCGCCGCTGGCCGAGGCCGAGCGACGCGGCCTGGTCGAGCGCGAGCTGCAGCGCCTGCAGCCCACCGCCCGCGGCTTCGACTTCCTCAGCGACCTGCAGGAGATCTTCCTGCGCTGAACGCGCGCCAAAGTGCCGAAAGCGGCGCCGCGAGCCGCCGGCACGGGCCCTATGATGGCTGGGCGCCTGTTGCGCCGCACCGGAGACGGAGCCCCGCTTGACGTTGTTTGCAGGTCGTGAAGCCGGCCGGACCGCCGCCGCGTTGGCGCGCCGGCTGCTCGGCGGGCTGGCGCTGGCCGCAGCCAGCCTGGGCGCCGCCGCGGCGCCCGACCCGCCGACGCTGCGGCTCAGCGCCGACGAACGCGCCTGGCTCGCGCAGCACCCGGTGATCCGCGTCTCGACCAAGACCGAGTGGGCGCCGATCGACCTCTACACCTACGAAGGCCAGTTCCGCGGTCTGTCGGGCGACTACCTCGGCCTGATCGCGCGCCGCCTCGGCGTGCGCTTCGAGTTCACGCCGGCGGCCACGCTGGCCGAGTCCTTCGAGGCGCTGCGCGTCGGCCGCGCCGACCTGGTGCCCTCGGTCGCGCGCACCGCCGGGCGCGAGCTGTTCATGGAGTATTCGCAGCCCTACCTCGACGTGCCCAACGTCTACGTCGCGCGCCGCGGCGTCGCCGGCGTCGGCCAGGACCTGCCGATGGACGGCCTGCGCATTGCCTACGAGAAGGGCTACAGCGTCAGGCTGCTGCTCGAGGAACGCCACCCGAAGGCCGGACTGGCCGAGTTCGCCGACTCGGCGGCGGCGCTGCGCGGCGTCTCCGAAGGCCAGGCCGACGTCTACCTCGGCGCGTTGCCGACCACCTCCTTCCTGGTCGAGAAGCTGCTGCTGACCAACCTGGAGGTGCGCAGCCCCTCGCATTCGGGCCAGAGCGCGCTGCATTTCGGCGTGCGCAAGGCCTACTGGCCGCTGCGCGGCATCCTCGACAAGGCACTCGCGAGCATCACGCTGACCGAGCGCCAGGAGATCCACCGCCGCTGGGTGCCGCTGCACTCGCTGCTGGCCGAGCCCTCGCCGGCGCTCAAGCTCAGCGCCGCCGAGCAGCGGCTGATGTTGACGATGCCGCCGGTGCGCGTCGGCTACGAGGTCGACTACCGGCCCTACACCTTCCGCGGCGAGGACGGCCAGCTCGGCGGCATGGCGAACGACTGGCTGCGCCTGCTGGCCGACAAGATCGGCCTGCCGGTCGGCACGCCGCAGGGCGGCACCTGGACCGAGGTGTTCGGCCAGGCGCGCCGCGGTGAGGTCGACCTGCTGATCGCCGTCGCGGCCAACGAGGAGCGCGCCAAGGAGTTCTTCTTCATCGGGCCGTGGCTGTCGACGCCCAACGTGCTGATCACGCGGCGCGACGCCGCGCCGGTGCTGAGCATGGCGCAGTACACCGGCCGGCGCGTCGCGGTGCTGCGCGACGGCCAGACTGCCTTCCTGCTGAAGAAGCTGCACCCGCAGATCGTGCAGTGGCCGGTCGCCACGCGCGACGAGCTGCTCGCCGCGGTGGCCAACGGCGAGGCCGAGGCGTCCTTCGTCAACGCCACCTTCGCGGCCGAGCGGCTGGCCCAGGGCATGGGCTCGGCGCTGAAGATGGCGGCCTTCCTGCCCGAGCTGAACTCCGACCTCTACTTCGGCGTGCGCCGCGACCAGCCGCAGCTCGCCGCGCTGCTGGGCCGCGCGCTCGCCTCGACCAACGAGTCCGAGCGCGCCGCGATCGCCGCCCGCTGGGCGGTGCTGCCGACGCCCGAGGACGTCGGTGCCGACGCGCGCGCCTGGTTCGAGCGGCTGCTGCCGGTCTTCGCCGCGCTGACGGTGGCCTTGCTCGTGTCGCTGGCCTGGGCGCTGTGGCTGCGGCGCGAGGTGCGGCGGCGGCGCGCCGCCGAGGCCGCGCTGGTCGAGGCGCGCGACCGTGCCGAAGGCCTGGCTCGGGCGCGACAGGAGTTCCTGACCGTCGCCAGCCACGAGATCCGCACGCCGGTCAACGCGGTGGTCGGCGCGATCGAGCAGCTCGGCCGCCAGCCGCTGCCTGACGCCGCGGTCGAGCTCGCCGGGCTGGCGGGCCGCGCGGCGCACACGCTGTCGCAGTACGTCAACAACCTGCTCGACCTGTCCAAGAGCGACGCCGGCGAGCTGCAGCTCGTGCCGCAGCCCGACGCGCTGCGCGACGTGCTGCACGAGGCGCTGCGCGCGATCGAGCCGATGGCGCGCGCCAAGGGCCTGCAGACCACGCTGACGATCGACCCGCGCGTCGCCGCCCGCCACGAGGTCGACGCCTTCCGGCTGCACCAGGTGGTGCTGAACCTGCTGTCGAACGCGCTGCGCTTCAGCGAGGCCGGCCGCATCGGCCTGAGCCTGCGTGTGCTTGGCGAGGACGGCGGCCGCCAGCAGCTCGAGCTGGCGGTGCGCGACACCGGCTGCGGCATCCCGGCCGAGCAGCTGCCCCGGCTGTTCCGCGCCTGGTCGCAGACCGGCGACACGCCGGCCCACCGCCTCGGCACCGGCCTCGGGCTGGCGCTGTGCAAGCGGCTGGTCGACGCGATGGGCGGGCGCATCGGCGTCGAATCGACCCCCGGCCGCGGCACCACCGTCACGGTCACGCTCGCGCTGCCGGTCGCCCGGGCCGCCGCGCCGGCGCCGCTGCGGGCGTCGAACGGCGCCGCGCTGACGGCGCTGGTGGTCGAGGACGACCGCGTGCAGCAGATCGTGCTGGAGGCGGCGCTGCAGCGCGCCGGCTGCGCGGTCGACCTGGCTGGCAGCGTCGAGCATGCGCAGAGCCTGTGGGCCGAGCGGCGCCACCCGCTGGTGCTGACCGACCTGCACCTCGGCCGCGGCCGCGGCGAGGACTTCGCGCGCTGGCTGCGCGCCCAGCCGGGCGGCGCCGGCGTGCGCCTGGTCGGCACCAGCGCCGACCTCGACGGCAGTGCCGCGGCCCAGGCCGCCGGGATCGAGCGGGTGCTGCAGAAGCCGGTGAAGGCCTCGCTGGTCGAGGAGCTGGTCGCCGGCCTGCGCGGCCGGGCGGGCGGGGCCGGCGTCGCGTAGCGCGGCGCTACACGCGGTTCAGCGACATGCCGGCGGTGCTGCGCAGCCGCTCGAGCAGCGCCGGGGCGATGCGCGTGAGCGTCAGCACCTCGTGGGCCGCGCCGTGGGCGATGGCCTCGCGCGGCATGCCGAAGACGACGCAGCTGGCCTCGTCCTGCACGAAGTTGTAGCTGCCGGCGTCGCGCATCTCGCGCATCGCCCTGGCGCCGTCGGCGCCCATGCCGGTGAGCATGATGCCCAGCGCGTTCGGGCCGACCACGCGCGCGGCGCTCTTGAACAGCACCTCGACGCTGGGCTTGTGGCGGTTGACCGGCTCGCCGTCCTGCACGCGGGCGATGTAGTTGGCGCCCGAGCGCTCGACGCTCAGGTGCAGGCCGCCCGGCGCGATGTAGGCGTGGCCGGGCAGGACCCGCTCGCCGTCGCTGGCTTCCTTGACGCGGATGCGGCACAGGCTGTCGAGCCGCGCCGAGTAGCTCTTGGTGAAGCCCGGCGGCATGTGCTGGGTGATGACCACCGCCGGCGCGTCGGGCGGCAGGCCCATCAGCACCTCCTTGGTGGCCTCGGTGCCGCCGGTGGAGGCGCCGATGAAGACGATCTTCTCGGTCGACAGCCGGCCGAGGCTCGGCACCGGTGCGGCGGCACGCAGCGGCCCGGTGGCGTTGGCGGCGGCCGGCGGCGGCGTGACCAGCTTCTTGACCTGGGCGCGGGCCGCGGTGCGGATCTTGTCGGTGATGTCGGCGCCGAGCTGGCGCAGGCCGTCGGCGACGCCGATCTTGGGCTTGGCGACGAAGTCCACCGCGCCCAGCTCCAGCGCCTTGAGCGTCACCTCGGCGCCGCGCTCGGTCAGCGTCGAGACCATCACCACCGGCATCGGCCGCAGCCGCATCAGCTTGGCGAGGAAGTCGATGCCGTCCATGCGCGGCATTTCGACGTCGAGCGTGATCACGTCGGGGTTGAGGCTGCGGATCATCTCGCGCGCCACCAGCGGGTCGGCGGCGGCGCCGATGCAGGTCATGTCGGGCTGGCGGTTGATGATCTCGGTCAGCAGGCTGCGCACCAGCGCCGAGTCGTCCACCACCACGACCGTCGTCTTGCTCATGACTGCCCCTCGTCCGCCGTGTACGTCGGCCGGTCCCCAAGGGTCACGAAGGGGCCCCTGGTGGGCCTTGGTAAGCGGGCCGGCTTGGGGCGGCCCGGCGCTCGGCCCGCCAGCTTCGCTCGACGTTCGTTCATGCCCAATCCTCAGAACAGGTCGATCGAGCCGCCGCCGCTGGCCGCCGGCAGCGGCGCCTTGGCGGCCGCGCGGTCCTGCGCGACCAGCGCGTCGGGGTTGCTCGCGGCCAGCCGCTTGACCATCGCCTTGCCGCTGGCCGGGAAGAAGCAGACCTTGCGCGGGTAGACGTCCATCACGTCCTTGCTGACGACCGGGATGCGCTCGGTCTTCAGGTAGTCCATCACGAAGGCGGTGTTGCGCTCGCCGACGTTGAGGCTGCTCATGCCGGCGATCACCGCGCCGCCGCCGAAGACCTTGGCCTCCAGGCTCAGGCGGCTGGCGCCGCGCTTCATCATCTCGTTGATTAGCAGCTCCATCGCGAAGGAGCCGTAGCGCCCGCCGTCGGCCGCACCGCCGCCGTCGGGCAGCATGAAGTGGTTCATGCCGCCGATGCGGCGCTCGCGGTCCCACAGGCAGCAGGCGATGCAGGAGCCGAGCGTGGTCATGATCAGCACGTCTTCGTCGTGCACGAAGTACTCGCCCGGCAGCACCTTGACCGCGTCGGCCTTGAAGTGCGCCTCGTAGAAGAAGAACGAGGCCTGCCCCGGCTTGCGCGGCAGGGCCTTGAGCACGTCGAGGCGCGAGGCGCGGACGGGGGCGGCGACGGCGCTCATCGTGTCAGCCGACGCGCTCGTAGACGGTCTTGCCGCGCAGGCGGAACAGCTCGCGGGCGTCGGAGAAGTTCTCGGAGTGGCCGACGAACAGCAGGCCGCCCGGCTTGAGCACGCGGTGCATGCCTTCGAGCACGCGCTTCTGCGTCGGAGCGTCGAAGTAGATCATCACGTTGCGGCAGAACACGATGTCGAACGGGTCGCCGAGCGACCACTGCGGCGACATCAGGTTGAAGGGCCGGAACTCGATCAGCCGCGCCAGCTCCGGCTTGACGCGGATGCTGCCGGCGTTGGCGCCGGTGCCGCGCAGGAAGTGCGCCTTCAGGCGCTCCGGGCTCAGGCCGCGCGCGTCGGCGTCGTAGACGCCGCGGCTGGCGGTGGCGAGCACCTTGGTGTCGATGTCGCTGCACAGCAGCCGCACGTTGGCCTGGTGGCCGAGCGTCTCGGCCACCGTCATCGCCAGCGAATAGGGCTCCTCGCCGGTCGACGCGGCGTTGCACCAGATCCGCACCGCCTGGCCGCGGCGCGCCTGCAGCGCCTGCGCGAGCAGCGGGAAGTGGTGCTCCTCGCGGAAGAAGCTGGTCAGGTTGGTCGTCAGGCAGTTGATGAACTCCTGCCACTCGGCCTCGCCGGCCGGGCCGCTGGCGCGTTCGAGCCAGGCCAGGTACTCGGCGAAGGAGCGGTGGCCGGTCTCGCGCAGCCGGCGCGACAGGCGGCTGTAGACCATGGCCTGCTTGCCCGCCTGCAGGCTGATGCCGGCACGCTGGTAGATCAGGTTGCGCACCCGCTCGAAATCGGTGGCATCGAAGCTGAACTCCCGGTCGGCCGGCAGGCCGACGGGCGGGTTCGGCGCGTTGCGCGGCGTGGTCGGCGCAGGGGAGAGGGCGACAGCGCTCATCGGGACGGGGTGACGGCGGGGTGAGGGAGGGGCGTGGCTGCGTGCCGCCGCCGCGGCAGGCGCGTCGGCACGGCATCACGGGTTCTTATCGACCGGAGTCTGCCGGGCTTGAGGCGGCGGCGGCGGCCGAGATGGCCTGCGGATGCCCGCCAGATCGCCGCATCGGCAGGCCGGCGCGCCGCTAGACTGCGGCGATCGTGAGTCGGTCCGCCCCCCTTCCGCTGGATGCGCTGCAGCTCGACGCCGCCCTGCAGCTGCTCGGGCGCGCCGGGCACGCGGTCGGCGACGGCCCGCGCGACGCCGCCTGGCTGCAGCGCGTGATCGACGGCCTGTGCGAGCTGTCGAGTCGCGATGCGCTGACGGGTCTTTCCAACCGCCGCCAGTTCGAGCTGACGCTCGACCGCGAGGCCGACCGCGTCGCCCGCTCGGGCGAGGCCGCGCTGGTGCTGCTGCTCGACATCGACCACTTCAAGCGCGTCAACGACACCTACGGCCACGCCGCCGGCGACCTGGTGCTGCAGGCCGTGGCCCGGGCGCTGCAGGAATGCGTGCGGCCGATGGACACCGTGGCGCGCTACGGCGGCGAGGAGTTCGCCATCGTGCTGCCGAACTGCCAGACCGCCTTCGGCCAGGCCGTGGCCGAGCGCATCCGCCGCACCGTCGAGTCGCGCGTCGTGACGGTCGGGCCCGGCGTGTCGCTGGCCGTCACGCTCAGCGCCGGCGGCGCCTTCGCGCCGCCCTGGGTGCGTTCGTCGGCCCGGCTGTGGATGGAGCGCGCCGACGCCCAGCTCTACCGCGCCAAGGACGAGGGCCGCAACCGCACCTGCATCGAGCCGACCGCGGTGTCGCTGGTCAGCGCCGAAGAGAAGAGCATGCTGTTCGCCACGAGCGCATCGCTGCCCCTGTTGGACGGCGACCCGCCCGTCACCGCCTCACCCCGCGAAGCACCATGACCGCGCCTGCCTCCCCCGATTCCAGCGCGCCGCGCGCCCGCATCCTCGCCGTCACCAGCGGCAAGGGTGGCGTCGGCAAGACCTTCGTCTCGGCCAACCTCGCCGCCGCGCTGGCCCGCCGCGGCCTGCGCGTGCTCGTGCTCGACGCCGACCTCGGCCTCGCCAACCTCGACGTGGTGCTGAACCTGCACCCCAAGGTGACGCTGCACGACGTCTTCACCGGCCAGGCCACGCTGGCGCAGGCGGTGCTGCCGGCGCCCGGTGGCTTCTCGGTGCTGCTGGCCGGCTCGGGCCTGGTCGAGTATTCGCGGCTCACGCCCGAGGTGCGCGACCAGTTGCTCGAGGTCATCCAGACCGTCACGCCGCGCTTCGACATCGTGCTGCTCGACACCGGCGCCGGCATCTCCGAGGTGGTGCTCTACACCGTCTCGCTGGCCGACGAGGTGCTGATCGTCGTCACCCCCGAACCCACCTCGATGACCGACGCCTACGCCACCATCAAGGTGCTGGCGACGCAGCAGTCGCGCCGCGAGATCCGCCTGGTGGTCAACCAGGTCGCGCGCGCCGGCGACGGCCGCGGCGTCGCGGCACAATTGCAGCAGGTGGTCGACCGCTTCGTCGGCCCCTCGGTCGGCGAGCCGGTCAAGCTCGCGCTGCTCGGCGACGTGCCCACCGACGCCTCGGTGCGCGACGCGGTCAAGAAGCGCCAGCTGCTGGTCGAGGCGCTGCCCGGCTCGCCGGCCGCGCAGGCGGTCGCGGCGCTGGCGCTGCGGGTCAGCCCCTAGGCGCCGCGTCCGCCCGTCCCTCGCCCTGTTCGCGCGGCCGCTGCGGCCGCCCCGGTCCCTCATGTCCGACCTCACGCCCCTGACCGAACCGACCCCCGCCACGCCCTACGACTGGGTCGGCGGCGAAGCCGCCGTGCGCGCGCTGGTCGACCGCTTCTACGACCTGATGGAGCTCGAGCCCGCCTACCGCGAGCTGCGCGCGCTGCACCCCGGCAGCACCGCGGGCTCGCGCGACAAGCTGTTCTGGTTCCTCAGCGGCTGGCTCGGCGGCCCCGACCTCTACCAGCAGCGCTTCGGCCACCCGCGGCTGCGCGCCCGCCACCTGCCCTACGCGATCGGCGTGCGCGAGCGCGACCAGTGGATGGCCTGCATGGAGCAGGCGATGCACGAATGCCATCTCGATCCGCTGCTGATCACGCGGTTGAAAGCCTCGTTCGCGAACACCGCGGATTGGATGCGCAACCGGGGTGTGTAGCCCCGGTTGCGCATCCAATCCGCTTCGCGCGGACTTCACCGCCCTCCCTGCCCTCCCCAGGGGGGCCAGTCAGGGTGACGTGGGCGGGGTGTTGTCCAGCAGCACCACCAGCGCGCCGGCGCCGCCCTCGCTGGCGCGGGCCTGCACGAAGGCGAGCACGCCGGCCTTCTGCACCAGCCAGGTCTGGACCTTGCCCTTCAGCACCGCCTGGCGGCCCGGCGAGCCGTGGCCCTTGCCGTGGACCACGCGCACGCAGCGCAGGCCCTGGCGTGCCGCATCGCGCAGGAAGCCGCCGAGCCGCTCGCGCGCGGCGTCGCGGCGCAGGCCGTGCAGGTCGAGCTGGGCCTGGATCGCCCAGACGCCGCGGCGCAGCTTGCGCACCACGTCGGGTCCGGTGCCGGTGCGGTGCCACGACAGCGCCGCGTCGGTGTCGAGCAGCGACTCGACGTCGAAATCGTCCGACAGCGCCTCGCGAAGCACCGCCTGCTCGTCGCGCTGGCGCTGCAGCGGCAGCGGCGCCGGCTTGGGCCGTGCCGTCGCAGCCCGCGGCGCGGCCTTCAGCGGCACGACCGGGCCGACGGTGCGCGCGAACAGCTCGCGCTCGCGCTGCAGCGCGGCCTCGCGCGCACGCTCGGCGGCCTCGAAGGCGGCATGCTCGCGCTCGGCGGCTTCGAGCCGACGCTTGAGCGCGGCCAGGTCGTGCAGGCCGTCGAGCCGCGCCGGCTTGCGGCGCGCCGGGCGGGGCGGGGCGGCGCTCAAAGCCGGCCACTCTCGGCGAAGGACACGACCGCGCCGCGGCCGACGACGACGTGGTCGAGCAGCTTCACGTCGACCAGCGCCAGCGCGCTGCGCAGCGTCTGCGTCAGCGCCTCGTCGGTCCGCGAGGGTTCGGCCACACCCGAGGGATGGTTGTGAGCGACGATCGCCGCGGCGGCGTTCAGCGCCAGCGCGCGCTTGACGACCTCGCGCGGGTAGACGCTGGTCTGGCCCAGCGTGCCGCGGAACAGCTCCTCGAAGGCCAGCAGGCGGTGCTGGGTGTCGAGGAAGAGCACCGCGAAGACCTCGTGCGGCCGGGCGCCGAGCTGCAGCTGCAGGTAGTCCTTGACCGCCTGCGGCGCGCCGAACACCGGCGCCTCGGTGAGCCGCGCCGCGAGCGTGCGGCGCGCGATCTCGAGGACCGCCGCCAGCTCGGCGCGCTTGGCCGGCCCGAGGCCCTTGAAGCCCGCCAGCGCGGCCGGTTCGGCCGCCTGCAGCCCGGCGAAACCGCCGAAGCGGTCGAGCAGCTCCTGCGCCATCTGCAGCACGCCGCGACCGGCGGTGCCGGTGCGCAGCAGCAGGGCCAGCAGCTCGGCGTCGGCCAGCGCGGCAGGCCCGCGGGCGAGCAGCTTCTCGCGCGGCCGGGCGTCGGGCGGCAGCTCTTTCATGAGGCAGGGGGCGGCAAACCTAGAATCGGGCCAGTCTATCGAAGCGGGAGCGCACGTCTTGTCACAGGTCCAGCCGGGGTCCTTCCTGACCCTGCACTACCGCCTCAGCGGCCCCGACGGGCGGGCGCTGATCGACACCTTCGCGGACAAGCCGGCGACGCTGTCGCTGGGCACCGGCGAGCTGGCGCCGGCGATGGAGCGGCGGCTGATCGGCCTGGAGGAGGGCACGCGCACGCGCTTCGAGCTCGCGCCGGGCGAGGCCTTCGGCGACCGCAACCCCGAGCTGCTGCAGCGCGTCGCGCTCGCGGTGCTGCGCGAGCACGGCGATCCGGACGAGCGCTATGGTGTCGGCGACGTGGTGCAGTTCCCGACGCCTGATGGTCAGGGCAGCTTCGCCGGCGTGCTGCGCGAGCTGGGCCCGGCCGACGAGGACTGGGCGGTGTTCGATTTCAACCACCCTCTGGCCGGCCAGCCGCTGGCCTTCGAGGTTCACGTGATCGGGGTGCTGTGATGGGGTCGAACGACCAGGGTGCCGAGGTGATGGACGTCGTGCTGGCGGAGCCGCGCGGCTTCTGCGCCGGCGTGGACCGCGCGATCGAGATCGTCGAGCGCGCGATCCGCAAGTTCGGCGCGCCGATCTACGTGCGCCACGAGATCGTGCACAACACCTACGTCGTCAACGACCTCAAGGCCAAGGGCGCGATCTTCATCGAGGACCTCGCCGAGGTGCCGGCCGGCGCCACGCTGGTGTTCAGCGCCCACGGCGTGAGCCGCGCCGTGCGCGACGAGGCCAAGGCGCGCGGCTTCAGCATCTTCGACGCCACCTGCCCGCTGGTGACCAAGGTGCACGTCGAGGTCGCCAAGCTCGCCAAGGAGGGCTACCGCTTCATCATGATCGGCCACAAGGGCCACCCCGAGGTCGAGGGCACGATGGGCCAGCTCAGCGAGGGCATCCACCTCGTGGAGGACGTGGCCGACGTCGAGCGCCTGCAGCTCGAGGCCGACAAGCTCGCCGTGGTCACGCAGACCACGCTGTCGGTCGACGACGCGGCCGAGATCCTCGCCGCCGTCAAGCGCCGCTTCCCGCAGGTGCGCGAGCCCAAGCAGCAGGACATCTGCTATGCGACCCAGAACCGCCAGGACGCCGTGAAGCTGCTCGCGCCGCAGGTCGACGTGCTGATCGTCGTCGGCAGCCAGTCCAGCTCCAACAGCAACCGCCTGCGCGAGCTGGCC
>ERZ1066138.380-NODE-380-length-15035-cov-8.905941_pt1 | contig 15035 bp, 8 predicted proteins | sample MGYA00382785_ERZ1066138 | MGnify/ENA primary metagenome ERZ1066138 (study PRJEB33369, sample SAMEA5778368) | biofilm metagenome | biome: Industrial cooling water; feature: Water cooling tower basin; material: Biofilm | place: United Arab Emirates | collected... | reverse complement strand
GCGCTCGGGAAGCTCGATCCGAAAATTGGCGAGTTGATCGTCAAGGCATCGCAAGAGGTCATCGACGGAAAGCTCGACGACCATTTTCCGCTTGTCGTCTGGCAGACCGGTTCGGGCACGCAATCGAACATGAACGCCAACGAGGTAATTTCAAATCGCGCCATCGAAATGCTCGGCGGAACCGTTGGCTCGAAGTCGCCCGTGCATCCCAACGATCACGTCAATATGAGCCAGTCGTCGAACGACACGTATCCGACCGCGATGCACATTGCGTGCGCGGAGGAAGTCGTCAGGCGTCTCATACCGGCCCTGGAGCACCTGCATAAGACGCTCGATCAGAAGGCCAGAGCGTGGGCGGACATCATCAAGATTGGACGGACGCATACGCAAGACGCGACGCCCGTGACGCTGGGTCAGGAATTCTCCGGCTACGCCAAGCAGATCGAGAATGGAATTCACCGCATAAAGCTGACGCTGCCGGCACTGATGGAGCTTGCGCAGGGCGGCACCGCTGTGGGCACCGGCCTTGCTTCACCGGCCGGTTTCGCGGAGCGTGTCGCCTCGGAAATCGCGAAGCTTTCGGGACTGCCGTTTACGTCGGCACCAAACAAGTTCGAGGCACTTGCTGCCCACGACGCCATGGTGATGACTCACGGCGCGATCCATACGGTCGCGATGAGTTGCTATAAGATCGCAAACGACATTCGCTTCCTGGGCTCCGGTCCGCGCTCGGGGCTGGGCGAACTGGCGCTACCGGAAAACGAGCCCGGCTCTTCGATCATGCCGGGAAAAGTCAACCCGACACAGTGCGAGGCGCTGACGCAAGTGGCCGCGCACATTCACGGCAACAACGCAGCAATTTCTTTTGCGGGTAGCCAGGGTCATTTTGAACTGAATGTCTTCAATCCAATGATGGCCTACAACTTCCTGCAGTCTACGCGGCTACTGGCCGATGCGGCGGTTTCATTCACGGACAACTGCGTCCGGGGAATCGAACCCCGACTGGACAACATTGCCCTGGGGCTTGCAAATTCGTTGATGCTCGTGACGCCGCTCAAGGAAAAGTACGGCTACGACCGGGCCGCCAAGATCGCCAAGACGGCGCACAAGAACGGCACGACGCTGCGCGAAGAAGCGATCAAGGACGGAATTCCCGCCGAAGACTTCGACCATATCGTGCGGCCGGAGAAGATGATCGGTCCGGACCCGGTCTAACAGTTGGGACGATTCTTGCGCCGGCGAACATCAGTCGGAATGAAACAAACGCGATGCGGGAACACCAGCAAAGCTGAGGCAACACGTCACGAACCTAAGCGGCAAGCGTGATGCAATTATAGTTGCGTGAGACTTGCTCTTCCCTGGCATCTGAGGACTCGCATGACTGCCGAGATCATCAATCTCAACAAGGTGCGCAAGGCCCGGCTGCGGGCCGATAAAGAGCGCAAGGCCGAAGAAAACCGCGCCCGTCACGGCCGGAGCAGGGCCGAGCGTGATGCCGACGACGCCCAGCGCATGCGTGACAAAGCCCATCTCGATGGATCGCGCCGCGACGCTGGCAGCGGCGGGCGCAACGGGGAGACCGAAGAGGACCTCGATCCCGGCAGCGTGTCGTGAGCCGGCCGGTCAAGCGCTCATTCTCGCTGCGGGGGCATCAGACATCGATTTCGCTGGAAGAGCCGTTCTGGGATGCGTTGAAGGATGCGGCCGAGCGCGAGGGGAAGTCGCCCGCAGCGATCGTTGCGGAAATCGACGCGCAACGTGGAAATTCCGGCCTGTCGGGTGCCGTCAGGCTTTGGATCCTCAGCTATTACCGGCGCAAGCACGCCGCCGAGAACTACGACGGCGGCAACCGCGATTAATCCGCGCTTACTGGTAAGGCGAAATCTGGAACGGTTGCCAGCTGTTGGCTGGCTGTTTCCGTTTGGGCTGAGCCTGAACGCGCGGCCGCGGGACCGGCGCGGTTTGCTCAGCGGACGCAGCCTCAGCCGCGGCCGCAGCGGCGGCAGCTTCGGCGGCGGCGGGATCGATGCTTGCAGACCCGTCGACAGGGACGGGGACCGGCTCTACGGCCGGCGTCTCCTGCGGACTTTGGGGAACCGGTGTCGCATCGCGTTCGCGCAGAGCGCGCTCACGTTCCGCTTCGATCGCCTGCTGGCGCTCACGTTCGGCTTGCGCGCGGTCTTCATCAATCTTGCGTAGGCGCTCCAGTTCGTCCACGTCGCGTTCCATCCGTCGAACCGTGAGTTCGCGCTCCAAGGCGCTCGTCTCGATGGTGGGCGGCAGGGTCGCCAAATCGGCGAGGCGGCCGGAGTAGACGACGCTTACGGGCGGCAACAGCGAGCGCGTTGCGGGAGTGGGTTCCGGGACGCCGGCTGCGGCTGTTGTGCCGACCGTGGCGGCTGCCGCCACGCTCGGCTGGGCGCGGGTCAGCGCCTTGGCTTCGATCTTCCAGGCACTGTCGACCTTGAGCGTTTGCAGGTCGAGCATCGTATCGAAGTTGGCGCGGCCCTCGGCGGTTTCTACCTGGACCCGATCAAGCTTGAACAGTCCATCGGCGACCGTGACCGGTATCGTCACCTTGCCCAGTTTCAACTGCGTCGCTCTTAGTGCGGTCTTGACGGCATTTAGCAAAGGCTCACCCGACATGACGCCCTTGGCCTGCAAAGCCTGATCGGCCACGTCGGCGACTGCGCGCGGCGCAACGCCGGTCAACGTTACGTCGCCCAAGCTCAGACTGCCCTTGCCCGTCAAGGCGGCGATCATAGTAGAAGCAGACAGCGCGCGGCCGGAGAAGGAGATGTCGAGGGAGGCGACATCGCCGTCGACGGCGTCGTCGTCGTCGTCACTCTCGGAACTGCCCTTGCTGGAAATGGAGATGCCAAGTTTGCCGGCGAGCGAAGCGCCAGCGGGTTGCTTTTCGATGGTGAAACCGGAGACGGATTTTCCGCCCAGAACGGCGCCTTCGAGCCGGGTCACATCCAGCTTGCCCGGCGCGAATGCGACATCGATCCGGGCGTCCTTCATCGCCAGGTCCGGTTCGAGGGTCAACGCTCGGATGCCGGCCTTCAATTTGCCACTGACACCTTCGAGGGGTGAGAAGTCAAAGGGCTGTTCGGGCCAGATGCCGGTGGACGGCGCAACGGCTGCGGCCGCGACCGCATCGGCCGGCCGCCGGCGCGCATCGACGGCCGGCAATTCGACCGCGGATTCAGACTGCAAAACCGGTGCGGCGGAGATGGCGCCCAAAAGCCCCGGCAATGACGCCTTGTCGGCGGAGAGTTCGGCTTGCACGGTTGCAGTTTTGTCGTCGCTTGCGGCGGTGTAGGTCACGACCCCGGACACAGCCGCCTCGCCGATCTTCAACGACGGACTGGCAAGGGTCAGCGTGGCGCCGTCATGGGCGGCGGCTATTGTGCCGGCGACGGGAACGGCGCCCGCGCCCGCACCGATCGAGAGGCCGGTCAGCGTCATGACCCGGTTCAGGTCGTTCGCCGCGACGCGGATGTCACCTTTGGCGGCGGGAGACCCTTCTTCGGGTACCGCAACGCGGCCATTGAATTCGAGTTCAACGGTATCGGCCTTCAGTTCGGCTACGGCGACGAGACCGTCGGCCGCCTTACCGACGGCTTTGACGAAAATGTTGCCGGGGTGTGGCTCGCCGCCCTTGCTCTTGTAGCCGGAAACCTGATCCAAAAATCCATAAACGTCGGGTGTCTCGATTTGCGCCGTGATGTCAGCCGTCGCGGCGCGCCAATCGCCTCGCGCTGCGTCGATCCGGGCATCGGCCACCACCCTGCCGCCGCTGAGGGTGCCGTCGATCGCGACATCCAAGGCATCGCTCAGGCGTTCGCCGAACGAGAAGGTCGTGGCGACGCGCCACGGCGTGAACCCCGACCACCGGGTGAATTTCGCATCGATGCCGGATGGCAGATCCACCAGCTCGGCCAGGGCCGTCACGGCTTCGGGGCTCGGCGCTTCGATAACCCCGCGCAGCCGGCCACGAGTCTCGTCGGGTACGCCGGCCGCGGAGCCTTCGAGGTCGACGGCAAGGCCGCCGCTCGATTCAAATTTCAACTTCGGGACGGTCAGGGCGCCCTTCTGCAGCGCCACGTCAAGGTGGACGTTCTGCAGCTTGCGTTCGCCGTCGATCAGTTGACCGGCGCGGATGTCGAACGAGACGTCGGATGCGAAGATGCCCGTTTTCTGTTGAGGCTCGGTTGCCGTGCCGGCCGTGTCGACCTTTGGTCCGCCGGTCAACAGCCCGCGAAGACCGCGCAGGCCGGGGTTGCCGGGCCATAAATCGTCGAGATTGATCTTCTCACCCTCAAGCGCCACGGCGAGCCGGCGGGGCTCCTCCAGACCCAGCCTCACTTCGCCGATGACGGGCGTGCCCGAGACTTCGGCCGAGGCGTCCGTCAGTTCGATGGCTTGATCATCGAATTTCAGATTGCCGGCGATTGCGAACGGGCCATCGCTGCGCTGGCGGCTGAAGGGATTGTCGCCGAAGCCCCACGTCGTGAAGCGCGTCAGACTCTGGCCCGACAAAGACATGGTGCCGGTGAAAGACCGTGCGCCGGCCGTGCCGTCGAGGATGCCGTCAAGCGCCAATTGGGTGCCGCCGGGCAGGCCGGCGTGGACGTCCTTCAGTTGAAGCGGACCGCCGCCGCGCGAGGCCTTTAAGCGCAGGCCGCTGACCGACTGTTTGCCGAGGCCGACCTGATCGACGGCAAGGGCGATGTCCGTGTCGGCGGTTGCGGGGAGTTCATCGACAAGGCGATCGAACAGGGTGCGGGCGAGTTCGAGCGGAATAGCGGCGGCCGACGCCGAGGAGCCGGCGGTCAATTGGTCGAGATCGAGCCATTTCGACTCGAGTTCCATATCGAGCTTCACCGCATCGGCCCAACTCACCGACGAGCGACCCGAGATCAACTGCGGCAGGCCGCCTTGCTCAAGGGCAATCGCGATGTCGTCGAGCCGGATGCGGCCCGGTTCGGAGGCAACTTTTGCCGTGAAATCGAAAAAGCCATCGGGCGGCGACGCCTTCGTGGCAGTTGAGGGGCCGGCAGCGGGATCGGCCGCAACATCGCCGCCGGCCGCGACGACGAACCCCCCGGTCGAAATCCGGGCGGTCAAGGTTCCGTCCAGAGACGTGGCACCGGACAGATTGCGGGCGGTCGCATCCAACGTATAGCTGTTGGAATTGGCGGGAACATTGACCAGAGCCTTGAAGCGCAGGTCGCCATTCGGATCCTGCTGGGCGGTCGTGATGCGAACGTCGCGAACGCCGCCGTCCCAATTCACCGTGCCCCGGTAGCGAAACGGTCCGTCGATGGTGTCGGCGGAAATCTCACCGTTCAGGCCTTCAAGGCGGGCAAGTTCGACGCCTTTCGGGCCGTTCAGTCCCAAGCTGCCGTCGATGACGTTGACCGATCGGAACGCCACATCCTGCGGCACGATGGAAACCCGGCCGGGCGTCAATTTCAGCGTCGACAGGCTGGTGCGGCCTTCCTCGTCGATGGCGACTTCCAAGACCGGCTTGACGATCTCGACTTCGCGCGCCTCGACGATACCTTTCAGAAGAGGTGGAACCGAGAGCCAGAGGGTGAAAACGTCGGCGCGAAACAGCGAGCGCCCCGTTTCTTCGCCGACCGCCCCGCCGATGCGCAAATTTTCGGCCCGGACGTAGGGCGAAGGCAGCAGCCGAACGCCGACGTTGCCTTGCACGCGGACCTCGCGGCCGAGCATCCGCGAGGCTTCTTCCTCGAACACGCCGCGATAGCTGTTCCAATCAACCGCGTATGGCACGCCGAATAGCGCCGCGAACACGACGATGAGGGCGCCACCGAAGTAGAGAAGCAGGTTATTCATGCATCCGGTCTTGTCTGCACCTACAGTTCAACCCTTCGACCTCGATTGCCAAGCTGCGGCCGCCGAATCAAAAATATGCCGGCAACAAGAGCGGCGTTCCGATTTGATTGTGGCAACGGGACCGTGCCGGAACTGAGGCGGCGACTACCGGTCGGGGCAATAGCACGATTTTACCCGAAACATGCGCTTGGAAGAACCAAAAAACCCATCAGCGCGCATGGAAATATGCCAGATCGACCCCAAATAAGCGGGGTCCAACGGACACGGTGCGTGCCCGGTCAAAACAGCAACCTCATGTGGAGAACGTGGCGGGCCCGTTCCCCCTTCCCAGCGCGTGCTATACCCACCCCATGACGAATTCAACGAACCCGCGCCAGGGACCTCAAAGTGAACTCGGCGCCGGTGGCGACGATCCCCCTTTCGATCTGCCGGAAGCGCCGGAAACGACGCGTGCGTCGATTTCCGAGCGGGCGCTTAAGCGCGGCGAACCGCCATATCTGGCCAAACTCAACCCGGAACAGCGCGCCGCCGTGGAGGCGCTCGACGGGCCGGTTCTCGTCCTGGCGGGTGCGGGGACGGGCAAAACGCGCGTGCTCACGACACGCATTTCCCACATCCTCGCGACGCGGCGCGCCTTTCCTTCGCAAATCCTGGCGGTGACCTTCACCAACAAGGCCGCGCGGGAAATGAAGGAACGAATTGGGCATCTCGCAGGCGGTACCGTCGAGGGCATGCCGTGGCTTGGGACGTTCCACTCCATCGGCGTCAAAATACTGCGGCGACATGCCGAGCTTGTGGGTCTCAAGTCGCAGTTCACGATCCTGGACGCGGACGATCAACTCCGGTTGATGAAGCAGGTGATCGAGGCGGAAGGCCTGGACAAAGACCGCTGGCCTGCCCGTCAACTTGCCAGCCTGATCGATGGTTGGAAAAACCGGGGATTGACGCCCGACAAGATCCCGCAGGGTGAGGGGTTTGCGTTCGCGGCCGGCAAAGGCGGCAAGCTCTATGCCGCCTATCAACAGAGGCTAAAGAGCCTGAACGCCTGCGATTTCGGCGATCTGCTGCTGGAGAACCTGCGGCTGTTCCGCGAGCATCCCGATGTGCTGGCGGACTACCAGAAGCGCTTCCGGTTCATGCTGGTCGACGAGTATCAGGATACGAATATCGCCCAGTACCTTTGGCTGAGAATGCTGGCGCAGGGCTGCCACAACATCTGCTGCGTGGGCGACGACGACCAGTCGATCTACGGCTGGCGGGGGGCGGAAGTCGACAACATCCTGAGGTTCGAGAAGGATTTTCCCGGCGCGGCCGTCATCCGGCTGGAACGCAACTACCGCTCGACCGGACACATCCTGGGCGCCGCCTCGGGGCTGATCGCGCAGAACAAGGGGCGGCTCGGCAAGACGCTGTTTACCGACGGCGAGCCTGGCAATCCCGTCAGCGTCATGGGCGTCTGGGACGACGAGGAAGAAGCCCGGTCGGTGACCGACGAGATCGAGCGGCAGCGCAAGACGGGTCACCTGCTCAATCAAATTGCCGTGCTGGTCCGCGCTTCGGCGCAGATGCGCGCGATGGAAGACCGGTTCATCACCGTCGGCCTGCCCTACCGCGTTATCGGCGGCCCGCGCTTCTACGAGCGGCAGGAAATCAAGGATGCGATCGCCTATCTGGAGGTGACGGCCAACCCTTCGAACGACCTGAAGTTCGAGCGGATCGTGAACGTACCCAAACGCGGACTTGGCGACACTTCGGTGAAGCGCGTGCACGAACTGGCGCGGGCGTCGGGCGTATCTCTGTACGCCGCAGCCCGCGAAATCATCACGACGGAGGAGTTGCCGGGAAAAGCCCGCAAGTCGCTGTCCGATCTCGTGCAGTCGTTCGAGCGGTGGCGCTCCCAGATCGATGGCCTCAGGCATACGGAATTGGCGGAACTCATCCTCGACGAAAGCGGCTATACGGCGATGTGGCAGGCGGACAAGAGCCCGCAAGCGCAAAGCCGGCTCGATAACCTGAAGGAACTCGTGCGCTTCATGCACGATTTCGAGAACCTGGCCGGGTTCCTTGAGCACGTTTCACTGGTGATGGACGCCGATCAAGGCAGCGATGGCGACCGCGTCTCGATCATGACGCTGCATGCCGCCAAGGGTCTCGAATTCGACACCGTGTTCCTGACGGGATGGGAAGAAGGGCTATTCCCGCATCAGCGTGCACTCGATGAGCAGGGCCAAACGGGGCTGGAGGAAGAACGGCGTCTCGCCTATGTCGGCATCACGCGAGCGCGCAAGCAGGCGCATGTTTCGTTTGCACAGAACCGGCGCATGCGCGGCCTGTTTCAGGCGGCGATCCCGTCGCGCTTCGTAGATGAGTTGCCCGAGGCGCATGTGGATGTGCGCGAGATAAAAAGCCCGTTCGGCGGCGCATACGCCAATCCGGGAAGTCTATATGGCAACCCTTACGGCCGTTCGCGGTTCGACGACGCCCCCGCTCCGTTCCGTTCGACCTATGCGACGCCGGGTTGGCAACGGGCGCAGAACGCGCGCAGCGAAACAAGGCCGGCGTCGCAGCCGGCACGCGTACCGGTGACGATTGAGGGGCAGCTCGTTGCGGCTTCGACCGCGGCAGGTGCCGGATATAAGCCGGGCGACCGCGTCTATCATTCCAAGTTCGGCGAAGGCCGGGTGGCCGACGTTGACGGCAACAAGCTGACGATCGAATTCAAGACGGCGGGCCGCAAGCGCGTCGTCGACAGTTTCGTGCGGCCACTGTAGGCGGCGCCGGTCGCTTCTGGTCACTCAGAGTAGAATAAACTGCGGGACGACCAGACATAATTCGACCACGCAGCCGCGCCATTCCCATCTCATCGGGGCAAAATCTGGGTTCACGAGAGTGGGAGCGTTACATGGTGTTTCATCGCAAATCCGAGCCGGCGGCACCGCCGGCGAAAGCTACCGTGGTGCCCACCGGGCAGAAGCCCGTGGCGCAGCATCTGGCCGCGCAGGGCATGGGTTCACAGATGGGCGGGTCTTCCTACGGATCGGGCGCCGGCCATAACTCGGGAGCTTTCGAAGAGTCGCTGATCGGCAGCGACCTCAGCATCGAAGGTCAGTCGATCACCATTCGCTGCAAGGGCACCTTGCGCCTCAACGGCAATATCCAGGCGGATGTTCATTCGCGGCAACTCGATGTCGGCCGCGAGGCCATTGTCACGGGTTCGATCACCGCCGAAGCTGTCGAAGTGCATGGGCGCGTCAACGGCGCGATACTTTCCAGCAAGGTCGTACTTCATCCGACGGCCGAGGTTGAGGGGGATATTTCGGCGGAGTATCTCGCGATCGAGCAAGGGGCAAGCTTCGACGGCCGCTCGCGGCGCGTTCGCGATCCGGCGGAAATTGCTCCGCAGACCGAACCGGCCTCGACCGTATCGATCAACAAGCAGGCACCCGCACCCGCCTCGAACGCCTATTCGGAGCATTTCAACGGTACGGGAACGCCGCAGAGCTATTCGTAGGGCGTCGCCGCAGCCATTGCCGGCAAGATGAAAAAGACCAGTCCGGGCGCCGTTGGCGGCACCCGGACTTTCTTTTGATGTAGCGACGTTGAGTGTGGGGATCAGCCGGAGCGGCTGGTGCTCTGGGACGCGCTTTGCGTGATGCTTTGGACGCGATCGATGTCGCGCGCGATCTGACGGAATTGCGCCGCCAGTTTCATAACCGGCGTGGAACCGCGGCGCGCGGCAAGCTCGGCGTCTTCGATGCGCGATTTGATAGCGGCGAGTTCGGTTTGCATGACTTCGCGCACGACCGTCGCGCTCGAAAGGGTTGCGACCGCCGCCTCACTGCGCGCCAACATCGCCTTCAATTGCAGGAGCGCGCTGGAGAGCGCCGGATCCCGCGCACTCACGTCGTCCGCCGCCGGTTCGAAGTTGCCTGTATCCGACAGGCGGTCACGCAAAGCATCGACGGCCCCCGTCGCCTGATCCTGCAGCTTGCGCACGCTCCGGCGCGCAGCAGCGGCCGCATTCGTCAGGTCAAAGGATTCCAAATTGAGTTGCGGTTGGCGGTAGTAGGCGAAGGCCGCGGCCAGTCCCAGGCCTGCGACGAGCAGGCCGATCCAGGGCAGCATCATTTGAGCAGGGCTGCCGCCCAAACCCGCAGATGATTGACCGGAGACCGATGACGTCGCGATGACCAGTTCGGGAGCGGCTTCTTCGGCGGTGGCGAATGACAGGGATGTCGTCCATTCGCTCCCGTGATCGGCATCCGAGGAGACCGCCGTCGCCGTGGCCAGGCTGCTGGCCGCGCCGAGCTTGTGCATGGCTCCGAAGGGGTCCTCGGAACTCGTGTCGAGCGTCATGCGGTAGGGACCACTCCCGGACACCGCGGCGGTGACGGGCGGGAATTGAGCGGCGGCGGCATCGACGACGGTGGAGGTGGCATCGGTGAACCGCGCGCCGACTTCGCCTAGCGGCGCGAAGCTCTGCGGAAGAACGAGCCGCTCGGTCGGTTTGCGCATGCTCCAGGGGAGACATTCGCCGTTCGCCGGCTGGTTCGTCTGGCGATCCCGGCAACTGGGTGCGCTTCCCGACGGAGCGCCCGCTTCGCGAGCCAATACGAGATGGCCCTTGGAGAGCGTTGCGTCGCCGGCGGTGGTGCGGCCGATGGCTGCGACGACGCGATGCCAGGACACGCGCTCCAGTCCGCACGCGATGTCGAACTTATGAATCTTCAGGGAGCGGCAGTTGTTGGAGAACGGCGGATCGCAGGTTGTGAACAGCCGCTGTTCGAGGCCCGTCACGTCAAAGATCTGCTCAATGCTGGGTTTGACTTGGACCGCGCCTTGGACAATCTCGCAGCTGTAGGGCATGGCGAGACGGACGTTGCCGCCGGGCGGCGCAGGGGGGCTGTCCGTGCCTGCGGCAGGGCCGCTCTGAACACCCGCAAGCGCCAGTGCCAGAAGAAATATTCCCTGCCGGTTCAAAATTGCCCCTCCCGAACACGAACAGCACTCTAATGACTTGTTTTGCGGCCGACAACGGCATGACTAAGGCAAACAACGTGCTTTAGTTATGCTCAATTCCGGCTCTAAAAAACTATGCGGGTATTGTAGAGCCTCCGTCATGGCGCTGCCAAGTTGAACGATCATGGTCCGGCCGGTTTTGCAGGCTGTGATTGCCTCGACAAGGAGAATTTGGCCCGCCAAACTGCGCGTCCTCACGGGGCGGTGCCGCCAAGCTCACGGATAGAGACGGGCGGACAGTGGGAGGGGAGACGATCATGGTGTCGGTAGCGGCCGGGACGGATGTCGCGGGCCAAGCACAGCCGGTGTGGAAAGAAGCCCGGAACGGGGAAGCCCGTTACGCCGATGCCGCGCCCCCTCAGCCGATCGTCGAACGGTTCATTCCGGTGACGGCGCTCGCACTTGTGGACCGCCTGACCGTGGCCGACGCGTGGCCGAACGGCGATCACGGGGAAGCCCGGCGCTTTTTCCGCTATCTCGATTTCTGGCGGCGCCAGCAGCACAATCGCCGGCTGATGACGCTGTTGCGGGCCTACGAACCGTTCGACCCGGACAGCGATCTGCTCATCACGCGTCAATATACGCCCGACGAAAAGAAGCGGCTGCAGAAGCGGGCCGTGGCGGACGTGAGGCGCATTCTCGAACGGGCGAATTATGTCTCGATCGATCCAAAGTCGGTCGAATTGATCCTGACCAAGGACAGTCACTATGGCCTCGACCTGCACGTCGATCTCGGCGTGTTCGATGAGTGCCTGCTGTTTTATCGCGGGAAGACGACCAGGCGCGACAAGCGGACGAACTACCGGAAGTTCATGCGCAAGGAAGAGTTCGATGTGCCAATCTTCCGGCGCTTGTGCCTGCTCTTCAAATTGAAGCCGTTCAAAGTGCGCGTCAAAGAGGTGATGGCGGAGAAGAACGTCACGGAGAAGGAAGCAGAGAAAATCGTGACGCGGATGCGCGGCAGCCTTCCCGCGGAGGTCAAGGAAGACAACATCTACATCAAGCTGTTCAAGAACATTCCCCGCAACGATCTGGAAATGGTCTTTCCCAACACGCGGGTGCGCTTCCGGCTGCTGGACAAGATCAAGCTCGGCGTGACGGGCGGCGGGGCCGTCGGCATGGGGCTCGTGGGAACGGCCGGCAAACTTGCGGCGGGCGGTCTGACGATGGCCAATCCCGTGGCGCTGATGGGAGCCGTGGCGGGTCTTGGCGGGATCGCCTTCCGGCAGGGCGTCAACTTCATGAACCAGAAGCAGCGCTACATGGTCGTCATGGCGCAGAACCTTTATTTCCACGCAATGGCCGACAATCGCGGCGTGATGATCAAGCTGTCGGAGCGGGGAGCCGAAGAGGATGTGAAGGAAGAGATCCTGCTCTACAGCGTGCTGGCGAAAGAGACGTGCAACCGGTCCGACCTGGAGCTGATCGACGGCGCGATCGAGAGCTACCTGCGGTCGGCCTTCGATATTCAAGTGGACTTCGACCTGCCGGATGCGCTTGAGCGGCTGATCGCAGACGGCGTCGTGCGCGAAGACGCGGACGGGACATTGCACACGCTACCCCCGGCCCAGGCGGCACAGCACCTCGATGCCAAGTGGGACCGGTATTTGGACGATCTGCCGGACGGCGTCCGCCAGGAAGGCATGGAAGTCGATGCCGAGGACTTCCCTCACCTGTAGAACTGGGTTAGGCCACCGGGTGCTTCGTCCGCGCCGCCCGCGATCTTGCGGCAGCGCCCATTCGCCCGTGTTGCATGACCTCCAAAAAACTCACGCTCCTGATCGCCGACAGGGACGCCGCCCGAACTCTTGCCGCCGCGATGCAGGATTTCGTCGAGCCGCCACCCGATGCGTTGACGCTCTTTGAGTCCGCACATGAAGGATGGCGGATCGACGCCTATTTCACCGAGATTCCGGACGCCACGGATCTCAGGGCCGCCCTTGCCGACATCACGGGGCTCGATGTCCCGGAGATTGCCGTTGAGGACGTGCCGCCGCTCAACTGGGTGGCGATTTCCCAAGCTGCCTTGCCGCCGGTCTTGGCCGGCCGCTTCACAGTGCATGGTTCGCACGACACGGGACGCGTTGCGCAGGGACCCAATGCGATCCTGATCGATGCGGGCGAAGCGTTCGGAACGGCCCACCACGCCACGACATACGGCTGCCTCAACGCCATCGACCGCCTGGCCCGGCGCCGGGCATACCGGCGCGTTCTCGATCTGGGTTGCGGGTCCGGCGTGCTGGCGATCGGCGCGGCGCGCGCGCTGCCGAGGGCGGTCATCATTGCGACCGACATGGACCCGACCTCGGTGGAGGTGGCACGGTCGAATATGGCGGCGAACACGGCACCGGCGCGAATTGCCGTCTATGCGGCGGCGGGGCTCGACCATCCACGGCTGCGGCGGACGGCGCGTTTCGACTTCGTTGTGGCGAATATCCTCGCCGGTCCGTTGATCCGGCTGGCGCGGGATCTCCGGCGGGCCGTTGCGCCGGGAGGGCAACTCGTTCTGTCGGGCATCCTCATACCGCAGGCGCCGGCCGTGATTGCCGCGTATGCAGCACAGGGTTTCGCACTCAACCGGCATGAGCGTGTCACGGGCTGGTCGACGCTGACTTTTTCGAAGCGTTGACCGGCAGCGTTGCGCGAAGCGCCCGCGGCGCTTAAACAAGCGGCCATGTTTCAGACATTCTCAGCGCCGTCCGATCCCTCCGTCGCAGCACCGCGCATCGCAGGATTGCGGGCAGAGTTGGCACGGCAGAAACTCGATGCGTTTCTCGTTCCCCGGGCCGACGAGCACCAGGGCGAGTATGTGCCGCCTGCGGCCGAGCGGCTGCGCTGGCTCACGGGCTTTTCCGGCAGCGCGGGCATGGCTGCCATCACAAAAAGACAAGCGGCGCTGTTCGTCGATGGCCGTTACACAATCCAGGCGGCGCAGGAGTGCGACGCGTCGATTTACGAGTTTCCCGGATTGGCGCGGACGAAGCTCGCCGAGTGGCTGACGGCGCATCTTGGCACGGGCGCGACCGTCGGGTTCGACCCGTGGCTGCATACCGCCGGCGAAATTCGCAGACTCGAAACTCAACTCGCACCGAAGGGCATCAAGCTCAAGCCGGTGCGCAATCCCGTCGACCGCGTATGGGGCAAGGAACGGCCCGCCGCTCCCAGGAACCCGGTGATCGCCCATCCATTGAAGAGGGCGGGGCGATCGGCCGAGAAGAAAATTGCCGACGTGCAAAAGCGGCTGCACGCCGACGGGCAGTCGCATGTGATCCTGACCCTGCCGGACAGCATCTGCTGGCTGTTCAACATGCGCGGCTCGGACATCGCGCACAATCCGGTCGTCTTGGCGTTCGCTATTGTCCCGGCGTCGGGCAAGCCTGAACTTTTCATCGACAATGCGAAGTTGTCGAAGGACGTGCGGCGCGAGTTGGAAGCCGCCGCGACGATACGCGATCCAGCCGGGTTCGCCGCCCGAATTGCAGACCTGAAGTCGGCCGGGAAGCCCGTGCGGCTCGATCCGGAAACCGCCGCCTTTGCGCTGGCGCGCGGACTTGGGAAAAAAGTTGTTTCAGCGGGCGCCGATCCCTGCATCGCGCTCAAGGCGATCAAGAATGCTGCCGAGATCGCGGGCGCACGGAAGGCGCACATCCGCGATGGCGCGGCGATGGTCCGCTATCTCGCCTGGCTCGACGGGGCGGCGGCCGGCGGCAAGCTCGATGAAATCACCGCCGTGCGAAAACTTGAAGAGATGCGGGCGGCGACACGGCATTTGAAAGAGATCTCGTTCGATACGATTTCGGGGTCGGGGCCGCATGGCGCCATCGTGCATTACCGTGTGTCGGAAGCCTCCAACCGGCTCATTGGCAGGGGTGAACTCTTTCTCCTCGATTCAGGTGCGCAATATGATGACGGAACGACCGACATCACGCGCACCATCGCGATCGGCACACCGTCTGCCGAGATGAAGGAGCGGGCAACGCTCGTGCTCAAGGGACATATCGCGATTGCCACGGCGCGGTTCCCGAAGGGCACGCGCGGCATCGATCTCGATCCGTTCGCCCGCCGCGCGCTTTGGCAGCACGGTCTCGATTACGATCACGGCACGGGGCACGGCGTCGGCAGCTTTCTTTCCGTTCACGAGGGGCCAC
>ERZ1066138.379-NODE-379-length-15041-cov-10.167223_pt1 | contig 15041 bp, 18 predicted proteins | sample MGYA00382785_ERZ1066138 | MGnify/ENA primary metagenome ERZ1066138 (study PRJEB33369, sample SAMEA5778368) | biofilm metagenome | biome: Industrial cooling water; feature: Water cooling tower basin; material: Biofilm | place: United Arab Emirates | collected... | reverse complement strand
TCAGCCTTGAATCAAGGTCCGAGTCCCCAGTCAAGCTTTGTCCACGAAACCTAGTTGGTACTGAGATGATGGGAGGGTCACAGGACGCTTTCAATGGCGTGATGCTGGTTACTCGATCGAACTTACCGATGTAGGAGAGCACCAAATCGGCTGTCATCCACTTGTCATGCGCAGTTGCTAATGCGTTGAGCAAGATTAACGTTCACGGGCTGGGTGCTGCGGATGTTTACCTACGTATTTCTTCTGGTCTCTGCGCTTGCTTGGCCGGTTGCAAACGCCTCCGCCGCCGATCTCCAGGAGGTCCGCGCAACGGTGCACGCGACGATCTACATCGATCGGGAAACACTGCGGGTCAGCGATGGCCGAGCGTCTGCCTGGTCGTTATGGAATTTTAACAACCCCAGAAGCAATTCCTTCGATGAAAGCTATCGTTCGGTGCTCATCAAGAACGAGTACGATTGCAAACGGAAGACCGTTCGCGTTGTCGAAGTGGTGGAGTTTGCCGCCCCGATGGCACAAGGCGATGCCCTGCGGACGCATTCGGATTATGAACATGGCGAAGACCCGCTTCCCCCCGGCTCTGTCGGCGAAAGTATGTTCGAAATAGCTTGCCCTCAAATTTCCGCCCGGAAGGCCCAGTTCTTCTAGCAACGGCCATTGGCGGATGTGGAGCCCTCTTCCAGCGTCACACAATGATGCTGCCGATGCCTCTCCCCGCACTAAGTCGCTCAGCGAATTGGTTTCGCAGAACCTCCCACCTCACGCCACCAGACCTGCTGCCTTCGCTGCCGATAGAATGTCCGCGAGAATGCCGGCCGCAAGCGTGACGCGACTCTTGGCGCCGCCGATCATGCCGATAGGGCTCTTTAGCCGCGCGATATCCTGCTCGCGCACGCCCAACTCCCGCAGCTGCGCCAATCGCGTTTCGTGCGCTTTGCGGCTGCCCATGACTCCGACATAGAAATACGGCCGCGTCAGAATACGCGCGAGAACCGGCGCCTCCCACGCATGCTCGTGAAAGGCAAGAACGGCCGCCGTCCACGGATCGCCGAAGTCGTCTTTAATGGCCCCCACGTCGGCCAGTCCGCGCGCGTCTATCCCCCGCGCTGAAAGCTCCGCCCGCACCGCGTCATCCGGCGTGATGATGTGCATGTCCACGCCCGCCACCCGAAGCAGCACCGCGATCGCGACCAGCGCCGGACCGCCTCCCGCGAGCAACACACGCACCGCCGGCAGATGCGGACGACGGAACGCATCGCCGCTCAAGACGCAGCCCGTCTCGTGCACCATCTCTTCGATCCGGCTCTCGCCGCTCACGAGATCCGTGACCAGCGTGAAGGGGAGCCGCACGGCACGCCGTTCCGCAATACGCTCTACCACGTCCGCCGACAGCCCCTGATCGAAATAGAGATCGAACCCGCTCCCGCACGGGAGCTGCACGTCAAGATAAGCCGAGCCCTTGCCGTACCGCACGAGCCGGTTCCGGCCGGTGGCGATGACCTGACATGCTTCGAGTGCAATCGCCTGCTCGATGCACCCGCCTGAAAGATACCCGCTGAAGCGCTGATCTTCAGCCACCGCCATCTGCGCGCCAAGTGGGCGCGGCGTATTGCCGTCGATTGCGACGAGCGTGACAAGAGCCGTCCGCAAACCTTGCGCCCGCCACGCGATAAGGTCGCCGAACACGTCATCGTCGGCCAGCAACGAACGAGCCGGTTGGAGACCTGAGGAAAGATGAGGCGTCATGCTGCGGCTTATCAAGGAACTCGGAACCCAATTGCAACCCTGAAGGTCCGACTTATCCGGCAACGGAAGATAACGATCGCCAAATCCGTCTCTTTATCGCGTCTGGACCATCTCTGCCTTGATTATGGTCACGGCTGGAACACGTCCAGATCTCTAGTGTTGCCTAACGTCCGCCGCAAGAAATGCGGGCGGCGCAACTCATGGGAGATTATTGATGGATCAGAAATCTCTGACGCCCTTTGGTGGATCGCGCGCGCCGGCCAGTTCGCGTTCTTTCGACCCGATCGATACGATGCGCCGCGAAATGGACCGCCTGTTCGAGAGCTTTTCGCAAGGCGGCTTCTTCGGTGGCTTGCCTGCCGCGCTCTCAGGCGGCAATGGCTTTCTGTCGCCCAAGATTGATGTCTGCGAAACGGAAAAGGGCCTTGAAGTGACGGCCGAACTACCCGGCATCGACGAAAAAAACATCGACGTGAACCTCGAGGATGGCGTTCTCACGCTGAAAGCCGAGCACGCCGCCGAAAAGGAAGAGAAGGACGAAAAGAAGCATTATCACCTTGTCGAGCGCTCGCACGGCACCTTCATGCGTCGCATCGCGCTGCCGTTCGAACCGGACGCTGACAACGTGGAAGCCACATTCGACAAGGGCGTCCTGAAAATCATGGTGCCCAAGTCCGCCAACGCTGCTGACAAAGTCCGCAAGATCTCAATCAAGAGTCCTTGAGAACCACGCTCAGGGCCACGCGTTGCTCTAAATCGGTAAAACGGGAGCCATGCAGACTCCCGTTTTGCATTATAGGATGGCGTTGCCTTCGCGAGGCGACGCCAGAGGCGCTTGCAGTTTTGCCGCTAATCTCCCAGATACGCCAATGCCATGAGCCGGCGCCGTGTGCCTGACACAAACCCGCATCAGGATCTTACGCGCGGGGCGTACGCCCAAAACACCTCGGAGGATGCGATGACGAAGCTCTTGATCAACGGCCGCGAGGTCGAGGTCACGGCAGATCCGGATACGCCTCTGCTCTGGGTCGTGCGCGACGAGTTACGCCTGACGGGCGCGAAGTTCGGCTGCGGCCAGGCACTTTGCGGCGCATGCACCATGTATGCGGACGGCGCCCCGATTCGCGCCTGTGTCACACCAATTGAAAGCGTTGCCGGTCAGGCAATCACCACGCCCGAAGGCCTCGAAGGCCGGGTGGCCGAAGCCGTCCGAGCCGCGTGGGAGAAGCATGATGTTGCGCAATGCGGCTATTGCCAGCCGGGCCAGATCATGGCCGCCGTCGCGCTGCTCAACGGCAAGCCCACGCCCACGGACACCGATATTGACGAAGCGATGAATGGCAACCTTTGCCGCTGCGCCACCTACGGCCGTATCCGCACGGCGATAAAGACCGCATCCGAAACGCTGCAGGGCTGAGGAGGAACGCGCACATGTTTAAAGATAACATCGCCTCATGCGTCCGCTCGCTCGCCAACGAAGAGTCTGTCGCCCTCGACCGCCGCGGCTTTCTCCGCTTGTCCGTCGGAACCGGCGCCGGCCTCGTGATCGGCGCCTATATTCCCGTGAAATCGGCGACGTCTGGTCAAGCCGCCCAAGCCGGCGACGCCGTGTTCAATCCGTTCGTCACCATCACGCCCGCCAACAAGGTGATCGTTCTGTCGAAGCATCTCGACAAGGGCCAGGGCACGGCCACGGGGCTCGCAACCCTTGTCGCAGATGAACTCGATGCCGACTGGTCGCAGATGGTGGCCGAATTCGCGCCCGCCAACGCGGCCCTCTATAAGAATACGTTTTTCGGCGTGCAGGGCACCGGCGGCTCCACCGCCATGGCCAACTCGTTCGAGCAGTACCGCAAGGCCGGTGCTGCCGCCAAACAGATGCTCGTTGCCGCCGCCGCTCAAGCATGGAAAACGGACGCGTCCAAGATCACCGTCTCTAAGGGCGTCATCACCGATGGCACGAACACGGCAACCTTCGGCGAACTCGCTTCCGCCGCTGCCAAGATGCCGGTCCGAGACACTGTGACGCTGAAGGACCCGAAGGACTTTATCTACATCGGCAAGTCGTTCCCGCGCCTCGATCAGAAAGCGAAGGTCACTGCCGCGCCGGTCTTCACCCAGGATATCCACCTGTCCGACATGCTGGTTGCCGTTGTCGCGCGGCCGCCGCGCTTCGGCGCCAAGCCCGGATCGGTCGATGCGGTCAAGGCCAAGGCCGTAAAGGGGGTCATCGGCGTCGTCACCATTCCCGGAGGCGTTGCCGTCGTCGCGTCGTCGACGTGGGCGGCCATCAAGGGCCGTGACGCCCTGCAGGTGACGTGGGACGAGACGGATGCAGACAAGCGCGGAACCGCCGAATTGCTGGAAGAGTACAAGGCACTCGCCGCCAAGCCCGGACTGTCCGTGCGCAAGGACGGTGATGCTGAGAAAGCCATTGCCGGTGCCAAGACGGTGATCGATGCGGAGTTCGCATTTCCTTTTCTGGCGCATGCGCCGATGGAACCGCTGAACGCCATCCTCGCCTTCAAGGACGGCAAGGCCACCATCTGGTCCGGGTCACAATTGCAGACGATCGATCAGTCGGTTGCCGCCGCCATCCTCGGCATCAAGCCGGAAGACGTTGCCATCAATACCCAGTGGGCCGGCGGTTCCTTTGGCCGCCGCGCCGTGTACAACTCCGACTACGTCGCCGAAGTCGCACACATCGTCAAAGCCCTCGCCACAGACAAGCCGATCAAGCTGGTCTGGACGCGCGAAGACGACATCAAAGGCGGCTACTATCGGCCCATGTACCTCCACAAGGTGAAGGTGGGGCTCACGGAAAGCGGCGAGATAGCCGGCTGGCATCACCGCATCGTCGGCCAATCCATCATGGAAGGCACCGCCTTCGCAGCCAGTTCCGTCAAGAACGGCGTCGACGCGACCTCCGTCGAGGGCGTCAGCGACACGCCGTACACGATCCCCAACTACGAAGTCGAAGTTCACAACACCAAGTTCGGTGCACCACCCCTGTGGTGGCGATCAGTCGGCCACACGCACACCGCCTATGTGATGGAAACGATGATCGACGAGATCGCAACGCGCAGCGGTAAAGATCCCGTCGCCTTCCGTCTCGCCATGCTGGAGAAGCACCCGCGCCACGCGGCCGTTTTGAAACTGGCCGCCGAGAAGGCAGGCTGGGGCACGCCAGTGGCGGACGGCGTCGCTTGCGGTGTTGCCGTGCACGAAAGTTTCAAGAGCTTCGTCGCGCAGGTGGCGGAGGTGCGCATCGCAGACGGTCGGGCAAAAGTAGATCGGGTGGTCTGTGCCGTGGATTGTGGCCTGCCGATCAACCCCGACAACATCGTCGCTCAAATCGAGGGCGGCATCGGCTACGGCCTCGGCGCAGTCCTCCACTCGCACGTCACCTTGACCGACGGCATCGTGGATCAAGCCAACTTCGGCGATTACGAAGTGCTCCGCTTCAATGAGATGCCCACGGTCGAGGTCCACATTATTCCTTCGACCGAGCCGCCGACGGGCATCGGCGAACCAGGAACGCCGCCTATTGGTCCTGCCGTGGCGAATGCCGTCGCAGCTCTCACGGGCCAACGCATCCGCACGCTTCCGCTCGCCATCCACAAGCTCGCCGCCAGCTGAGGATGGGCCGCTCGAGGAAAGTCCTCCGCTCAACGGGAGGTGCGAGGAAAGCGGCCGCGCGTGGTGGAGCGGATTTACGCGCCCGCTGGACGGAACGCCTTGCAAACGGCAGGGTCGGTCTCAAGCCGGGCGCCGCCGATCAAATCGATGCAGTAAGGCACCGCTGGAAACACGGCCATCATGCACAGCCGGATTGACGCCGGCTTGCCTGGCAGATTGACGATGAGGCATGAGCCCCGAATGCCGGCCGTTTGTCGCGAGAGAATCGCCGTCGGCACCTGCTTCAAGCTTTCAAGACGCATCAGCTCGCCAAACCCCGGCATCATCTTCTGGCACACGGCCTCGGTCGCTTCGGGCGTCACGTCACGCTGGGCTGGTCCCGTGCCGCCCGTCGTGAGGATCAGCGAGCATCTCTCCGCGTCAGCCAGCTCCGTAAGCGTTGCCGCAATGCCGGATTCGTCATCCGGGATCACACGCGCGACCGGCTCCCACGGCGACGTCAGGATCTCCGTCAAGACGTCATGGATCGCCGGACCGCCCTTGTCTTCATAAAGGCCTTTGCTGGCGCGATCCGAGACGGTGACGATACCGATGCGAGCGGTCATGGGCAGTGCGGGCTCCGATACATGACGTATTCGGCCCATATACACGATCTGCGTGGGTCCGCCACACCAGGATCGTTACGAACCGATGGCCGTCGCCCACGTTACATCCATCGAGCAACGGCCCCTATGCTGAAACCATCCGGGCCGTCAATTTTGAGCCAGCTCAATTTCGTCCGTCCTGCGCCGTGGCAATACTTGAGCGCTGGGCTGCTGTGTGAGGAAGGTTGCCGATGATCGTTTCTCGTTTGGCCTTCGCCTTCGCGACGGGGCTCGCCGGAGCAGGCGTGATGTTAGCAAGCCCTGCTGATGCGCAGCGCCGCTGGGTCAAGCCGTACTACTCAGAAGAATATGACGTTGGCCGCGGAGCACGCGGCTACGAAGGTTTTCTCTTCCCCGACTACTACTGCTCCTACAAGCGCTATCCGCGCCGCGTCTGCTCGACCGACAAGCGTGGACGCGAACGCTGCCGTGTCGTCGGCTGGCGCCTGGAGCAAACGTGCCAATAATCAAAGCAACAAGGAGACACTCAGGAATGCTCGACAACCGCAACACGCCCAACGAACTCGATGAGATGTTTCCGACCGCCAAAGCTGTGATCCATCAGCTGAAACAATCGGACTCGCACTTTGCCAAACTGGCGGACCACTATCACGAGATCAATCGCGCGGTGCACCGTATGGAAACCAACGTCGAGCCTGTCTCCGATGAGACGATGGAAAACGAGCGCAAGAAGCGCCTCGCCCTTCTCGATGAGATCTCCGCCATCATCGCCCGCGCCACAGCATCCGCCTGACATGCGTGTCCTCTCCCGCATCGGGGGAGGACACCCCTCGGGAAACAGACAGCGATCGACGGGCTCCGGCGTCCGTTTTCACTGTCACGATGGCGCATTGCCGTCCGCGTCCGGGCGGGCGAGACTGCAGGCCCCGCCTGCCAGCCATCAGCAAGGACACGCATGTACGGCCGTCCGCTCGTCCCCGCGGACTTCGAGGTTCCCGAACGCCTCGACGGTCCGGGCTATCACCTGCGCATGCTTTCGGTCACCGACCTCGAAAAGGACTTCGAAGCCGTCGTCGCGAGTGCCAATCGCCTGCGCGGCCTGCTCGACCCCGACAGCTCCTGGCCCCTCGGTCTAACGAAAGACGAAGATCTGATTGACCTCGCCTGGCACCAGCGCGAGTTCACCATCCGCCACTCGTTCGCCTACACCCTGATGTCGTCCGACGAGAGCCGCTGCCTTGGCTGCATGTATATCTTTCCCAGCGACCGTCGCGGCTTCGACGCCAAAGTCTTCTACTGGGCGCGCAGCGGACCCGACGCAGATGCCCGCGACGAAGACCTCGGCCGACTGATCCGCACGTGGCTCAGGGCCCGCTGGCCATTCTCCGCCGTCGCCTATCCCGGCCGCGACATCGCCTGGGCCGACTGGGCGAAGCTGCCTCACCGACGCTGGGAATAACTCCGATCTTGCGCCCTCCCCGATCCCGGTCCACCAATAGACACATCTTCTCAACTCGAACGTGAAACGCGGCAGCCACGGATAACGTATCGGGTTGCGATCGGAAAATACGGAGACACCGATGGATCACGACAGCGTCAAGCTCTACTACGGCAAGGTCCTCAAGTCTTCCGACGATCTGAAGACGTCCGCCTGCTGCACCGCCGACGCCATGCCGGCGCATCTCAGGCCCCTCGCAGCCAGGATACATGACGAAGTCTCTTCCAAGTATTACGGCTGCGGCCTCGTGTGCCCCTCGGAAATGACAGGTCGCCGCGTCCTTGATCTCGGTGCCGGATCGGGACGCGACGCTTATATGCTGGCCCAACTCGTGGGCGAGAATGGCGAGGTCGTCGGCGTCGACATGACCGACGAACAACTCGCCGTCGCCCGCCGCCACGTCGAATGGCACGCCCAGAAATTCGGCTACGCCAAGCCGAACACGCGCTTCCTCCACGGCTACATCGAACGCTTGGACGAACTGGGGCTCGAGCCAGGGTCGTTTGACGTCATTGTCTCGAACTGCGTCATCAATCTTTCGATCGATAAGCCCGCCGTCTTGAAAGGCGCGTTCGACCTCTTGAAACCTGGCGGCGAACTTTACTTCTCCGATGTCTATGCCGACCGCCGCATCCCCGAACACCTCGTGCGCGATCCCGAACTCTACGGCGAATGTCTGAGCGGCGCGCTCTACTGGAACGACTTCCTTTCGCTTGCAAGGCGCGCGGGCTTCCTTGATCCCCGCCTCGTCACCAGCCGCCCGATGGACGTGAACAACGCCGCCCTTCAAAAGAAGCTTGGGGCCGCGAGATTCTTCTCCGCAACCTACCGCCTGTTCAAGCTCGATGGTCTGGAGCACGCCTGCGAGGACTACGGTCAAGCCGTGATCTACAAGGGCACGCTCTCCGAAGAGCCGGATACGTTCGTACTCGACGGCCATCACCATATTGAAAAGGGCCGCGTTTTTCCTGTCTGCGGCAACACCTGGCGGATGCTGGGGGAAACCCGCTTCGCGGATCACTTCACGTTCATCGGCAACTTCGATACGCACTACGGCATCTTCCCCGGCTGCGGAACATCCATTCCGTTCACCGCCGCCGACGACTTAGATGGCACCAGCGGCGCCTGCTGCTGATGCATATTGCAGCCCTCGTTCTCGCTGCCGGCCGCTCGCGCCGCTTCGGTCCCGGCAACAAGCTGCTCGCCGATCTCGAAGGTGCGCCCGTCCTCGCCCACACGCTCGCCGCCGTCACTGCCGCGGGCTTTGAGCAAACCCTCATCGTCACCGGTCAGGATCATGCCGCGGTCAAGAACATCTTGCAGCGGTTTCGCGTGCAGATCGTCGGCTGCGCTGATGCTGAAGAGGGCATGGGCACCTCTATCGCGGCTGGCGTTGCCGTGCTCGCCCCCATCATCGATGGCGTTGCGATCATCCCCGGCGATATGCCGCTGCTGACGCCGCAAACGCTGCAAATCCTTTTGCAGACTTTCGCCGCCCACGCTGGGAATTCCATCGTCTACGCGGCTGATCGTGACGGTGCACAGCGCAATCCCGTGGTTTGGCCGTGCGCGTACATGCCTCAGCTTGCTGCTCTCAAAGGTGACCGCGGTGCGAAGTCTCTCATTGGGGCCGAGGCGATCGCCGTTCGCATCAGTGATGCGAACGAACTTCTCGACGTGGATAATCCTGCGGACCTCGTGAAAGCTGGAAACATTATTCACGCACGTCATGCGCAATCCTGAAGGTGCTCTGCATAAACAGCATGGCAAGACGGATTATCGCGATTACAGCGTTCGATCACGCAAATGTCACGGGATGACTTGATCGAGCGCAGGCCCCACACTGCGCTTCGGTCCATAGTTGGTCCGTAAAGCAGCAGCCGCGTGCGTGTCTATTGCCCTCGCCTTGTTGGGAAGGCGCGTCGCGTTCTTGTAAACAGTCTGGGGAGACAATGATGACCAGCAATTTGCCGACGCAGCCCGAACTCGATTACGACGCTCTCGAAGCGCGCGCCAAAGCAACGCTCGAGTCGTGGCTGATGCTGCAGCGCCCGGTATTCTCAATGATGACGGAGATCAACGGCCGCCTGATCAACCAAGCCTTTCGCGTCAACCAGGCGTGGCTAGGTTTCATGAGCCGTTGCGTCGAACATGAACTGCAGGCCACACGCCGCCTGATGGGCTGCCGCAACGTCAACGAGCTTTTCATCACCTACCGCGATGTCGTTGATACTGCGCAGCGCGAGGTCCGCCACGAAGTCGAACACCTCTCGCGCGTCAACCGTGAATGTGCTGGCGAAACCGTCGCTGCCTTCCGTGATGGTCTCGAGGAAGCCGCTCACGAACTCCGCCACTGAGCGGACCCAACTCCCGCGCAGGGCGGCCGACTCCGCGACAGCGGAGTCGCCCTGCGCCACTTGCGATTTCTCAGTTCAGCCGGAACTCGCCATCGACTGACTTCAACTCTGCCGGCCCGATCAGCGCCCGGTGGCAAACTGTGACCCTGAAGAGCAGCCCCTCGAGCTTCGCCTGCCAGAACATGAGAAACCGGTTCAGTTCCGGAAAGCTCGGCGCCTTGTCATACTCCTGCCAGACGTACTGCTGGAGGATCGCCGGGTGGTCGGGCAGGCGATAGAGAATGTCAGCGGTCGTTAATCCGAAGCCGTCGATCTGGCGCTGGAAATCATTCGAGATCATGCGCGATTAGTCCTCATCAAGGGTCGGCACCCAAGCGTAATTTTTTCCGCGAGTTGCGGTACCCGTAAAGTGGCTTTTGCGCAATATCTAAACAGAATCAGAACGTTAGCACTCACTGCAAAAAAGTGCTGCCAGGCCTCTTGAACAGCTACGGACTGTTCCATACATCGCCAGCCGAAACGTGAGCCAAGCCGCGCGCGGTATGCGCGCGGCGGCCGGCTCCCCATCAGGGGAGTCGCCGCGCGGCATAGAGAGCTCTCGTTTCGAGATCAAAACTGTCGACAGGAAAAAGGAGAAACATCATGTCGTTTCGCCCGCTCCATGACCGCATCGTGGTGAAGCGGATCACCGCCGATGAGAAATCCGCCGGCGGCATCATCATTCCAGATACGGCGCAGGAAAAGCCCCAGCAAGGCGAAGTCGTCGCCGTCGGCCCCGGCGCGCGCAACGAGCGCGGAGAGATCGTGCCGCTCGATGTCAAGGTCGGCGACACTGTGCTCTTCGGCAAGTGGTCCGGCACCGAAGTGAAGATCGATGGGAAGGAGCTTCTCATCATGAAGGAAAGCGATGTGATGGGCGTTCTGGAAAAGCCGGCATCGAACGTCAAGAAGGCCGCCTGATCGGGGCCGCGTCCACAGTCCAAGTTCAAATTTGAATTGGAGAAATTATCATGTCAGCGAAAGAAGTCCTGTTTGACCAGTCCGCGCGCGAAAAAATGCTGCGCGGCGTCGATATCCTCGCCGATGCGGTAAAGGTTACGCTCGGCCCCAAGGGCCGCAACGTCGTGATCGAAAAGTCCTTCGGCGCGCCACGCATCACCAAGGATGGCGTCACCGTCGCCAAGGAGATCGAGCTTTCCGACAAGTTCGAAAACATGGGCGCTCAGATGGTGCGTGAAGTCGCCTCGAAGACGAACGATTTAGCTGGCGACGGTACGACCACGGCCACGGTTCTCGCCCAGGGCATCGTCCGCGAAGGTGCGAAGGCCGTCGCTGCCGGCGTCAACCCGATGGACCTGAAACGCGGCATCGACACCGCAGTTGAAACGATTGTCGCCGAGCTGAAGAAGAACGCACGCAAGGTCACGAACTCCAGCGAGATCGCTCAGGTCGGAACCATCTCCGCCAACGGCGACGCGGAAATCGGTCGCATGCTGGCCGAAGCCATGCAGAAGGTCGGCAACGAAGGCGTCATCACGGTCGAGGAAGCCAAGAGCTTGGAAACCGAGCTCGAAGTCGTTGAAGGCATGCAGTTCGATCGCGGCTATATCTCGCCCTACTTCGTCACCAATGCCGACAAGATGCGCGTCGAGCTCGACGACCCCTACATCTTGATACATGAGAAGAAGCTGTCGGGTCTCCAGACGATCCTTCCTCTGCTGGAAGCCGTCGTCCAGTCGGGCCGTCCGCTTCTCATCGTGGCCGAAGATGTCGAAGGCGAAGCGCTGGCGACGCTTGTCGTAAACAAGCTTCGCGGTGGGTTGAAGGTCGCGGCCGTGAAAGCTCCGGGCTTCGGTGATCGCCGCAAGGCAATGCTGGAGGATATCGCGATCCTCACCGGCGGCCAGACCGTCTCGGAAGATCTCGGCATCAAGCTCGAGAACGTCACGATCAACATGCTCGGCCGCGCCAAGAAGATCGTTATCGACAAAGACAACACCACGATCGTCGATGGCGCCGGCAATCGCAAGGACATCGACGCCCGCGTTTCCCAGATCAAGGCGCAGATCGAAGAAACAACTTCCGATTACGATCGCGAAAAACTCCAGGAGCGCCTTGCCAAACTCGCCGGCGGCGTCGCGGTCATCCGGGTCGGCGGCGCGACGGAAATCGAGGTCAAGGAGCGCAAGGATCGCGTCGACGACGCGATGCATGCAACCCGCGCGGCAGTCGAGGAAGGCATCCTGCCCGGCGGTGGCGTGGCCCTGCTGCGTGCGCTGAAGGCGCTCGAAGCACTCACGCCCGCCAATGACGATCAGAAGACCGGCATCCAGATCGTGCGTCGCGCGATCCAGGCTCCGGCCCGTCAGATCGCCACCAATGCAGGCGAAGACGGATCTGTCATCGTCGGCAAGATCATGGAGAAGGGTGACTTCGCCTGGGGTTGGAATGCTCAGTCAGGCGAGTGGGGAGACATGTACGGTTTCGGCGTCATTGATCCCGCGAAGGTCGTACGCTGTGCCCTGCAGGACGCCGCCTCAGTCGCCGGCCTCCTCATTACCACCGGCGCGATGATCGCCGAGAAGCCCAAGAAGGAGAGCGCTCCGGCTCTTCCCCCCGGGGGCGGCATGGATTTCTGACCCCTCGCGTGCAGGCGTTTCCCCCACCGGGGAAGTCGGCTCGCGCCCCTTACGCAGCGCCGCGGGAAACCGCGGCGCTCTTTTGATTAACAAGGACAGCACGCGAAGCGCTCCGGAACTCGATCAGAGACTTTGCTGTCCCGCACAGTGATCATCAGCCGTGATGGCTCTATCAAGCTTGTAATCTCTACTGGTCATCTCCATCTATGGTTGATGGATACGTTCGATTATCAGGTCCCCGCCGAGGTCTATGCCAGCCGTGGCCGCGGGGCGACGAAGCGTCCGATGACCTTCTATCGCTTCGAGAGTGCCGCCGAGGCGATCCAGTTCGTGATGGAAAAGTTGCCGCCTGAAATGCTCATGGGCACCACCATGGAGATTGGTGAAGAGCGTTTTATCGGCAACGACATCAAGAGGCTCTACCACAGCCCCGGCTTCCCATTGAACCGCCCGATGGTATGAAGCCAGTAGGGTAAGGCCATGGCGTCAGGTGTGGCGTCACCTTGGTCCGGGGCTCTTTTTGCTCAGTTTTTTTCCTGCGGTGCACGTCGTGTCCGGATCGGGTACAATGCCCCCATTCCGGCTCTTTTGCTTGGGACAACGACAACAACTACGACACCCAGCATACGCGCTTTGTCGAACGACACTTACTTAACGCCGCAGCGGGCATCAGCCTCCTGCATTGGAGAGCACGATGCAGCACCCGGGCTTTTTTCATCGGGCTGGGCCGTTCTCGCTGAAAGACATTGCTGCCGCATCCGGCGCGATCGTCATCGGCGAAGACAGCCGCACCATTGATGACGTGCGGCCGCTGCATCTGGCCTGCGAGCGCGACGTTTCTTTTTTTGAAAATCGTAAGTATGCGACGCTGCTCGGCGCCACGCGCGCCGGCGCATGCATTCTTGCCGCGCGAGATGCGGCGAAAGCTCCGCAAGGCATATCGATTCTCACAAGTGATGCGCCCTACACCGCATTCGCGCGTGTCCTCACGCTGTTCTACGCTGATGCTTTGCGCAGCAAGGCCGCTGCGACCGCCGCAGACAATAACGGCGCGCTCGTTCATGCCAGTGCGCAGATTGCCGACGCAGCGACCGTGGAGCCGGGTGCCGTCGTCGGCCGTGAAGCTGTTATCGGGGAAGGTTCGGTGATTTCCGCCGGCGCCATCGTCGGCTATCGCGTGGTCATCGGCAAAGACTGCTACATCGGTCCTGGCGCTACGGTCACGCACGCGATCCTCGGCGATGGCGTCATCATACACGCAGGCGCCCGCATCGGCCAGGATGGCTTCGGTTTCGCCATGAGTGCCAAAGGCCATCTTAAAGTGCCGCAGATCGGTCGCGTTCTGATTGGCAATGAAGTGGAAGTCGGGGCCAACACCACCATCGATCGGGGCTCGCTCGCCGACACCGTCATTGGCGAGGGCACGAAGATCGATAACCTCGTGCAGATCGCGCACAACGTCGTCATCGGCAAGCATTGTGTCATTGTCGCCCAGAGTGGGATCGCCGGGTCTGCCGAAATCGGCGACTTCGTTATCATGGGCGCGCACTCCGGCGTCATTGGTCACGTGAAAGTCGGCTCCGGCGCCCAGATCGCCGGCAGTGCGCACGTGAAAGACGATGTGGCAGCCGGCGCTCGCATGGGCGGAACGCCGGCTCGTCCGTTCAAGGAATGGGCCCGCGAAATCGCCGCCATTCGCCAGCTCGCGAAAAAATCCTGAGTTTCGAATTTCCACTTGAAAACAAAAACAGCGATTTGCCTTGAAAAATTCGCAAAAGACATTTACATAGTCCAAATCGACTTTTGGCCGGACAACCAGGCCGCAACTTCTCCCACGCCACTGGCGTCGCCAGAAGTGCGTTCAGACCCAACCAAATTATCGAAAAATGAGAGCTAGTGGGTGCGTACGCGTGCTTGCTAGCTCGTGAGATTCGTTTTGCCTGACTGAAAAAGGAAACACCCATGACACCGGGTACTGTTAAGTTCTACAATTATCAAAAAGGCTTTGGCTTCATTACACCCGACGCTGGTGGCAAGGATGTATTCGTGCACGCCACCGCTCTCGAACGCGCAGGAATGCAGGGTCTGACTGAAGGTCAGAAGGTCAAGTTTGATACGGAAGAAGATCGTCGGTCAGGCAAGATTGCAGTCGGCCGGATCGAGGCGATCTAAAGTCGCCTCTCCCGCAGTCTGCCACTGAAAAGAAGCCGCTCCCGGATAGGAGCGGCTTTTTTGTGCGGCATAGCTTGTCACGCGCCGCAAAAGCGACATCAGTTCGCCACGACTCCACGGAGGGCCTCTGCTATCTGATTCCGATCGGAATCATGCGGGAGACGGAATGGAATGGCGGCTCAAGACTTGTGGCGAAGAAGCGCGCGGTTGGTTTGCGCGATGGTGTCCTGTCTCGCGCTAGCCCACGAGCCCGCATCGGCCATCGAAGCAGCCGAGGCCGCCACCAAACCGCCGGTCACGGTCAACATCTTTGTCTCGACCCGCAACGACACGTGCTATGACCGGGGTGATGTCGCGGCGATAACACGCTTTGCCACCGAAGAGC
>ERZ1066138.378-NODE-378-length-15050-cov-5.723308_pt1 | contig 15050 bp, 11 predicted proteins | sample MGYA00382785_ERZ1066138 | MGnify/ENA primary metagenome ERZ1066138 (study PRJEB33369, sample SAMEA5778368) | biofilm metagenome | biome: Industrial cooling water; feature: Water cooling tower basin; material: Biofilm | place: United Arab Emirates | collected... | reverse complement strand
GTCAGCCGCTCGCCGCGGCGGAGCACGACCTTGCCTTTTTTCACCTCTTTGCCTTTCGGGACGATAAAGCGGCCTTTTGCGGTTGGCTCGTTGATGATAACGGTGCCGTCGGCTCCTTTGGTTAGCTCGATCTTTTGAACCGCGTCGGCACCCGCGGGCAAAGGTGCTCCGGTCATTATTCTGACGGCCTCGCCGGCTTTAAGCCGCCCCTTCCAACCGCGGCCGGCGGCCGATTCGCCAACCAGCCTCAGTTCCGCCCGTGCATCTTTCGTATCAGCCGCACGCACCGCGTAGCCATCCATCTGCGACCGGTCGAACGGCGGCATGTCCGTATCCGCAACAATGTCCTCCGCAAGAACGCGGCCGATCGATAACTCAATCGCGACCCGCTCCGCCGGCAAAGCCCGCACCTCGCGAGTAATCATTTTGAGTGCTCTAGCGACAGCGATCATATTGTGTCAGAGGCCCGACTGCGTGAAAGGGCTGGAACTTGCGTTCTAGCCCGCCGACCGGAGCGACATTACAAAGAGGTAGCGATCTAATCCGCAAGGAATACCGTTTGAGAGAGAATTATTTTGTTCGCTTAAGCTGAATCCTTAAACTCGGAGGTTCGGTGCCAAGCTTGAATGCATCTGATTGTCCGCTATACTCCGTTTCCGCTCCAAGCGTTGTTCTTTTGGCCGAGGCCTTCACGCGGTAGGTTCGCCCGGCGTAGGCACTTAGTCGGAATTTTCCGGAAGCATCACTCTTCAAGTTACAAGCAGACCCCTTCATGCTCATAGAAACCGACCTAACTGGTGAGCTCAAATTCTCGGGTCTGTTTCGGCTCTCCAACAGAAAGCATCCCGCGTAGAAACCTGGAAACGCCATGTCGAAAAGCTTGATCTCCGCAAATTGCGCGGGCGTCCCATCTTCCCAAAGTACTTCACCCTCAATTATCGTTTCCCCGAGCTTCGGAGGCAGGCGCCAACTGATGTCCTCAATTTTGCTGCCGAGTCCGATCTCGAAAATATGAGCTGATATTCGTTCTGTCGCCGCTGGATAGAATGTCGTCGGAAATGGGCGCTCTGGATCTGGATTCGAATTAAAGTTAATGCTCAAGGTGTACTTGCCAATAGGTACCTGTTCGATTGAAAAGGTGCCATCTATATCGGTTTCACCACTCTCGCCTCCGAGATACGACCGGTCTGCGTCCATCGAGACCAATTCAACACGAGCGTGGGGTACTGGCCGCCCGTCTGCGTCCAGCAAACGGCCCGAAAGAGAACTGTTGTTCGCAAGGACCAGAAAACTCTCGGCGCATCCGCTCGATCTTATGTCCATCGGCTCGATACTGAAAAGATTATTGAGGACAGAACCCGCTGGGGGCACTGGACTTACCGTATATCTCCCAGGTGGAACAGCGATATCAAAACGGCCGACAGTATTGGTGTTCGCTGTGTATTTACGCCCCGTTAATATTTCAGTTATTTCGAGTTTGACGTCCTTGATCGGCTCTCGCTTCTCCTCCCCGCTTCGTCGATTGAATTCTTCGAGGACGGTACCCGCCAATCGTCCGTCACCATTTGAGCCGGATAGCTTCCGCAACTCAGCAATCGGTTCACTTGCATATTCCATTGGCAGGTTACCGGAACAGAAACCGGTACCGAATCCGTCAGTCTTGCTTCCACCTGCGAAAACGAGATAGGTTTCACCGACCGTAAATTCTACGTCACATGAAAAGCCCGACTTGGTTCTTACGCGAACGGTGGCGGATATGTCACCAAGAAACATTTCCTTTATCTCGAATACCGTCGTCTCGGTCTTGAAACTTCCATTTGTCGCCTGTTCGATTGCTACAGCTTTGCCAACGAATACAAGGGTAGATGAATTATACAGCTCGCACGTTGAAGCCTTCCCGCATATGCAGGCAAAGACCGTTGCAGCCGATCCTATCAAGAACACGACGATACAGAGAGAGTGATGAAGGTATCGATTCGCTCGATGGATTATTTGTCTCGCGACCATATTTTAAGTTCACCTAGATCGACGGGATTTAGTTTCTAACACTTAACCGGTAGTCTTTGGCCACTCACTAATATACACCAACCTTCGTTTGATGATGACGAGTTTCAATTTTCCCAAATATTCAATGCGCAAACCCCGGTATAGAACTTAGATCACTTCTCCACGATCGTGATTCTTATAAGCACGAGCATCACTTTGAAATGTGAAATGTGTACTCAATTCGCTACGACCTCAATCTGAAAACGACTCCCCATATGCGAAAGATTCGCTCTCAGAACCCGATGCCAAGAAAAATACGGGGAATCGGGCCGCTTGAACTACTTGATCAGATACAACTCCGTCTGCCTGGGGCGGATGAATTCGTAGCCTTTTTCGCTCATTACGGCGTCGTCTTCGGCCATCATTGTGACCTTTTGCCCGCCCCATTCGGCGACCGGCGTTGAGGTGTTGAGTTCGATCGACATATAAGACCCGAGGATGATCTTATTCCCACCGCCGCCGATGTTGCCGCGAAAATCGATCGACGGGCCGAGGCCATGGCCGTGGGTGCCGATCGGGTGCGAATAGATCATGCATTCGATCGACTGCCGCTTGCACTCGGCCATCGAACGCTCATAAACCTCGGTGCCGGTCATGCCCGTCCGGGCGATCGAGAAGATGATGTCCTGCAGTTTGTTCGTGTTGCGGAGAGCTGCCTTGAGTCCGGCCGGAGCATCGCGTTCGCCTTCGTTCAGCACATAGGCGTGCTTTTGCCAGTCGGTCGAGAGTCCCATATAATCGAGCCCGAAATCGAGGTGTAGCAGGTCGCCGCGGCGGATGACCTCGGCCTCGGCAGCGGTGCTAAGGAAAGGCCCGGTCGTCTCGGTCGCTGCCCGCCGACGCTGGATGCGGAGATCGGGCTGGAACCAGATGGTCAGGCCGAGCTTGTTGACCTGTTCCATCATCCACCAGCGGACGTCGCCGACCGTCGTTTTGCCCGGCGTTATCACCTCATTTGAAAATGCACGGCGGGCGATTATCTCGGTCGCCGCGACGGCGTTGCGATAGTGTTCAAGCTCCTCGGGAAGCCGCGTGTCGAAAAACTCGACCAGCAGATCGGCCGCCGAAATGAACTTCTTCTCATTCTCCGCACCGAGCGATTCCGCCAAAAAACGATACGAATCATACGAGAGCCCGCTTTGCTGCCCGCGGCTCCCGCCGATGTTGAGGGCGATCGTCTTCGGCTTTCGCTCATCGACGATCTTTTTCAGCTCCTCGCCAAATTTATCACGGGCGGGCATCACCATCCGGTAATGGTTCTTGAGCCGCTCCTCGTCGTAGCGGACCATCGCGATCCGCTCGAGCGTCTCACCGCGGTTGATGAAGATGAAAACATCCCGCCGGCCGACGATCGGGATCGGCGGCGTTATGTGCGGCGTTACGGGGTCGCTGTTGAACTCCTCATTCACAACGATCCACATATCAATGCCATGCCGCTTCATCATCCCCGGCAAAAGCGTCCCCAGCCGCTTCCGCAACCAACCCTCCCGAACCTCCATCTGCTCCCGCTGCGTCAAAAGCTTCGGAAACTCATTCTCGGGTCCGGGATCAACTGTCTGCCCGATTCCGGACGAAGATATGCCCAGAGTGATCGCTACTGCAAATGCTAGGTACCCAACTCCTTTAAGGAGCAGTTGCCTTGAATAAAAGAAATTTCCAGTGCTCATGTTAAAAATATGCTTTCAGGGTAGCATCCTGGCCGTACTTTTCCACCAAGATTCGTGAATATTTTTCGAGTTGCGATTGATTCTCACGGATTCGGTGTTGATCTCTTTGTGGATCGTACAAACGTGCAGCCTGTTGGCAAAAGTGAAGGCCATAGTAGACTTTTTCCATGTTTTCGGGATCACTTGCGTGTAGGTTGGCGATTTCCACTTTAGCATTCTCAATCGAGCGTAAAGCATCCGTCGTTCGTCGTTGTTTTAACCAGATGGTCTGTTCAATTCGATCAAGAGCGAGTTTCTTGAGTCTGGCCGCCTTATCATTTGTGTCGGACAACCGCACGTTCAGGAGACTCCTAGCTTGAAAGAGTGCGGAAGTGGCCCTTTCGATATCCCCTAAACCTGCATAAGAGCTCGCAACACCACTCAAGTAAGAAAACTCGGCGTCGCTTACCAGTTTACCTCCTGCATTTTCCTTTTCGACGTCGCGTATCAATCCAATCATGGACTCATAGTGAACTATTGACTGCTTGTACAAATATCGGCTTTGATCGGTTTGTCCTTGGCTTTCTAAATCGAATGCGGAAAATCTCGCCGCATTCCCGAGTCGGCTCTCCAAAATAGCCCGGACGCTGTTATTTGGCACCTTATCCGGGAATCGTAACTCCATTTTGTCTAGGTGTGGAACGAGAGCACTCAGCTTCCGGTAACGGACCTCATTTGATGGATCATCGACAGCGACCGCAATTCGGAGACGGTTTAAGGTAATCAATCCGCTGTGACTCAAGTCGTTCTCCTTCTTACTCAAGACGGTTATCGCTTGTTGGATAATCAGCTGGGCGTCAGCCCGTTTTCCAGAGTTTGTAAGAGCTCCGGCATGGCCCCTAGCAGCATCAGCATATCTGGAGACCGCTTCGGGGTGCTCTGGATCGAGTTCTATTAGCTTGGCGAAAGTATTTACTGACTTCTGATAGTTTATTAATGCTGCTTCAATATTCCCCATGTTGCTCACATAATTTAACCCCTGCACATCACCAATCTTTCGGTACGCGACCCCGAGATCATACAAGAGGGTTGTATCCGTAACGTCGGCCGCGGATATCGCGTCCAGATAGTCGACTGCGTCAGAAATCAGTTTTTCACGAAGCGCAAGTGAGCCTTCGAGTTTTGCGATCTCGTCGTGGTAATCGAATATGAGGGCGTTGGCGACCTTCCGGACCTGCTGAAAGCGGGCCTCGGCGAGTTGTTGTTGCTCGCGGGCGACGGTGCTTTGGTAAACGGCGGCGCCCGAGCCGGCAAAAATGAGCAGCAGAGCGGCAGAAGCAGCGGCAAGCGGCATTGCATTTCGCCTGGCGTACTTCCTCCAGCGGTATGCTCGGGACTGCGGGTGGGCAGCGACGGGCATTCCCTCCAAAAAGGCACGGATATCGGCGGCAAGTCCGTCAACCGTCGGGTAGCGGCTTTCCGGCGCTTTCTCGAGACAATGGAGGATGATGTTATCGAGGTCGCCGGCAAGCCCACGTGCAAGCTCTCTTGAACCATCGCCTGCGGTTTCACCTTTGTTCCTCCGATGCCGGGTTACTGCCTCCGACGGTCTTACCGGGTCGGTGTCAAGAACTGCCTGGTGAAAATACTGCTTCCGTTCGCCGTAGATCGCCGCCGGATCAAGCCCGGTTAACAACTCAAAGAGAAGAACCCCAAGGCTGTAAACGTCGCTTCCGGTCGAGACCGCATCGCCCTTTATCTGTTCGGGCGAGGCGTAGTCCGGCGTAAGCGGCACGCCCATCGTAAGCGTTTGGTGCTCGTCTTCGAGTCCCTTGGCAATGCCGAAATCGAGCAGTTTTACGCTGCCCTCGGGCGTCACAAGGATGTTTGAGGGCTTTAGGTCGCGATGAACTACCAATTGCCGATGAGCATAGGCAACGGCGTCCGTTACCTTGAGAAAGAGCTCAAGCCGGCTGCGTGTATCGAGAGAGTTCGCCGCTGCAAAGCGGGTTATCGGCATCCCGTCAACAAACTCCATCACATAATAGGGAACGTGCGTTGCGGTGATGCCACCATCAAGTAGGCGGACGATATTCGGATGCTCGAGCCGAGCAAGTATTTGCTTTTCATTGCGGAACCGGCGGATAAGGTCATCGGAGAAAATGCTGCGTCCGGTAAGCTTGATCGCAACACGCTTTTCGAAGTCGCCATCTTCACGGAGCCCCTCAAATACAGTGCCCATACCGCCGCGGCCGAGTTCGCGGACGATACGATAGCTGCCAATTGATGTGCCAATCAACGAAGCCGCCTCGTCACCCCCGTCAGTTTCATCGAGTGCGGCTGCGGCCGCCTCATCGACGGCGATCAATTCATAAAGCTCGTCAAAGAGCGTCCGTTCGTCGATCTTGAGCTCGGAGAGAAATTCCTTACGCTCCTCGGCCGGCATTTCAACGGCCCTGTCGAAAAGCGCCTTGAGCCTTTCCCAGCGTTGCGGGTCAGTGTTCATTTTGCTTCCTCGGTTCGTATTTGAGCTGCAGGTAGAGCCAATTGCGGGCCATTCGCCAGTCGCGCATTACGGTGCTCCGGGATATTTCAAGCACTTCCGCGATCTCCTCGAAAGAAAGCCCGCCGTAAAAATGCAGTTGGACGATACGCATTTGCCGCGGGTCGCGGCGAGCGAGCTTCTTGAGCGCCTCGTCGAGAGCGATAAGGTCCGTTTCGGTATTGCCAAAATGTACTGTCAGGTCGCGGCCGAGTTCCTCAAATTCAACATGGACCGCCCCATCGCCCCGCTTCTTCCGCCCCCGCCGCTTCGCATGATTGACCAGAACCCGCCGCATCATCGATGAAGCAAGGCTGAAGAAATGGACTTGATCTTTCAGGTTCAGTGAGCGCTGTTCGCATAGCCGCAAGTAGACCTCATGAACAAGGTCTGTTGGCCGAAGTGTGTGGTTTGGCCGCTCGTATCTCAAATGGTACGCCGCAAGTCGTCTGAGTTCCCTGTAGACCCCGGGGGAAAGGGAATCGAGCATCTCAGCTCGCATAGTTCAATGCCTCCGCAAATATAGATCAGAGTTTATGACACCCATTACGCAATTTTGTTGCGATACAGTATCGGAGGTTCAATTTTCAGGACACAGAAAAGAAGTCGCAGGTCTTCGATCGCGTTTTGCTTTGCGAACCGATGATAAGCGCATAAGCCCCTAAACTTCAAGTAAATTTTGCACGATCTGTATCTTGGTTCGCGGGCCTTGCGGACCTTAGCCGGAGGCTCGCTTTAAGGTTGGAAGGTGCTCCTCGATTTGCCCATCAGGCACCTTTCGACCGACTTTTCATTTTCGTACTATGTTCGATTCCCAAAAGCTCGTCGTAGCTGCGTTTGCCGTGATTGTTTTCGGTCATTCTGCGTTTGCGGGTTCCGATTAAGATTGCCGAAAGTTCCCCCCGATCACTGAAGAGCAAAGGCAAAAGGCCGATGGGTTCAATGCGATCGGCGTTGAGCTAAGCAATCGCGGAGATAAGATGCGGGCGGCCGAGATCTTCCTTGAGGCAACGGTCAAATATCCTGAATACTCGATCAGTTGGAACAATGCAGGGATCGGACTTAGCGTTTTCACCGGCCAGCACGAAAAGAGCCTCCCGTATTTTCGGCAGGCTATCTGTATCGATCCGAGTTTCGCAATGGCCCACTATTTCTACGGGACTGCCCTCTACGAGCTTGGAAACTATCCTGAAAGCGAGGTTTCATTTAAGCGTGCGATCGAGCTTGATCCAGCTTATTCACGAGCGAAGAATAACCTTGCAAGTGTTTACCTGAGAACAAAACGCTACAAAAAAGCATTGAGAATTCTGGAGGAACTTGCCCGGGAGACCCCGAACGATTTCCTTGCCCTTAATAACCTCGCCGCCGCTCACTTTTACAACAAAGACCTGAAATCTGCAGAGGCAACGTTCGTAATGCTTACTGAGCTCTTTCCCGACCGGCACATTGCGCAGTTCAATCTTGCAATTGTCTACATACACCGCGGTAGACGAACAGAGGCGATACGAGTACAGAGAAAATTGCAGCAGACGGGATCCGAACTTGCTGAAATCCTTTACGAGGGGCTTTTCGGTAACAAAGTTCTCTCTTTCAGACAGCAGTAACATAGCTCTGTTTATTCCCCCTCCTGACCCGATAGCTGTTTTGATTATAAGTGGCGATAATACCGATCGCCACTCTTTTTCTTTTCGGCAGATGGAAATAGAAAGTAGGCTAGTGATAAAGTTTAGAGAGTCTGCGAATTTTTATACTTGGAGATCTTATCGTGATCGATTTTGAATTGACCGAAGAGCAGGAGCAGTTGAGGAATACTGTTCGTGAGTTTTGTGCGGGCGAGGTTGCGCCGTACATCAAGGAATGGGACGAGAAGGCGCATTTTGAGCGGAGCGTTTTTGACAAGATGGCCGAGCTTGGGTTGCTGGGCGTTTGCATTCCGGAGGAATACGGCGGAGCGGGATTTGATTACATCTCGCTCGGGCTGGTCTGCGAGGAGCTTGAGGCCTGCGATACGTTCCTGCGGGTCGCGATGAGCGTCCACGTCGGGCTGAACAGCATGAGCCTGCTCGCCTGGGGAACCGAAGAGCAGAAGCAAAAATACCTCGTGCCGCAGGCGAAGGGCGAGAAACTCGCGACCTTTGGATTGACCGAGCCGAATGCCGGATCGGACGTCGTCGGTATGCGAAGCTATGCGAAACGCGACGGCGACGATTGGATCCTGAACGGCGAGAAGATGTGGATCTCGCTCGGCAACACGGCCGATCATTTCCTTTTCTTCTGCTGGACCGATCAGGAAAAGCAAAAGGTGCGCGACCACAGCGGCATCTCGTGCTTTATCGTCGAGCGGTCGATGCCGGGCTTTTCGAGCGGAACGCTCCACGGCAAGATGGGCATCCGTGCCGGCGATACGGGCTACTTCTCGCTGCAGGACGTCCGCGTCCCGGCGGCGAATATGCTCGGACAGGAAGGCGAGGGCTTCAAGATCGCGATGTTCTCGCTCGAGAACGGCCGCTACACGGTCGCAGCCGGTGCGACGGGCGTGATCAAGGCTTCGCGCGATGCCTCGGTCGCCTATGCCAACACCCGCGAGGTGCAGGGCCAAACGATCGCCAATTTCCAGCTCGTTAAGCAGAAGATCGCCGAGATGGAAGCCGATTATCAAATGGCTCATCTGCTTTGGCTGAAATGCGGTTTCCTGAAGAACGAGGGCAAGCCTTCGGCAAAGGCCGCGAGCCTGGCAAAGTGGCAGGCGACGACGCGTTCGGAGAAGGCTGCGTCGATGGCCATCGAGGTCCACGGAGCGAACGGCTACACCAACGACTACCCGGTCGAGCGTTATCTCAGGAACTGCAAAGCGGCGGTGATCTACGAGGGAACCCGCGATATCCACACGCTTATGCAGGCCGATTGGGCGCTTGGGCTGAAGAAAGAGAAATCAGCTCGCGTTACGCTGCCGAAATATCAGGCTGCCGGAGCGAAGTAAACGATAGCATTTCCCAAAAGATCTCGAGGCTGTCTGAGTTTCCGCTTTTTGTGTCTTAAGTCTGTGAGATCTGTGGTTTTGGATGCCGATGATTCGCAACACCACAGAAACCACAGAACAAAGACACAGACGGCGAAAATTCAAACAGCCTTGATCTTTGCTCAGCGGACAGAAAAATCATGCGGCCTTTGTGTTCTCAAAACGCTCGAACACAAAGGCCACAAATTCTTGCACAAAGTTCGCAGAGACTTTGGCAGAGGCTATTTCTTCTCAAAACCCGGGACGCGGTTCGTCAGCTTCCAGTCGCTGCCTTCCTTCACGAACAGCACCTTTGCACCGTTCGGCATGCTTTTGGTCTTGACCTCAGCGACGGCTTCATTGCCGGTGATGGTCTCATTGCGGACCTCGCAAAGCGCGGTGGTCGCCATGTCGTTTGAGAAGTATTCCATCAGCGACTCGATGCCGTCGGCCTTCATTTCCTCTTCGATGCGGCGGATGGAATCTGCCGAATAGATGCGGCGAATGGCGGCCTCGTCCTTCTTCTCGACCGCGGCACAGTAAGCCTTGAAGACCGGCCCGACGGTCGGCGCATCGTTGGTCGTTGCGGCCGGCGTCGGCGTGGTCACGGCGACCGGGTTATTGGCTTCCGTATTGGCGTTGTTTGCCGGGCGGTTTGCGGCGTTGCTGTTTGCGTTGGCATTGTTGGCCGCCGGTTCGGCACCACCGCAGGCTGCAAGGAACGCGGCAAACGAAGCAAAAATAAATGCAATGAAATATCTGGTCATATCTGTCACCTTGTTACTCTAAAGTTCAAACTCCCGAGTATAATAAAGCCCGCAATGTTCGACAATTCTTACACGGTCATTTTTCGCAAGGTCTATCTATTTACAGAGCTTCCCGAGCCGCTTACACCGGCGAGCGAACACGTCCAGCTCTTCGATAATTATTTGCCGGAAACGGGCTTGCGGATGCGTTCGCTCCGAATCCCGGAGACGAAAGCGTGGCGTTACTTCTTTGAACAGGAACGAGCGGAGTATGCCGCGGTCCGGAGCATCAAGCGTGCGGCGATGGAGCTCGATGAGAAAGAGTACGCCCATCTGCAAATGTTCGAGGGGAATGAGATACGCAAGAACCGTTACTTTGCCGAGCTTAACGGCCGTCCAGCGACGCTCGATATTCACCTCGGCGATCTTTGGGGGCTGAACATTGCCACGGTCGAATTTGCCGATGAGAGCGAAGCATTGGCGTATCCGCAGCCGGAGATCGCGGTAGTCGATGTATCGGCCGATCCGTTCTTCTCCGGGCCCAATCTGGTCCAGCTCAAGTTCGCTGACATACAATCACACCTCTCCGGGTCATCGAGCTAAATGAAGATAGTTTCGGGCTTTTCGTACAGATTTTGGCGGAAAGGTGAATGCGATCTCATCTCGATGTTCTCCGCGTAAACTCAGCGGCTCTCTGCGTTAAGGAAATTCAACGCAGAGAGCCGCAAAGGTTTTCGCAGAGCTATTAGAGAAACTATCGGGAAATCTACCTTCTGCGAGGTGTCATCGGGACGTGCTGCTCAACCGAGGCAAAGATCTGGAGATATATCTTCGTTTCTCGCGGGATCAGGTTTGCCCAGCCCGGGCCGCCGCGGGTGATGTAACCCGGAAGCCGTGCGGGGTTCGAATTGTATCCGGCCGCCATTATCTGTTCCTGCGTAGCAAGCCCGCGGAGCAAGGCATCCGAGACCGAAGGCCTTGACTTGAGATCATCCCAGGTCCACTGCATATAGAGCAGCATCGCCTGTGCAGCATTCAGATGGTCACGCATACCTTCAACGAAATCAGGATTGAGCGGGACATTCGGAAATTGTGCACGGACCATTCTGTAGGTCGACGGGATCATCTGCACCATTCCGCCGGCTCCGGCCGAGCTGACCGCATAGCGGTACGTCTGGCCTTCATTGAGAGCAAAGAGCGTGAATACGTCGTTGTATATGTCCGGATGCGGCTCATTACGAAAACGGAAATGGTCGACGTGTTCGACGACCGCGAGCCGTTCCGCGATATCGGCGACCTTCGGGTCAACCCGAAAACCGAGCCTGCCGAGCCGTTCGCGAGCTGTGTCAATGACGTTCTTTACGTAGATCTGGCCGGCTGCGACAACCTCGGGTGTGACAATTCCCGGATGGGTCGAGATGTAATATGCCGTCTCCTGATAAACGCCCTTATCGACCCGCGGATATTGCACGAGAAGCGGCAGATGCTGCTCGTTCCGCTCGTCAAAAATGATCACGGGCGTGTTGACGCCGTTGCCGCGAATCGTTCGGACGATCATGTTTCGCCCGCCTTCCGAAACCACAGCTTTGTCCGACGCGGTCGAGAGGAAAGCGTCTTTCGCGAGCATTACGAAATCGATGTCGTTGCGATCCCAATCAAAGAACGCGACCCGCACGGCCTCAACGCCCTCGTAAGCATTGCCGCGAGAGGCGGTCGTTATCGGCCGAGTTTGCAGGCGGCGTTTGGCATCGGCGATCTTTGCCCGTATCTCACTGAACGACGGCCTTCGCCTGCCGGTGTTCGGGTATGCCGCACGCGGCGGTACGACCGGAGTCGCCGAAGGCACGGCGGTGGCAACGGTCCTTGGGCGGGTCGGTTCGCTTGGGCCCGAGTCTCGCTGCTCCTCTGCTTTTACGTTTTCGGTAACTACGACCTTGAGCTTTCGTTCGGCGGGCTCGGCAGGATTTTGCGCGATGGCACCGGAGCATAGAAACAGCAATGCGGCAAACGGAAGTATTTTGGTTTTCATTCTTTGGTTCGTGCAGGGGAAAGCTGGGTTGAACGTTTACGGGCTGTGCCCGCCTTCTCAAACAATAGATTCGCCCAAGGAATAAAGGGTTGTCAAATCAAAAACAAGAATTTATATGAACAACAACGGTAAATTATGGATTCAATGGCTTTTTGCCGAGCCGTAAGTTAATGTATAACTTGAACTTGGGCTGTTTTCGATAAAGAACTCAGTACCCGAAACGAAACCGATGAAATTATTTGGAACGGATGGCATTCGTGGACGCGCGGGCGAGTTTCCGCTTGACGACGCAACGATCGCGGCGATCGGCCGGGCGGTCGGCGAGCACCTTCGCGATCGCCTCGGCCGCGGGGCGAGGATAATAACGGGACGCGACACGCGCGAGTCGGGGGAGCATATCGAACGCGTTTTTTCGGCGGCCGCATCGGGCACCGGGGCACGGTGTTTATCGGCCGGCGTAATCACAACTCCGGGCGTCGCATTCCTGACGGCCGAAGGCGGGTTCGACGTCGGCGTTGTCATCAGCGCGTCGCATAACCCATACGAAGACAACGGCATCAAGCTCTTTACACCCTCAGGAAAAAAGCTCAACGAGCAGGACGAACGCGAGCTTGAGGCACGGATAAGCGAGTTGACGCGAATTGCTGCATCCGCGGCCGATGCGCCGGCCGAACTCGAGCATTACCCGGATGCGGACAAGAAATATCTTGAGCATCTTACTTCGAACCTGGCCGAACTCCGGCTTGATGGGCTGAGGGTCGCACTTGATTGTGCCAATGGTGCCGCGAGCCATCTGGCACCGGAACTTTTTCGCGGGCTTGGAGCCAATGTGCGGACGCTCGCCTGCGATCCGGACGGCCGGAACATCAATCGTGACTGCGGTTCGCTGCACCTTGAGGGCCTGCAAGCCGCCGTAGCTGAGAGTGGAGCCGAAATCGGCATCGCATTTGATGGCGATGCAGACCGGTGCTTGTTCGTTGATGCCGCCGGAAAAGTGGTCGATGGCGATGCGACGCTTTGGATATTGGCCAACGAAATGCAGCGGTCGGGCGAGCTTAAGAGCGGCAAGGTGATCGCGACCGTGATGAGCAATATGGGCCTTGAGATCGCTCTCCGCGAAGCTGGCATCGAACTCGTCAGGGCAAATGTCGGCGACAAATATGTGCTTGATGAGATACTTCGGACAGACGCCGAGTTCGGCGGCGAGCAATCGGGCCACATAATCGTCCGAAAGGTCGGGCTCGTTGGCGACGGGATGATGACGGCATTGCTTGTTCTGAACGCGATGACAACGTCGGGCAAGCCGCTCGGCGAGCTTGCCGCCGGCTTCGCGAGGCTGCCCCAGGTGCTCGTCAATCAACGCGTAAGGGAAAAGGTGCCTTTCGAAACGGTCCCCGCAATACGGGCGGCCGCGGACGATGCCGAACGCAGGCTTGCTGGGCAAGGGCGTCTGCTTTTGCGATATTCAGGCACGGAGAATCTGGCCCGCGTCATGATCGAAGGACGCGACCAAAGTGAGATCGAGGAAATGGCGAACGGCATTGCAGCGGTGATAAGGGAAGCGATCGGCTGAAATGACAAAAAGCGAAACGATCAAAGTCGGCGTGCGAATTCCGGGCGAGACAGCGGATTATCAGATCCTCTGCGGTTCGGGCCTGCTCGAAAATACGGGTGACATTGTCCGAATGGCATTGGGCGAGGACGTCCGCCGCGTCGCGGTAATTTCGAACCGCAAGGTCTTTGGGCTCTATGGCGAGGCGGTCGAGCGCTCGCTGAAGCGGGCCGGGATCTCGGCCGGATCGTTTATGATCGGCGACGGCGAGCGGTTCAAGACGCTCCGAACCGCTGAGAAGATCCTCGGCTTTTTCAACACCGCGGGCATCAAACGGGGCGATGCCGTGATCGCTCTTGGCGGCGGTGTCGTCGGCGATGCGGCCGGCTTTGCCGCTTCGCTTCATCTCCGCGGAGTGCGGTTGGTTCAAATACCAACGACGCTGCTTGCGATGATCGATTCTTCAGTTGGCGGCAAGACCGGCGTCAACAGTTCCTTCGGCAAAAACCTTATCGGGACGTTCCATCAGCCGGCAGCGGTGATCGCTGATGTCAGTGTGCTCGCGACGCTCGACCGGCGTGGAATGTCTGCCGGGCTTTTCGAGGCCGTAAAACACGGGGCCATCTCGAGCGAGAAACTGCTTCGCACGACCGAAAAAATGATCGATGCCCGAAACCGCGATCCGAGATTGAACGGGGCCGAAACGCAGGCGGTCTTTGCCAAAGGGATCGCCGAGCACGTCCGTTTCAAGGCTTCCATCGTTAAAGGCGATGCCCGCGAAGCCGTTACAGCGACCGGCAATCGCTCGCGAAAGATACTCAATTTTGGCCATACGCTCGCCCACGCGCTCGAGCTCGCAACCGAATATCGATACCTCAAACACGGCGAGGCCGTCGGCCACGGGGTGCTATTCGCCGCCGAGCTATCAAAAAGGCTTGAATTATTGCCTGCAAATAGTATAAAATCCTTAAACGATGTTGTTCATCGCGTCGGCAGCCTGCCGCCGGTGGACAAGATCAGCTTTGAGGCTGTTTTCTCAGCCATTTCCAATGATAAAAAATCACGCGGCGGATCGATCGACTGGGTCCTGCTCGAAGGCATCGGCCGGCCGGTGATAGTTTCAGATGCGAAATTCCCCAAAGGTATTCTGAGGACAGCTCTCAGAGATCATCTGATGTCCACGTTATAGACAGCTTCACACAAGCCCTATTCGAGGGAGAGTTTTTTGTATGAAAAGCAACGGATCAAGACGCGCCTCCGAGCGGGGAAGTGCGGGAACAAAGCTATTGATAATCATGGTTCTGCTGGTTCTGGCGGCTAATGCCGGGTATAACTACATTCCCGTCGCCTATAGCGGAGCGAGCTTCCAGCAGGAAATGGATACGGCGGTCGTCAAAGGCCTGGCTGCTCCGGGAAAGGTCAATCCGGTCGAGGTGGTCTCGGCCCATATCAAACGCGCTGCGGCCGATAATGCGGTGCCGGTCGACGCTG
>ERZ1066138.375-NODE-375-length-15120-cov-9.494590_pt1 | contig 15120 bp, 10 predicted proteins | sample MGYA00382785_ERZ1066138 | MGnify/ENA primary metagenome ERZ1066138 (study PRJEB33369, sample SAMEA5778368) | biofilm metagenome | biome: Industrial cooling water; feature: Water cooling tower basin; material: Biofilm | place: United Arab Emirates | collected... | reverse complement strand
CCCTGGTGGCGCTGGAGCGCGGCGGGCGCGGCGCGAAGGAGATCGCCCTCGTCGCCACCCTCGGCGCGGTCGCCGCCGCCGGCCGCGTGGTGTTCGCGCCCATCCCGGGCGTCCAGCCCGTCACGACGATCTGCGTGGTCACCGGCGCCGCGCTCGGCGCGCGGGCGGGCATGGCGGTGGGCGCGATCGCGGGCCTGGTGTCGAACAGCTTCCTCGGCCAGGGCCCGTGGACGCCGCCGCAGATGGCGCTGTGGGCGCTCGCCGGGCTCGCGGGCGCGGCCCTGCGGCCCGCCTGCCGGAGGGCGATCGGCCTGGCGGCGGTGTGCCTCGCCTGCGGCCTGGCCTTCCAGTGGGCGATGAACGTCTGGTTCCTCGCCGCCTTCGGCCCCGCCGTGAGCTGGCCGGCGTTCCTCGCCGCCACCGGGCGGAGCCTGCCGTTCGACCTGGCGCACGCGATCGGCGCCGCCGCGATCGCGATCGCGGCGGGCCCGGCGCTGATGCGCCTGCTGGAGCGCTACGCCCGCAGGATCCGCGTCGAGGTGCTCATCGCGCCGTCGCCAGCCGCCGCGCCCGCTCCCGCAGCTCCTGGCGGGCCTCCGCCGCCCGGGCCCGCTCCGCCGCGCTGAGCGCCCGCGCGGCGACGCCGCGCTCGCGGCACTCGACGATCATCGCCGCCACCTCGCCCGGGCGCGCCGACCCCTCCTGGCGCCGCGCCCCCAGGCACGCCGCCGGGTCGAGCGCCGCCGCAAGCGACTCGGGATCGAGCGCCACCGGCCGTCCGGCCACCTCCCGCGCCGCCTCGGCCAGCAGGTCGGCCGTGAGCTCGTCGGGCGGGCGCCCGGCCTCGACCAGATCGCGCACCGCCCGCCCGACGACGGTGTGGGCGGTGCGGTAGTCGAGCCCGCCCTCCATCGCGAGCACATCGGCGACGTCCGCGGCGGCGGTGAACCCGCGCCTGGCGGCATCGCCCCAGCGCTCGACGTCGATCTCCAGCCCGGCCACCACCTCGGCCGCCAGCGCGGTCACCGCGACCGCCTCCTCGAGCGCCCGCGGGACCGCCCCGTTCAGGACGTGGAAGTGGTCGGTCCGGGCGGAGCCGGTGTGGAGGGCCACCAGCAGCGCGGCGACGTCGCCGGCCGCGGCGCCCGCCTGGGCCCGGATCACCGCGAGCGCGTAGGGGTTGCGCTTCTGCGGCATGAGCGCGCTCGCCCGGCTGTGCCGGTCGGCCAGCCGGGCGATGCCGAACTCCTGGCTGGCCAGGATCTCCAGGTCCTGGCCGAGCTGGGAGCAGTGCGTCGCGGCGGCCGCGACGGCGGCCATCAGCTCCAGGTAGGGGTCCGCCTGCCACATCGCGTCCTTGGCGTGGGTCACAAGGCCCTCGCATCCGAGCAGCTCGGCCAGCCGCGCGCGGTCGAGCGGCCAGCGGGAGCCAGCGCTGCCGCCGGTGCCGGCGACGCTCTGCCCCAGCCGCGCCCCGGCGCCGCGCAGCCGCTCGGCGTCGCGCAGGGCCGGGTAGACGTACGCCAGCAGCAGGTGCCCCACCGTCGACGGCTGCGCCGGCTGCAGGTAGGTGTAGTCGGCCGCGAGGTCGTCGGCGTGGCGCGAGGCCACGTCGAGGAGCGCGTCGGCCAGGTCGAGCTGGGCGTCGTGCAGCTCGCGGGCGCCCTCACGGGCCGACAGCCGGAGCGCCACCCGGAACGCCTCGCGCCGGGGCCGGCCGGCGCTGAGCCAGCCCGCCGCCGCCGGGCCCACGCGCTCGCGCAGGGCGTGCTCCCGGGAGTTGAACGCGTCGCCGAGGTCGGGGCGCCACGGGAAGTCGGCCCCGGGGATCGCGTCCAGCTCGAGCAGCCCGGCCAGCAGCCCGCGGGCGTCGTCACCGCCGACCGCCCCGGCCTCGACCAGCGCCACCGCGTGGGCCAGGTCGGCCAGCGACAGCCACGGCGCCAGGCGCGGCGCGTGGGCGATCTCGGCCGCGTACCCCGCCCGCACGAGCTCGTCCGCCGGGCCGCCCCGAAGGCGGCCGCCCTCCCCCAGGTAGCCGTCGCTCACGGTCGCAACCCTATCCCCGGCCGAGGCGCCCGAGCGGCCCGCGAGCGCCCTACGAGGTGGCGGGGAGCTCCTCCACCTCGGTGAGGACCCCACGGACGCCGGAGACGTCCAGCAGGCGGCGGACGGCCTCCGAGGGCCGGTAGATGCGCACCGGCGGGGCGCCCTCGCGGCTGCGCTCGTTGGCGGCCAGCAGCGCGCCGAGCCCGCGGCTGTCCATGAACGTCACGCCCTCCAGGTCGACGTACACGGGCCCCTCGCCGCGCTGGGCGTCGGTGAGCTCGCGGGAGACGTCGGGGAGGGCGAGGGCGTCGAGCACGCCGTGGACCACCACGAGGACCGCGTCGCCGCGCGCCTCGACGCGCACCTCGACATTGTCCGTCGACATGGCGGGGGAGCCTAGCAGGGACGATCGCACCTCCCGCCGGGGCCGCGACGCCGGTAATCTGCCCAGAACTCGTCGATCCGGGGAGCGTGCGATGCGGGGTCTGCCCGTCTGGATGCTGGCCGTGCTGGTGGGGCTCACGGTCCTGCTGGTGTGGATCGGGTGGCACGACCGCCACGAGGCCGGGTACCTGCCGTTCGTCCTCGGGATCCTGTTCGCGCTCTTCACGCTCGCCTCCCTGGGCGCCAAGGCGAGGGGCGAGGAGGAGGACTAGGCCGGGGCCCGGCCGGCGCCGCCGCCGCGCGCCGCGCAGATGAGCGGCCCGGGCCTGTCGTCCGAGGAGGCGGCCCGGCGGCGGGCGGCCCTGCCGCGCGCACCGCGGGCGCGGGGGAGCCGCAGCTACGCGGACATCGTCCGCGCGAACACCCTCACGGTGTTCAACCTCATCCTCGGGGCGCTGCTCGTGGTCATCCTGGCGCTCGGCGATCCGCGGGACGGCCTCTTCGGCGGCGTGATCGTGGCCAACACGCTCATCGGCATCGTCCAGGAGGTCCGCGCCAAGCGCACCCTCGACCGGCTCTCGCTGCTCGCCGCCCCGGCGGCGCGGGCGTGGCGCGACGGCGAGATCGTGTCGCTGCCCGTGGACGCGGTGGTGCCGGGCGACGTGGTGCGGCTGGAGCCCGGCGACCAGGTGGTGGCCGACGGGCCGCTCGTCTCCGCGCAGGGGGTCGAGCTGGACGAGTCGATCCTCACCGGCGAGGCCGACCCGGTGGCGCGCGGGCCCGGGGAGGAGGTGCGCTCGGGGGCCTACTGCGTCGGGGGGAGCGGCGCCTACCGGGTCGAGCGGGTGGGGGCCGACAGCTACGCCGAGCGCCTGGCCGCCGAGGCGCGCGGCGTCCGCACGCCGCTCAGCCCGCTCCAGCAGGACGTGAACCGGATCCTGCGGGTGACGGTCGCCGTCATGGTCCCGCTGGCCGCCGCGCTGCTGCTGGCCCTGGCGCTGCAGGACCGCGGCCTGGTCACCTCGGCCGAGACCGCCGTCGCCGCGCTCGTCCCCCTGGTGCCCGAGGGCCTGGTGCTCCTGACCAGCCTCACGTTCGCGGTCGCCGCCATCCGCCTCGGGCGGCTGGGCACGCTCGCCCAGCGCCTCAACGCCGTGGAGAGCCTGGCGGGGGTCGACACGGTCTGCTTCGACAAGACCGGCACGCTCACCGACAGCCGCATCCGGCTGGAGTCGGTGGAGGCGGCCGCGGGCCGCGACCCGGGGGACGTGCGCGATCGGCTCGGGCGGATGGCGGCCAGCGCGTCGGCGCCGAACGCCACGATGCGCGCGATCGCCGAGGGCGTGCCGCGGCCGGCGCTCGCGGCGGCGGCCGAGGTGCCCTTCTCGTCCGCGCGCAAGTGGAGCGCGGTGAGCCTCGACGGCCTCGGGACGCTCGTGCTGGGGGCCCCCGACGTGCTCATGCGGGCCGGGGTCGAGGTGCCCGCCGCCCTCGCCGACGCGGTCGCGGAGCGGGCGGCCGGGCGCCGGCGGGTGGTCCTGCTGGCCGACACCGCGGCGCCGCTCGACGGCGAGGCGCTGCCGCGCGGGCTGCGCGCGGCCGGGATCGCGGTGCTGGCCGAGGGGCTCCGGCCGGACGCCCCGGCGACGGTGGCGTTCCTGGCCGGACAGGGCATCGCCCTGAAGGTGATCTCCGGCGACGATCCCGCGACGGTGGGGGCGGTGGCGGCCGCCGCCGGGGTGCCCGGCGCGGAGCGCGCGCTGGACGGCCCGGGGCTTCCGGCAGATCCCGAGGCGCTCGGGCGCCTGGCCGCCGAGGCGAGCGTCTTCGGCCGCGTGACACCCGAGCAGAAGCGCGAGCTCGTCGCGGCGCTGACCCGGCGGGGCGCGTACGTGGCGATGGTGGGGGACGGCGTGAACGACGTGCTCGCCCTCAAGGAGGCGCGTCTCGCCATCGCCATGGGCAACGGCAGCCAGATGGCCAAGGGCGTGAGCGACCTGGTGCTCCTGTCGAACAGCTTCGCCACCGTGCCGCGCGCGATCGAGGAGGGCCGGCGCATCATCCGGAACACGCACCGGGTCGCGAAGCTCTTCCTCACCAAGACGGTCTACGCCGCCCTGCTGCTGGCCACCTTCGGGCTCGTCCCGGTCGCCTTCCCGTTCCTGCCGCGCCACCTGACGCTGATCGCGTCGCTGACGATCGGGACCCCCGCGTTCTTCCTCGCGCTGGCCGCCTCGTCGGGACCGGTGCGGCGCGAGGGGTTCCTGCGCGGGCTGGCGGCGTTCGTGGTGCCCGCCGGCGCCGTGACCGCGCTCGCCGTCGGCTGCGCCTATGCGCTGACCAGGTGGGCCGCCGGGCTCTCGCTGGCGCAGGGCCGGACCGCGGCGGTCGTGGTGGCCACCGCGATCGGGCTGGGGGTGCTGGTGCAGGTGGAGCGCGGCGTCGAGCGCCGACCCGTGCGCCCCTGGGTATGGGCCCTCGTGGCCGGGTTCGCGCTGGCGTTCACCGCCGGCCTGTGGGCCGAGCCCCTGCGCGCCTTCTTCGCGGTCGAGGTGCCCGCCCCCGAGACGTGGGCGATCGTGGCCGGGTGCGTCGGGGGCGGGCTGGCGCTGCTCGTGATCCCCCGGAGGGTGCCGGCGCTGCGCCGGCTGGAGTCAGGCGGCGGGAGCGTGGACGGGGGCTGAGTCGGGGAGCGCTCCCGCCTCGACCACCCGCTCGAGCGCCGCCACGGCCGGGGGCCAGAACTGGCCGCCGCGGTTGCGGCGCAGCTCCCGCAGCGCATCCGCGTGCGAGAGCGCGGGGGCGTAGGGGCGGTCGGAGGTCATGACGTCCCACGCGTCGGCGACCGCGAGGATGCGCGCGCCCTCGGGGATGCGCAGCCCCGCCAGCCCGTCCGGGTAGCCGCGGCCGTCCCAGCGCTCGTGGTGTCCCCGAACCCAGCGCACCTGCTCGGGCCCGAGGACGTCGCGCACGATCTCCGCTCCGATCGCGGCGTGGCTGCGCACCACGTCGAGCTCGACCGGGTCGAGCGGGCCCGGCTTCAGCAGGATGCTCTCGGGCACGGCGATCTTGCCCACGTCGTGGACGAGCCCGGCGTCGCGCAGCAGCGCCGCGCGCTCCACCGGCCAGCCCGCGGCCGTGGCGATCGCGACCGCGAGGTCGGCCACCCGCTCGGAGTGCTCGCGGGTCGAGGGGTCCTTCGCGTCGACCGCGCGGGCCAGGACCCGCACGCTCTGGAGCGCCTGGTGGCGCACGAGGCGGGCGGCCTGCTCGGCGTCCGAGAGCACCTCCACCACGTCCGGGGAGTACCGGAAGACGACGTCGCGGCCGTGGTGCTTCGACCAGTAGAGGGCCCCGTCCGCCAGGCGGTAGAGCTCGCCCGCGTCGGCCGCCTGCTCGAGGTCGCAGACCCCCGCGGAGATCGTGACCCGGCCCACCACCGGGAGCGGCTCGGCCGCCACGGAGGAGCGGGCCCGCTCCGCGGCGAGGCAGGCGTCGGCGCCGGTCGTGTCCGGCATCAGCCAGGCGAACTCCTCGCCGCCCACGCGGGCGAGCGTGTCGCCCTCGCGGGCCTGGGCGCGCAGGCGCGCGGCCACCTCGCGCAGCACGTCGTCACCGGCCTGGTGGCCGTGCTCGTCGTTGACGCGCTTGAAGTGGTCCAGGTCGATGAGCGCGAGCGAGGCCGTCCCGCCGCGGCGGCGGGCGCGGGCCACCTCCTCGGCGAGCGCCTCCTGGAACGCGCGGTGGTTGACGAGCCCCGTGAGCGCGTCGGTCGAGGCCTGCTCCAGGAGGCGCGCGCGGCCGCGGGCGCTGGTGATCGCCAGCGCCACGAGCCCGGCGAACCGCTCGAGCCGCACGGCGGCGTCGTCCGGCAGCCCGTCCGGCGAGATGCTCACGGCGCCGACCGCGCCCCACAGGCGTCCGTCGATGCGCACCGGCGCGGCCACCGACACGCGCTCGAGCGGCCCGGTGGGCCCCTCGATCACGCGGGCGGCACGCGTCGTGGCGCCCGTGGTCCGGACCTGCCCGATGGCGCCGGCGCGGTCGAGGCGCAGGCGGGCGGAGGTGGGGCCGGTCCAGTGGGCGAGGAGCACGACCTCGTCCGTGTCGAAGCGGGCCACCGCGCCCGCGTCGGCGCCGAGCAGGACGGCGAGCTCCTCGGCCGCCTGGTGGAGCACGTCGTCGACGTCGGTGCCGGCGGCGACCGCCTCGGCGATCCGGCGCAGCCGGGTCTGCTCGGCCTGCGTGCGCCGCAGCGCGGCGTTGCCGTGCTCGAGGCGGCGCTGGGTCGCGTGGAGCGTCTCGGCCATCGCGTCGAAGTCGGCGGCGAGCGCGCCGATCTCGTCGCGCCGCCGCCAGCCGAGCCGGGTGTCCAGCCGCCCGCCGGCGATCGCGCGGGTCGCGCGGCGCAGCCGCTCCAGGGGCTGCGCGACCCCGCGGCTCAGCACCAGGAAGACGAGGCCGGCGGTCAGGAGGGCCGCCAGCGCCACGCCGGCGGCCAGCTCCCAGGTCCGCCGCGACAGCACGGCGTCGCTGCGCTGGAGGTCGAGCCGCAGGCTCAGCGTGGCGATCGGACGACCGGCCCGGTCGTGGAGGGGGGCGACCAGCTCGGCGACGTGGCGCCCACCGACGAGGGCGCGCCGGTGGATCGGGCGCCCGACGAACCCGTCGGCGCCCGCGACCGCGAGCCGGCGCTCGCCGACGTCGACCGCGGCCAGCGTGGTCCAGCCACCGCCCGGGCGGGGCGCGGTGACCGAGGCCCGCAGGAGGTCGGGGTTCGAGTCGACCAGGGTCTCGAGCCCCAGCTGGAGCTCCGTGGGGCGCACGAGGTGCGTGCGCTCGAAGGCCGCGTCGTACGCCGCCGCGATGCCGGCGGCCTCCCCCCTGGAGGCGTCGCGCGAGGCCTCGGCCAGCTGACCGTGCGAGTACGCGGCGACGACCGCGCCGAACCCCAGCATCGCCACCAGCACCAGCGCGCCGATCCGGGCGCGCAGCCCGGGCAGGCGGCGCGGGAGCGGCAGGATGGCGGACCGCGACGGCCGCGGCCGGGCAGGGGCGATCTTCACAGAACTGTGGATCGGCTCCGCCGGGGCCCCGGCTGAGCAACGTGGACGGATGTCGCGGTTCGCCGTAACGGAGGAACCACGGATGGCGCGTGGCTCCGGCTCCGGGGCACCCCGGCGGGGAGCGGGCCCCGCCTGAGGAGGCTGGCCAATTGGCACTCGCGGCCGCGGCCAATTGGCACTCGCCCCCAGCGACCGAGCTCGGCGGATTGCAGCGGACCGCCCCTGCGCCCGCCGCGGCTCGCCGCCCCTGGCGAGCGAGCGGGCCGCGGCGGCCGGGCCGCAAGGCCCGGTTCGGTGCGCGGGCCCGGCCGGGAGCCCGGGGGCCTCACGCTGGCCAATTGGCACTCGCGGCCGCGGCCAATTGGCACTCGCCGGCCTCGCGAATCGGCGCTCGGCCGGGGCGGGGCGACCGGCGAAGGCGACGACGGAGGCGTGACCGTCGCCGACACGGAACCCGCCCGCACCCGGTCGCAAGCGGCCGTCGTCTGTGGCGCATCTTGGCCCAGACGCACCCGAGGCGTACCGATCCGGTGCCGGCCTCGGGCCGGCGCTCGCGACGGTCCGCACGGGGCCGACCCGGCCCCGGGGCCACCTGGGCGCACTCCCTGGTCCGTCCGGCAGCGACGCGCGGCGGGGCTTGGTCAATTGGCCCCGGACGCGGCGGTCAATCGGCCGACCGCCCGCGAGCCGCCCCGACGGGGGGAGGCCGCTCGGAGGCGGGGGCCGGATAATGCGCCCATGGGGATCGCCGAGGCGCCGCCGAGGGAGCGCGACCGGGACGAGCCGCTGCGCCGGGACGTCCGGCTGCTGGGCGACCTGCTCGGCACCGTGCTGGTGGAGCAGGGCGGTCCGGAGCTCCTGGAGGTCGAGGAGCGGCTGCGGATCCTGAACCGGGAGCTGCGCGCGGACCCGGAGGGGCCGGAGGCCGAGGAGCGGGAGCGGGAGGTGGAGGCGATCGTCGCGGGACTCGACCCCGAGACGACGGTCGGGGTGATCCGCGCGTTCTCGATCTACTTCCAGCTCGTCAACGCCGCCGAGCAGCACCACCGGGTGCGGCGGCGGCGCCAGCGCGACGCGGAGCGGGAGCGGGAGGGCCGCCCGCAGTCGCAGAGCATCGCCGCCGCGGTGGCCGGGCTGGCGGCGCGCGGCGTCCCGCCGGAGCGCGTCCAGGCGGCCCTCGACCGGATGGACATCGCCCTGGTGGCGACCGCGCACCCCACGGAGATCACCCGCCAGAACGTGCTGGACAAGCACATCCTGGTGAACCGCTGCCTGGACGAGCTGGACGTCCCGACCCGCTCGCCGCGCGAGCGGCGGGAGACGATCGAGCGGCTGCTGGAGGCGATCACGGTCCTCTGGCAGACCGACGCGATGCGCCACGAGCGCCCCGAGGTGCTCGACGAGGTGCGCCGGGTCCTCTTCTTCTTCGAGCACGTCCTCATCGACGCCGTCGGCGCCGTGCACGAGGAGCTGGGGCGCCTGCTGGAGGAGCGCTATCCGGGCGTCCGCGCCCCCGCGACGGTCCTGCGCTTCGGCTCCTGGGCCGGCGGTGACCAGGACGGCAATCCGAACTGCACCCCCGACCTCATCCCCCGGGCGCTCGAGCGCCACCGCGACGCCGCGCTGCGCTCGCTGCGCGAGCGCGTGCGCGCCCTGGCCGCGGAGCTCGCCATCTCCGAGCGCCTCGTGGGCATCAGCGACGCCCTCGCCGCCTCCATCGCCGCCGACGAGGCCCGCATGCCCCGCACGGCCGCCGCCATCCGCGCCCGCAACGCCCAGGAGCCCTACCGCCGCAAGCTCTCGTTCGTGTGGGAGCGCCTCGACCCGGCCGGGGAGGCGCCCTACGAGGCCCCGGAAGAGATGCTGGCCGACCTCGACGTCGTGGCCGCGTCGCTCCAGGCCCACCGGGGCGAGCGCATCGCCCACCGCTCGGTGGCGCGCCTTCGCCGCCAGGTCGAGACGTTCGGGTTCCACACCGCCGCCCTCGACGTGCGCCAGCACTCCTCCCGCCTGCGCGAGGCCGCCGAGGCGATCGCCTCGGGCTCTGCGGCCGGCGCCTCCCCCGCCGCCGCCGAGGTCGTCGAGACCTTCCGCGAGCTGCGCCGCGCGATCGACGCCCACGGCCGCCGCGCGGCGGGTACGGTCATCGTCAGCTTCACCCACGAGCCGGCGGACCTCCTCGCCGCGCGGTCACTCGCCGCCGCGGCCGGCCTCGCCGGCGGCGGACCCGACGGCCGGCCGCGCTCCGACGTCGACCTCGTCCCCCTGTTCGAGACCATCGACGACCTGCGCCGCGCGCCGGGGGTGATGCGCCGCCTGCTCGAGGACCCCGGCTACCGGCGCGTCGTCGAGGCGCGCGGCGACCGCCAGGTCGTGATGGTGGGCTACAGCGACTCGAACAAGGACGGCGGCTACCTCGCCGCCAACTGGGAGCTGTTCCTCGCGCAGGAGCGCCTGGCCGACGCCTGCCGGCTGCACGGCGTCGAGCTCACGCTCTTCCACGGGCGCGGCGGCACCGCCAGCCGCGGCGGCGGCTCCACCTACGCCGCCGTCATGGGGGCGCCGGCGGGGACGCTCGGCGGGCGCATCCGCATCACCGAGCAGGGCGAGGCCCTCTCGTTCAAGTACGGCCTGCCGCAGATCGCCGAGCGCAACCTCGACTCGGCGGTCGCCGCGGTGCTGGAGCGCACGATCCAGGAGGACGACGCGGGCGGCTTCTCCGGACGCAAGCGCGTGTGGGACGAGGCCGCCGCCGAGCTGGCGGAGGCCTCGCTCGCCGCCTACCGCGGCCTCGTCTACGAGGACCCGGGCTTCCCGGCCTACTTCGCCCAGGCCAGCCCGATCCGCGAGCTCGCGCTCCTCAACATCGGCTCGCGCCCCGCCCGCCGGCCCGGCGGTGACGGCGACGACCTGCGGATCGAGGACCTGCGCGCGATCCCCTGGGTCTTCGCCTGGACCCAGAACCGGCACCTGCTGCCCTCGTGGTTCGGCGCGGGCGCCGCGCTCGCGAGGTTCATGGAGCGCTACCGCGGGGGCCGCCAGGTGCTGCGCGAGATGTACGCCGAGTGGCCCTGGTGGCGGGCGATCGTCGACAACTGCCACATGACCGTGGCGAAGTCGGACATGCGCATCGCGCGCCTCTACGCCCGGCTCGTCGACGACCCGGCCCTGCGCGACCGCATGACGGCCACCATCGCCGGGGAGCACGCGCGCGCGGTGGACGCGCTCCTCGCGGTGGTCGGGGCGCGGCGCCTGCTGGACGACACGCCCTACCTGCAGCGCTCCATCCGCCTGCGCAACCCCTACGTCGACCCCCTCCACGCCATCCAGGTGCGGCTGCTGCGCGAGCTGCGCAGCGCTCCCGAGGAGGCCGCGCGCGCGGCCGCCGTCCACCCCTTCCTGCTCACGGTCAGCGGCATCGCCGCGGGCCTGCGCAACACCGGGTAGCATCCCCGCGCCCCATGGCCGCGAACCCCTACGGACCCACCGACCCCGCCAAGCGGCGCAGCGCCGCCATCACCGACGGCCCGGACCGGGCCCCCGCGCGGGCGATGCTGAAGGGCACCGGGTTCACCGACGAGGACCTGGCGCGGCCCATCGTCGGCGTCGCGACGACGTGGATCGAGACCATGCCGTGCAACCTCAACCAGCGCGAGCTGGCCGAGCACGTCAAGCGCGGCGTGCGCGAGGCGGGCGGCACGCCGATGGAGCTGAACACGATCGCGGTCTCCGACGGCGTCTCGATGGGCACCGAGGGCATGCGCTGCTCGCTGGTGTCGCGCGAGGTCATCGCCGACTCGCTGGAGCTCGCCGCGCGCGGGCACCTGTTCGACGGGCTGGTCTGCCTGGTCGGTTGCGACAAGACGATCCCCGCCGCCGTGATGGCGCTCGCGCGCCTCGACATCCCCGGGCTCGTCCTCTACAACGGCTCGATCGCGGCCGGGCGCTACAGGGGGCGCGACGTCACGATCCAGGACGTCTTCGAGGTGGTGGGCGCCCACGCCGCCGGGCGCGTCGGGCCCGAGGAGGTCCACGCGCTGGAGAGCGTCGCCTGCCCCGGCGCCGGCGCGTGCGGCGGCCAGTTCACCGCCAACACGATGTCGATGGCGCTCGACCTGCTGGGCATCAGCCCCGCCGGCCTCAACGGCATTCCCGCGATGCACGCCGACAAGGCGCGCGCGGCCGAGGACGCCGGGCGGCTGGCGATGCGGCTGGTGCGCGACGACGTCCGCCCGTCGCAGATCATCACGCGCGAGTCGATCGAGAACGCCATCGCGGGCATCGCGGCGAGCGGCGGGTCCACCAACGGCGTGCTGCACCTGCTGGCCATCGCCCACGAGCTGGGCATCCCGCTGGAGATCGACGACTTCGACGCGATCGCCGGCCGCACCCCGATCGTCGCGAGCCTCACCCCCGGCGGCCGGTACGTCGCGGTCGACCTCCACGAGGCCGGCGGCGTGGCCCTGGTCACGCGGGAGCTGGCCAAGGCCGGGCTGGTCCACGGGGAGGCCCGCAACGTCGACGGCCGCACCGTCGACCAGATCGTGGCCGACGCGCACGAGACCCCGGGGCAGCGGGTGGTACTGCCCGTCGACCGCCCGCTCTCGCCCACCGGCGGCCTCGCCATCCTGCGCGGCAACCTGGCCCCGGACGGCTGCGTGGTGAAGCTCGCGGGGCACGAGCGGCGCCTGCACGTGGGGCCGGCGCGGGTCTTCGAGCGCGAGGAGGACGCGTTCGCGGCGGTGAAGGGGCGGCTGATCCGCCCCGGCGACGTCGTGGTGATCCGCTACGAGGGGCCCGCGGGCGGGCCGGGGATGCGCGAGATGCTCCACGTCACCGCCGCCCTGGTGGGCGAGGGCCTTGGCGAGGAGGTCGCGCTCATCACCGACGGCCGCTTCTCGGGGGCGACCCACGGGCTGATGGTGGGCCACATCGCGCCCGAGGCGTTCCGCGGCGGGCCGATCGCGGCGGTGGAGGAGGGCGACACCATCGTGCTCGACGTCGACGCGCGCGAGCTGCGCCTCGACCTTCCCGACGACGAGATCGCCCGCCGCCTGGCGGCCTGGCGGGCCCCCGCGCCGCGGTACACGACCGGCGTGCTGGCCAAGTACGCCAGCCTGGTCTCGTCGGCCTCCGAGGGGGCGGTCACCCGGCCCGTGTAGCGGCGCCCCCCGGCGTATGCTCGCCGGGTGGCCCATCCGCTGCTGGAGCTGATGGACTGGAAGCGCCGGGTGCTCGCGCTCTGCGCGGCCGCCCGCGCCGGCGGCGGCGCCCCCGAGGCCTGCGCCGCCTTCCGCGCCGGCCGCGAGTCGCTGGTCCGCGCCCACCCGCAGTCGCCGGTGCCGGCCGAACGCCGCTCCGCGTTCGCCGGCCTGCGCCACTTCCCCCACCGCCCGGAGCTGCGCGTGGCGGCGGCCCTGGAGCCCGACCCGGAGGGGGCGGAGCTGGTCATCCCCACCAGCACCGGCGAGCCGACGCGCTTCACGCGCATCGGGCGCGTGCGTCCGGTGCTGGGCGGCCATCCGGCCTCGCTCGCCGTCTACTGGCTGGAGGGCTACGGCGGCGGCCTGTTCCTGCCCTTCCGCGACGCGCTCGCGGGGAGCGAGACCTACGGCGGCGGCCGCTACCTGCTCGACACCGTGAAGGGCGCCGACCTCGGGACCGATGCCGGGGGGCGCCTGGTGCTCGACTTCAACTACGCGTACAACCCCTCCTGCGCCTACGACCCGCGCTGGAGCTGCCCGCTGGCGCCGCCGGAGAACCGGCTCGACATCGCCATCCCGGCCGGGGAGCGCGTCCCGGCCTGATCAGGCGGCCGCGGGCAGGGTGAAGCAGACCCGCGCGCCGCCGCCGGGACGGTCCTCCGCCCAGATTCGCCCGCCGTGCGCCTCCACCAGGCCGCGTGCGATCGCAAGCCCGAGGCCCGCCCCGCCGTCGGCTCCGCGCGCCGGATCGCCGCGCCAGAAGTGGTCGAACATACGCCGGGCGGTCTCCTCGCCCAGGCCCACGCCCGTGTCCTCGACGGCCACGCGCAGCTCGCGGCCGTCGCCGTCCACCACCACGGCCACCGCCCCGTCGGACGGGGTGTGGCGCAGGGCGTTGCGCACCAGGTTGTCGAGCACGCGCCGCACCGCCTCCGGGGCGCAGCGCGCCGGCGGCAGCGCCGGGGGGACCCTCGCCTCCAGCCGCACCCCGCGGGCGCGCGCCTCCGCCTCGGCCCCGCGCAGCGACGACTCGACGAGGGCGGAGAGGGGCGCCTCGCGGAGCTCGAGGCTGAGGGCGCCGGCGTCGAGCCGCGCCAGCTCGAACAGGTCGTCGACCAGGCCGCCGAGCGCCGCGACCTGCTCGCGCATCAGCGGCAGGTAGCGCTCGGGCGGGACCAGCCCGTCCTCGACGGCCTCGATCATCGCCCGCAGGGCCGCCAGGGGCGTGCGCAGGTCGTGGCTCGCCCACGCCACCAGCTGGCGGCGCGCGTCGAAGAGCTCCCCCAGCCGCTCGGCCATCTCGTTGAACCCGGAGGCGAGCTCGGCGAGCTCGGCGGGCCGCTCCACCCGCGCCCGCGCCTCCAGGTCGCCCCCGGCGAGCGCCGTCGCCGACGCGCGCAGCCGGGCGAGCGGCGCGCCGATGCCCCGGGCGACCGCCCCCGCCACGGCCAGGGCGACCGCGGCGGCGGCGAGCCCCACCGCCAGCAGGATCAGCCGGTCGCCGGCGGGGATCATCACCAGCCCCGGGGCCATCACGGCCGCCAGGGGAAGGACCACGGCCCCCACGGCGAGGGCCGCGAGCTGCAGGCGGAGCGTGGGGAGGCGGCGCGCGACCAGCCCGAGCGCGGCGCCCGCGGCGAGGAGGAGCGCCGCCCCGGCGGCGACCGCGGCGATCACGGCGTCAGGCGGTAGCCCACGCCCCAGACGGTCTGGAGCAGGCGGGGCCGGGCCGGGTCGTCCTCCAGCTTCTCGCGCAGCCGCCGGATGTGCACCGTGACCGTGCCGGTGTCGTAGGCGGCCTGGTAGCCCCACACGCGGTCCATCAGCTGGTCGCGCGAGAAGACCTGCCCCGGGTGCCGGGCCATGAACAGCAGGAGGTCGAACTCCTTGGCGGTCAGGCGCACCGGGCGACCCGCCCGCGCCACCTCGCGCGTCCCCGCGTCGATCTCCAGCTCGCCGCGGACGACGCGCTCGGCGCGGGCCTCGGGCGCCGCCCGGCGCAGCACGGTCCGCACCCGCGCCGCGAGCTCGCGGGGGGAGAACGGCTTGGTCACGTAGTCGTCGGCCCCCAGCTCCAGGCCGACGATGCGGTCGGCCTCGTCGCCGCGCGCGGTCAGCAGGATGACCGGCAGATCGGATCGGCGGCGGATGCGCCGGCACACCTCCAGCCCGTCGATGCCGGGGAGCATCAGATCCAGCACGACGAGGCTGAGCGATCCCGCCTCCACCGCGCGGAGGGCGGAGGGGCCGTCGGCCGCCTCCACGGTGGCGAAGCCGTCGCGCCGCAGGTAGCCGCACACGACCTCGCGCACGATGGGCTCGTCGTCGACCACGAGGACGGTCGGCATGTCGCGAGGCTAGCCCGGATTCATTGCGACGGGCTTACGGACGGCGCCGCGCCGCGCGCACGCGGGCCC
>ERZ1066138.374-NODE-374-length-15148-cov-8.792553_pt1 | contig 15148 bp, 12 predicted proteins | sample MGYA00382785_ERZ1066138 | MGnify/ENA primary metagenome ERZ1066138 (study PRJEB33369, sample SAMEA5778368) | biofilm metagenome | biome: Industrial cooling water; feature: Water cooling tower basin; material: Biofilm | place: United Arab Emirates | collected... | reverse complement strand
ACGACGAGTGGGTCCGCAGGAGCTTTGCGGCGCTCGCGGAGATTCAGCCGGCCCGCTTCGGGAAGAAGGTCGAAGCAGAATCCTTCATCGCCGAACTCGTCCCGCCTGCGGGCTTGGCCGGCGCAACGGACGGGCGGGACTCCGGCTCGCTCGTTCCGCCGGAACTTAGTCACTCGCTCGCCGGGTCCCGCGCTGTTGCGCCGGCCAATGGGCAGCCGGCGACCGCCACGATGCAGGTGCCGCCGACGATCTCACCGGAAGCGCAGCAGCGGTTCGCGGATGCGGTCCAGAAGCTGGGGGCGGGAGATTTCGCGGGCGCCAGGCCGATCCTCGAGCAGCTGGTCGCGGCGGAGCCTTCGCTCGCGGCGCCGGCGGTGAACCTCGGCATGCTGCACGCGCGCGAGAGCCGCTGGCTCGAGGCGGAAGCCTCGCTCCAGGAGGGCCTGCGCCGCGATCCGTCGAACGCCGTCGCGCTCAACGAGCTCGCCGACGTGCAGCGCGAGGCAGGCCGCTTCGCGGACGCCGAGTCGAGCTACCGCCAGGCGCTGGCGGCCGACCCCGCCCATTACCGCTCGCACCGGAATTTCGCGGTGCTGCTCGATCTCTACCTCTGGCGCCCGGCCGAGGCGCTGCAGCACTTCGAGTCGTACCTGTCGCAGTCGGGGACGGCGGATCGCCAGGTCTCCGGCTGGATCGCGGAAATCAAGCGGCGTGTCGGCGACGTCGCCCAGACGGCGGAGGTGCAACCGTGAAACCCGGCCTCAGAGTGCTTGCCCTGCTCGGACTGCTCGCGCCCGCGGCCTGGGCCCAGGACCCGCCGCCGCCGGCCGAGGAGCCCGCCGTCGCCGCGGACGACCCGGCGCCGCCCCGCACCATGGACCACCTCGAACTCGATCCCACGGCCATCACCGGCAACCGCGAGCTGCCGAAGGTCATGGTGATCGTGCCCTGGAAGCGGGCCGACCTCGGCGACCTGACCGGCCGGCCGGCCAACAGCCTCCTGAACGAGGTGCTGGAGCCGGTGGACCGTGAGGTCTTCCGCCGGGAACTGCGCTATTTCGAGGCCCTGCAGGCGAAACCCGAGACGTAGTCCCGGTTTTCATAACGCGCCAAACGGCAACCTAGCCCCCTTAGAGACCCCACCTGGAGCAGCCCATGCACGCCCTGGACGTCATCCTCAACTTCTTCCGCGACGGCGGGTTCTTCCTGTACCCGATCGCCCTCGTGTGGCTGATCGGCCTCGTGATCGCCTTCGAGCGGTTCGGGTTCATCCTGCGCGTCGGCGCCGGCAACCGCCGCATGTGGTCGCAGGTCCAGCCGCTGCTCGAGGGCGGGAAGTTCCGCGAGGCCCTGAACGCCGTCTCGAACTCCGAGACCGCGCTCGCCCACATCATGCGTTACGGCATCACGCGCATCCAGACCGCGCGCCGCCGCGACGACATCGAGAAGGCGCTCGAGGAAAGTCTCGTCGAGGTGATCCCGCGGCTCGAGAAGCGCACGCACTACATCGCCTCGCTCGCCAACATCGTGATGCTCATGGGCCTGTTCGGCACCGTCATCGGCCTGATCGGCGCGTTCGCCGCGGTCGCCCAGGCGAACCCGGCCGAGAAGGCGAGCCTGCTCGCAGCCTCGATCTCGGTCGCCATGAACAATACGGCGCTCGGCCTGATCGCGGCGATCACGCTGCTGCTCGCGCACCTGTACCTCGAGACCAAGACCACCGAGATCGTGGACAGCCTCGAGGTTGCCTCGGTCAAGTTCCTGAATGCGCTCAACGAGAAGAAGATGGATCCCGAGTCGCAGCAGGAAGCCGCACGCCAGCCGCACCGGCCGCTCGAGGCCGGGGTGAGGGGCGCCCGCGCATGAGCGGGTCGCGCATCGCCCGGCGGCAGTCGCGCAACCACGCGCGCTACCGCGGCAGGAATGACATCAACATCGTCCCGATGCTGGACGTGATGGTCATCCTGATCTTCTTCCTGATCTTCACGGCGGTGTTCTCGAAGATGAACATCCTCGAGCTCAACCTGCCGGTGGACGGCGGGCCGCCGCCGGAGCTGCCGGCCGTGCTGGAGCTGGAAGTGATCGTGCGCGGCAATGCCATCGAGGTCGCCGACCGCAACACCGGGCTGCTGCAGCGGCTGCCGAACCTCGAGGGCGGGGCGGACTACGAGGGGCTGTCGAACTACCTGCGGAGGGTGAAGATCCGCTTCCCCGAGAAGAAGGATGCCACCGTCCTGCTCGAGGCGGACATTCCGTACGACACCATGGTCCAGACCATGGACACCATGAAGGCCTTCGACACGGAGCTCGACGGCCAGCCCGTGCGCGGCGAGCTGTTCCCGCTGATCGCCGTCGGCGATGCGCCCGTGGCCGCGCCGGCGGCCAGGATCGCGCAGCGATGATCTCCGCCAGGCTCCGGCAGAACCGCAAGCCGGGCACCCGCGGCCGCGGCCGCGCGGGCGGCGGCTCGCACGGCATGTCGTCGCTCATCCCGATGATCGACATGCTGATGATCCTTGTCGTGTACCTGCTGGTGCACGCGGCGGACTACGAGATCCTGCCCAATACCAAGAGCATCCAGATCCCGCAGTCGATGTCCGAGAGCAAGCCGCGCGAGACGGTGACGGTGATGATCACCAAGGAGGCGCTGTTCGTGAACGGCACCGAGCTCGCGAGCGTCGCGGAGCTGCGCGCGCGCGCCGAGCCGGTCATCGAGCCGCTGAAGCAGGTGCTGGTCGCCGAGGCGGGCAAGCGCCTGCTCAAGGACAAGGACGACCCGACCTCGCACGAAGTCACGGTACTCGCCGACAAGGACCTGCCTTACAGCTTCCTGAAGACGATCCTGTCGACCTGCACGGCGGCGGAGTACGGCAAGGTCTCGCTCGCCGTGCTCGAGCGCGAGCGCGCGTACAGCGGCAAGGGCGCGGTCTGAGGCCGTCATGAGCACGCTGGCCGCCAACTACCGGATCTTCGACCTCCCGTGGACGCCGGACGACGACGAACAGCAGCGGCTGAAGAAGACCGCGCGCTTCGCGCTCATCCTGTTCGCGGCGCTCGGCATCCTGATCCCGCTCATCCCGATGAACGAGCGGCCGCCGCCGCCGGCGCTGCCGGAGGAGGTCGTAAAGCTCGTCCTCGAGCCGCCGCCGCCGCCCAAGCCGGAGGCGAAGAAGGAAGAGCCTCCGAAGCCCGAGGCCAAGCCGGAACCGAAACCGGTGGAGCCGCCCAAGCCGGTGGACCGCCGCGAGGAGGCCCGCAAAAAGGCCGAGAACGCGGGGCTGCTGGCCATGAAGGACCAGCTCGAGGACCTGCGCGAGGCCCTCGAGCCGACCGAGATGAGCTCCGCGCCGATGATCGGGCGCGTCGAGGGGCCGAGCCGCGCGGAGCGCGCCCTCGTGACCTCGCGCACCGGCGTCGGCAGCGGCGGAATCAACACGGGCCAGCTCTCCTCGGGTTTCGGCAGCGGGCCCGGCAACCTGAAGGGCCACGCCGCGGGCACCGCGGTGCCGTCCTTCGCCGACAGGATCGGCGACGACCGCGCCAAGGCCAGCCGCACGGGTTCCGGCGGCAAGGCCTCGCGCAGCCGCGAGGAGATCGAGATCGTCTTCGACCGCAACAAGTCGGCTATCTACGCGCTGTACAGCCGGGCCCTGCGCGAGCAGCCCGAGCTGCAGGGCAAGGTGGTCGTGCAGCTCACGATCGCGCCGTCGGGCGAGGTCACCGACGTGCGCATCGTCTCGACCGAGCTCAACGACGCCGAGCTGGAACGCAAGCTCGTCGCCCGCATCCGCATGTTCCGCTTCGAGGACAGGGACGTCGAGGCGATGACGACCACCAAGCCGATCGAGTTCTTTCCGGCCTAGCGAGAAGCGACGCTGACCCTTCTGGAAGGGAAAAGGGGGAAGGGGTCAGAATAGATTGACAAGCTCCTTGTCAATTCTCTGGCCAAAAGTCGAAGTACGGCAGTGGCCGCCAGCGAAGAATTGACAAGGAGCTTGTCAATCTATTCTGACCCCTTCCCCCTTTTCCCTTCCAGAAGGGTCCGCGCCCCGTCGCGATTGATCCACGTCAAGGCGCCCCCCGGGGGCCGCCTGCAACATGCTCCGGTCATCAGGCGGGAGGTGGGTCATGGCTCGTGACACGACAAACAGGGAACGTCGGAGACTCACGCAGACGGCCGGTTTCGCGGCCCTGGCACTCGCCGTCGCCGGCTTCGCGAACGCCCAGGATGCCGTGGCGGTTCACCGCGCCGAGGCCTCGGCCGGCGGCAAGCCGAGCCCGGCCCAGATGGAGGCGGGGGCCAAGGCCTTCCAGTCTGCCTGCCAGGCCTGCCACCAGGCCGACGGCAAGGGGTTGCCGGGCGCGTTCCCGCCGCTCGCCGCGTCCGATTACCTGAAGGCCGACAAGCACCGTGCCATCAAGAACGTCCTGCAGGGCCTGACCGGCCCGGTCGTCGTCAATGGCGCGACGTTCAACTCCGTGATGCCTCCCATGCCGCAGCTCTCCGATGCCGAGATCGCGGACGCCCTGACCTTCGCCATGAGCTCCTGGGGCAACGCCTTCGGCGTCGTGTCCGCGGCCGAGGTCGCCGCCGTGCGCGCGGGCCCGAAGCCGAAGCAGACCGCGCAGTCGCCCACGGAACACCCGGCGACCTCGGTCGCCGAACTCAAGTACCAGGGCGCGCCCTCGGCCGTCGGCCAGGCGGCGGGCGAGATCGAGATGGTCGTGTCGCCCGGCGCCCCGGCGATGTCGCGGCCGGAATTCGAGCGCGCCACGAAGATCTACTTCGAGCGCTGCGCGGGCTGCCATGGCGTGCTGCGCAAGGGCGCGACCGGCAAGCCGCTCACCCCGGACATCACCCAGGCCAAGGGCACGGACTACCTGAAGGTGTTCATCAACTACGGCTCGCCGGCCGGCATGCCGAACTGGGGCACCTCGGGCGACCTGTCGCCCGAGGACGTCGACATCATGGCCCGCTACGTGCAGCACGTGCCGCCCATGCCGCCCGAGTTCGGCATGAAGGAGATGCGCGGGAGCTGGAAGCTGATCGTCCCGCCCGCGGAGCGCCCGACGCGGAAGATGAACGACTACGACATCGACAACATCTTCGTGGTCACGCTGCGCGACTCGGGCGAGGTCGCGCTGATCGACGGCCACAGCAAGGAGATCATCAACATCCTGCGCACTGGCTACGCGGTGCACATCTCGCGCATGTCGCACTCGGGCCGCTACGTCTACACGGTCGGCCGCGACGCCAAGGTGGACCTGATCGACCTGTGGATGGAGAAGCCGGCGATCGTCGCGGAGATCAAGCTCGGCCTCGAGGCGCGTTCCGTCGAAACCTCGAAGTTCAAGGGCTTCGAGGACAGGCTCGCGATCGGCGGCACCTACTGGCCGCCGCAGTTCACGGTCATGAACGGCGAGACGCTCGAGCCGGTCAAGATCTACTCGACGCGCGGCATGACCGTCGACACCCAGGAGTACCACCCCGAGCCGCGGGTGGCCGCCATCGTCGCCTCGCACGAGCACCCGGAGTGGATCGTCAACGTCAAGGAGACCGGGCAGATCCTGCTCGTCAATTACCGGGACGTGGACAACCTGCAGGTCACGCAGATCGGCGCCGCGCGCTTCCTGCACGACGGCGGCTGGGACCGCACGCTGCGCTACTTCCTGACCGCCGCGAACCAGTCCGACAAGATCGCGGTCGTGGACTCGCGCGAGCGCAAGCTGACGGCGCTCGTCGACGTCGACAAGATCCCGCACCCGGGCCGCGGCGCCAACGTCGAGGATCCGAAGTTCGGGCCGGCGTGGATCACGAGCGCGCTCGGCAACGAGAAGATCACCTACATCGGCACCGACCCGGACAAGCACCCCGAGCACGCCTGGAAGGCGGTCCGGGTGCTGAAGGGGCAGGGCGGCGGCTCGCTGTTCGTCAAGTCGCATCCGCACTCGACCAACCTGTGGGTCGACACGCCGCTCAACCCGGACCCGAAGATCAGCCAGAGCGTGGCCGTCTTCGACGTGCGGAACCCCGACGCGGGCTTCGAGGTCCTGCCGATCGCGGAGTGGGCGGACGTCGGCGAGGGGCCGAAGCGCGTCGTGCAGCCGGAGTTCAACAAGGCGGGCGACGAGGTCTGGTTCTCGGTCTGGAACGGCATGAACCAGCAGTCCGCGCTGGTCGTGGTCGACGACCGCACGCGCAAGCTCAAGGCGGTGATCAAGGATCCGCGCCTGGTGACGCCGACGGGCAAGTTCAACGTCTACAACACGACGCACGACATCTACTGATGCGTGCCGCCGTGCTGTTGCTCGGCCTCGCCGCGGCGGCCGGCGAGGCGGCGGTGACCGGAACCGCGGAACTCGAGACCGTCACCGTCGTCGGCAAGCGGCCCGAGCCGCTGCAGCACGCGGCCGCCGCGGTCTCGGTGATCCCGGCCGGACAGGTCGAGGCGCTGGTCGCCTTCGACGTCGGCGACGTGCTCCGGCGCGAACCGGGAGTCTCGATGCCGCGCGACCCGCAGCGATTCGGGACGACGGGCGTCACCGTGCGCGGCATCGGCGGCAACCGGGTGCACATCGAGACGGACGGCGTGCCGGGCCCGAAGGGCTTCGCGATCGGCAGTTTCGCCAACACCGGCCGGCAGTACGCCGACCTGGAGCTGGTGGAGCGCATCGAGCTGCTGCGCGGCCCGGCCTCGGCGCTTTACGGCAGCGACGCGATCGCCGGCGTGCTCGCGACCACGACGCTCGACCCTTCGGACCTGCTGGACGCCGGCGCCGACGCCGTCCTGCGCGCGCGCGTCGGCTACGCGGATGACGACGGCTCGACCCTCGCCGGGCTGACGGGCGCCGCACGCCTCGGGTCGGCCGAGGGCCTGCTCGCTTTCGCGCACCGCGACGCCGGCGCAATCGAGCACGCGGGCGGCCCGCCGCCGCCGAACCCGCGCGATTACGCCTCCGACGCCGCGCTCGCGCGCCTGGTCCTCGCCGGCGAGGAGCACCCGCTCCGGCTCACCGCGCAGTGGAATCGCGAGCGCGTGCAGACCGACATCGATGCGCTCGAACTCTCGGGCGGGCGGTTCGCCAACACGGTGTTCCTCGCCGGCGACGACCGGGCCGAGAACAAGGGCCTGCTGGTCGACCAGGACCTGGGCGGCACGGCGGGGCTCGACTACGCCGTCTGGCGGGCGTGGTGGAGCGAGTCGGACGTCCTGCAGCGCACGCACGAGGAGCGTCGCGCCGTGCCGCCGGCCCTGCCGCCGCTCGCGTTCGAGCGCACGTTCAGCTACGAGGAGCGCGTGGCGGGCGGCGAGCTGACGCTCGGCCGCGAGCTCGCCGCGGGCGGGGACACGCACCGGCTGCTCGGCGGCGTCGAGATCCTCGAGCTGCGCGTCACCCAGCGGCGCGACGGCGTCCAGACCAACCTCGATACCGGAGAATCGACCCGCACGATCCTCGGCGAGTCGCTGCCCGTCCGCGACTTCCCGGTGTCGCGAGTCCGCGAGCTCGGGGTCTACCTGCAGGACGAATGGCGCCCCGGCGACGGAGACTGGTCGATCATTCCCGCGCTGCGCGGCGACTGGTACCGGCTCGACCCGCGCGTCGACGCGATGTACGCCGAGGACAACCCGAGCGAGCCGCCGGTGTCCATCGAGGAAACCTCCGTGTCGCCCAAGCTCGGCGTCGCCCGGCGCATCGGCGAGGGCGCGACCGCCTACCTGCAGTACGCGCACGGCTTCCGGGCGCCGCCGTTCGACGACGTCAACATCGGCTTCGACCTGCCGCAGTTCAACTACCGCGCGATCCCGAACCCCGACCTGCAGTCGGAGCGCAGCGACAGTGTCGAGCTCGGCGTCAGGTTCGCGGGCGGCGCCGTACGAGGCAGCGCAGCCGTGTTCGCGGGCCGCTACGAGGACTTCATCGAGTCTCGCGTCAACATCGGCATCGATCCCGCGACCGGCGCAACGCTGTTCCAGTCGCAGAACCTGGCGAGCGCCGAGATCACGGGCGTCGAGGCCGCGCTCGAGTTCGCGCTGGGCGCCTGGCGGCCGGTGCTCGAAGGCTTCACCGCCAGCCTGTCGGGGAGCTGGGCGGACGGGGAGGACACCTCGACCGGCGAGCCGATCAACAGCATCGACCCGCCGCGCGGCATCCTCGGCCTGCACTACGACGCCCCGGAAGGCGCTTTCGGCGCAAGCCTCGAACTCACGGTGGCCGGCGCGAAGCACGGCGTCGACGAGTCCGCAAGACCGCTGTTCCGGCCCGCCGGGCACGAGGTCCTGGACCTGCGCCTGCAGTGGCGCCCGCACCCGCGCGTCACCGCGAGCCTCGGCCTGTTCAACCTGACCGACGAGGCCTACCACGAGTGGTCCGCCGTGCGCGGACTCGCGCCCGACGACCCGCTGCTGCCCCTGTACCGCGAGCCGGGCCGCAACTTCGCCGTGACGGTGACCGCGACGCTCGACTGACCCCGGCGGACTGTCGCGCGGTACCGCGGGCGGCGGCAAAACGCTACCATGCGCTCCCGCGAACCGCGCCGGAGGCCGCCGTGCAGATCGCCAGGAACAAGGTCGTCGCCATCCATTACACCCTGCGCGACGAGCAGGGCAGCGTCATCGATTCCTCCGTCGAGCGGGGGCCGCTCGCCTACCTGCACGGCAAGGGCAACATCATCCCCGGCCTCGAACAGGCACTGGCGGGCAAGTCCGCCGGGGACAAGCTGGACGTCACGGTGGCCCCCGAGCAGGCCTACGGCGTGCGCGACGAGCGACTCGTGCAGGTCATCCCGCGCAGCCGCTTCCCCGAAGGCACGGAACTCGCTCCCGGCATGCAGCTGCGCGCCAGCGGCCGCCAGGGACCGCGCGTCGTCACGGTCATGAAGGTCGAGCGGGACTTCGTCACCGTCGACGGCAACCACCCGCTGGCCGGGCGAACGCTTCATTTCTCGGTGGAGGTCGCCGAGGTCCGCAAGGCGACCCATGAAGAAGTCTCGCACGGGCACGTGCACGGGCCGGGCGGCCATCATCACTAGGGAGACGCTGCGCAGGTCGCGTGGGCGCGGCCGCGGCGGATTTGCGATCGGGCAAGGAACGAGGAGCGATGTGTATCGTGATACATGAGCGACGAGTGACGCCGCCCCATCGCAAATCCGCCCGGCCCCGACGGGTTGTGCGCGTGCCGCGCAGCCACCACGTTGCTCCCTCCTCATGTGGATTCACCACATTTCGTCGGTCGCGCCTCGTGGCTGCGCGGCGCGCGCGCAACGCGCTCCACGCGACCTGCGCAGCGTCTCCCTAGCGCCCGCGGGACTCCGCGTGATCCACCGCCAGAACCTGCAGTTCCCCGAGAAGGACACCGCGCTCCGCGAGGACGTGCACGCCCTCGGGGCGCTCGTGGGCGAGGTCCTGGTCGACCAGGGCGGGGAGCGGCTGTTCGAACAGGTCGAGGGTGACCGGCGGGCCGCGATCGGTCGCCGCGAGGGCAGGCCGGACAGCGCGGTCGAGCTGGTGGCGCGCACCGCCGGCCGCGAGGCGGGCGAGGCGCGCGACCTCATCCGCGCCTTCAGCACGTGGTTCGAGGTCGTGAACCTCGCCGAGCGCGTGCACCGCGTCCGCCGCCGGCGCGAATACCTCGTGCGCAACGACCGGCCGCAGCCCGGCGGCATCGGCGACTGCATGTACAAGCTCAAGCGCGCCGGCTACGACGCGCAGAAGGTGCTGGAGCTGCTCTCCGGCGTCACGATCTACCCCGTCTTCACCGCCCACCCGACCGAGTCCACGCGGCGCACCATCCTCCGCAAGCACCAGCAGATCGCCGACATGATGATGGAGCGGCTGGACCCGACGCTCACGCCCTTCGAGCGCCGCTCGGTCTGGGAGCGGATCCGCATGGAGGTCACCTCGGGCTGGCAGACGGAGGCGCACCCGCGCGAGCGGCTGACCGTCGCGGACGAGCGTGAGCACGCGCTCTTCTACCTCGCGGAAGTCGTCTACCGCGTGGTGCCGGCGCTCTACGAGGAGATCGCCCTCTGGCTGCAGACCGTTTTCGGCCTGCCGCCGGAGCTCTCGCGCATGCCGCTCATCCTGCGCTTCGGCAGCTGGGTGGGCGGCGACATGGACGGCAATGACGAGGTGCACGCGAAGGCCATCCGCGAGACGCTGCTGCGCCAGCAGCAGCGGGTCATCTCAGCCTATTTCCAGGAATGCCGTTCGCTCGCCGAGAAGCTGTCGCAGAGCGCCGGCCGGGTCGCCGCGAGCCCGGAGCTCGAGGCGCGCATCGCCGAGTACGACATCCTGCTGCCCAAGGCCCGCGAGGCGGCCTCGACGCGCCACGACCGCATGCCGTACCGCATCTTCCTCGCCCAGGTGGCCGAGCGGCTGCGGATCACCTACGAGGCGAGGCCGAACCACTACGAATCGGCGGACCAGTTCGTCCGCGACATTCAGCTGGTCGCGGCCAGCCTCAGGGCCAACCACGGACGGCACGCGGGGCTGTTCCCGGTCGAGCGCCTGCTGTGCCGCGCGCTGACCTTCGGCTTCCACCTGGCGACGCTCGACGTGCGGCAGCACGCGGACGTGCACCGCGAAGTCGTCGCGCAGGGGCTCGGCCGCGCCGACTGGGCGGGGCTGCCTGCCGCGGCGCGCAGCCACGCGCTGTGCGAGTCCATTGCGCGCGACCGCGGGCCGGTCGGCGGATTCGATGCCGCCGGCCGGCGCGCGCTGGCGGTCTTCGAGGCAATGCTTCAGGGTCGCAGCAAGTTCGGCGAACGCGCGGTCGGTGACTACGTGGTCAGCGGCACGGAGGCGGCCGACGACGTCCAGTCCGTGCTGCTGCTCGCGCGCTGGGCCAACATCACGGACCGGGAGACCGGCGAGGTGCCGCTCGACGTGGTCCCCGCGCTGGAGAGCGTCGGATCGCTGGAAGGCGCCGGCGCGGTCCTGCAGTCGCTGCTGGCCGAACCCGGCTACCGCCGGCACCTCGCCGCCCGCGGCGGGCGCCAGGGCGTGCTGCTCGGCTATTCGGAGAGCAACCAGGCGGTCGGCATCGCCGCTTCGCGCCATGCGATCTACCAGGCGCAGGTCGACCTGGTGGCGGCCGCGGCCGGCGCGGGCATCGACCTCGCCATTTTCTACGGCCGCGGCGGCCCGTCGAGCCGCGGCGGGGGCCCCATCGCGCGCCTGGTCGAGGACGCGCCGGATGGCGCGACGCGCGGGCGGCTGCGCGCGACCGAGCAGGGCGAAGGCATCAGCAACAGCTACGGCCTGCGCCGCATCGCGCTGCGCAGCTTCGAGAAGGCGGTATTCGCGGTCGCGATGGACCGCATCGAGCAGCCGCGGCCGCCGGGGCGCGAACAGGCCCTGCGCGCGCTCATGGGCAGCATCGCCGCGGCAAGCAGTGCCCGCTACCGCGCCCTCGTGCACGACCAGCCCGGATTCCTCCGGTTCTTCCGCGACGTGACGCCGATCGACGTCATCGAGCGCATGCAGATCGGCGGGCGCGTCGCCACGCGCGCCGCTCCCGGCATCGCCGCCGTGCGCCCGGTGCCCTGGACCTATGCCTGGATGCAGAGCCGGCACGTGCTGCCCGGCTGGTACGGCATCGGCGCCGGCCTCGAGGCCGCCGCGCGCGAGCACGGCGCGGGCGCGCTGGAGGCCGCGCTGGCGGAGTGGCCCTTCCTCGCTAACCTGCTGGACGACGTCGAGCTCGACCTGGTGCGCGCGGACCTCGACATCGCCGCGCTTTACGAGCGTCTCGCGACCGGCGACGCGTCCGGCATCAGCGGGGAGATCCGCGCCGAGCACGCGCTCGCGAAGCGCTGGGTCACGGCGATCAAGGGCGAGGCCGACCTGCTCGACAGCCGCCCGGCGCTGCAGCGCGCGACCGTGCTGCGGGCGCCGTACGGCGACCCGATGCACCTGATGCAGGTGGACCTCCTGCGCCGCTGGCGCGAGGGAGGGCGCGAGGATCCCGCGCTCTTCGAGGCGCTGCTTGCGAGCGTCTCAGGGATCGCGCTCGCGCTGCAGGCGACCGGCTGATGCCGGCCGCCCCGCGCAGCGTCTGCGTCTACTGCGCGTCCAGCCAGGCCTGCGACGCGGACTTCCACGACGTCGCGCGCCGGCTCGGCGGGTTGCTCGCCGCAGCCGGGTGCACGGTCGTCTACGGCGGCGGCCGCGCGGGTTCGATGGGTGCCCTCGCCGAGGGCGCGCTCGCGGCGGGCGGGCGGATCGTCGGCGTGATCCCGAAGTTCATGGTGGACCTCGAGTGGGGGCACGACGACCTGACCGAGCTTCACGTCGTCGAGGACATGCGCACGCGCAAGCACGAGATGCTGACGCGCGCCTCCGCCGTCGTCGCGCTCGCCGGCGGGCCCGGCACGCTCGAGGAACTGTTCGAGGCGATCACGCTGAAGCGCCTGGGGCTCTACCTCGGGCCGATCGTGATCGTGAACACGCGCGGCTACTACGACGCGCTGCTCGCGCAGCTCGAGGCGGCGGTCTCAGGCCGCTTCCTGGACGTCCGCCACGCCGCCATGTGGACTGTCGTCGATAGGCCGGAAGACGTGCTGCCCGCGATCGAGGCCGCGGCGCCCTGGGGCGCCGACAGCCGCGGTTTCGCGGTCGTGCGCTGATTCGGATAAAATCGGCCGCATGAGCAACGAACGCCCCATGGACGCGCAGATGAGCGCCGATGCGCTCTACCGCGAGGAGATCTTCACGGACCAGCGCGTCGGCACGCTGCGCCGGATGACGCCCGTGAAGTCCGACGGCAGCGACGATCCGTCACGCGCGGTCGTCTACGTCGGGCAGGCGACGGTCATGACGCCGATGGGCTCGCTGCCGCTCACCTTCGAGCTCCCCGCGAGGACGCTTGCGGAGGCGGTCGCGCAGTTCGGCCCGGCCGCCCAGCAGGCGATCGAGGACGCGGCGCGCGAGCTGCAGGAACTGCGCCGCCAGGCGGCGTCGTCGATCGTCATCCCGGACGCGGGCGCTGCCGCCGGCCTCAAGGGCATGGGCGGGAAGGGCGGCATACAGCTGCCCTAGAAGTGCTTCGCGAGCCAGTCGTGCACTTCCTGGTAGAAGTACCGGCTGTTCTCGCCCTTCAGGATCCAGTGGTTCTCGTCCGGGAACAGCACCAGCCGGCTCTCGACCTGCTGGCGCTGCAGGACCGTCCAGAACTCGAGCCCGTTGTTGTAGGGCACGCGGAAGTCGCGCTCGCCGAAGGTCACCAGGATCGGCGTCTTCAGCTTCTTCGAGTGCCAGAACGGGCTCTGGTCCTTCCAGCCTGACACGCCCTCCCAGGGCGGGCCGCCGAGGTTGCGCTCGCGCGAGTAGGCGATGTCGCTCGTCGACCACTGCGTCTTGAGGTCGTACAGCCCGGCGTGGCTGACGAGCGAGCGGTAGCGGTTCGTCGAGACCGCGAGCCAGTTCGACAGGTGGCCGCCGTAGCTCGCGCCGCCGGCGGCCTGGCGGCTCGCGTCGATGAAGGGGTAGCGCCGGATCGCTTCGTCGGCCGCCTGGTTGATGTCGTCGGCCGGTCCCTTCAACGGGTCGCCCTGGATCGATTGCGCGAAGGCTTCGCCGAAGCCGGTCGAGCCGCGGTAGTTCGTCATCAGCACCACGTAGCCCGGCGCGGCGAGCAGGTGGTAGTTCCACCGGAGGAAGAACTCGTCCTTGTACATCAGGTGCGGCCCGCCGTGGATCAGCACGAACAACGGGTACTTCTTCGCCGGATCAAAGCCGGGTGGCAGCGCCAGCATGTTGTGGATGCGCGCCCCGCGCCTGCCGGTGAACCAGAACTCCTCGATCGGCAGCCAGTCGATGGCCGCCACGCGCTCCGCGTTGAAGGCGGACAGCGGGCGGCGGGCGCCATCCGCGGCATCGAGCCGCATCACTTCCGGCGGGCTCACCGCGCTGCCCCAGTTGGCGACGATCACCGGCGACTCCTCGGTGCCCTCGACCTGCAGCCCCGACAGGTTTCCGGATTCGAGGCTGCCGACCTCGCGCACGGCGCCGCCGGTCGCAGGGACGGCGAACAGGCGTTCGCGGCCGTCGTGCTCGGCGAGCAGGTAGACGGTCTCGCCGTCCGGGCTCACCCGGAAGCTGCCGACCGGGCGGTCGAAGCCGAAGGCCACGGGCCGCGGCGCGGGATTCGCCCAGTCGAAGCGCACCAGCCGGTCGTCGTTGTAGACGAACTTCGTGCGCGGCGTCGCGCGCGCGTACAGCGCGGAGCCGTCGGGGGCGAACTGCGGAGCCGCGTAGCTCGCCTCGTCGCCGGTGAGCCGCCGCGGCTCGCCGCCGCCGGCCGGCATCACGTACAGCGACTGCTGAACGAGGGCGCGCGCCGAGCGGTCCCGCGCGTCGGTGGCGGCGAAGACGATCGTCCCGCCGTCGGGCGACCAGGCGGCGTCGAGCACGTCGCCCTCCGTGTCGAGGTCGCCGCCAAACCCGGGTGCGTTGCGCAGCGCCGTGCCGGCCAGCAGGTCGCGGGCCGCCGAGCCGTCGCCGAGCGCCTGCAGCATCAGCGTCGGCCGGCGCTCGTCGAGCCAGCGGTCCCAGTGGCGGATCGGGAACTGCTCGTACACGCGCGCGTTGTACTTGCGGGCTTTCCGCTCCTCGATGCGCGACTTGTTGTCGGCGTCCGTCATCGCGCCCGGATACGTCATGCTCGTGAACAGGATCGCGCCGCCGTCGGGCCGCCATTCGGGGCGGCTCGCGCCGGTGGATACCTGCGTCACGCGCTCGGCCTCGCCGCCGCCGGCAAGGTCCAGCACGTAGATCTGCGCCTCGTCCTGGCCGTCGCGCTTTGCGGAGAACGCGATGCGACGCGAATCGGGGCTCCACGCGACGCCGGACTCCGCGCCGCTCGACTGCGTGAGCCTGCGCGGCGGCGCGCTGCCGTCCGCCGGCACGAGCCACAGGTCGCTCGACTTCGCGGCATCGTCGTAAGCGGGCTCGGCGACCGAAACGACGACCATGCGGCCGTCCGGGGACAGCGCCGGCGCGCCGACGCGCTTCATGAGCCAGACGTCCTCGTGCGTGATCGGGCGCCTCGGCGCGCTTTCCTGCGCGTCGGCGCCGGCGGCCACGAGGCAGAGCGCGATCAGCAGTCCATGCGGTTTCATGAGTGTCCTCGGGTCAGGAATGCCACT
>ERZ1066138.371-NODE-371-length-15185-cov-9.374686_pt1 | contig 15185 bp, 13 predicted proteins | sample MGYA00382785_ERZ1066138 | MGnify/ENA primary metagenome ERZ1066138 (study PRJEB33369, sample SAMEA5778368) | biofilm metagenome | biome: Industrial cooling water; feature: Water cooling tower basin; material: Biofilm | place: United Arab Emirates | collected... | reverse complement strand
CCGATCTCGTCGAGAGCTTCCTGCGTGGCACGCAACATGTCTTGAGGACGTGCTACCGTGAACACGAGCCCCTCGTCGATGGCACAAAAGAACGAGAGCGAGCCGTCTTCGTTCATATTGCGGATAGAGCGGCAATAATAATTACCGCCGACTTTGACGACGAGCGGGTAGGCCGCGAAACTGAACGGCCCAAGATCATCCGGCAGCAGCCCAATGGCCGACGCATATTCCCGCGCCGCCGGTTCCGCGTTCAATTCCATGACGACACGTCGTTCAGTATCTGCCGCTGTCACCACGAGTTTGATCGGCGTCGGCTCGAAGTTCTGCGTTTTGAAAACCCGGAAGGGCACAGCGGTTTCCACGAGGATCAGAACGGCGGCATCTGCCATCACCCGGCTTTCGTTCACGACCACCGCGCCGCGAAACATCAGCCCGTCCCCGGCTGAGCCGCCGATAAGGGGCACGTGCTCGATCGCCCAGTGCACGGCGGCGACCAGCGACTCTTCCGTATTGGAGGTCCCATCCACGAGGATCATCGCGAATGCGTTCATGCGCCGTTCGCCGTCGTCGCTCCGAAGGCGGCTTCTCAACCGCCGTGCAAGTTCCGTCGCCCGCTCGACGCCGAATTCGGACACATTCTCGACGACACCCGCATGCACCGTGAAGCCCGCGTGCGGAAAGGCGATCAACAGTACGCCCTCGTCCACCATACCGCCCGGCGTGATCGCCCCCGCCGTGGAGCAGCCTGAAATTGGAGACCCTGGAAACGCAGCCGTCAACGCGGCAACGAGAGCCTCCGCGTCATAGTCGGCAGAAAAGTAAGCGATGATGTGCTGAAACGTCCCCGGCCCGAGTCCGGCCTTAAGCTGCGCAACGACTTCGACGAGGTTACCGCTGGCGCTCGACGCGCAACGCACGCCGCTTGTGCTCGCAACAGAGGATGCCCTGGACAAAATTGTTCTCCCGGAGGGGCCCGTTCTACCGGCCGGCCTTGGAGAGTGTGTTGCCACAGTCGGGGACGGGCCGCAAATGGCGGCCGGGCTCATGATTTCCGAAGCCTCAGCGATGATCGGCTCAGTCGAGCTTGACCCGCGACTGCTCGGGCTTATGGCCGGGCATGGTCAGCGTCAGAACAATCGTGGTGCCCTTGCCAGCTGTGAACGGCCCCGTACCCTTGAGGAGATTGCCCTCTGCCGGTGCCAGCGACACCTCACTCTTCTTTCCGCCCGATAAAATCACGGCACTGGCCGTCGCGCCCGTCGTTTCTTCAGGTGTTCCGTCCTCTCCGGTCACGAACACCTCAAGCGTCCCATCCTTCGCCACAACTTCGAGCTTGTGGTGGCCATTCTCGACGAAAGTACCGCCATTCGAGCCGGTATCGTGCTTGTGGCCCTCGTGCGCTGCGGCCGGCGCGGCCATCAGCATGGCTGCAACCGCGATCGTCACCCATTTGGTCATGTCAGTGTCTCCCCTTTCTCAGAAGGCATGGACTTCGCGCTGCTCGTCCTTTGCCACCAGCAGTCGCTCGAGTGGCTTGCGTCCGAACCGCAGGAACAGCGCCGGCGTGAGGAACGCATCGATCAGTGTCGCCGAAATAAGCCCGCCGAAGATCGTCACAGCAACGGGATGGAGGATCTCCTTGCCCGGCTCATCTGCTCCGATCATCAGCGGCACAAGCGCAATTCCTGCCGACAGCGCCGTCATCAGGACAGGCCGCAATCGTTCGAGCGTCCCCCGCACGACCAGCGCCTTTCCGAACGTCTCGCCCTCGAGAAGGGCGAGATTGATGTAGTGGCTGATCTTTAGAATCCCGTTGCGCGTCGCGATGCCGGCCAGCGTGATGAACCCGATCGCACTCGCGACTGAGAACGACTGCCCCGCGATCCACAGCGCCGCCACGCTGCCGATCAGCGCCAGCGGTACGTTGCCCATGATGATCAACGCCAGGACCGCCGACTTGTAGCGGCTATAAAGCACCGCGAAGATCAACAGCAGCGACAACATCGAGAGCCACAGGATCAGCTGCGACGCCTCTTCCTGCGCCTGGAACTGCCCTTCAAGGCTGGTAAAGTACCCCTGCGGCAGCTTCACGTCCGCCAGCACGTCGCGAATGTCCTCCACGATGCGCGCCAGATCCGACCCATCCGAGTTGGCGAACACGGCGATCCGCCGCCGCCCGTTCTCGCGCTGGATCTGGTTCGGGCCGTCCGTCTCCACCACCTCCGCGATCGTCCTGAGCGGAATGCGCCCTGCGGGGCTCGCGATCAGCATGTCGCCAAGCGCCCGCGTGCTGCGATCCTTATCCGCCAGTCGCAACACCACGTCGAACCGCTTCGACTGGTCCACGATCTGCGACACCACGCGCCCGTTCGACAGCGTCTCCAACACCGATGTCACGTCATTCGGATTGAGCCCGTATCGCTTCGCTTTCTCGTAATCGACCCGCACCTGCAACTGCGGAATGCGCACCTGCTTCTCGGTCTGCAAGTCGGTGATGCCGGGGATACTGCGGATCCGCTCCTCAAACTGCGCCGCCAATCCCCGAAGCGTATCGGTATCATCGCCATAGATCTTGAGCGCGATCTGCGCCCTGACACCCGACAGCATATGATCGAGCCGGTGGGCAATCGGCTGCCCGACACTCACGCTCACCGGAAGCACCGACAGCCGCGACCTGAGATCGAGCAGCACCTCTTCGCGCCCGCGATCGGACGGCTTCAGATCGAGATCGAGTTCACTCGAATGAACACCCTCGGCGTGCTCATCGAGTTCCGCCCGCCCCGTCCGCCGCCCAACGGATTTCACCTCGGGCACCTGCGCCGCAATCTGCTCCGCGAGCCGCCCGATCCGATCCGATTCCGCCAGGCTGATCCCCGGCTGCAACGTGACGCTCACGAGCACTGTCCCCTCGTTGAAGCTCGGCAAAAATGCGCGCGGCAACAGCAGTCCCGCTCCCAGCGCCGCCAGCACCGCCAACACCGGCAATCCGAACACCGCGCGCGGATGCGCAAAGCTCCACTCGAGCCCGCGCTTCTGCCACCGCTTCAGGGCTCGCAACAACCGGGACTCCTGCTCTTCCAGATGCGCCATCCGTGGCAGCAGCCAGACCGACAGCACCGGCGTCACCGTCATCGCGACCGCGAGGCTGGCAAGAATGGAGACGATGAACGCAATCCCCAGCGGCGTGAACAGCCGCCCCTCGATTCCCGACAACGCAAACAGCGGCAGGAACACCAACACGATGATCGCCGTCGCATAGAGGATCCCCGACCGCACCTCGACCGACGCATCCGCCACCACCTCCGACACGCTGCGCCGGTCGCGCCCGCCCGAGGACCGCCACTGCCCGAGCCGCCGATAGATGTTTTCAACATCCACCACTGCGTCATCGACCAGCGCCCCGATCGCGATCGCAAGCCCGCCCAGCGTCATCGTGTTGATGCCGAGGCCCAGCATCTGAAAGACCAGCACCGTCGCCAGCACCGACAACGGTATCGCCACGATCGAGATCAGCGTCGTCTGCCAGTTGAGCAGGAAAATGAACAGCACCACCGCCACGATCACCAGCGCTTCCACCAGCACGTGCATCACATTCGCAATCGACGTTTCAATGAAGGTCGCCTGACGGAACTGCACGTCCGTCACCGTCACCCCGGCCGGCATCACGCGCTGCAAATCCGGCAGCAGCGCTTCGATCTCGCGCGTGATCTGCACCGTGTCCGCCCCCGGCTGCTTTTGCACCGCCAGGATCACCGCCGGCTTGCCGTTGAACCCCGCGTCTCCGCGCTTCGTCCGCGCTGCAAAATCCACCGTCGCCACCTGCGACAGCGAAATGACCGTCTCGTCCCGATAGGCGACGACGAGATTGCGCAGATCCTCGATCCGCGTGGATCGCGCAATGTTGCGGATCAGGAACTCGCGTGCATTGAGATCGACGAATCCGCCACCCGTGTTCGAACCGAACTGCCGGATAGCCCTCTCGATGTCCTCGATCGTGACGTCGAGCCCTGCCATCCGCAGCGGATCGGGCACGATGCGGTACTGGCGCACCTCGCCCCCGATCGGGATGACCTGCGCCACGCCCGGCACCGTCAGCAACCGGGGCCGCACCGTGAAATCGGCGGTCTCGCGCAGCAGCATCGGATCGGCCGTCGTGCTTGACATGGCGATCAGAATGATCTCACCCATGATGGACGAGATCGGCCCCATCTGCGACGCCACGTCCGCCGGCAACTGATCGCGCACGAGTTGCAGACGTTCCGACACCTGCTGCCGCGCGCGATAGATGTCAGTGTCCCAGCCGAATTCGATCGTCACGACCGAGAGCCCGGCCCCCGAGACGGAGCGCACGCGCTCCACCCCCGGCATTCCGTTCATGGCCGTCTCCAGCGGAAACGTCACGAGCTGCTCCACCTCCTCGGGCGCCAGTCCGTGCGCCTCGGACATCAGCGTCACGGTCGGCCTGTTGAGATCGGGAAATACGTCCACCGGCAGCTGCCGCAACGTCATCAGCCCGTAGCCCATGAGCACGATACCGCCGAGAAAAACGAAAAGCCGGTTGGCGAGACTGGCGCGAACGATGGCGTTGAACATGGCGCGGCGCCCCTCAGCGAATCTGGTTGATGAGTTCAGCCCCCCGCGTCACCACGCGGTCACCCGGATCAAGCCCCGCCGTGATGAGCACGCGCACCCCGTCGAGCGGCCGTGATGTCACCAACACCGGCTTGAACTGCTGTGGGCTGGTCTTCACCCACACCTGCGGCAGACCATTGACACCGCGCACCACCGCATCTTCAGCGAGAATGATGCCCGTATCCGTCGCCGATCGCTGCGCGACCACCGTCACCGACGCGCCGGCCGCCAGCCCGGTGTGCGGTTCGGTCAACCGGAACAAGAGCGACTGCGACTGCTGCCGCAGCGTCGGCGACCGGCCGATATAGGCAAGTGACAGCGTATGCCCGTCCGCGTCGTACGCGACGCCGCCCGCAATATCGTCGTCGCCGTGGATGTCCGCGCCCGCGGCCTCGACCCAGAGCCGGTCGGGATCGAGAATCTCGAATAGCGTGTCGCGCCCGCTCACCACCTGGCCTGCCCGCACGTTGGCGACCGAGATCACACCACCGACCGGCGCTTTCAATTCGAACTTTTCGATGTCTTTCTCCTCGAGAACGCGGCGCTGCTCGCGCAGAGCCTCGAGTTCGGCTCGCGTATCTTCGATGTCGCTTTGCGCCACCACAGTCGAGATGCGCGAAAGGCGCGACAGCTTCTGCTCGGCAACCTTCAGCTTGCCTGCCACTTCGGCCCGCAATTGCTGCATGGTTCCCAGGTCGGCAATAGGGATCGTCGGCGATAATCGAGCGAGGACTTGGCCCGCCTGCACCCGTTGCCCCACATACGGCAGTCCGTGGTCGCCAAGCTCAACGAGGCCGTCCATGGGTGCCTGCACGCGGCCAAACGCCGATGGATCCGCGATGACGGTTCCAATCGCTTCGAATGTGCGCGGCGCCGTCTCTTCTCGCACCGGCTGCGTGCGCACGTTCAAGAGCCGCTGCGTCGCCTTGGGAACGAAAACACTCCCATCGGGCTGTCGCCGTGGAACGTGTCCCGAGGCCATCGCGGCCGCCGAAGTCTCCTCCGCATGATCGTGCCCTTCATGCGCTTCTGCCGGAAGCGGTACCGCGAACACGAGCGCACCGGCCATGAACAGCAAGACGGTTGCCCCACGTGACGCGGGTCGCAAAAGCAGCGCGACGATCACTCCGACGATCACACCTCCAGCGATCAGGAGCCATGAAATCGGCTGCGCAAGCAATTCCGGGAGAGAGTGCTGCTCGGCCGCGGCAGACGCGGATTGCGAAACCTGCAACACACCGTTCAAAAGATCGGCCTCCTCGCCCGCCATCACCGTGAACACCAACGGCTTGGCGCCTGGCTCATCGAGCCACGTCGCTTCGGCTTGATACGTCCCCGTCCCGATCGGCTTGGCCATCACCGGCGGCTTGCCGTCGGTCGTAATCTCGATGGTCGCACCGTCAACGGGCACATTCGTGTCGGCCCGGTCGAGGTAGATGGTGAGTTCGTGCCCGCGCGCCGTCGCCACGAGTTCGAACACGGATCCGCTGCTCTCGATCTGCGGCCCTGTTGATGGCATCGCCGTCGGCGCCGCCTCATCGGCGTGAACATGCCCTTCGTGCGCGGCCGCCGGCCACGCCGCAGCCAGCACGAGAAAAGCTGCCAGGAGAAAGTGCGATAGGAGTTTCATGGTCTTGCCGTGCCTCAGCGCAAATGAAAGTTGGCGGCATGACCACAGATGCGTGTGAACGCCTCCGTTGGACGGCTCAATAAGCCGTGCCATGCCGTGAACGGCGCAGGCACTGATTAAGATAAAATCCTGCCTGCGCGTCAGACGGCGGGGCGCGGCGGCCTCAGCAGCGGGTGCGTCATGCGCCCGGTCGGCAGATCATCGAACGACCACGCCATCTTTGATGCAGCTCTGGGCGGCTGCAGCTCGCAGTTGTCCGACGTGACCAATGCTGTCACGCAGCAGGACGTATGCGTGTGAAAACACCCGTGCTGGGGGTGATTGCACGAACCCCCGCCGTTATCGGGGGCTTGGTCTAGGCCGATTGCCTGATCACGATCAGCCGCGTGAACATGATCGTGAGAGTCACCGGCATGGGGATGGTGCCCCGAATGGCCGTGCTGGATGGCCATCTCGCCATCTTGATGGACATGCGGCGTCGAGGCAGCCGCCGAAAGAACCGTCCCGGCGGTGAAGAACACCACCGTCACGAGAGCCACGATCTGCCGGACAAGAGCCATCCTCATATCCCTTTATCCTTTGTTCCGGCAAAGTCCGTCAAGCGAATGCATGAATGCCAAGCATGGCTCGAAGTTAACAAAGCCCCGCCGTGAACCCGCCGCTGGAACGTCTTGTTAACGACCAACGGCTAGGCTTCAGTCACCTGGATTGGTCGCCTGTTGTGAGTTGCGTCTCATGCGTCTTTATCGCCTCGCGTACACAGTTGTTCTTGCCGGCTTTGTGACTGGCGCCACCGCCATCGATGCCCATGAACCGGAAGAGAATGCTCAGCACTATTGCAAGCTCTTCTCAAAGGTTCGCGACAACCTGTCGGCCAGGTTCGGCAGCAACGTCGACCCGTTGACCCGCTTCTCCGGCGTCGATGTCATTTGCGATCACAAGGCGATGGTGTTCCGCCAGGACGTCAGCCTGAGGAGCAGCGACATCGACCGGGATTGGGTTGCTCGTCGCACCCGGAATTGGTCCAAGACCTACTGCGGACGTCACGCCGCCTTCGCCAGAGCCATTCGCAACGGCTGGACAATTTCCACCGTCCTGTCGCTCGCCGATGGCCGGGTCCTACGCATCGACGCGGCCTGTCACGACGCCGAAGCCTGAGCAAAACGGTCCCACTCGGGAACGCCACCGAACCGCTGCGCCAGGAAATCGATGAAGACCCGCGTCTTCACCGCAAGATATCTGTTGGGAGCATAAAGCGCGTAAATGCCCAATGGCGGTGGTGCATGCTCCGCCATGACCAGACGCAAACGACCCTCCGCCAGATCCGGCCCGATCAGGAAGGTCGGAAGATTGATCAGCCCATGTCCGGCGAGCGCCGCCGCACGAAGCACGTCGCCGTTGTTGGAACACACGCGAGAATTGACTGGCGTGCTGACAATCTCCCCGTCCATCTGCAGCTGCCACTTCGCGAGCATCGAGGTGTGGCCATAGACGAGACATCGATGTTGCAAGAGATCAGCCGGGGTGGTGGGAATTCCGTTCTGTTGCAGATATTCGGGTGAAGCGGCGATGACAATGCGCGCTGCCGCCAGTTTGCGCGCGATCAGACTGGAATCGTTCAGAGCCGCGATCCGGATCGTCACGTCCACGCCCTCCTCGATCGGATCGATGAAACGGTCGGTGAGCGAGAGTTCGATCCTGAGATCGGGGTATGCAATCATGAAATCGGCGACGGCCCGGCCAAGATACAGAGCGCCGAACGACATGGGCGCATTGATCCGCAACAGGCCCTTCGGTTCGTGCTGGAGCCGCGAGATCTGCATCTCCGTCTCTTCGATCCGCGACAGGACGTCGAGACAGCGCTCGTAATAGGCAAGACCCGCCTCCGTCGGGCCGACGCGGCGTGTGGTCCGGTCGAGCAGTCTTGCGCCCAGGTGATGCTCCAACTCCATCACCGCCTTACTGACAGCCGACCGAGTCAGCCCCAGTGCCCGGCCCGCTTCCGCGTAACTGCCCAGCGCCACGACCTTGGCGAAGGCATTCATAGCCTCGAGCTTGTCCATTCAATTGTATCCATATCGGATGCAGTGTGGGTCGATAATACAGGATTGGTGCGAAACTGTCTCTCCCCTATCTTGCGGTCATCAGGGCTTCGACCGAGGCCCGAACTCAGGAGGTTCACATGTCTATTGCCGTAGCATCCCCGGCCAAGTCGACTGGCATTACACTTCGCCGTTCCGCCGATCGCGGTCGCGCCAACTTCGGCTGGCTCGACAGCCACCACACCTTCTCCTTCGGCAACTACTACGATCACAACCACATGGGCTTTGGCCCTCTGCGCGTCATTAACCAAGACGTCGTCGCCGGCGGCGGCGGCTTCCCCGCGCACCCCCACGCCGACATGGAGATCATCTCCTACGTCCTCGAAGGCGCCCTGGAACATAAGGATAGCATCGGCACAGGCTCCACCATCCGCCCTGGAGATGTGCAGCGCATGTCGGCCGGCACCGGCATTCGGCACAGCGAGTTCAATGCCTCGCCCACCGACCCCGTGCACTTCCTGCAGATCTGGATCCTGCCGGAGAGGAAGGGCTTGGCGCCAGGTTACGAGCAGAAGTCATTCTCGCAGGCCGATAAGCGCAACACCTTGCGTCTCATCGGCTCCCGCGATGGACGCGACGGATCGGTCACGATCCATCAGGACGTGGATCTCTATGCAACAGCGCTGGAAGCCGGCGAGACGGTGACCCACACCTTGCGTCGCGAACGGGTCGCGTGGGTCCAGGTCGCGCGCGGCGCCATCGAATTGAACGGCAATCACCTCGAAGCCGGAGACGGTGCCGCGATCGAAAGTGTTTCCGATCTCGCAATCACTGGGACCGCGTCCTCGGAAGTTCTCCTCTTCGACATGACCCGCTAACTCGACACCTCATCGCAATCAAACCTTGAAAGGATACGCCATGAACACAGCCACAACCCACCCCGCCATCACAAGCGATCACTCGACGACATCGGTTTCGGCCGACGCCGTTGGCTGGCTTATCATCCGGCTGGCTGCTGGCCTCATTCTCGTACCGCACGGCGCCCAAAAGCTGTTTGGGTTGTTCGGCGGCGCCGGCCTGGACGGCACAGCCCAGTTTTTCGAGGCAAACCTCGGACTTGCACCAGGACTGCTGTTTGCGGCTCTTGCCGGCGCGACAGAATTCTTCGGCGGCCTCTTCCTGGCGCTTGGCTTTCTGACACGCTTGTCGGCTCTCGCCGTGGGTGTGCTGATGGCTTATGCCGCCTTCGCCGTCCATGTCGGCAACGGTTTCTTCTGGACGGCAGGCGGACTTGAATATCCGCTTCTCTGGGGGCTCGTCGCGCTCGGCTTCGTCATCCGCGGCGGCGGCGCTTACTCTGTCGACCAAGCCATTGGATGGAAGTGGTAAGACTTACGTTTCGGATGGCCGCGATACAATCTCGCGGCCATCCGTGCATTTACACGCTGTGGAGAATATGATCTCCGACGCACGCAGATGCAGACTCCAGCTTGCGATTTGACTACCGTATATCGTCGCAAGGTGGGGGAATGCCATGCAACGAGTCGATGCCGGCCCGATTGAGGGCGATGACGCCCGATTGGCTCCAGATGTACCGAAACTGATCCGTGCCGTCTCCGACTGGGCCGCCGAACGCCCGATTGTTGCTGAAGCTATTCTCTTCGGCGATCGCCTTCGCGCCAACAATCGCAAAGTTGCCCCCGTCCAAATCGCAGTACGCTATGATGACCGCCGCATGGTGGATGGATTCGACGACTGGATCGAACAACTGCGGACGAACTTTGCCGATCTCAGCACGCAACTTTCCGAGCCCGTATCCGTACTGACACCCGATTGCAAAGCAGACTGGGACTCGGCAACGCGCGGCACTGACCTTCCTGCTTTGTCGATCGACAAAGTCCGGCTGGTTTTGCGCCAGACAACTCTGACGCCTACCCCCACCTCAGCCACAGACCGCTTTTCCCGATTGTGGCAGGCACTCCACTGGACGTGGCCCTCACTGACCGGCCCCGTCGCTGCCGGACGCCGCTGAGCCAATTTGAACAGACCTAAACGCGCATTCCGCGCATTCGATCCCCACGACCGTCTAATACTTTGGTATTGGGTCCGGCCCGTCTCTTCTTCGCCTACACCTACGCGGCTTGAAAGTCACACTCCCTACGCTGCAACTGCGAAAGTTTCGTCCTCGCAATTGCAGCGATCACAAGCGACACCGCTAGTGCCTTGCGATTGCAGCAAACAATCAACGTCTCGTGCAAACGCGCCAGACGCGGAAATGCTGATTTAATTGATCGCATCCGCGCGATGCCGCGCAAAAACTGATCGGTCTCAAACATCTTTATCACAGCGGAGCCTTTGACCTGCGTCAACGAGGCCGCCGTCGTCCGCCATCATCATTTTTTCTTTGTTTCCCATCACAGCCGCGACGCCCATACTCCGTCACGTTGCTGAGCGTCCGGTGGGAAGCACGAGGCCGGAAATTTAAGCGATTGATCTTCAGCAGCGGAGCGGCACGGTGGGAAGCAGCAAGTCAGCAACCAAGTTCGTGAGCGGATTGGACCCTGTTCCAACAGCCCCAACTCCTGTTGAAGACCGCCCTGCCCTGGCCCAATTGATCGAGAAGCACGTCATCCCCCGGTTGATCGACGACCATCAACCCGACTCGTGTGCCTTCCCCGCCATTCCCGCCCTTGACGATGACGTCGCCGCCTTCACCGACGCGACATTGGCATTGCAAGCATCCGTAGCCCTCGATCATTTCAACGAACTGATCGAGCGCGGCTTTGCTGTCGATGTTCTATTCGAGCGGCTCCTTGTTCCCGCCGCGCTACGGCTCGGTGAAATGTGGGAACGCGACGTGCGCGATTTTCTCGAAGTGGCGCGCGGCATGGATCACATCCAGCAGATCATCCTTGCCCACTCCTCCACGTTTTGCACCGGCGGAAAAATTGCCGATACTTCGCATCGAATTTTGCTCATCACGCTTCCGCAAGAACGTCACCGGTTGGGCCTGTGTCTCGTCCGCGCGGACTTCTGGCGAGAAGGATGGGACGTCTGCTGCGGCGAACTTCAATTCATGAACGACCTGGATAAGATGGTGAAGAGAACTCACTACGACGCCGTCGGCATCTCGGCCGGCCGCGTCGGCGACGCCGCGATGCTCGCTCGCAGTCTGGCCCGCGTTCGCACGTCGTCGTTGAACCCTCACCTTGTGATCCTAGCCGGTGGCTACGCGTTCCAGCGCGATCCCCAACTCTCGTCCACGATTGGCGCCGATATTTCCGCCACCACGGGCCGCGAAGCCGTCGAGAAGCTCCGTCAGTGGCTACAGAGCCGCTCCGCTACCCGGACGAACTAAACAATCATTCTCGATCAATAGCCGTTCCCATTGCCGGTGACGCCGAGAGTGTCTGCAGCGCATGAAATCCTTCAAAGTCGGGGGGAGCGAGATACAGCGGCCTGCTCGACTGAGCGCCGGCGTGTGATCTGCGGAATTGCTCCGACTTCGTCCACGCCTCGAAGTCCGCGTACGAGCGCCAAATACTGTGCGAACAATAGAGCACGTGATCCTCGCGCTCCGGTCCTTTGAGCAGATGAAACGCAATGAACCCAGGCGTCTCGTTTAAATGCGTGTCGCGCTTCAGCCAGACATCTTCAAAATCTGCCTCTGCACCTTTCACGACCTTAAATCGGTTCATGGCGATGAACATACCCACACTCCCTGATTGATCCCTGCCGGATGTATGGCGGCTTCACGGACCTGCCAAGGGTGCGGGCCCACCGTTCGTCGACGTTACCCGTGAAGCCCCGGAGCTTCCTGGCCCGTTCGAGCAACATATTCCGTGTATCCGCCGCCGTACCGGTGAATGCCATTTGGCGTCAATTCCAAGACGCGATTGGACAGCGCCGCCAGAAAACGCCGATCATGTGAGACGAACAGCATCGCCCCATCGTAGGCCGCCAGTGCCGTGATCAACATTTCCTTGGTCGCAAGATCAAGATGGTTGGTCGGCTCGTCAAGGACGAGAAAGTTAGGCGGATCGAACAGAATTTGCGCCATCACGAGTCGCGCCTTCTCGCCCCCTGAAAGCACGCGGCACTTTTTCTCCACATCATCACCTGAGAAGCCGAAACAGCCGGCCAGCGTTCGCAGCGATCCTTGATTGGCCTGGGGGAAATGATCTTCCAGTGACTGAAATACCGTGCGCTCGCCATCAAGAACTTCCATCGCGTGCTGCGCGAAGTACCCCATTTTCACGCTCGCTCCGAGCATTACGGTCCCTTCGTCGGCCGCCGTCGACCGGGTGACGAGCTTGAGCAACGTCGACTTGCCGGCTCCGTTGACACCCATGACGCACCAGCGCTCTTTCCTGCGTACTTGGAAATCCAGTCCGTCATAGATCGTGCGTGTCCCGTAACGCTTGTGGACGCCACGCAAGGTCGCGACTTCTTCACCCGAGCGCGGTGCCGGCGGTATATCGAAAACGACTGTCTGGCGCCGCTTGGGCGGCTCTACGCGCTCGATCTTCTCCAAACTCTTGACCCTGCTCTGCACCTGTGCCGCATGCGACGCGCGCGCCTTGAAGCGTTCGATAAACCTCATCTCCTTCGCCAGCATCGCTTGCTGCCGCTCGAACTGGGCCTGCTGCTGGCGCTCTGCGAGGGCACGCTGCTCGACGTAGAATTCGTAGCCGCCCGAATAGGTCGTGAGCGCGCCGCCATCGATCTCGATGATCTTCTTCACGACGCGGTCCATGAACTCGCGGTCGTGCGATGTCATCATGAGCGCGCCTTCGTAGCCTTTGAGGAAATGCTCCAGCCAGATCAGGCTTTCCAAATCGAGATGGTTGCTCGGTTCATCGAGCAACATCACGTCAGGCCGCATCAGCAGAATCCGTGCGAGTGCCACGCGCATCTTCCAGCCGCCCGACAGCGCACCCACGTCACCGTCCATCATCTCCTGCGAAAAACTGAGTCCTGCCAGAACCTCGCGCGCCTTGCCTTCTAGCGCGTAGCCGCCGAGATCCTCGAACTGCGCCTGCAGTTGGCCATACCTCTCGATGAGGACCTCCATCTCCGCGGCACGGTTCGGATCCGCCATCGCAGCCTCGAGGTCAGCAAGTTCAGCCGCGACATCGCTGACAGGCCCGGCCCCATCCATCACCTCGGCAACGGCGCTGCGGCCTGACATCTCTCCGACGTCCTGGCTGAAGTAGCCGATGGTAATGCCCCGATCTGTCGAGACTTGGCCTTCGTCGGGCTGTTCCTCGCCGGTGATCAGCCGGAACAGCGTCGTCTTGCCGGCACCGTTGGGGCCCACGAGCCCCACTTTCTCCCCTCGGTTCAGAACAGCCGACGCCTCGATGAAGACGATCTGGTGACCGTTCTGCTTGCCGATGTTGTCGAGACGGATCATGCCCGGGCTACCCTGTGAAGCGAGGCGCCCTTATGCCCGCCCACAACCCCGCCGAAAAGCCCGTAGGTGACCACTTGCCAGGACGCCGCGTGCTTCCCGGTACCCGCCAGCGACGGCTTGCCCGCCTTGGACACACCTGCTATACGCCCCGTCTCTCTGTCGCGGCCCATCCGCTACGGATAGACGGTCTTGGGGGATCGTCTAATGGTAGGACTGCAGACTCTGACTCTGCCTGTCTAGGTTCGAATCCTAGTCCCCCAGCCACGCAACTGGTTGAAATAGCGCGCTTTTCTAAGTCTCCGCACTCTGCGGAATTGTGCCGACATGTCTGCGGGTTGTGGGCCTCGACATTGCAGCGGAGCCGATCAGAGACGGCGAACCCCCCGTTTTGGGAGGCGCGCGAGGAAACGTCTCAAGTGGCGTCAATCGGGGCGGGCGGATTGGGAACTCTTCGCGAACCGTGGGCGCGGTTTTGGTCAGGCGAGACCCAGGAAAGCGCGCTGCCCCGGCCAATCGAGCGGCAGATCCTGGGACGTGCGCAGCAGTCGCTTCACGCTGAGTTCCGGCGGCTGCTGTCCGGCCAGGATGTTCGCGATGATATCGGGCGCTAGATAGGACAGGCGCATGAGTGCCGTCAGCCGCCCCTTGCTCTTCGTCGAGCGCTCCGTGATCTCGTTCAGCGTCTCGTCGGTATCGGCAAGCAGCCTTTCCCGGGCGGCAACGGCTTCCTTCAGAACGTCGACCAAGCTTGCGTCGCTCGCGGCTTGATGCGGGTCCCCGATGACCATGCGCTTGCCCTGACCGGACCGCCGCAACTCGGCGGCGACCGACAGATCTATCGTCAGGTCGGGGTCATGCCCGGATGCGGTCAACGCACCGAGCGCGTGCGCCAGTCGGCCTGCTCCGATCGTGATGTGAATCCGATCGGCCAGCAGCATCACCCTGATCACGATGCTCCGCAACAGCGCCTGCATCTCCTCGGGTGGGACCCCGATCCAGATTTTGCTGAGCTGGGCGGCACGTTCGAGCACGCCATGTAGTTCGCGCGCATCGAGTGCCAGCGGAGTGAGGGCGCGGCCGACCGCATTCTGCGACGCCAAGAGATCCCGGATTTGATGGAGTACGAGGCTTTCCACCTCGCTGGCCGGCACGCGCATCGTGCCCGCTCCCGGCTTTCCGCGGTCGAGCAGTGACGCCGAAATGTAGTACCGGTACCGTCGACCGCTCTTGTTGGCGTGCGTCGGCGTCATGCGATTGGCGTCGCCATCGAAGATGAGGCCGGACAGAAGGCTCGGTGCCTTAGCCCCAACGGCCAATTCGCGCGCCTTGCGGTTGGCGGCCAGCTTTTCCTGGACGACACTCCATAGATCAGTATCGACGATGGCCTCGTGCTGGCCGGGATAGACGCGCCCCTTGTGCTCGACCTCGCCGTGATAGAGGTGGTTCTGCAGGATCAGGTACAGGA
>ERZ1066138.370-NODE-370-length-15191-cov-11.132532_pt1 | contig 15191 bp, 14 predicted proteins | sample MGYA00382785_ERZ1066138 | MGnify/ENA primary metagenome ERZ1066138 (study PRJEB33369, sample SAMEA5778368) | biofilm metagenome | biome: Industrial cooling water; feature: Water cooling tower basin; material: Biofilm | place: United Arab Emirates | collected... | reverse complement strand
TCGGTTTCGGCAGCTTCCTGCTCGACGCCGGCGAGATCGCGCTCGAGTTCGCCGGTGGTCGCCTGCATGCGCAGCGGCAGCTCGCGGCGCTGCGCCTCCAGCGTGCCGATCTCGCGCCACTGCGCGGCGCGCTGGCGCTCCAGCCCCTGCATCTGCGCGCGCACCGCCAGCAAGGCCTCGGACTGCTGGCGCAGCTGCGCGGCCGAGATGAAGTTGCCGGCGTGCAGCGACTCGATCTGCGCCTGCGCCTGCTGCGCCAGCTCGAGCCGCTGGCGCTGCAGCGCCAGCTCGGCGTCGAGCTGCTCGATCTCCCGGCGTCGGTCGGCGACCTGGCGATCGAGCGTGGCGCGCTGGGCGTCGAGCAGCGCGATCTGCTGCTGCATCGCGCCCCGCAGACTGCGGCGCTTGTCGTCCAGGCTGCGCCGCACCGCAGCCTGGGCCTCGCCGGTGGCGCCGGCGCGGTCGGCCTCGAGCACGAACAGCAGCTCGCCGCGGCGCACCGTCTGGCCTTCGCGCGCGTGGCGCTCGACGACCTTGGCGGCTTCGGGCGGCATCAGGCGGATCACGCCGAGGTCGGGCACCAGCACGCCGTCGACGCGCGCCTTGCGCGTGTACTCGCCGAACCAGAGGTAGCCGACGACCAGCGCCGCGACGCCGACCGCACCGGCCGTCAGCAACCGCAGCGACAGCGGACGGATCAGCTGGATGCCGCCCAGCCAAGCCTGCTGCTGGGCTTCGAGGACCTCGGGGCGGAACAGGCTGGGCATGGCGCCGTGGCGCACGCGACGACGGCCTCGACCCGGCAGGCCGAGGCCGTCGTCGCGCGGAGGGTTCAGGGTCGGCGGATCACCAGCGGTTGACCGGGGCACGCAGGCCACCGCCGACCTCGTTCAGCTCCTTCGGGTCCAGCGGCATCGGCGCCGTCGGCGGCGTGGCCTTGCGGTCGCTGCGCACGGTCTGGCGCGGCTGGGACTTCTTGGCTTCCTGGGTGAGGCGCTTGTCTTGCATGGGGACGCTCCGGTTTGTTGGCACGACACCTCGAAGGTGTGTGGACAAATTGAAGCAGCCCCTCGGCCTAGGGGGTACTGGCAACTCTTACAGGGTGTGTGCGGCCGCCGGCCGCCGCGGTCAGCGGATCAGGCCGAGCCGCAGCGCCTTCAGCACCGCCTGGTGCTTGTTGCTGCAGCCGAGCTTGTGCATCGCATTGCTGACATGCAGCACCGCGGTGCGCTCGGCGATGCCGAGGATGGTGCCGACCTCCCAGGCGGTCTTGCCTTCCATCGTCCAGCGCAGGCAGTCGAGCTCGCGCGGCGTGAGCTTCGGCCGCTCGGGCTGCAGCCGCTCGGGCACCAGCACGCGCATCGCGGTGTCCTGGGCGTGCACGGCGAACAGCTGCAGGTCGGCGACCATGCGCGTGACCTCGGCGCGGTCGTCCGGCAGCGCCTGGTCGCGGTCGACGCCGATGACGAAGTGCCGCCCCTCGGGCATGTGCAGCGCCACCGCGATGCCGGTGCGGTAGCCGAAGCCGGCCTGCATCTCCCAGCGGTCGGCACGGCCGGTCTTCACGTAGGTGCCCTGGTCCCAGACGATCGGCACGCTGTGGCGCTTGCAGTGCTGCAGCACCGGGTCGATCTGGGCGTAGTTGGCGTCCTCGATGGCGTCGCGGAAGGCCTCGGGGGCGTTGTCGACCGCGACGAACTCGGGGTCGCCGAGCGGCGGGTCGACGACCGTGATCGCCGACACCGTGTCGAAGCCGAGCCGCTTGGAAAAGCGCACGACCTCATGGCGGAACTCGTCGCGGCTCCGTGCCCCCAGCACCGATTGGCAACTGCCCTGCAGCATCCCGGTCCTTCGACGAAAACGTGTCGAAACCCTCGAAGCGGGGCTCGATCGACGCAGCCCTGACAAGGTTGACAGCTGCCGACACCCGGCAGCCGTGCCGACACTGACGGGCACCTTCACCAACGCGGGCACGCGCCCGTTTACATCATGACACCAGCCTGGACCGTGGGCGCGTGGCCGCCGGTATTGTGGCAGCCGGTTCGCGAGCCGATCCCGCATTTCGTGCATCTTGGCACGCATACCGCCCCGCTGCCCGGCGGCGATTGGCCACGCATGGGCCAGACGGTCTGGGGCGGTCGCGCCGCCGACCGTGCCGCCGGCATCGCCTGGGACTGGATCGAAGTCGGCGGCGGCGTGCTCGCCGTCGCCGACCCGATGATGCTGATCACCAACCTGTGCGTGCTCGGCGACGACGGCGAGGTGCTGACCGCCTACGAGTCGGCGCCCTACCTCAACCGCATCGTCGCCCGGCTGCCGTGGCAGGCCGAGGTGCTGGCGCTGCTCGGCCCGTCGGGCGCGACGCCGTCGCCGTGGCGGCTGCCGGTGCCGCTGCAGCCGCCACCGGCAGTCGCCCGGGCGACGGCGCCGCGCCGCCGCGACACGCGCCGCTCCGACTTCGCGCCGCTGGCCTGACTCGGCCGCTCAGCCGCGCCCGGCGCCCCGAAGCCGCCGCGCCAGGTCGGCCAGGCACAGCAGGGTCAGCAGCGCGCCGACCAGCAGCGGCACCGCCACGTCGGCGGCGCCGAGCGGCTCGCCGCGCAGCACGCGGTTCATCAGCGCGTGCTGCGCCAGCGCCGGCACCCAGGGGTACCAGGGGCGGTCACCGGCCGGGTCGACGATGGCCACCAGCGGCGCCAGCGACACCGCCAGGATCAGCAGCGCGCTGCTGGCCTGCGCCTCCTTGACGGTGCGGGCGCGGATCGCCAGCGCCATCATCAGCGCCGACAGCGACGACGCCAGCGGCAGCAGCAGCGCCAGGAAGGCCGCCGCCTCGGCCGGGCCGAACACGAACAGCGCGCGCAGCGTCTCGCTGCGGATCAGCCAGCGCGCCGGCAGCAGGCTGGCCACGCCGAGCAGCGCGATCAGCATCGCCACCGCCGCCACCGCCGCCCACTTGCCCAGGGCCAGCGCCCACGGCGCGGCCGGGTTGGTCAGCAGCGGCTCCAGCGAACCGCGCTCGCGCTCGCCGGCGGTGGTGTCGAGTGCGGCGTTCAGCGCGCCGTAGAGCACCGCCATGATGACGAAGAACGGCAGCATCGCCGTGAACGGCGCGGCGCGGCCGCGCGGGCTGGCCAGGTCGGTGGCCTGCACGTCGACCGACCGCAGCGCCTCGGACGGCACGCCGCGCAGCGCCAGCGTCAGCAGCGCGCGCTCGCGGTCGAAGCCGTCGATCAACCGCGCCAGCCGGCCCGCGCCGGCCTCGGCGCGGCGGTTGCTGCTGTCGCTGACGATGCGCAGCACCGGCGCCTCACCGCGCGCCAGCCGCGCCTCGAAGTCGGGCTCGACCACCAGCACCGCGTCGCCGAGCTGCCCCTCGCGCAGCCGCGCCTCGTGCTCGGGCGGCGCGGCCTCGGCGCGCAGGCCCTGGCGCTCCAGGTAATTGCGCAGCGTCGGCGCGGCCTCCAGCCCGACGGCGACGACGACGCGGCGCTCCGCGCTCGCCTCCAGCGACGCGACCAGCCCCGACAGCAAGGCCAGCACCAGCGGGCCCATCGCCACCGAGCTGAGCAGCACGACCGCCAGCGTGCGGCGGTCGCGCAGCGCGTCGACCAGCTCCTTGACGAAGACCGTCCAGGCGGCGTTCATCGGCGCGCCCCCGCGCGGCGCGCGGTCATGCCGACGCGGTCTCGAAGGCCAGGCGCACGAAGGCGGCCTCGAAATCGGCCTCGCCGGTGCGCGCGCACAGCCCGGCCACCGTGCCGTCGGCGACGGTGCGGCCGCGCGCGACCAGGACGACGCGGTCGCAGAGCCGCTCGACCTCCTGCATCACATGGCTCGACAGCACGATGCACTTGGCGCCGCCGGCCGGGCTGGCGAGGTGGCGCAGCGTCTCGCGCAGCGCCCGCGTGGCCAGCACGTCGAGGCCGTTGGTCGGCTCGTCGAGCAGCAGGTTGGCGGGGTCGTGCACCAGCGCGCGGGCCAGCGCGGTCTTGAGCCGCTCGCCCTGGCTGAAGCCCTCGGTGCGGCGCTCCAGCAGCGCGCGGAAGTCGAGCGCCTCGGCCAGCGCCTCGGCGCGCGCATGCGCGGCCTCGCGCGACAGGCCCTGCAGCGCCGCGTAGTAGACGATGTTCTCGCGCGCACTGAGCCGCGGATAGAGGCCGCGCGCGTCGCCGAGCACGCCGAGCCGGCGCCGCGCCGCCTGCGGCTCGCGCGCCGGGTCGAGGCCGTCGACGCGGACCGAGCCGGCGTCGGGCGCGACCAGCCCCGCCACCATCCGCAGCGTCGTCGTCTTGCCGGCGCCGTTGGGGCCGAGCAGGCCGGTGATCGCGCCGTCCGCGGCAGCAAAGCCGACCGACTCGACCGCGACCACCTCGCCCCGGGCACGGGCGAAGCGCCGCGGCGCCCGTGCCGCGTAGCGCTTGTGCAGCGCCTCGGCCTCGATCACGGCGCGCCCCCGGCGCCCGGCGGCTCGAAGGCCGGCGGGCGCGGCCGGCGCGCCAGGCAGCCGGCGTCGAGCGCCAGCGCAGCCTCCTGATCGTCGGCCTCGACGAAGCGCTGCAGCAGCTCGGGGGCGCAGCCCTGGCCCAGCACGCCGTGGCCGGCGCCTTCGACGACCACATGGCGCGCCTTGCCGCCGGCGGCCACGTCGCCGAGCGCGTCCACCACCCGCGCGCCGTGGCGAGGCGGCGTGACCGGGTCGAGCGTGCCGCTGAAGGCCAGCACCGGCACCGGGCTGGCCTTCAGCGTGCCGTAGCCGGCCGGCAGCTGCGCGCGCGGCCAGTCGGCGCAGAGCTCGCGGTAGGGCTGCGCGAAGCCGCCGAAGGGGCCGGCCGGCGGCGTGGCGGCCATGCGCGGCGCGTCCTCGGCGCACACCACCGAGAAATGCAGGCCTTCGGCGATCGCCCCCGCCCCGCGCCCGCCGCCGAGGCTGCCGGCCAGCCCGACCAGCGGCGTGTAGCGCCCGGCCAGCGCCTCGTCGATCGCGAACGGCAGCGCCGAGGCCAGCAGCGGCGCGTACAGCGGTCCGCGCACGGCCGCGGCCACGGTCTCGGCGCTGAGCTTCACCGTCGCCGGCCGGCCGCTGGCCGGGTCGATCAGCTCGACGCGGCGCGGCAGCGAGGCCAGCAGCTCGGCCCAGCGCGCCTCGAGCCGCGGGTGGCGGGCGCGGCAGGCCGGGTCGGCCGCGCAGTCGGCGAACAGCGCGTCGAGCGCCGCCTGCGCATCGGCGGCCAGGCTCTCGGGCAGCACCATGTCGGCCGGGGCCACGCCGTCGAGCACGACGCGGCGCACGCGCTGCGGGTGGTTGCGCAGGACGTCGAGCGCCACGCGCGTGCCGTAGGAGACGCCGACCAGATTCACCTGCGGCGCGCCGAGCGCGGCGCGCACCGCTTCGGCGTCGGCGCTGGCCTGTGGTGTCGCGTAGTGGCGCAGGTCGCCGTGCGGCAGCGCCTGCAGCGCGCGCCGGCAGGCCTGCAGCCGCGCCACGGCGGCCACGGTGTCGAGCCGCTCGGCCAGCGGCCGAGCGGCGTCGGGCTCGCAGCGCAGCGGCGCCGAGCGGCCGGTGCCGCGCTGGTCGATGAAGACCACGTCGCGGCGGTTGCCGAGGCGCTGGAACCACGGCATCACGCTGCCGGCCAGCGCGATCGCGCTCTGCCCCGGCCCGCCGGCGAAGAAGAACACCGGGTCGGGCTGCTTGTGCAGCGCCGTGGCCGGCACGACGACGTAATGCAGCGTGATCGCGGGGCCGTCGGGGCGGGCGGCGTCGAGCGGGCGGCGCAACTCGCCGCAGCGCACCTCATGGCGCAGGCCGTCGATGCGGCAGGGCCGCAGCACGCCATCCGCGCCGGCGAAAGCCGGGGCCAGGCTCGCGGCCAGCGCCCAGGCGGCCAGCCCGGCGTGCGCGCGGCGCGGTCGGTCGAGGGGCCGGGCTGGGCTCATCGCCCGCGATTCTGCGGCCTGCGCCGCGCCTCAGCGCAGGAAAGCGTCCGCACCGGTCTTGAGGATCAGCGCCGCGACCACGACGATGAACACGCCGCGCACGAAGCCGGCGCCGTGCTTCAGCGCCAGCCGGGTGCCGATCAGGCTGCCGGCGACGTTGGCCAGCGCCATCGCGGCGGCGAGCTTCCACCAGACATGGCCGGTCCAGGCGAAGGCCGCCAGCGCCGCCAGGTTGGTCGAGGTGTTCAGCAGCTTGGCGCTGGCGCTGGCGTGCAGGAAGTCGTAGCCGAGCAGACGCACGAACAGGAAGACGAAGAAGCTGCCGGTGCCCGGGCCGAAGAAGCCGTCGTAGAAGCCGACCACCGCGCCGATCGCCGCGGCCCGCAGCGCCTCGGCGCGGCCGGCATGGCGCGGCGCGTGGTGGCGGCCGAGGTCCTTGCGCGCCAGCGTGTAGGCCAGCACCGCCGCCAGCACGAAGGGCAGCGCGCGGCGCAGGCCTTCGGCGCTGACCGTGGTGACCGCCCAGGCGCCGGCGAAGGCCCCGGCCAGCGCCGCCACGACCGCCGGCGCGAGCGCGGCCCAGCGCAGCTCGACGCGGCGCGCGTACTGCCAGCCCGACCAGGCCGTGCCCCAGACCGCCGCGGCCTTGTTGGTGCCGAACAGCGTGGCCGGCGCGGCGCCGGGAAAGACGCCGAACAGCGCCGGCACCAGGATCAGCCCGCCACCCCCGACGATCGCATCGACGCAGCCGGCGAACAGCGACGCCAAGGTGACGAGGGCAAGGTCGAGCATCGGCGGGGCGGGTCGGACGCGGCGGCCGAGGGTAGCCGATCGACCCGGGGGCGCTGAAAACCGGGCGCCCAAAACACAAGAGCGCCGGGGGTACCGGCGCTCTTCGGTGCTCAGGCGGATCGGCCCGCACCGTGCTCGTCTCCATGCATCGCGGCGGGTCGTCCAAGTCCGCCTTCGTCGTCGCTTGTCTCCTCGGTCCCCCGCGGGACGGGACAGGCCCGTCGCGAGTGAGCGGACTGTAGGCAGAGCGCTGCGGGCGTCCCATCGGGGTTTTCCTGCAGCGCCACCGGGCGCGGCGACCTCAGCGCGCCGCGTCGGCCGCGATCCAGGCGGCGGCACGCTCGGCGATCATCAGCACCGGGCTGTTGGTGTTGCCGCGGGTGATGGTCGGCATCACGCTGGCGTCGACCACGCGCAGCCCGCGCACCGGTCCGCCCGGCCCGCGCACGCGCAGCCGGGCGTCGACGACCGCCGCCGGGTCGTCGTCGCGCCCCATGCGGCAGGTGCCGACCGGGTGGAAGATCGTGGTGCCGATGTCGCCGGCCAGCCGCGCCAGCGCCTCGTCGGACTCGAACTGCACGCCCGGCTTGAGTTCCTCGGGCCGGTACCTCGCCAGCGCCGGCTGCGCGGCGATGCGGCGCGTCACGCGCAGGCTGTCGGCGGCGACCTGTCGGTCCTCGGGCGTGGCGAGGTAGTTCGGCGCGATCGCCGGGGCGTCCTCGGGCCGCGGGCTCACGATGCGCACGCTCCCGCGGCTGGTCGGCTCCAGATTGCAGACGCTCGCGGTGAAGGCGTCGAAGCGGTGCAGCGGTTCGCCGAAGGCCTCGAGGCTGAGCGGCTGCACGTGGTACTCGAGGTTGGGCCACGGCCGCTCGGGCGAGGAGCGCGTGAAGGCGCCGAGCTGCGACGGCGCCATGCTCATCGGCCCGCGGCGCGTCAGCGCGTACTGCAGCCCGATGCGGGCCTTGCCCCACCAGGTGGCCGACAGCGTGTTGAGCGTCGGCACGCCCTGCACGGTGTACACGGCGCGGATCTGCAGGTGGTCCTGCAGGTTCTCGCCGACGCCCGGCAGCGCGTGCTGCGGCGCGATGCCGTGGCGCTGCAGCAGCGCCGGCGGGCCCAGGCCCGAGAGCTGCAGCAGCTGCGGCGAGCCGATCGCGCCGGCCGCGAGCAGCAGCTCGCCGTGGGCGCGCACCGTGTGCAGGCCCTGCGGCGTCGCGAGCTCGCAGCCGGTGCAGCGCAGCGCGCCGTCGGCGTCGCGTTCAACGAGCAGGCGGCGCACCAGGGCACCGGTCGCCAGCTCGAGGTTGCGGCGCCGGCGCACCGGCCGCAGGAAGGCCTTGGCGGTGTTCCAGCGCCAGCCGCCCTTCTGGTTGACCTCGAACCAGCCGACGCCCTCGTTGTCGCCCCGGTTGAAGTCCTCGCTCGCCGGGATGCCGGCCTGCTGCGCCGCGGCCGCAAAGGCTTCGAGCACCTCCCAGCGCAGCCGCTGGCGGTCGACGCGCCATTCACCGCCGGCGCCGTGGAAGGCGTCGGCGCCGCGGTGATGGTCTTCGTGCTGCTTGAAGAACGGCAGACAGTGCTGCCAGCGCCAGGCCTCGTCGCCGACCGCGGCAGCCCAGCCGTCGTAGTCGCGCGTCTGGCCGCGCATGTAGATCATGCCGTTGATGCTGGAGCAGCCGCCGAGCACCTTGCCGCGCGGGTAGCGCAGGCTGCGGCCGTTGAGGCCGGGGTCGGGCTCGGTGCGGTAGAGCCAGTCGGTGCGCGGGTTGCCGATGCAGTGCAGGTAGCCGACCGGGATGTGGATCCAGGGGTAGTCGTCGCGGCCGCCGGCCTCGACCAGCAGCACCCGCCTGCGCGGGTCGGCGCTCAGGCGGTTGGCGAGCAGGCAACCGGCCGTGCCGGCGCCGACGATGACGTGGTCGTAGGCCGGCTCCATCGCCGCATTGTGGCCGCGCTCAGCCGGCCGCCAGCCGGCGCAGGTAGCGCAGCCCGGTCGCGGCGCGCGGGCCGTACCAGCTCAGCAGCTCGCCGTCGACGCGCTGCACCCGCGCGCCCGGGCACAGCGCCTGCGCCTCGGCGACGTGGCCGGCGTCGAAGCGGTAGGGCTCGCTGCTGAGCAGCACGCGGTCGACCTCGGCCAGCCAGGGCGCGCCGGGCTCGACCACCGGGTAGCGCGCCGCGCCGCTCGGCCCGCCGTCGACCGCCGGCAGCGTCTGCCAGCCGACGCTGGCGAGCATGCCGGCGATGTAGGTGTCGCGCGCCACCGTCATCCAGGGCGCGCGCCAGATCAGGTAGAGCACGCGCTGCGCCGGGCCCGCCGGGCCGGCCGCCAGCGCCGCGCCGAGCTCGTCGCGCAAGGCCGCGGCGCGCACGGCAACCACGGGCTCGACGGCGCCGAAGACCGCCTCGAACTGGTCGAGCAGCGCCAGGTTGTCCGCCGGGCCGCAGGGGTGCGTGACGACGATCTCGGGCACGAAGGCACGCAGCGCCTCGACGGTCTCCCGCCGGTTCTCGTCGACGTTGACCAGCACATGCGTCGGCGCGAGGCGGCGCAGCTTGGCGAGGTTGACGTCCTTGGTGCCGCCGACCTTGGGCACCGCGGCCAGCGCCTCGGCAGGGTGGATGCAGAAACCCGTGCGCGCCACCAGCCGTGCGCCGAGGCCGAGCGCCACCACCAGCTCGGTCAGGCTCGGCACCAGGCTGGCGATGCGCGGCCCCGGCGGGCTCATCCGGCGCGGCCCCGCCCGGCGCGGATACAACACTCGGGCATGGCCCCCGCACCCAATTTCAGCGCTTCACCCATAATGGTCTTTCGTACTTCGTGTATGGCTGCGGCGCCTTCTCTGGATCGGTTCCGGTGTGTACAGGCTCCACATGTGGTGTTTTCCGGGTACCGACGGTACCGTTTACTGGGCAAGAAAGGCGCTCTTCCATGGGCAACAAGCTGTACGTAGGCAACCTCGCCTACAGCGTGCGTGACGAGGAACTCCAGCAGGCGTTCGGCCAATTCGGCACGGTCACTTCGGCCAAGGTCATGATGGACCGCGACACCGGCCGCTCCAAGGGCTTCGGCTTCGTCGAGATGGGTTCGGACGCCGAGGCGCAAGCCGCGATCGAAGGCATGAACGGGCAGTCGCTGTCCGGCCGCGCCGTGGTCGTCAACGAGGCGCGTCCGCGCGAGGAGCGCCCCGGCGGCTTCCGCGGCCCCTACGGTGGCGGCGGCGGCAGCGGGGGTGGCGGCTACGGCGGCGGCGGTGGCTACGGCGGCGGCGGTGGTGGCCGCAGTGGCGGTGGGGGTGGCTACGGCGGTGGTGGCGGCGGCTACGGCGGCGGCGGCGGTGGCCGCAGCGGCGGTGGCGGCTACGGCGGCGGTGGTGGTGGCCGCAGCGGCGGTGGCGGCTACGGCGGCGGCGGTGGCCGCAGCGGTGGCGGCGGCGGTTACTGAGCCCCGGGCCGGCGCCAAGGGCCGGCATGCGAGGGTCAAGAGGCGGTGGCGCTCAGGCGTCCACCGCCTTCGTGTTTGTGGGGGCGCGGCGCTCATTCCCCCTGGCGGCGTTTGCGGCCGCGCCCGGCGAACAGCCGGTCGAACAGCGGGTTCGGCAGCAGCCGCAGCAGCTTGGCGACCACGCCCATCGGCCAGGGGATGACCCGGTAGCTCGATCCGGCGCCGATCGCGCGAAAGGCGCGCTCGGCGAAGGCCTCCGGCGACATCAGGAAGGGCATCGCGTAGCGGTTGCCTTCGGTCAGCGGCGTGGCGACGTAGCCGGGCAGCAGGGTCACCACCTTGACGCCGTGGGGCCGGCATTCGCCGCGCAGGCTCTCGCAATAGGCCACCACGCCGGCCTTGCTGGCGCAGTAGGCGCCGTGGCCCGGCAGGCCGCGGATCGCCGCGACGCTGGCGATGCCGACCAGCGTGCCGGCGCGGCGCGCGCGCATCGGTGCGAGGAAGGGCTGGAAGCTCGCGGCCAGGCCGAGGTTGTTGGTCTCGAAGGTGGCGCGGATGACCTCGAGGTCGTCGAACTCGGCGCTGTCGACGCCGACGCTGATGCCGGCGTTGGCGATGACCACGTCGGGCAGGCCCTGGCGCTCGAGGCAGTCCCGGCCGGCCGCGGTGATCGACGCGACCTCGCGCACGTCGGCGCCGTAGACCGCCCAGCGCCCGGCCGGCCAGCCCTGGGCGCGGCACCAGGCTTCGAGCGCGTCGGCGCGGCGCGCCACGAGCGCGAGGCGCCAGCCGGCGCGTGCGTAGCGGGCCGCGAGCGCCTGGCCGATGCCGCTCGACGCGCCGGTGATGAAGACCAGTGGCGCGCTCACGGGGCCCGGCCGGTGGCGACGTCCCGCGGCGCGGCGCCGGCCCCGCTCAAGGCGCGACCCCCGGCTGCAGCACGCCGGTGACGCGGCCGCCGAGCCGGCCGACCCTCTCGAGCTGGCTGTAGTCGAGCGTGCCGGCACGCAGCTCGCCCTGGCCGGTCAGCAGGATCACCGGCTGGTCCGAGCGCACCCGGCGCGCCTCGGTGTCGACCTCGAGCGACTCACCGAGGATCTCGAGCCGCTGCGACGGCGGCTCGCCGGCCACCGGCTCGCGCACCACCCGCGCGTCGCCGAGCAGGCGCACGCGGGTCGCCGCGCCGTTGCTCACGGCGCGCAGCGCACGGCCGTGGATCACGCGGCCGGCGTCGTCGACGGCCTGCATGCGCACGCCATCGACCTCGACCGTGTCGGTGAGCGGGTAGTGATGCAGCACCTCGCCTTCGAGCCGCGCGCGCAGTGTGCCGTCGGCGCCGTAGTGGCTGACGGCGAAGCCGCGCATCGTGTAATCGGGGTCGGGCCCGGGCGGACGGGCTTCCCGGTCGTCGTCGCCGCGCGGCGTGTTCTTCACCAGCCACCAGGTCAGCGCCGCCAACAGCGCCATCAGCAGCGCCGGCAGCGCCGCCAACAGCCGCTCCCACAGCCGTGCGGTCCAGGGGCCGCCGCGCGGCAACACCGGCCCGGTCCGTGGTGCCAGAGGCGCCAGCTCGCTGAACGGCTCGACGGTGCTGTCCAGGCCCTCGGCGCTCACGCAGGCCCCTTCGCCATCGCGCTCATGGCCCGCTGCCGTCGAGCGTGGTCAGGTGGCCGTGCAGCAGCCCGGCGTAGTGGCCGGCGGCGACCAGCAGCAGGTCGCAGAACTCGCGCGCCGCGCCATGGCCGGCCGGGGCGGCGGTGACATGGTCGGCGATCGCGCGCACCTCGGCGTGGGCGCCCGGCGGCGCGCAGGCGAAGGCGGCGCGGGCCAGCAGCGGCAGGTCGGGCCAGTCGTCGCCGATCGCGGCGACCTCGCCCCAGCCCAGGCCGAGCGCCGCCAGCAGCGCCTCGGCCGCGGCGAGCTTGTCGTGCACGCCGTAGACCGCATGGGCCAGGCCGAGGTCGGCGACGCGGCGGCGGACCGCCGGGGAGTCGCGGCCGGTGATCACCAGCGGCGCGATGCCGGCGCGCGCGAGCAGCTTCAGGCCGTGGCCGTCGAGGCTGGCGAAGGCCTTGACGGTCTCGCCGTGCTCGCCGATGTACAGGCGGCCGTCGGTCAGCACGCCGTCGACATCGAAGATCGCCGCCTTCGGGCCGCGGCCGCCGGGGCCCTGGGCCGCGAGCAGCAGCTCGGGCGGGAAGCCGAGCGTCGCGCGCACCGGCCGCATCGTTCGGCCGGCCATCAGATCACCTTGGCGCGCAGGAGGTCGTTGGAGGTCAGCGCGCCGACCAGCACGCCGGCCTCGTCGACCACCAGCACGCTGGTGATCTTGGCGACCTCCATCACGTCGGCGGCCTCGACCGCGAGCTGCTCGGCGCGCACGCGCCGCGGGTTCGGCGTCATCACCGCGCCGACCGTCAGCGCGCGCATGTCGATGCCGCGCTCGATCTGGCGGCGCAGGTCGCCGTCGGTGAAGATGCCGACCGGCCGACCGGCCGCGTCGACGATCGCGGTGCAGCCGATGCCCTTGGCGCTCATCTCGCGCATCGCGTCGACGAAGCTCGTCGCGGGCGCCACGCTCGGCACCTGCGCACCGCTGCGCATCACGTCGCGCACCAGCGTCAGCAGCTTGCGGCCGAGCGCGCCGCCGGGGTGCGAGCGCGCGAAGTCCTCGGCGCGGAAGCCGCGCGCCTCCAGCAGCGCCACCGCCAGCGCGTCGCCGAGCGCCATCTGCGCGGTCGTGCTCGCGGTCGGCGCCAGGTTCAGCGGGCAGGCCTCGAGCTCGACGCCGCTGTCGAGCACGACCTCGGCGTGGCTGGCCAGGCTCGAGCCGGCACGGCCGGTCATCGCCAGCAGCGTCACGCCCAGGCGCTTGAGGACCGGCAGGATCGCGCCGAGCTCCTCGCTTTCACCCGAGTTGGAGATCGCGATCACCACGTCGGCCTGCGTCACCATGCCGAGGTCGCCGTGGCTGGCCTCGGCCGGGTGCACGAACATCGCCGGCGTGCCGGTGGAGGCGAGCGTGGCGGCGATCTTGCGGCCGACGTGCCCGCTCTTGCCCATGCCCATCACGACGACACGGCCGCGGCAGGCCAGCATCGCCTCGACCGCCGCGGCGAAGGCGCCCGCCATCGGACCGACGAGGCGCTCGCGCAGCGCCTCGATCGCCTGCGCCTCGATCGCGAGCGCCTGCGCGCCGCGGCTCGCATGGCGTTCGACGGCGTCGGGCGTGGGGTTCGGGGGCGCGAGGCTCACGGGGGGTGTCGCGGAGGGCAGGCCGGCACGGCAGGACGCCGGCGCTTCGGTAGCATCGAACGATTCTAGGCGCGGCTCCGCGCGCCCGGCACGTCGCCTGCTTGACCCGCCCGGATGGCCTCGACCCTCGAACTGACGCTGCTCTACCTCGTCGCTGCGGTGCTCGGCGTGGTCGTCTGCCGCTCGCTGCGGCTGCCGCCGATGCTCGGCTACCTGGCGGTCGGCGTGCTGATCGGCCCGAACGCCCTCGCGCTGGCGCAGGACTCGGCCGGCGTCGAGTACCTCGCCGAGTTCGGCGTGGTGTTCCTGATGTTCGTGATCGGGCTGGAGTTCAACCTGCCCAAGCTCAAGAGCATGCGCCGTCTGGTCTTCGGCCTGGGACTGAGCCAGGTGCTGGGCACGGTGGCGCTGGTGGTGCTGGGCAATGCCGGGCTTGCATGGCTGTTCGCGGCGCTGGGCCGATCCTGGGACCTGTCCTGGCCCACCGCGCTGGCGCTGGGCAGCGCGCTGGCGATGTCCTCCACCGCCATCGTGGTCAAGCTCATGGCCGAGCGGCTCGAGCTCGAGAGCGAACACGGCCGCCGCGTGATGGGCGTGCTGCTGTTCCAGGATTTGGCGGTGGTGCCGCTGCTCGTGCTGATCCCGGCGCTCGGCGGCCCGGCCGAGGACATGGGCCGGGCGCTGGCGCTGGCCGCGCTGAAGGCCGGTGCGTTGCTGACCCTGCTGCTGGTCGGCGGCCAGCGCGTGATGCGCTGGTGGCTGACGCTGGTGGCGCGGCAGCGCAGCGAGGAGCTGTTCGTCCTCAACCTGCTGTTCGTCACGCTCGGCCTGGCGTGGCTGACCGAGCACGCCGGGCTGTCGCTGGCCCTGGGCGCCTTCGTCGCCGGCATGCTGATCGCCGAGACCGAATACAAGCACCAGGTCGAGACCGACATCCGGCCCTTCCACGACGTGCTGCTCGGGCTGTTCTTCATCACCATCGGCATGAAGCTCGACTGGCGCGCCGTCTGGGACCAGTGGGCGCTGGTGCTGCTGCTGACGACGCTGCCGGTGCTGTTCAAGTTCGGCCTCGTCACCGCGCTGGCGCGGCTGTTCGGCGCCCCGGCCGGCGTGGCGCTGCGCACGGGCCTGTACCTCGCGCAGGCCGGCGAGTTCGGCTTCGTGCTGCTGACGCTGGCGCAGCAGAACGCGCTGCTGCCGCCGGCGCTGCAGAGCCCCGTGCTGGCGGCGATGGTGCTGTCGATGCTGGCCACGCCGCTGCTGATCCAGCACAGCAACGCGATCGTGATGCGGCTGGCCGCGAGCGACTGGCTGATGCAGTCGGTCGCGCTGACCCACATCGCCAAGCGCTCGATCCACGCCGAGGCCCACGTCATCATCTGCGGCTACGGCCGCAGCGGCCAGAACCTGGCGCGGCTGCTGGAGGCCGAGCGCATCCCCTACATGGCGCTCGACCTCGACCCCGACCGCGTCCGCCAGGCCGCCGCGGCCGGCCAGAGCGTGGTGTTCGGCGACGCCGCGCGGCTGCCCAGCCTGATGGCCGCCGGCCTGGCGCGTGCCACCGCGGTGGTGGTCAGCTACCCCGACACCGCCTCGGCGCTGAAGATCCTGCGGCTGGCGCGCGAGCACGCCCCCACCGTGCCGGTGATCGTGCGCACCATCGACGACGGCGACCTCGAGGCGCTGCAGGCCGCCGGCGCGACCGAGGTCGTGCCCGAGGCGATCGAGGGCTCGCTGATGATGGCCTCGCATGTGC
>ERZ1066138.369-NODE-369-length-15193-cov-8.006606_pt1 | contig 15193 bp, 14 predicted proteins | sample MGYA00382785_ERZ1066138 | MGnify/ENA primary metagenome ERZ1066138 (study PRJEB33369, sample SAMEA5778368) | biofilm metagenome | biome: Industrial cooling water; feature: Water cooling tower basin; material: Biofilm | place: United Arab Emirates | collected... | reverse complement strand
GCGCTACACCTCGGTTGGCGAGGTCGCCGACGAGGGCTCGGATGCCTTCGACGACGACATTCTGATCGGCGTGAGCGGTCGCTGGTACTTCCGGCCCGACATCGCTTTGGTCGCCGGCTACGAGTACGGCAAGATCACGATGTTGAACGCGGGCCTGCGGTTCTCGTTCTGAATCTTGCTGGTCCAAGCGACCAGAACTCTCTAACTCAGCGACCCACGATATAGCCGTCTAGACGTCCGCACGCTGGACACGCCGGTGCGTGCGGGCATGCGCTCATCGACGGCGGCGAAGTCTCAACGCTGAGTCCGGCTGTGCTCATCTCCCGATTCGACATGCTTGCGAATCCCCAGGTCAAAGTGGGCGGGTTGCGGCGCGACCTTTCTCGGCGCGGGCACATCCCTTCGCGTCATTGCACAGCCTGTCCAACCCGATGATCCGCCATGGTGCAGCCCGGATGGCCTTGCTATGGTCCTGAAATGGGCGACATCACTGAACTTCTGGCGCGCGTACGCTGCGGGGACAGGGACAGTTTCAACCGCGTCTTCGCCGAGCTTTACGCCGACCTTAAACGGATCGCGGTGCAACGCGCGGCGGGCGCCGGCAATACGCTGACGCCGACGGCATTGGTGAACGAGTTGTATTTGAAGTTCAGCCGGGGCCGCTCGCTGCAGTTGGTGGATCGGGCTCACTTCCTCGCCACCGCTGCAAGCGCCATGCGCGGCCTGGCGGTCGATCATGCGCGTGCTGCGCGGGCGGGCAAGCGCGGTGGCGGTGCGGAACCGGTGACCCTGTCCGCGGAACTGACCGGCGCCTCGGGCGACCCGATTGACCTCATCGCCCTTGACCACGCCTTGGAAGGTCTCGACGCCATCGACCCCGGTCTGCGCGAGTTGGTGGAACTGCACTGGTTCGCCGGCTTGGATTTTGTCGAGATCGCAGCACTGCGCGAGGTCAGCGAGCGCACGGTGCGCCGCGGTTGGACCAGGGCCTGTGCCTTCCTCGCGACCCAAATGTCCGCTCAGGGCGCCAATTGACGGTATGTGGTGCGATGAGCCAGAAACCACTCTCTCCGGAAGCCATCGAACTCTGGCGCGAAGCTGATCGCGTCTTCGATGCCTTGCTCGAACTGCAGCCGACTGAGCGCCACGCTGCGCTGCAGCGTCTCAATCCCGCGCCCGAGTTGCGCGAACGCGTCGTGCAACTGCTGCAAGGGGCCTCGGATTGGGAACAGCGCTTCGATGATTCCGCCCTGCACTTCGCGGCTGAGCTGCAGGACGCGGCCGCCACGATACGGCCGGGGATGCGGGTGGGACGCTGGTTGCTGGATGAGGAAATCGGTCGCGGTGGAATGAGCGTCGTATTCGCAGCCCACGACCCGCAGCAACCGGAGCGACAGGTCGCCATTAAGCTGCTGGCAGGTGGATTGGCGGGAGGCTCGGGTCAGCATCATCTGGATCGCGAGCAGCAGGCGCTGGCGCGTCTGAGCCATCCGCTGATCGTGCCCTTGATCGAGGCTGGTGCGCTTGCCGATGGCACGCGGTGGCTGGCGATGGCGCGGGTCGACGGTAAACACATCGATGCCTGGTGCATCGAGCAGCGCTTGGATGTGACACGCCGGGTCGCACTGCTGGCCGAGGTGGCCGATGCCGTGGCGCACGCACACCGTGCTCTGGTGGTGCATCGGGATCTCAAGCCGGCGAATGTTCTGATCGACACGGACGGCAGAGCCCGGCTGCTCGACTTCGGCATCGCCGGCATCCTCGATCCGAACGACGATCGAACCCGCACGCTGATGCAGGCATTGACACCGGACTACGCGGCGCCGGAGCAATTCGAGGACGCACCGGCCAGCACGACGATCGACGTGTATGGCCTGGGCGCGCTACTGCATCGCCTGCTGACTGGCAAACCACCGGCGCGGCGCAAGGATCCTGACGCCCCGACCGAGTTGCCCTCGGATTGCGTCAAGGACTGTGCCTTCCATGACGCAGCGGGTGGCGAGCGTGCCCGCGCCATCTTGCGCGGCGATCTCGACGCCATACTGCTCAAGGCGCTGGAACACGATCCGGCACGTCGATATCCCGGCGCCGGGGAGTTCGCCGCCGATCTGCGCGCCTGGCTTCACGGCCATCCGGTGAGTGCGCAACGCCCGACCCTGCGCTATCGAGTCGGCAAGTTCGTGCGTCGCCATCGGGGCGCCGTGAGCATTGCCGCAACGGCCGCCGTCGCGGTGCTCGCTGCGCTCGGCATTGCACTCTGGCAGTCGAGTCGCGCCGCCGAGGCGGCACGCATCGCCGAACTGCGCGCTGTCGAAGCAGCGCGGGAGTCGGCACGCGCCGAGGCAGTGAGCACATTCCTCGTCGAGATCTTTGCCAGCGCCGCAGCGGGTGCTCCACGCGACAAGTTGCCCAGCGTCCAGCAGTTGCTCGATGCGGCCGAGCAGCGCATGCAGCAAGCCTTCCTGGCTGAGCCGGACACCCGCGTCCGGCTGCTGCTGGCACTGGGCGAAGTGCAGACATCGCTCGGCCGCCTGGATCGTGCCGACAGCCTGTTGAGCGAAGCCCTTGGCCTGATCAACAAGGCCGAGAATCCACCGCCGCTGAAGCTTGCCCAGATCGAGTCCGAACTGGCCACTGTTCGACTCCGCCTTGGCGATCTGGACAGCTCGCTCGCGCTGAGTGCAGCGGCGCTCGCCCGTCTGCCGCCGATCGGCAGCAGCCAAGCCGACTTGAGGCTGCGCGAGCACGTCGTTGACGTGCGAACCGGCGCGCTCACCAGCACTGGCCGCTTGGAAGAGGCGGAAGCACTCACCCGGGCTCACTGGGATGGCCTGCGTGCCCTGCCAGAGGTCAATCCCGAGTTGCTGGCCGGGGCCGCCTACTCCCTGGCCATCACCCTCAACGCGCTCGGCCCCAGCGAGGAAGCGCTGGAATTGCTGGAGCAGGCACGCGAACACAGCCGGGATTTCGAGGATGGCTGGGAGCTCAGACTGTCGGTAAGCAATGCGCTGGCCGGCGCACTGTCTGCGCAACGCCGCTACAGCGAGGCACTGGCGGCCCGCGAAGAAGCCCTGGAGATGGTCTCGCAGGGCTACCCGCCGGGCCACGTGCGGATTGGCCAGACACTCAACAATCTGGCCAGTGATCTGAGCAGCCTGGGCAGGACCGAGGAGTCACTGGTGCGCCTGGGTGAGGCGTTGGCGATCCTGGAAAAGGAACTGAGTGGTCCGCATCCCACACTTGCCTCTGTGTACAACAATCACGCCCGCGCCCTTGCCGAGTTGGGTCGTCATGAGGAGGCATCGGATGACTTCGCGCGCGCCGAGGCCATCCTCGCCGCGATCGCGCCGGCCAGCGACCCTCGCCTGCAGAACACACGCCTGGGTCGGGCCTACACGCTGATCGCGCTCGGGCGGCTTGACGAGGCCAGCGCGCTGCTGCAACTCGTCGATCAGTCCGCTGGCGCTGCCACGCATGCCGCACAGCGCGCGACACGCGAGACCATTCGCGCGCGACTGCAGGCGAAGCAAGGCGCCCATGGTGCCGCGGAATCCAGTTCTCTCACTGCCGCCACCGCCGCGCGCATGGCATTCCCCGGTGGCAGCGGCATCGCGGCGCTGGCGCTGGGCCAGGCTGCTGCCGCAGCGGCTGCGCGTGGCGAGGTCGAGAGCGCCATGCAGCACATCGAAGCGGCCAATGCCGAACTCGTCCGAGTTGGGGCCGACATCGATCGCGCGGGACTGCGCTACCTCCGCGAGCGTCACGCCACACTCGTGCAGTTCGGCCGAGGGACTGCGGCGGACCAATTCCTGGCGGCCGACCTGGCCAGGCTGCGCGCCCTGCTCCCAGCGGATGACCCGAGACTGGAGAAACTGGCGTCCATCGACGCAAGAGCGCAATAGCCCCTGCAATCGCACGGCCACTGCACTGGGATTCAATGAGCGCGATGACATCGGCGGAAACAGAGCTGCGCCGCTTTGCGTTCTCGACTGCCCACCCAAAGTTGCGCCGCTCACTGAAACTCTGCATTCCCTCAAGAAACCTGCCGTCCAGGTGTGACCAATACAGCAGCTTGCCCTTGGCATCACGAATCGCGAACGCCACCGGGAGTTCGCCTTCCAACTCCCAGGCGTACTCCCTGAGCGCTTTGCCGCGGACCTTGCAGCAGGGACGCGCGCCCCAGCAAGCGCGCGCCGCTCTTGCCGCTACTCAACTCCCGCCTACGGCCTGGTCCGCCGAGGCTGCGGCGAGTGAGAGCGCAACCTCCAGCGCACGATCGGCCGGCGTGGCCACGTCCGGCGCCACACCGGTGCCCTCCCAGCCCTGTCCAGCTTGCGGGTCGTAGGTGCGGCCGAAGGGCACGAACACCGAGTAGCGTCTCACCGGGATCGGCCGCCCGTAGTGTCCGGCGCCGGCGGTGGTCTCACCGACGAGAGTCGCGCGGCCGGTGCGCTTGAGTGCGAGGGCGAGGTGCTCTGCGGCCGACGCCGTGCTTGAGGAGGTGAGCAGCGAGCCGGTCAAGCCCACCGAAGCGCTGGCCCGGCGCACCGCGGCGGCGTAACGGCAGTTCGTGCAGTCCTTCCGCGACCAGAAGGTGCGCGTGGTCAACATGAGCTGGCGCTATGGTGCGTCGCGCTATGAAAGTGCACTGGCGTGGCACCAGATCGGCGCCTCGCCCGAGGAGCGCAAGGAGATCGCCCGCCGCCTGTTCGCCATCGAGCGCGACGCACTGCGCGAGGCGATCGCTGCGCCGCCCGAGATCCTGTTCGTGGCAGGGTCCGGCAACGAGGACAACAACGCCGACTTCGAGGAGTACATCCCAGCGGGCTTCGATCTGCCGAACCTGATCACGGTGGGTGCGGTGGATCAGGCGGGCGAAGAAACCCGCTTCTCCACTTTCGGCAAGACCGTGGCGGTGCATGCCAACGGCTCCGAAGTGGAGAGCTTCCTGCCGGGCGGGGATCGCGTAAAGTTCAGCGGCACCAGCATGGCCAGCCCTCAGGTCACGAACCTGGCCGCCAAGCTGTTCGCGCTCAAACCCGAGCTGACGGCAGTTGAGGTGCGCCAGGCCATCCTCGATGCGGCCGAGCGCAACGGCCGGGTCAATGTGATCCACCCGCGCAACACGGCACAGCGACTGGGCATCTCGCTCTGATGCCTCAGGCACGGCCCACCCCGCGCCCCGCCGCAATCCGCCGGCGGGGCGTGCGGAGCCGCCTGCTCCTGCGCGTCGCACTGCGCAGGACGATGAACCCAGAGACGTCATCGGCAGTCCTTGGGCCACCGGCAAGCGGTCGCTCGGATGTGGCGATCCTGTGACTCTCGATGCCGGGGCAAAGGCGCTGGATCACCACGGCCTTGTGGCGCTGCGATCTTGCGATGACGAAGCAACAAGTCAGACCTCGGCTTGTGACTCGCGCATGGTTTCGATGCGACAAACGGTCTCCAAGCCTTGACCGGCCTGTCGCTGCGCAATGATCGTCCGTAGATGGGCTCTGGCTTCGCATGGCGCGGAACCATGGGCGCGGGCTGGACTCATAGCTGCCCGGCTGGACTCCAGCACCGCGAACCATCAAAAGGCCACCATCATGACGATCTACCCGAGCATTTCCGGCGCCCTGCTCTTCTGCGCAGCGCTGAGTTGCAGCGCACAAAGTCTGGACCCGCAGGACACGCGTACCGCCACGCTCAAGCAGGCCATCCAGATTGCAAGCCAGCACGGTTACAAGGCCGCTGCACTGGATTGGGCGAAGATCGAAGCAAACGCTTTGGCAATCCTCGCCGCCGACGACAGCGAGGGTGCCTTGACCGCCAGCCTTGAGTACGTGATCGCCAAGCTGGAAGACGGACATTCTGCGTATCGCCCGCCGAGCGCCAGCCCGCCGACGACACTGCCACCCGCCGTCGCACGGCGGCCGGAGATCGTGGCCAGCGAGACTGCCGGGGACTTTCCGCTGGTCCGGGTGAACGCCTGGACGGGTCAGGATGCTGCCGCTGCCCGCGAGGCGAGCGCGTCCTTGCGCAGCGCCTTGAACGCCGCGCTCAGCCAAGAGGTCTGTGGCCTTCTCGTCGACTTCTCGTCCAACAGCGGCGGCAACATGTGGCCGATGCTGGCGGGATTGCTGCCGATTTACGAGGAAGGCCTGCTCGGCGCTTTCGAAGGCGCCGACGGGCAGCGTACCTTGATCGTCTCTGACGGCATCGGGCTCAGCATGGGTGGAAAGCCCCACTATCTGAACGTCCCGGCATTGCCCAAGCCCAAACACCTGCCGCGTCATGTCGCGGTGCTGATCGGCCCGCGTACTGCGAGCTCGGGCGAGATTGTCGCCTTGATGCTGATCGCCCAGGACAACAGCGAGAGCTTCGGCGCAGCCACTGCCGGGCGATCCTCGGCCAACCGGGTCTTTCCATTGGCCAATGGCGGGATGTTGATTCTCACCACTGCCGCGACCGTGGATCGCCATGGCAGCAAGTATTGGGAACCCATTGCCCCAGACCATCCTGCCGAAGACGCGAAGGCAGCAGCAGTCTCCTGGCTGTCCGCCCAGTGTGGCGCGCCGCCGGCAAGCCGCAGCTGATCTTTTCCCGATCGGAGGCAGCTCGCCTCCGCGCGTTGGTCCCTCTCGCAGGCCCTCGTCAGCGGTTCGGCCTGAAACAGAGCTGACGCGATTCTTCGCATCAGCAGCTCAAGGCGCCGTCAGGGACCGCTGGCGGCCATCAGATAGGGCGCGCCGCATTTGCGGACGCTGCGCAGGCCTCCACACGCGCCGCAAGCGCGGGCGCGACTTGCGGTCGCGCGTATGCTCAGCCGATCCTCGCGACTGAATCGCAGGGCCGGCCGCGGCGCGGGGGCGTCCAGGAGGCGCAGTCGAGCCTCATGGGCTGCAGACCCACTTTCTTGCGCAGATTGTTCCGATGAGCTTGCGTCAGCACCTCGCCTTCCGCAGCACACACTGGCAGACCATGCTGATCGTGCTGCTGTGGGCTGCCCTGCTCGCCGGAGTCGTGCACTGGCTGGAGCGGATGGCGCGTCCGGAGGCGATGGACGATCGTGCTTCGGTGCAATACGTGTGGCTGGATCCCACCGACCTGCAAGTGGCACCGCTGGTCCCGGGGCAGGCGTCGCGAAAGCGCTTGGATGGCTATGTGGTCCTGGTGCCCGAGGGCGCCTCGCACATCCGCTTCCTAGTGGACTTCGAAGTGTCCGATCCCAAGCAGCCGCAAGCCTTGTTCCTGGCGCTGCGCGAGGAGACCCGCGAGATCAGGGTCAACGGGCAGATCGTGCAAGCTGCCGAGCCCGTGCCGCGCATGGCAGGCTTGTTGACCTCGGAGCCGGCCTACTACCTGCTGCCACCACGCTTGCTGCGCAGCGGCGACAATCATCTGGAGATCGACAAGGAAGCGGCGGGCTTGGCCGTGGCGCTGTCGGAATTCGCGATCGGTCCGGCCGATGAACTGGCCGACAGCTTCCGGGTCCGCAACTTCCTGCTGACCGACCTGGCTTTGATTGGCGTCGGCATCCTGGTCTTCACCCTGCTGCTGTGCCTGGTGGTGAACTGGCCCGAGGAAGATCGACCACGCATCCGGGCCTTGATGCTGCTGCTGGGCGCCAGCGCCATCTCCACGGCCTTCCTGACCTTCAGTCCGCCCTTTCCGATGGGGCTCAACACCTTTGTGGCGATCTGGGCCAGCCTGAACCTGGTGTTCGCCGTCGCCATCCTAGGCTTTGTGCTGCATGAGGTGCGCATGCCGGCGCGCCAGGTTCGCCGTCTCTATCGGCTGTGGCCCCTCGCACAGGCCTTGTTGTTGCTGGCCTTCTGGGCGGTGCTGAGCTTCGCCGGCAATCGTCAGCAGGGCTTGATGCACGTCGTCAACGCCAGCTACCTGCTGGTGTGTGCGGCAGGCCTGTCGGCAGTCTGGCTGTTGGCCATGGCGGTGGTACGCGAGCGTGGCCGGGCCTTGCTCGAACGCAGTCTGCTGGCGCTGTGCCTGGCGGCATTGGTGCTCGATCGCGTGGGCAGCATCGTCGATCTGCATTCACCCTTCGACTCGCGACTGCCACTCACCCTGCCCTGGTCGCCCATCGTCGGCGCCTTCCTGGGGCTGTCGATGGTCTTTGCCCTGGCACGCGAAGCCGCGCAGGCCCGACGCACCGTGATCGATGCCAATCGGCAACTGGCCGAGCGCCTGGCGCTGCGTGAAGCCGAACTGGCGGCCAGTTATGCCGAGCGCACGCAGATGCAGAAGCAGGCCGCGGTGATGGCCGAACGTGCCCGCATCGTGCGCGACATGCACGATGGCATCGGCGGCAAGCTCATGGGTCTGCGGCTGCAGGCAGGCAGCTTGCGCGGCGCCGATCTGGCGGCGGCGATCGATGACAGCCTGACCGATCTTCGCCTGATCGTGGATTCACTGGACACCGCCGAGGATGGCCTGACCGATGCGCTGTACGCCTTCGAACGACGGATTCGTCCGCAGGTGCAGGCGGCCGGCTGCGCACTGATCGCCAACTACGAGCACGATCGCCAGAGCGAGCGCATCGGGCCACGCGCCACGCTGCAGGTGCTGCGCATCATGCAGGAAGCGGTGACCAATGCCCTGCGCCACGCCCATGCCGATCAGCTGAGCCTGTCGACCGCATCCAGCGCCGGTGCCATTGACATCTTGATCGAGGACAACGGCGTCGGCCTGGCTGCGGACCATCAGGCGGGCATTGGCCTCGACAGCATGCGTCATCGAGCCGCCGCAATCGGCGCCAGCATCGAATGGCTGCCCGCCCCTCGTGGCACCCGGGTGCACTTGCGAGTGCCCACGGGCGAGGCGCGAGGCGAGCCCGATCCCAGGTTGAATGCGGACGCTCCGCAGGGCTGACCGCGTCGACACACCGATCAGGCTGGCTCCGCTTTGGCTTCGTTGAGACCCAGCCGATAGTCGCTGAGGACGCGAGCCAGAAAGAAGATCAACACGACGCCATCTGGCCCCACGAGCAGCGCGCTCCATGGGACCAGCAGCAACAAGACCATGGCGTGTCCGAAGTTCCCCGAACCGCGGCGGTAAAGATGCAGCAGGGCGGAAGCTTCATCTCGCATCAGGCCGTGGCGCTGCGGCCACAGCTGGAATGCAAGCCCGAGCAGACACGCGAGCAGGGCAAGGCCTACCGCGTGCAGGTCGGCCATGGCCAGCAGCCTGGAATACGGCGCCGGGCCCAGAAGCAGCCCCAGTGCCAACACGGCCAGCACCACGCCCAAGCCGACACAAGCGACCAGAAGTTCGCCACTGCGACGGCGCAGTGTGGGCCTTGGGCGATCGGCACGCAGCAACTCCGGGTGGGCTTCCACAAGCACCCGGCCATGACTCGAACGTGTAGCCAGCACGCACAACAGCATCGCGCCGACCGATAACTCGAACCAGACGGCGAGCATCAGCAGACCCAGCGACAGCTCCCAGGCAAGGACGCACCACGCCAGCGCGAGGTTGTGGGCCAGTGCGTGGAATAACGCAGACAAGGAAGCACGAGATCTCATGAACCGGCCAAGCTAGGCGAGCCCGTCCATTGTCGGCGCAAAAAGGCCTTGGCGCCGAGGCCTGCCAGTGTTCGAAGACGAAGCAGGCCGTGCAGATGCTTGACAGCCTGCGCGTACTGCCTCCCTTGGCTACACGCACTGCGTCAGAGACGTCGAAGCGCGATCAAGTCCGCAGTTGCCTTGTTGCGATTGGCACCCTTTCCACAAAACTCGTTGTCCGAGGCAAGGCTCCGGCGTAGGCTTTTGGCACCAGTCAGGGAGACGAGCCATGCAGCGCTGGGCCAAGTGGGTCTTGGGTTTGATGTGCCTGTCGGCGTCAGTGGTGCAGGCGGCGACGCTCACCGTGGATGTGCGACCGGCATTGGCGCTGGACGTGGGCGAGCAAGTCGAACTGGATGGCTTGCCAGTGTCGCGGGTGGCGCAGCGCAGCCTGCTGATGGAGCGCTTCGAGGTGTATGCGCCGGATGCGCGGATCTACGAGGCCACTGCCACCGGTCTGCGTGAACTGCCGCGCAGCAATTGGCGCCATTTCCGCAGTGTTGATGACAGCCCGGGTGCCCCGCACTTGGCCTTGTCGATCGCGCCCGACGGTCGCCAGGCACAAGGTCTGCTGCTGACCGCGATGGGAGTCTCCTACGCCGTGGTCGGCTCCGAAGATGGCGAAGGGCTGCGGCTGAACGTGCACAGTGCGCGTCAGGATGCGAACGGCAAGGAAGCGATCTTTGTCTGCGAACACAACTCGCATCTGCGCCAGGAACCGGCGGAAAGCACCGCCCAGGCGAGCACCCCATCGACCCCGGAAGCGGCCTCACGCTCGGCGGTGGTGGCGGTCGACACCGACAACGAACTGCTGCAGCTCAAGTTCGGCGACAACACCACCAACGCCACCAACTACCTCGCGCAATTGTTCGCCGGACTCAACGTGGTCTACGAACGCGATCTCGATCTGACCTTGCTGCAAGGCACCACGATCCTGCGGACCTCGAACAATCCGGATCCATACCCGAGTGCAATCGGCGCTGATACCTCGGAGCAACTCGATGAGTTCGGCAACTTCTGGCAGAACAATCAATCGGCCGTCAGCCGCGCCTTTGCGATGCTGCTGTCTGGAAAATCAGACAATGCGTTCAGCTCGGCCGGCATCGCCTGGGTGCTCAACGGCACCAACTACTGCAACAGCCGCAATGCATCGGGCGGCCACTACAGCGTGACGCAGGTGTTCCGCTTTGCAGGCTCGAATGCCAGTCACGACATCCTGGTGATCGCCCACGAACTGGGCCACAACTTCGGTGCCTTCCACACCCATTGCTCGAATGCCACCACCGGCGCTGGTCCCACGGCCAGCGGCACCATCGACACCTGTTTCTCCGGCGAACAGGGCTGCTTCAACGGCACGCCGGTGTGCCCGGTGCCGACGACGGTCAACGGTGTGGCCAATGTGCGCGGCACGCTGATGGCCTATTGCCATCTCAATGGCATCCAGGGCTGCACCTCCAGCGAGGTGTTTGCCACGGCGCACCGGACGCTGCTCACGCCGCGCATCGCCAACAACGTGAGCAACGGATGCTTCACCAGCAGCCAGACGCCGAACATCTACGCCAACGGATTTGAGTGACCGGAGCGCGCGGCCGGGTGGGCTCCGACCATCCTGCGCGGCGGGACGCACGAAGCAAGGCTGATGTGGGGCCACACGGCATCCAAAAGCGGGCCGGGCCGGTGCCGAGCCGTGGAAGCCGCCCTGCCCTGACCATTCTGGGAGCGCCGGCGTCCCCGCCGGCATGACGGCTGCGGCCGGCGAGGACGCCGGCGCTCCCAGGAACAGCAGCCCTTGAACCGACGCCCATCGCTTGCTACGCAATCGCGTGTGCCTGGCGGGTGCGGGGATCGCCCACCAGGCGACGCCGCAGCCTCACTCGAACAGACGCTCGTCGCGCGAACTGCCGTGCATTTGCCGACGCTCTTCGACATAAGCTGCGAACAGCGGCTGCTGGTCGGGGCGCAACAGCGCTGTGATGCGTGCGTCCTGGGCCTTGCGCATCACGCCGAGCTGCGCGCGCAGATCGGCGGTGACCGCCTCCAGCCGGGCCGTCTCACCCGCGTCATTGCTGAGCTTCGCCCGCCGCAGCGCGCGCGCCTGCCGGTTGTACTCCTGGCGCAAGCTGGCGAACTCGCGCCGATACTCGGCCTCGATGCTGTCCAGTTGTTTCGCCTGGCTGGTGTCCAGCGCCAGCCGGCTGGCAAGCGCGGCGTCGGCGAGTGCGGGAAGGGGCATTGCGCAGAGACATGAGAGAGCCAGGCCGCAAAGGCCAGCAAACAGCATCGATCGCATCGTGGGATTCCAGTTGCGCGACGGAGCGCCGCTGCATGGAGTACGTGGAATCCGGATCAAGGCGACACTCGCCCTTCGGTCCAGCGCTTGCCAGACAGGCGTTGCGCGAATGGCCGCGGTGACGCGCTGTCAGCGATCAAGCCTGACCGAGGCCGCGAAGTCGCGGCGCAGGAAGATGCTGTGCCAGGCCGCATCCTCGCGGAAAGCGGCGCCACCCGATCCTGCGCTCAGCATTACGCCGTCGCGGACATCCAGATGCCCCGTACAGTCCGACACGCCTTCTGGCAGGCCGACGCGCTGCACCCGGTCGCGATGGACCGTCCACAAGCCATAGTCGTTGCTGCACCAGAGTCGATCCTCGTACCAGACCAGGTCACGGAAGCCGCGACTCGTTGCCCTGGGATGCAGGACCTGCCAGTGCTCACCGCGCCCCTTGAGGAGCAGCCCTGCCTCGGCGGCGATGTACACCATCCCATCCGCGCCGCAGCACACTGCATCGATGGTCGCGGTGGCAGGCACGGCAATGGCGCTCCAGTCCGTTCCATCGTAGTGCTAGACCTCGCCTAGACCGCCCACGGCATACAGGTCGTCTGCACTGAATCCATCGATGTCGTTGAAGCCACCGCAGCCGAGCTCCGGATGGTCGGGAATCCTGTGGGTATGCGACAACCACTGATTGCTGCCCATCCGCGTCACCACCGAACGGCCGCCGCCGCAGGCGTAGAGCAGATTTCCGATGGTTCTCAGCTTGCGCACGCCGCCGCGCAACGGACCACCCTCGCACCATGCCGTCAGACTGTCTTCCTGCCGGCAGACGCCGCTGCCCACGACATAGACCCGCCCTTCGAAGTCGATCCCAATGAATTGGTTCTGCGGCACGCTGGCCGCGCCACCTCGCAGCAGATCCCAGTGCCGGAGTTCAGAGCGGCTCCATTGATCGCCGGGCGCGCGCTCACGCAGAAAAGGCAGGACACGCTGGGGAAGCAGCGGCACCTCCTGCAACTGGCTCTCCAGTGCCTCCTGCGCGGCCAGATCCGCGTCGGTCTCGTCCTTGATCGCCACAAAAGTGAAGCGCTGGCGATCTCGCACCACGCAATCAGTGATCGTGTAGCCCTGCAAGCACCGGGCGTATTCATCAGGGGTCATGTGAGACATGAACGGGGTTCCTGCTCAAGCCAGGTCCATCGGCCTGCAAACGCGGGCGCGCCCCGCCCCGCACGATCGCACGTGAGCATCCTGCCAGTGCATGCAGAAAAGTGCGCTTGATCGGCAGGGCTGGCATCCGCTCGCGCGCGCTGCACAGCCGCACGAGTGGGCGACTAAGGCTCGTGCAAGCCTTTGATTCTGAAGCGTTCAGAAAGCTTCAGGAAGTTTCATCGAGGCTCGCCTTGAGGGTGTGCGGATCCGGCGATAGGGTTTTTGGCGACCTCACCATGGGAGCCAGTCATGCTGCGCACCGCAACGCTGTTCATGGCCTTGCTGGCCCTCGCTCCTCTGCCCGCCTGGAGCGGTGTGGACATCACGACCGCGACCAGCACCGTGCGGCAGATCCTGCGTTACACCGATGAGTCGAGCTTCGCGCAAGTCCTGTTGGTGGAAGTCGAAGATCCCGCGAACGTCAACACCTGCCGCGGGGCCTGGCTGAACAACAGCGATCGTCAGTTTCGCGACGTGCTGCAGATGGCGCTGACGGCGAAAGCGACCGGCCTGCGCATTCGACTCCACGGCGACCCGGCCCGACTGTATCCGGGCTCCAGCGACCGCTACTGCTACCTTGAGTTCATCGGCGTCAACTGAGCATGCGTGCCTGCCTTCATTGGGCGCTGCCCCTGCTGGCCCTCGCATGCGCGTCGGCACATGCGGCCGACTTCGAGGCCAAGGTACTGCCATCCGGACGGGTCGCGGTGCAGCTCGGCGATCTGCTGGTGTCCGTCGAAGACGCGCGCGCCATGGCTGCAGGGCGTTCGATCTCGACTGGGAATGCCTGGCCAGGCGGTGCGGTCTACTTCGAGTTCAACAGCAATGTGGACGAGAGCCGCCGCGCGCTGACGCGCTCCCTGCTCTCGCAATGGGGCCAGGACACGGCGATCCGCCTGATCGAGTCGAACACGGCGAGCAACCGCATTCTGATCAGCGACGATCCCAATGGGGCCCCCTGCGGTTCTTCCTGGGTGGGCATGATCGGCGGTGTTCAGGATCTGCTCATCAGGTGCTGGGCAACACGCACCATCGTGCACGAGTTCGGTCATGCGCTGGGCGCCGAGCATGAACACCAGCGCTCCGATCGCGCGGGCTTTGTCAACCTCCAGGATGTCAACAACCTGCGCACAGCGCACCCTTCCCTGTGGAACGCCAACTACGCGATGGTGCCCGGCGGCTCGGTCAACAGCGCCTACGACTACGCCTCGGTCATGCACTACTCGAGCGCGTCCAGCTTCACCATCAATCAGGTGACCTACACCGTCAACATCAACGCGCTCGGCGCCCAGCCGCCGGGCCCTCCTGCCGGAAGCGCAGCGGCGTGCGCCAACAGCAGTGCATGCAGCGCACTGATGGGCCGCAGTGTGCCCTCGGCGCGCGACCTCTACGGACAGGCGCTGCGCTACGGTCGACGCCTAGACCGCGACGAGGCCTCTCGCAGCCTGCGCGGCCAGCTCCAGATCAGCGGCCACATCGACAGCTGCGGCAGCACTTGCTGGCGCGTGCCGGCGGAGAGCGAGGTGACCGTGACGCTGACCCCAGATCCCGGTGAGATCGCTGTCTTGGGCGGCCGCGATTGCCAGGTCCGCGCTCGCGGCGCTGTGCAGTGCGTGCTGGCCACCGACCGCAACCGGCGCTTCACCGCCTTCACCTTCCCCGCAGGCGCCTTGCCGCAACTCGACGAGCCGCCCCTGCCCGCCAACGTGTTTGCCAACGGGTTTGAGTGACTGCACTGGCGCCGGCCAGCACCCGACTCCGGCTAGTTCTCCGTTTGCTTGGACTCGCCGTCGGCTGCAGCGGCGCGACGCTTGCTTCCGTCGATCGCAGCGCCGATGAAGAAGCCGAAGATCATGCCCAAGGCGAGCTGGTCAGCGAGGATTCCTACAAACAGGCCAATCAGAAACCCGAGACCGGTGTAGTGCCCTGGTCTGTAAGTGTTTGCGCCTGACGCCATGGGCTTCTTCCTCTTGCTGGCTCGCCGTACGGCTCAACGCCCGATCAAGTGATGTGTTTCGGCTGCCAAAGCCTGCACTGCTGCGCCCATCCAAAGGATGCCGCAACTTGGGTGCGAGTTGGTGCCCAGCGAGGCTCGTCGGCTCGTACACGGCGTCCTCAGATGCCAGCCATTGCGCAGTAGGGC
>ERZ1066138.368-NODE-368-length-15201-cov-10.520335_pt1 | contig 15201 bp, 15 predicted proteins | sample MGYA00382785_ERZ1066138 | MGnify/ENA primary metagenome ERZ1066138 (study PRJEB33369, sample SAMEA5778368) | biofilm metagenome | biome: Industrial cooling water; feature: Water cooling tower basin; material: Biofilm | place: United Arab Emirates | collected... | reverse complement strand
CCCACGACGAGAGCGCCGTGTACCACTGGCTCGACCGCTGGCTCGAGTTCAGCGTCTTCCAGCAGGAGACGGGCACCGGGCCGGTCGACCTCTCGGGCGCCTGGCGCATCTCTGCGGAGCGCGCGGGGGCGGCTCGCCGCCCATCGGCCACGTCTCCGGCCGGCTGACGACGGCGGACGGGGGCGTCAGCCGCCCAGCCGCTCCAGGTCGGCGTCGACCATCATCCGCACCAGGCCCTCGAAGTCCACGGTGGGCTCCCAGCCCAGGCGCTCGCGGGCCTTGCCGGCGTCGCCGACGAGGAGGTCGACCTCGGCGGGGCGGATGAGGGCGGGGTCGGTGCGGACGTGGGCGTCGCGGTCGAGGCCGGCGTGGGCGAAGGCGACCTCGACCAGGCGGTCGACCGTGTTGGTGACCCCGGTGGCCACGACGTAGTCGTCGGGCTCGTCCTGCTGGAGCATGCGCCACATGGCGTCGACGTAGTCGCCGGCGAAGCCCCAATCGCGGCGGGCGTCCAGGTTGCCCAGGGTGAGGTGCTCGGCCAGGCCGAGCCTGATGCGGGCCACGCCGTCGGTGACCTTGCGGGTGACGAACTCCAGGCCGCGCCGCGGCGACTCGTGGTTGAAGAGGATCCCCGAGCACGCGAAGAGCCCGTACGACTCCCGGTAGTTGACCGTGATGTAGTGGCCGTACGCCTTGGCGACCCCGTAGGGGCTGCGCGGGTAGAAGGGCGTCAGCTCGTTCTGCGGCGTCTCGCGCACGCGGCCGTACATCTCGCTGGACGACGCCTGGTAGAAGCGGATGGAGGGGTCGACCTGGCGGATGGCCTCCAGCATCCGGGTCACCCCGACCGCGGTGAACTCCGCGGTGAGCACCGGCTGGGTCCAGGAGGTGGGCACGAACGACTGGGCGGCCAGGTTGTAGACCTCGCGGGGCTCGGCCTCCTGGATCGCCGCGACCAGGCTGGGCTGGTCGAGCAGGTCGGCCTGGACGAAGCGCAGCCGGTCGCGCAGGTGCTCGATGCGCTCGTACGACTCGGTGGAGGCCCGGCGGACCACCCCCCACACGTCGTAGCCCTTGCCGAGGAGCAGCTCGGCCAGGTAGGAGCCGTCCTGGCCGGTGATGCCGGTGATGAGCGCGGTGGGCATCAGGGTCGGTCCTCCTCGGCGACCCGCTCGCGCCACCAGTCGAGCGTGTCCGCCAGCGTGGTCTGCAGCGGGATCTCCGGCTCCCAGCCGGTGTCGGCGCGAAGGCGCGCGGGGGAACCATAGAGGTCGGGCTGCTCGCCCTCGCGGCGCAGGCCCTCGTCGGACGCGAAGGTCACGCGCGTGCGCGCCAGCGGAACCAGCCCCTCGATGAGCTCGCGCACCGCGATGGAGCGCCCGGTGCAGGCCAGGTAGGCGGCGTCGGGGTCGCCGCGCTCCAGCAGCAGCGCGTAGGCCCGCACCATGTCGCGCACGTCGGTGAAGTCGCGGCGGGTGTCGACGTTGCCGACCCGCACCTCGACCGCCTCCCGGCCCTCGCGCTCGGCGCGGGCGATCTGGCGCGCGACGTTCGGCAGCACGAAGCGCGGGTCCTGGCCGGGCCCGACGTGGTTGAAGGCGCGCACCCGGATGGCCGGCAGCCCGTAGGCCGCGCGGTACTGGGCGGCGGCGAGGTCGGCCGCGGCCTTCGAGGCCCCGTAGGGCGAGACCGGGCGCAGGGGCGTGTCCTCGTGCACGGGCAGGTCCCCCACCGGCACGCGCCCGTGGATCTCCCCGCTCGTCACGACGAGGACCGGCGTCCCGGGCGCCTCCCGCCGCAGAGCCTCCAGCACCCCGAGCGCGCCCCCGAGGTTGACCGCCCACGTGGCCAGCGGCTCGGCGAACGAGCGGCCCACGCTGGACGCGCCCGCGAGGTGGACCACGCGGTCGGGCCGGACGCCGCGGAGGACGGCCGCGACCGCCTCGGCGTCGGCGACGTCGGCGCCGTGGGCCGCGGCGGGGGCCGGCACCGCCGGCTCGCGCCCGGGCCGCACCAACGCGTGCACCTCGTGCCCGAGGGCGGCGCAGTGGGAGGCCAGGTGGCGCCCGGCGAACCCGGCCGCCCCGGTGATGAGCACCCGCACGGCGGCGCACGCTACCAACGCAGGCCCCGGCCGTTGCCGCCCCGGCCCCCGGCCGACTACTGTCGCGGGATGCCCATGCTGCGCGGGATCGCGCTGGTCTGCGCGCTCCTCGTCGCGCTCGGCGCCGGGACGGCGGCCGCGGCGCCGCTCGAGGTCTACACGGACTACGCGGACAACGGGGTGATCGACCGCGACCACTCCACCGCCGACCTGCTCGACTCGCTGGAGGCCGCGCGCGGCGACGCCCAGTACGGCGCCTTCGCCGAGGCCGTGCAGGACGCCCTCGACCGGCAGATCCTCGGGCGGCGCCCGCCCGAGCCGCCCGACCCCGGCGACGACGACGGGGCGGCCGCGGGGGGAGCGGGCGACCTGCCGACCCCGCGCAACCCGGACGAGAACGGCCGCCCGCCGTGGCCCTTCCTGGCCCTGACCGCGATCGGCGCGGCGCTGGCGCTCTCCGGCGCCGGCAGCTCGATCTACCGCCGCGCGCGGCGCTCCCGGTAGGATTCCGCGGCCCGCGTTCCCGGCCCAGAGGACCCCGACCGATGTCCCAAGCGAACTACAGCCTCACCATCCGCGCCGTCATCCCCGCCAAGATCGGCATGCTCGGGCGGGTGCTCGCCGCCATCGGAGAGGCGGGCGGCGACGTGGGCGGCGTCGACATCGTGCGGTCGGCCAAGGGCGCCGTGACCCGCGACATCACGGTCTACGCGCGGGACGAGGCGCACGGGGACGGGATCCGGGCCGCGCTCGAGGCCATCGGCGGCGTGAGCGTGGAGCGCATGAGCGACCGCGTGTTCCTCTCGCACCAGGGCGGCAAGGTCGGGATGCAGAACCGCGTGCCGATCGCCAGCCGCGACGACCTCTCGATGGCCTACACGCCCGGCGTCGCCCGCGTGTGCATGGCCATCCACCACGACTTCGAGAAGGCCTGGGACTACACGATCAAGGGCAACAGCGTCATGGTCGTGAGCGACGGCAGCTCGGTGGTGGGGCAGGGGGACCTGGGCGCCGAGGCGTCGCTCCCGGCGGTGGAGGCCAAGTGCGTCTTCCTGCGCAGGCTGGCGGACGTCGACGCCTTCCCGCTGCCGGTCACGGTGCGCGACCCCGAGAGGATCGCCGAGGTGGTGGCGCTGTGCTCGTCGGTGTTCGCCGGTATCCACCTCACCGACATCGCCGCCCCGCGCTGCTTCGAGGTGCAGCGGCTGCTGGACGAGCGCCTCGACATCCCGGTCTTCCACGACGACCAGCAGGGGACGGCCGCGGCGCTGCTCGCGGCGCTGACCAACGGCCTCTCGGTTGCCGGCAAGAGCCTGGCCGACGCGACCGTGGTGGTCGCGGGCCTCGGGCCGGGCGGCCAGGCCGCGGTGCGCCTGCTGGTGGCCGCCGAGGTCGGGCAGGTGATCGCCTGCGACAGCCGCGGCGCGGTCTCCCCCGGGCGGGAGGGCCTGGACGAGCCGGGCCTCGCCTGGATCGCGGAGCACACCAACCCCGAGGGGCGCACGGGGCAGGCCCCCGAGCTGGTGCGCGGCGCGGACGCGTTCATCGGGCTCTCCACCCCGAACCTGCTCTCGGCCGACGACGTGGCCGCGATGGCGCCGGACCCCGTGGTGCTGGCGCTGGCCATGCCCGAGCCGGAGATCGCGCCCGACGCCGCCGCCAAGGTGGCCCGCGTCTACGCCACCGGCCGCCCGGACGTGCCCAACCAGATCAACTCCGGCCTCGCCTCGCCGGGCATCTGGCGCGGGGCGCTCGACTGCCGGGCCACCGAGATCAACCAGGCGATGACCCTGGCCGCCGCGACGGCCATCGCCGAGACCGCGGTGGAGGACCTGCCGCTGTCCGAGGTCAACGTGGTGCCCTCGATCTTCAACCAGAAGCTGGTGCCCAACGTGGCCGCCGCGGTGCGCCGCGCCGCCGAGGCCACCGGCGTCGCCCGGCTGACCGGGGCCGCGGCGGGCTGACCCCCGCGCCCGCGCGCCGTCAGCGCATCAGGGTGCGGCGCAGGCGGCGGGCGGGGAACGGGAAGACGAGGACGAGCAGGCCGAGGAGGGCCCCGACGTGCGCGAGCGTCAGGAGCCCCGCGCCGCCCAGCGTGAGGTCGCGCGTCGCCTCGACCAGGTGCGAGAGCGGGAGGCCCCAGCCGACCGCCTGCGCCCACGTCGGCAACTCCGTGAACGGGAAGAAGACCCCGCCGAACAGGAACATCGGGGTGAGGATGCCGGTGAAGAAGATGTTGTAGTGCTCGATGTTCGTGACCATGGCGGTGTAGGCCATCCCCAGGACCGCGAAGGTCAGGGCGCCGACGGCGAAGACCAGCGGCGCCAGCACCGCCAGGGGGCTCGCCACCAGCCCGAAGGCCGCCATCACGATCAGGAACACGACCCCGTAGACCACCGCCCGGGTCGCGGCCCAGAGGTACTCGCCCACCACCACGTCGGCCAGGGAGAGCGGCGTGGTGATCACGGCCTCGACCACCCTGCGCACGTGGATGCGGACGAACGAGTTGTAGGTGGTCTCGATGACCGCTCCGAACATCACGGTGGCCGCCGCGACGCCGGGGGCGATGAAGTCCACGTAGGGCACCCCCTCCACGCGCGTGAGGTAGGCGCCCAGGCCCAGGCCCATGATGGCCAGGTAGGCGATCGCCTCCAGGAACCTGGGGGTCAGCGTCGTGACCAGCGTCTTGCGCCCGACGGTGGCGTTGCGCTGCCACATCCGCAGCGCCCCGCGGGGGGAGAAGGCGTAGCCGCCCGGCGCGCTCACAGCGCGTCGAGCGCCGCCTGGAAGTCGTCGGCCATCCCGGTGTGGCCGTGCGCGAGCGCCTGCTCGATGCCGACGAGGTACGCGTCGGCGGCCTCGTCGACGCGGCCGAGGCGGGCGAGCGCCTCGGCCAGGCGCCCCCAGGCGTTGCCCTCGTCCTCGGCCAGGTCGAGGTAGGCGCGCAGCTCGGCGACCGCCTCCTCGTCGCGGCCCGCGTGCAGCAGCTCGTTGGCGTAGCCGAAGCGGGCGCGCGCGACCGAGGGGTCCTCGGCCACGAGCCGGGCGAAGTACTCCAGCCGGTCGGTGGGGCGGGCCACGCCGTCACGGTACACTGGCGCGACCCCGCTCCGGAGGCCTGGCCATGTCGCTGATCGTGACCGTCGCCCTCATCGTGCTCGCGGTCTTCATCGGGCTGATCGTCCTGCGCTTCGCGGTCGACCTGGCGCTCGCCCTGTTCTGGCCGCTCCTGCTCATCACGATCGGGGTCGGCATCGGGGTGTGGTGGATGTCGCGGCGCCGGCGGGCGTAGCCGGCCCGGGGGGCCGCCCCCCGGACGGCCCGCTGATCCGGCTGGAGGGGGTCGCGCGGGAGTACCGCGTCGGCGACTCGCGGGTGGTCGCGCTCGCCGGGGTCGACCTGGCGGTCGAGGCGGGGGAGTTCGTGGTCGTCCTCGGCCCCTCGGGGAGCGGCAAGACCACGCTCCTCAACATGATCGGGGCGCTCGACACCCCCACCGTCGGGCGGCTCGTGATCGCCGGCCGGGACCTCACCAGCGCCGGCCGCGGGGAGCTCGCGCGCTTCCGCCGCCACGCGGTGTCGTTCATCTTCCAGGTCTTCAACCTCTTCCCGGGCCTGACCGCGCTGGAGAACGTGGAGTTCGGCGCCGACGTGGCCGGCCGACAGGGCGCCCGCGAGCGCGCCCGCCGGATGCTCGACCGGGTGGGGCTGGCGGAGCGGGCCGCGCACTTCCCACACGAGCTGTCGGGGGGCGAGCAGCAGCGGGTGGCCATCGCCCGGGCGCTCGCCTCGGGGAACCCGGTGCTGCTGGCCGACGAGCCCACGGGCGAGCTCGACTTCCGCACCGGGGTGCAGATCCTGGAGCTGCTGCACGACCAGACCCACACGGCGGGCACGGCGGTGCTGGTGGTGACGCACAACCGCGAGATCGCCCGGGTCGCCGACCGCGTCGTGGAGATGAGCAGCGGCCGCGTGGTGCGGGACGGCCCGAACCCGGGGGGCCCGGCGCCGATCTCGGCCCTGCAGTGGTAGGCCGGGCCGGGCTGTGGCTGCGCTGGTCGCTGCGCGACCTGCGCCGCCGGTGGCTCCTGGTGGGCGCGATCGCCCTGCTCCTCGCCCTGGGCACCGGGCTCTTCACCGGGCTCGGCAGCATGCGCGACTGGCGCGTGGCCTCCAACGACCGCAGCTTCGCGCTGCTGGACGTGCACGACCTGCGGGTGGCCCTGGAGGAGGGCGTGGACGCCCCGGCCGGCGCGCTGGTGCGGGCCGCCGCCGCCAGCCCGGTGGGTCCCGACATCTCGGCCGCCGAGGAGCGCCTGCTCGGGCCGACCCAGCTCGCCGTCGACGCCCCGGCGGGGCGCGTCGTCGTGCCCGCGCGGATGGTGGGCGTGCGGATGGCCGGCGGAGGGCCCGCCGTGGACGGCGTCGCGGTGGACGGCGGCCGGCGGCCGGCGGGCCGCGCCGAGGTGCTGGTGGACGCGGGGTTCGCCCGCGCCCGCGACCTTCCGCCCTCGTCGCCCGCGACGGCCGGGGGCGCCCCGGTCCGCGTCGTCGGCCGGGCCCAGTCGCCGGAGTGGTTCATCGTGACCGAGGGCCCCGGGGGCGTCCCGGTGCCCGGCAGCGTGGCGATCGTGACCGCCCCGCTGCCGACCGCGCAGCGGCTGCTGGACCGCCCCGGCCGGGTGAACGACCTGGTGCTGACCCTGCGCCCCGGCGCCGACCGCGACGCGGCGGCGGCGGCGCTGGGCGCCCACCTCGACCGGGCCGCCCCGGGCCTCGGCGCCCGCGTGAGCACGACGGACGACATCGAGTCGCGGCGGCTCCTGTACCGCGACGCCGACGGCGACCAGCAGCTCTACAGCATCTTCGCTGCGCTGGTGCTGGCCGGGGCGGCGCTGGCGGCGTTCAACCTGATCAGCCGGGTGGTGGAGGCCGAGCGGCGCGAGATCGGCGTCGGCATGGCGCTGGGGCTCGGGCCGGCCGGGCTCGCGCTGCGCCCGGCGCTCCTGGGGCTGCAGATCGGGGTGCTGGGGTCGGCCCTGGGCGTTGCGGCGGGCGTCGCCGTGGCCCGGGCCCTGCGCGGCGTGCTCGCCGACCAGCTCCCGCTGCCCGTGCTGGTGACGCCGTTCCAGCCGGGGGTGTTCGTGCGCGGAGCGCTGATCGGGATCGGCGCCGTCGCGCTCGCCGCCGCGTGGCCGGTGTGGCGGGCGGTGCGGGTGACGCCGGTCGAGGCGATCCGCTCGGGCGCCCGCTCGGCGCGCGGCGGCGCGCTCGGGCCCTGGCTGGCCCGCCTGCGGCTGCCCGGGGGGAGCCTCGCCCAGATGCCGCTGCGGAGCGTCCTGCGATCCCCGCGCCGCACGGCGCTGACGGCCGCCGGCATCGCCGCCGTCGTCGCGGTCGTGGTGGCGCTGCTGGGCACCCTCGACGCCTTCCGCGACACGATCGGCCGCAGCGAGCGCGAGACGCTGGGGACCGCGCCCGAGCGGGCCGTCGTGACCCTCTCCGGGCCCCTGCCGATCGACTCGCCGGCGGTGCGCGGCGTGGCCGCCGCGCCGGGCGTGGCCGCCGCCGCGCCCACCCTGCGGATCGCCGCGGGGGCGCGCGCGGCGGGCTCGGAGGAGCTGACGCTCTCCCTGGCGACGGCGCCCCCGGACGGCCCGTGGGAGCCCACCCCGACCTCCGGTGCCTTCGGCGCGCGGGACCGCGGGCTGCTGCTGTCGGAGGTGGCGGCGGCGGACCTCGGGGTCGCCCCGGGCGAGCCGATCGAGCTCGCCTACGCCCGCCCGGCGCCGGACGGGGGGCTGCGCCTGACCACGGCCCGGGTCGCCGTGGCCGGCACCCACCCCGACCCGTTCCGCGCGCTCGCCTACCTGCGGCCGGCGGGCGCCGCCGCGCTCGGCCTCGGCGGCCTCGCCGGCGAGGTGCAGGTCGTGCCGGAGCCCGGGGTGACCGCGGCCCGGCTGGCGGAGACCCTCGCCGGCCGCGAGGGCGTCGCCGCGGTGGCGCCGGCGTCGGCCACCACCGACGCCCTGCGCGACGCGATCGACGACTACACCGCGGTCCTCCTCGTCCCCGTCGGCATCGCGGTCGTGCTGGCGCTGCTGATCGCGTTCAACACCGCGACGATCAACGCCGACGAGCGCCTGCGCGAGCACGCGACCATGCTCGCGGTCGGCCTGCGGCCCCGGGTGCCGGCCGGGCTGGCGATGGCCGAGAGCGCGCTGGTCGGCCTGCTGGGCGCCCTGGGCGGGGTGGGCCTGGGCTGGGCGCTGCTGCGCTTCATCATCGAGGTGCGCGTGCCGGACGTGCTTCCCGAGATCGGGGTGCGCGCCACGCTGTCGCCCGGGACGCTGCTGGCGGCCGGCCTGGTCGGCGTGGTGGCGGTGGCGCTGGCGCCGCTCCTCACCGTGCGCCGGCTGCGGCGGATGGACGTCCCGGCCGCCCTGCGGGTGGTCGAGTAACCCGGAACCCCCGTGGTTGAGCGCATCGTCACATTGATGCGCGCATCGCGGGACGGTTGCTAGCGTGCGGGGTGGACCGCCCCGCCCCGCGGCGGGTCCGACGTCGTTCGAGAGGCCCCGGTGGAGCTCTCCGACTACCTGCCCATCCTGATCTTCTTCGCCGCCGGCCTGGCCGTGGGCGGCGCGATCCTGGGCCTGAGCAAGATCGCCCGGCAGCGGCCGAACCCGGTCAAGGAGCTGCCCTACGAGAGCGGCATCCTGCCCTCGGCGCCGGTGCGGCAGCGCTTCTCGATCGACTTCTACCTCACCGCGATGCTCTTCATCGTCTTCGACATCGAGCTCGCCTTCCTCTACCCGGTGGCCGTCACGCTGCGCGACGACGGGCTGCTGGGCCTGGTGGTGCTGCTCGTGTTCGTGTTCACGGTGGTCGAGGCGCTGACCTACATCTGGAAGAAGGGGGCGCTGGAGTGGCGCTGATCCCCCCGCCCGGGAGCCCGCTGGAGCGCGCGCCGCGCACCGACCCGGAGATCGACCGCGACCTGCGCGACGCCGAGGAGGAGCGGGCCTTCGAGCGCAGCCTGCTGACGACCACGGTCGACAAGGCGCTGGCGTGGGCCCGCTCCAGCTCGATCTGGCCGGCCACCTTCGGCCTGGCCTGCTGCGCGATCGAGATGATGCACACCGCCACCCCGCGCTACGACATCGCCCGCTTCGGCGCCGAGGTGTTCCGGGCGTCGCCGCGCCAGGCCGACCTGCTGATCGTCTCCGGGCGGGTGGCGCAGAAGATGGCCCCGGTGCTGCGCCGGATCTACGACCAGATGCTGGAGCCCAAGTGGGTGATCTCGATGGGGGCCTGCGCCTCGACCGGCGGCGTGTTCAACAACTACGCGCTGGTGCAGGGCGTGGACAAGATCGTGCCCGTCGACGTGTACGTGCCCGGGTGCCCGCCGCGGCCCGAGGGCCTCATCGAGGGCATCCTGATCCTGCAGCGCAAGATCGGCGCGAAGGGGCTGCCCAGCTCCGCCGACCTGCGCCGCGAGCAGCCGGCCGCCTGACGATGGGGGAGCTGCGGACGATCGTCGAGGCCGCGTGCCCCGGCGCGGTGATCGGCGAGGCCGAGCGCGCGGGCGAGCTCACGATCGAGATCGCCAACGAGCGGCTGCTCGAGGTGGCGCGGTTCGTGAAGGGCCCGCCGCTGTCGTTCGTGCTGCTGTCGGACCTCACCTGCGCCGACTTCCCCGAGGACCCGCGGCGCTTCCGGCTGGCCTACCAGCTGCTGTCGCTGGAGAGCGGGGCCCGGCTGCGGCTGCGCGTCTGGTGCCCGCCCGGCGAGGAGGACCGCCCCGAGGTCGACTCGGTCACGCCGGTGTGGGCGACGGCGGACTGGCACGAGCGCGAGGTCTACGACATGTTCGGCGTCCGCTTCCGCGGCCACCCGGACCTGGCCCGGATCCTGATGCCGCTCGACTGGGAGGGGCACCCGCTGCGGCGCGACTACCCCCTGGGCGGCGAGGAGGTCCAGTTCACCGATGCGGTGTAGGCGATGAGCAGCGACATCATGGGCGAGGGCCTGCCGGTCGCCGAGGAGGCGCGCTCCGCGCTGGAGGCCGCCCGGCGCGAGGGGCGCCCGCTCACCGAGACCGAGCGCGCCATCGCCGGAGCGGAGGCGCTGACGCCGCAGGAGGCGCTGGCCCGCACGGAGGCGGCCGAGGCGGCCGACCACCGGCCGGGCGCGCGGCGGCCGATGGTCATCAACCTCGGCCCCCAGCACCCCTCGACGCACGGCGTGCTGCGCCTGGTGACCGAGCTCGACGGCGAGGTGGTCCGCGACCTGCACCCGGTGATCGGCTACCTGCACACCGGCATCGAGAAGCAGTGCGAGAACAAGACCTACTGGCAGGCCATCACGCTGGTCACGCGGATGGACTACCTGGCCTCCTACTTCAACACCCACGCCTACACGATGGCGGTGGAGCGGCTGCTGGGGCTGGAGGTGCCCGAGCGGGCGCAGTATCTGCGCGTGGTGATGAGCGAGCTCAACCGGCTCACCAGCCACCTGGTGTGGCTTGGGACGAGCGGCCTCGAGCTCGGGGCCATCACGGTGTTCTTCTACACCTACCGCGAGCGCGAGAAGGCGCTCGACCTGGGGGAGATGATCGGCGGGGAGCGCATGAACACCCGCTACTTCCAGGTGGGCGGGTGCGCCGACGACATGCCCCCCGGCTTCGAGCGGCAGCTGCGCGAGTTCATCGCGCAGATGCCCGCTCGCATCGACGAGTACGAGGAGATGCTCTCGCAGAACCCGATCTGGCTGGACCGCACCCGCGGGGTGGGGGTGCTGCCGGCGGACCGGCTGGTCGACCTGGGCGTGACCGGCCCCGCGCTGCGCGCCGCCGGGGTCGACCTCGACCTGCGCAAGGCCGCGCCCTACTCGGGCTACGAGCACTTCGACTTCCAGGTGCCGCTGGGCGTGAACGGCGACGCCTACGACCGCTACAGCGTGCGCGTGCGCGAGATGCGCGAGTCGGTGCGGATCATCGAGCAGGCCCTCGACGGGATGCCCGAGGGGCGCCACATCGCCGACGACCGCAAGGTGGTGCTGCCGCCGCGGGGCGAGCTGGCCACCTCGATGGAGGCGCTGATCCACCACTTCAAGCTGGTGACCGAGGGCTTCACGGTGCCGGAGGGCGAAGCGTATGCCGCCGTCGAGAGCCCCCGCGGCGAGCTGGGCTGCTACGTGGTGGCCGACGGGAGCCCCAAGCCGCGCCGCGTGCACATGCGCGACCCCAGCTTCGTGATCCTGCAGGCGCTGCGGCCGATGGCCCGAGGCGGCTACCTGGCCGACCTGATCACGATCATCGGGAGCCTCGACAACGTCATGGGGGGGGTCGACCGTTGACCGCCGACGAGATCCGGGCGCACATCGACCCCATCCGCGACCGGTTCGCCGAGGAGCGCTCGCTGGTGCTGCCGGCGCTGAAGTTCGCCCAGACCGAGAAGGGCTGGCTCTCGGGCGACGACATCGCCGCGGTGGCCGAGGCCGTCAACCTCACCACGGCCTACGTCGAGAGCGTCGCCTCGTTCTACGATCGCCTCTACCTGCGCCCCACCGGGACCCGGGTGGTGTCGGTGTGCGTGACGCTCTCGTGCATGCTGCGCGGCTCGGACGAGCTGATGGCCGCCCTGTGCGAGGCCGAGGGCCTGGGTCCCCACGGCGGCACCGCCGAGGACGGGGCGGTGACGATCCAGGAGGCCCAGTGCCTGGGCTACTGCGACCGCGCCCCGTGCGTGCAGGTGGACGCCGAGGAGACCCGCGGGCCCCTGTCCCCCGACGACGCCGCCTCCCTGCTCGAGGAGCTGCGCGCCGCGCCCCGGCCCGAGCGCCTCTGGAGGTAGGGATGCCGATCGCGAACGTCGTGTACCGCCATCGCGAGGCGGGGGCGCCGCTGACGGACGCGGGCGCCTACGAGCGCGCCGGCGGCTGGGCCGGGCTGAAGCGGGCCCTGGCCGAGATGCAGCCCGACGAGGTGCTCTACGCCTTCCACCGCTCCGGGCTGCGCGGGCGCGGGGGCGCGGGCTTCCCGATGGGCCGCAAGGCCAGCTTCATCCCCAAGGACTCGGCGCTGCCCGCCTACGTCGTCTGCAACGCCGACGAGAGCGAGCCGGGCACCTTCAAGGACCGCGAGATCATGGAGATGAACCCCTTCCAGCTCCTGGAGGGGATCCTGCTGGCCGGCTACGCGGTCGGCGCCGCCCGCGGCTACATCTACATCCGGGGCGAGTACGAGCACCAGGCCCGGGTGCTCGACGCCGCCCTCGCCCAGGCGCGCGAGGGCGGCTTCCTGGGGCGGGGGATCCTGGGCTCGTCGTTCGACTTCGACATCACCCTCTACCGGGGCGCCGGCGCCTACATCTGCGGCGAGGAGACCGGCCTGCTCGAGAGCCTCGAGGGCAAGCGCGGCCAGCCGCGCCTGAAGCCGCCCTTCCCCGCCGTCGCCGGGCTCTACGGGGCGCCCACCCTCATCAACAACGTCGAGACGCTGACCTCGCTGCCGCCGATCGTCGACCGCGGCCCCGACTGGTACGCCTCGATGGGCACCGAGAAGAGCACCGGGACCAAGGTCTTCTCGATCTCGGGCCACGTGCTGCGGCCGGGCAACTACGAGATCGTCCTGCACGAGACCACGCTGCGCGAGCTGGTGTACGACCACGCGGGCGGCTTCCGGCCGGGGCGCGACTTCAAGGCCGCCTGGGTCGGGGGGTCGAGCGTCAACGTGGTGGGCCCCGAGGCCCTCGACACCCCGCTCGACTACGAGTCGCTCGCCGCCGCCGGCACCTCGCTGGGGTCGGCCGGGTGCATCGTGATGGACGACTCCGGCTCGATGGTGCACGCCACGCTGCGCCTGGCCCACTTCTACCGCCACGAGTCGTGCGGCAAGTGCACGCCCTGCCGCGAGGGCACCCTGTGGCTCGAGCGCATCCTGCGGCGCATCGCCGATGGCGAGGGCCGGATGGAGGACCTCGACCTGATCGACCAGGTGGCCGGGCGCATCGGCGGGCGGGTGCTGTGCGCGCTGGCCGACACCGGGATCCTCCCGGTGGTGAGCGCGATCCACCGCTTCCGCGACGAGTTCGTCGCCGCCATCGAGGAGGGCGGGGCGCCGCGGCCCGAGCCGATGATGGAGGTGGCCGCCCATGGGTGACTACGCCCCGGTCGACCTGACGGCCGCCGAGCAGGTCGAGTTCGAGCTCAACGGGCGCCGGGTCTCGGCCCCGCCCGGGACGATGCTGGTGGACGCCGCCCACGCCCACGGCGTGCGCGTACCGGTGTTCTGCTACGAGCCGCGCCTCGGGCCGCCGCTGGGCGCGTGCCGGATGTGCCTGGTCGAGGTGGAGGGCATGCGCGGCCTCCAGACCGCCTGCTCCACCCCGGTGCAGCCCGACATGGTGGTGCGCACGGACTCGCCGCTGGCGAAGGACGGCCAGGACGGCGTGCTGGAGCTGCTGCTGGCGAACCACCCGCTCGACTGCCCGGTGTGCGACAAGGGCGGCGAGTGCCCGCTGCAGGACCACACGTTCGAGTTCGGCCCCGGCCGCACCCGCTTCATCGAGCCCAAGCGCCACTTCCCGAAGCCGCTCGACCTCTCCTCGCTGATCACGCTCGACCGCGAGCGCTGCATCGCCTGCTTCCGCTGCGTCCGTTTCAGCCAGGGCGTCTCCGAGGACGGAGCCCTGGTGATGGAGGACCGCGGCGCCGGGAGCGAGATCGCCACCTTCACCGGCGACGCCTACGAGGGCCGCTTCACCGGCAACGTCATCGACATCTGCCCGGTGGGGGCGCTCACCAGCATCCCCTACCGCTTCGTCGCGCGGCCGTGGGACGTCCAGAACGCGCCCTCGGTGTGCGGCCACTGCCCCGTGGGATGCAACGTGGAGCTCACCGCCCGCGAGGGCGAGGTGCGCCGCGTCACCGGCCGCCCCGACCCGAACTGGGGGGTCGAGGAGGGCTGGCTCTGCGACAAGGGCCGCTTCGCGTACCCCGGCGACCGGGCGCCCGGCCGCCTGCGCGAGCCGCTCATCCGCGAGTCGCGCGACCGCGCCCGCGTCACGACCCTGGAGGAGGCCGTGGACGCGGCCGCCCTGGTGCTGGGCCGGGGCGGGCGGGTGGGCGTGGTCGTGGGGCCCGAGGCCACCGTGGAGGAGGGCTTCATCGCCCAGGAGCTGGCGGCCGGGCCGCTCGGCGGCGCGCCGGTGCAGCGCCTGGGGATCCCCGGCGAGGCGCTGGCGGCCCTGCGGGCGCTGCCGGGCGCGCAGCTCGGCGACCTCGACGGCGCCGGCCTGGTGCTGGTGGTGGGGGGCGACCCGCCGAACCAGCAGCCGGTCGTGGAGCTGCGGGTGCGCAAGGCCCGCCGCCTGGGCGCCCGGGTGGCCTGCGTCGGCGCGCGGCCGCACGCGCTGGAGGCCCTCGGCGAGCACCGCCGCGCCGTCCCCGGGGGCCTGGCGGCCGCGCTGGCCGACCTGGAGCTGCCCGAGGTCGAGTCCGCCGTCGTCCTCTGGGACGAGGCCGACCTGGCCGCCGAGCCCGACGCGGCCGCCGCGCTGGCGCGGCTGGCCGCCGAGCGCGGCATGCGGCAGCTCGAGCTGGGGGCCGACGTGAACGGCGCCGGCCTGCGCGCGCTCGGCATGCCGGCGCGCGGGGTGCTGGAGGCCGCCCAGGCGGGCGAGATCGACGTGCTGCTGACGGTCCACGCCGACCCCACCGAGGGGCCCGGCGGCGCCGAGTGGGGGTGGGCGCTCGGCCGGGTGCGCCAGACGGTCGCCATCGCGACCCACGCCTCGCCGCTGGCCGACGGCGCCACCGTGCTGCTGCCGGCGGCGACGCACCGGGAGCAGGAGGGGGTCTACGTCTCGATGGCGGGGCGGGCCCAGCGCCTGCGCGCCGCCGTGCCGGGGCCGCCCGGCTCCGCCCCCGGCTGGGAGCTGCTGCTGGCGGTGATGCACCGCCTGGGCGCACCGCCGGCCTACCGCACCGCCGCCCAGACGTTCGCCGCCGCGGCCGCCGCCCGCCCGGCGCTGGCCGGCCTGAGCCACGACGCGCTGGGGGCGCTGGGCCGCCCGGTGGCCACGCCCGCGCCG
>ERZ1066138.366-NODE-366-length-15227-cov-9.049235_pt1 | contig 15227 bp, 9 predicted proteins | sample MGYA00382785_ERZ1066138 | MGnify/ENA primary metagenome ERZ1066138 (study PRJEB33369, sample SAMEA5778368) | biofilm metagenome | biome: Industrial cooling water; feature: Water cooling tower basin; material: Biofilm | place: United Arab Emirates | collected... | reverse complement strand
CTGGTCGAGCCCCACCCTTGTCGACTTCGATTGCCCGCTCATGGCGTCCGCGTCGAGGCACGGACGCCTATGGCAAAACTCATCAGCGCGGTTCGATGCACTGGCCGGCACCTTCCAGTCACCGCCTGTGTCGCCCGACCAGTGCAGCGAGCCCAAGCCGCGCCGCCTTCGTGACACCATCTCGACGCGTGCCCGGGAATCAAAATCTCGCCGACCATGTCTCTGCGACTGCTCTACCCCAGCGATCCGCTGAATCCAAAGAAGCCCGACGAGATCTACGCCGCCGAACATGCTGCGGCCAAGCGCTTGGGGACCGCGGCTTCGGTGTTTGAACTGGAGACGCTGGATGCGTCGGGCTTGCGCGCCCATCCCGCGATCGAGATGGGCGACGTGCTGGTGTATCGCGGCTGGATGCTCGACGCCGCGCAGTACGCCATCTGGGTCAGTGCGGCGATCAGCGCGGGGGCGCAGGTCCTCACCGACACGGCGCGTTATCTAGGTTGCCACCATCTGCCCAACTGGTACCCCTTGGCGCGCGAATGGACGCCAGAGACCTTGGTAGTCCCGGCCACAGCAGACCTGCGCACAGCCGCCGCTGAACTTGGATGGACGCAGTTTTTCGTCAAGGACTACGTCAAGTCCCTCACCACCGCGCGTGGTTCGATCGCGTCCTCGCCGGACGAAGTGGTGGAGGTGGCAAGCCTGATCCAGAAGTATCGAGGCCGGATCGAAGGCGGCATCTGCCTGCGTCGCGTCGAATCCTTCGCGGCCAACAGCGAGCGCCGCTACTTCGTCTACCGCGGCACAGCTAATTCCGCCACCGGCGCCGTCCCACCGCTGGTCTACGCAATCGCCACCCGCATCGACAGTCCGTTCTACTCAGTCGACATCGCCGAAACCCCCACCGGCGAGTTGCGCCTGATCGAACTCGGCGACGGCCAGGTGTCCGACATCAAGGAATGGTCGGCGGAGGAGTTTGTGGGCATATTGAGCGGCTGAAGGCAGGGTATTGTGAGGTTCGGGGTCGATAGGCAGAAGTGCAGGGACCAATCCTCGCTTCTCCAACTTACTCGTCATATTGCCGAAATACACTTGCTTGCCAGCTCAAAGGGGGCCACGACCGATTTGCGCCTTTAGAATCGTGGCCTCCGCCAAAGCGATGTGGTGATCGCAGTTTCTCGCGATCAGCGCACCCGCTTCGGCCACGCCACGAGCGGAGCGAACATCTCCAAGTTCATGGTGAATGTGTCCGAGGAGAACGAGTACACCTGCCTTACGCAAGCGCAGATCGTACTGCGTCGCGATCAGAAGAGCCTTCGTGGCCAGCGATCGAGCTTCCGTAAGGTCCCCTGCGCGTCGACGCACCCTCGCCTTAATCTCTAGCGCTTCTGCCATTAATCTTGGAATTCCCATGGTGGAAGCGTACGTCTCTAGTTCGCAAATCTGCCCTAAGATCAGCTTCTGATCCCACTTCTCGAGAAATCCGCATCGCAACAACGACGCCAAACTGCTGTGGCGAATATCCTCATGGCCGCCTTCCTGAGCTAGAGTAATCGACGTTTTCACATGTTCAATTGCCGCGGGAACGTTTCCCATCACACGCAACAAATCTCCCAAGTGGCGATAGAAAATACTGCAAGCACGGGAGCGCTTAAGCTCGACTAGGCCGACCACCGGCTGGTAATCTGCAGGCCCCGACGTGTCCTCACTCTCTGCCAGGCAAGCTTTTCCGTGCCCAGGCCGGCGGGTTGACGGATTTCCCCACAATGCTCTTTCATACAACCGCTCGGCTCTCGCGTGTTGGCCGCGAATGTGACGAACCAGCGCAAGATAACCAACTGCAACCGCTAGCAAAGGCTGTGTCTCGTCAGGAATTCGGGTGATTGCCTCTAGTTCAGATTCAACAGGCAACAGATTTCCGCGATCTATTTGCGCAATACATCTATTCAGTCGAATTCTTGTTCGAACTGATCCCCGCTCAACGGTTCTGCCGGTGCCCGCCTCCGGCTCAAAGTCCTTTGCAGCACTCTCAGCAAGGTCGTAGAGACCAACAGAGTCATTTAATCTCCCCTGCACGTGGCTGAGTACTGCAGCCTCATTACACAGCCAAGCGAGCTCTTCCGCGTAGAACACTGAAGGCGCCGGATCTTTTGCCTGTTGATAAACCCAACGAACAAGCTCCCGATGGTCGTCGAACGGGCGCACTGGTTCGCCAAGCCCATCCCGAGATACGGAAGAGTGGCTGGCATCGAAGCGCGAAGTCACTCCTACCGAGTATACAGATCTAAGTATCGCGAATGCCGCCCTCAGCCGACGCACCGCAACCAGTTGTAATTTCTTGCTGTTGCGGTCCTTAATGAGCGGGCCGTTGACGCCATCAGGAAAGGCACATAATGCCGAGATGGTTGCGCGAATGTCAGAGTGTGCAGAGGCGGTTAATGCCGGCAAATCGCTCGGCTGTGAGGCATACATCGAGACCGTATACTTGTCGGCTCGCGGAAACTCAATTAGCGGCGATCCGAGAGATGCAAGGATGTGCTCCTGCATTAGCTTATGAATGCCGAAGCGCACTCCGTTCGCGATCAGTGTCTCTTCTTCCGCATCGCCTCCTCGAGGTTGGATTCTCATCACGAGGCACCTCTCAACCATTTCCTCAAGGACTTCTAGGAACACGTCGTCATTTATTCTATTTGTGCCGTTTCCCGTTCGGCCGCATGCGACCTTAATCATCGGGCAGGCCAGAAGCACTTCTGCTATCACCGGCTGACCGATAACTGCCAAATGCCAGAGGACCGTCTTTTGGAGGATTGATGCTGAAAATCTCGCTAAATCCATATTTAGACGTGGTCGAAAGACAAATGGCGCGGGATGATCCCGGTGTCGCCGATCGTACTCATCGAGAACGCGCTCGATAACCTTTGAGGGTTTCCTGGCTTTATCGATGTGTGTCGCCTCTATTGTCAGCTCTTCGATAAAGTTCTTGACACAGTGATCGGCGCCAGTGTCCGTCGCTCCGACCTCACAGGCAGCGAGTGCCAGACTGTAAAGATAACGGTTCGAATCGAGCGCAACACACAAGCTTTCGACTACAGTCAGTTTACTGAGCTTCTCTGGAGTAGCAACCGAATCGAACTTGCAGACGGCAGCAACTAGTCGACCTCTGAGATCAGATGGAGGCTCAAACACAACACCTTGAGCGATTTCTGCCAGACACGCTCTCTGTGCTCCAGAGCAGCGCTCGAGAACGAGAATCTCCACAACTGTCGGGAAATAGCAACAGCAGAGTACGACTGGGTCAAAGCGCTCGAGGTCTATCGCCTTAGACATACACTTCATATGTGCCGGCGGGGTAGATTCGATGCTCTGGCAGGGCAGCGCAGGCGTTTTCTCGGTTTCAGCAAACACCGTAAGGTCAACGTTCGACCAGTCGCCAATCAAGAACACGGTAGCGCACTCAGATCGACTCAGCTCCAACAATATTCGCCTTATCTGTGAGTTCTTGGGCTCTCCGTTGGCGTCGAAAAGAACGTGTACGCCATTGAGCACCACCACGCCAGGATGTTTGAGTGCCTGGGCTAGGTTAGCTATTCTTCCTAACCTACTTCGCTGCGCTGAGAGAAAACTTGTCAACTGATCGAATATCGAGAAGACTTCGGTGGAATGTGTGATGCTCGCGAAGTAGTAATTGGTTTCATCTTGGAGGCCAAGTTTCCTTGCCACTTGGTCTCTTCGAGCCATAAAAGCTGAGAAAAAGTGGCCTCGTCCTAATCCTCTGCTGGCATTGACCCGGAAACTTCGGCACGCTTTCATGTCCGTCAGTTCACGAAGAAAGCTCTCGAATGTTGGTGAGGGCACACCCAAGTGAAATCGAAAATCTCGGTTTGGCTTAAGAACAGGCTCGGCGACATGCCGCGTAAGCAGCCGCTCGCCGGCCGTTGCCGGAGGTAGCTCGAGACGATTTGGAAGGAGAAACCAGCTTTTCTTCCAGTCGCTTCGGTGTTGCGCAATCTTCTGTAAGGCTGCCGATAACAAAGCGTTCTGAAAGGCGTCAATTAAGTTCGCGAATAAATACTTCGCGTCGTCCGATTTGGAAACCTGCTCCTTTAGGAACAAGTCGAGAATCTTAAACTCCAGGTCAACATTGATCTCAAAGGCGGCAAGCTCATTGCAAATGTTCTGGCGCAAAGTCTGGTCTGACAAATTGCCCTCAAACTTCGGCTTATGGCCTTTGCGCCAAGCTTTCTCGTAGTCGCTCAGGTACTCCAAAAAATAATGGTCTCGACCTTCGATTGAGAAGATGCCGTAGTGGATCGTGTAGACACTAAACCTCTGCAGAAGCTTCAATCGCTCTTGATCGGCTTTGCCTTTGCTCCATGCCGGCATTAGTGCAAAGCCATGTCGCTGAAGTAATCGAGAAGATGATGACAGCAATCTCAGTTGTCTTAGAACATCGTCTTCACTCATGCCATTGCCAATAAAGAGCAGAGGATTAGCACCGAAGGCAAGCTGAGTTGCTTCCTCAATGGCTACTCGTGATTCATCGCTCGATGCATACCGGCGCTGGTAGTCAAACTCGGATGTGACGAGGTCCTCGATATATTCGCGACTTTCGTCTGCTCTGCCGTGCAAATACACGACGCTTACGTCGGGACTTCGATCTTGTGTCGCGAATCCTGTCAAGGCACCAACTTCATTGCTCCGAAAGACTATCGCACGTGCTGCGGGTGCCGTTGGATCAATCTTCTGTGGGCTTGCTTCCCAGGCGCTATTAGATCCTGGTGGGTTCCTAAATCCCTCATCTCGGAACAGTCTTTCTATTTCGGCATCATAATTCGTTGTTATGAAGCGACGTATTCTCAGTGTTTTCAAAAGGTGCATTAGCGGATCGCGACTCCGTGCAATGATGTCATTGCGTTGAAGGTCGCCCGGAGTATATTTCTTGCAGTACTCTGCGTAGCGCTGAACGCGGTCGGCGGACGGCCGCAGAGCAAAAGCCACTCGCAGGTACGGGGGAATTGGCTTCTGCGGGTTGTGTTGTTGGCCCAGCGTGTTGCGGATTGACTCGTCGACATGCTCCCACCTTGGTGGCGCCATGTCTGTGATCGATACGCTGCCGCCAGCGGCTTTGCAGAGGTGCTCCATGTGTTGCTTGTCGTTCTGCGTCATTTCAGCGACGTCCGCCCGCATGCTTGGGATAGTCGGTCGCTGAGACCCTTCGAGTGACTGAAGTACGCGTAACTTGACGTTCAAGTTATCGGCCAATTGAAAGACTGTATAAGCGTTGGGGTCTTCTTCGTTAAGGATAGCCTGTAGCTGGGCCTTTATCGCTGCGACCAGGTGGTTGTCCCCAAGATCGCTTGACTTTGAGACCTCGTTCCGGGCGATTCGATCCACTAGCTCCGCCCAGCTTGTTCGACCATAGGAGGCGGAGACACCTGCTCCCACAACTGCAATAAGCCGACCGATGTTGAGAGCTCTTGACAGTAGGAAAGTCGCGTGCTCCTCGACCAACTCTCTGGTTGCAACCTCAAAAAGACGTTCTTGTGAGTACGGCCAGAACTTTAGTGTGTTTATGTAGTCGTTCGATTCGTTGTCCACGAGGTGTCCGCGCCTTCTGGGCATGTAAGGGGTTTCGGCCAGCATTGCTGACGACCGAGTCGGGCTGTTGAGTAGAGTTGGGATGCGGTCAGAGCTGCGCTTCTTGCTGTATTGAGTGCTGCGAGCGGCGAATCTCGCACCGTGCATCCAGAATTCCGACGGACGGTTTCACGGTCTTGAGGCGACACGCTCGTCTACCAAGGGCTCGGGGTTCACTAAGTGGCTGATCCAAAAGGGATTTGGTCACACTGGGTGGTAGTAGTTGGCTTTAAGTTTCGAAGGCAAATAGCCCCGTTGGCTTGGCGGTTCAAGGAAGGCTTCGGCCAGCGGTTGATGGTGTACGCGCTGGTGTGGCGCCCTCGTCCGTGTGGCGTGTGTCGAGCGCCGCTTCGTCGGCACAGCCGGCACTCCGTGTTGGTGACACTCCTCGGGGGAGAGGGAAGCACTTCGTCTGGATTTGAGTCACAGCCCTTCAGAGGAGGGGAAGCAACCACCCGGTCCCTTCGGGACACCCCTCCGGAGGAGGGGAATTGAGGCCTTCGCTTTGCTGAAGTGGTTGGCTGGCTGTCGCGGCGGTCGGTGGGTCGGTCGTTGTCGACCGTTACCGGCGCCACTCCGCTGCCACGCGCTCGATGATCGCCACCGCGGTCGCCACGCCGTCTTCGGTGGCGATGGTTTGGGCGATGTGGGTGGCCGCGGTTTGGTAGCTGGGCTGGGTGACGAGCTTGGTGAGGGCTGAGCCGAGGGCTTGTGCGGTCAGGCGCTTTTGCGGGAGGGGCGTGGGGCCGGCGCCTAAGTCGGCGACGCGGTGGCCCCAGTAGGGTTGGTCGATGCCGAAGGGGCAGATCAGGCTGGGGCGGGCGGCGCGCAGGGCGGCGGCGGTGGTGCCGGCGCCGCCGTGGTGGACGACGGCGGCCATGCGGGGGAACAGCCAGGTGTGGGGCGCTTCGTCCAGTGCGTACACATTGGCGGGCAGCTTGGCCTCGACGATGCCGCCCCAGCCGCGTGCCAGTACGGCGCGTACGCCAGCTTGCTGGATGGCGCCCAGGATCAGCTGCGTGGTGGCGGCGGGATGGGCGCTCGCCATGCTGCCGAAGCCGATGTACACCGGCGGCGGACCGCTGTCGAGGAAGCCAAGCAGCGTCGCGGGTGGCTGCCAGGCGGCGCCGTCGCTGCCCACAGACTCGTCGAGAAACCAGTAGCCGCTGACGTGCGCGTGTGCGGGCCAATCGGCGGGCCTGGGCGAGACGGCCTGGCTGTAGCCGTGGATCACCGGGATCGGCACGCCCGCTCGCAATTGACTGGGAGTGCTGGCCCGCGAGCGTCCTTCGCGATCATGTTGCTGCCGCCAGTCGCGCAGGTAGCCACGCGTGCCCAGCCCGGTCAGCGCTTCGACCAGCCGCCAGGTCGCGCGGTTGTAGGCCCTGCCCAGCGGCAGCTTCGGCATGCCCCAGAAGGGCGCATCGCCCGTGGGTACCTGCATGGGCAACAAGGGCGCCAGCACTGCCGGGATGCCGCGTCGCGCGCTGATCGCCGGCATGCAGAACAGCTTGGGGTGATAGACGATCAGATCGGGTTGCCAGTGCTCGCTGGCGGCCCAGGCATCGGCGACGATGCGGTGGTGGATCGGGCGCACTTCGCGCAGCACCGACCAGGCCGTCTTCAGTCCGCCCCACACGCTGTCGAGCTGGCCGATCAGCAGTCGTCCGGCCGGTGATTCGAGCAGCGTCAGCAAGCCCTCGTCGAGCGGCAGATGGTCGATTCCGTGGCGCTGGATCCAGCCGGCATATCGCGGGCAGGTGCACAGCGCCACCGCATGCCCAGCGCGCTGCAGCCCTACCGCTAGTGCCAGGTAGGGCTGCACATCACCGCGCGTGCCAATGCTGGCGATCAGGATGCGCATGTCAGTGGCCGTGGTTGCCTGGCGATGGCGACGGCACCGTGTCGCGCCGTTGGAAGCGTACGCGCAGCGGTGTCTTGGGCTTGAGCGCGAGATCGACGAAGGGCTCGGGCAAGCGGTCGGCGCCATCCAGCGCGAAGTCGAAGTGGCGCACGAGGTGGGCGGCGATGAGGGCGATCTCCACGCTGGCGAACTGTTGCCCGAGGCAGAAGCGCGGGCCGGCGCCGAAGGGCATGAAGGCGCCGCGCGGGATTGCCGGGGCGTCGGGCAGGAAGCGTTGCGGGCGGAACACGGTGGGATCGGCAAAGTAGCGTGCATTGCGATGCATCTGCCAGATCGGCGCCACCACCAGGGTGCCCTTGCGCACGGGCATATCGGCGATTGTCAGATCGCGCTTGGCCACGCGGGTGAACAGCGCAGTCGAGGGCGGATAGATGCGCATGGCTTCCTTGATCGTGGCATTCAAGAAAGGCAGGCGGGCAATGGCGGCGAGGTCGATCGCGTCGGCGTAGGCGGCGTCGACTTCCTGGCGCAGCTCGCTCATCACCTCGGCATGCGTGGCCATCAGACCGATCCACCAGGTCAGGGCCGAGGCCGAGGTGTCGAAGCCCGCGCCAAACAGCAGCATGCAGTTGTCCAGAACCTCCTGCCGGCTCAGGCCGCCGCCTTCCTCGCTAGCCGCCAGCATCATGTCCAGCACGTCGCCATCGGCCAGTTCGGATTCCTTGCGCTGGGCGGCGCCGCTTTGCAGGCGCGCTTCCACGTGGCTGGCGATCAAGCGGCGCAGCGTGGCCAGGTGCTTGCGCTTCTCGGCGCGGCCTGGATAGGGCAGCCATTCGGGCGGGACCAGCGCCCAATAGACCTCGCGCATGCTCTGGCGCGATAGCGCGCGGATCGCCACCGAGGCCTGCTGCGCTTCCTCGCGACTGCTCGCATGCGAGAACAAAGTGCGCAGGATCACGTCCATGGTGATGCGCGTGGTGAAGGCATCGACATCAATGCTGGCCTGCTGCCCAGGGCTGGCGGGCAATTCCTCATCCACGCAGGCATCGATGGCCGCGCGCATCAAGCGCATGTAGCCGCTCATGCGCTTGGGTGCAAAGGCGGGCGTGAGCAAGCGCCGTTGGCGCGTCCAGTCGGCGCCCTCCGTGGTCAGCACGTTGCGGCCTTGGAAGGACTGGAAGATCTGCAGCAGGCGGGCCTCGCGCTCGAAGTCCTCGTGGTGCTCCACCAGGATCTCGCGCACGGCCTCCGGGCCGAAGAAGTAGACGATGCGGTGGAACAGGATGTTGAAGGCTGCGACCTCGCCGCATTCATGCTGCAGGCGAGAGGCGGCCGCCAGCGGATCGAGGCGGATTTCTTCGAGCAGTGGCAGACCGAGATAGGGTGCTTTGAGCACGCCGGCGGGTTGGTTCATGGCGGAGATTCCACGGGAGAGATCAGGCTGAGTTCGACGCCCGGCCTTGCTCGATCGCAACGCCGTACATCAACAGATCAAAGGCGCTCAGAAAGCGTTCGCTGAGATCTGGCTGCGCATCCGCCAGCCATGCGTTGATGGCGGCGAAGAGCAGGTACTCGAAGTTCATTGCCAGCTGGTCCGCTGCGGGCTCGCTGCGGATCTCGCCGGATTGCTGTGCCGCCCGAAACATGGCTGCCAGGATCTGGCGGCCATCGCTGCTGGCGTTGACCGCCGACGTGCTCGAATCCTCGGCACACGAGGTGCGGGTCAGGTAGCGGATGTAGTGCGGCAGGTAGGTCTTGCGCTCGCTGTGCCAGGCAGCCGACTCGCGCAGCAAGTAGCGCATGCGTGCATCGAAGCTCTGCTGCGCCAGCAGCGCCTCTGCGCGCGCCGCCATGCCGGCGGCGATGTCCAGGCGAAAGCGATACGCGATCAGCGCTTCCTTGACCGGGAAGTACTTGTACAGCGTGGCCTTGGCCACATCGGCCACCTCGGCGATCTGCTCCATCGACACCGCCTCGTAGCCATGGGCTTCGAACAAGCGATAGGCGGTGGCCGACAGATGGTCGGCGGTCTGCTCCTGCTTGCGCTGGCGGCGCGTGATCGGCGGCGTTGGCTGCGTCACTGTGATGACCGATGCATACGACGTTCACGACTATACGTCGTACAGTTTTCTTGAGCAAGCAGCCGGCAGCTCGCCGCGGACTCCATGCGTGCTGAGCCAGATCCGGGTCTGTACGCGGTGTTTCCGGCAATGCGAGGTGTCCGCTTCTCGCAAAGATCTCGTTCCCTTGTTTGAGCCCGCCAATCGATCGGCCGAAAAGCAGACCAACGAGGAGCCCGCCATGAACCAGTCAGTCCTGCCGAACATCGCGGAACCCCAAGTGCCACAACGATCGCGCATGAGGAAGGCCGCGGGTTCCTGGCGCCTTGCTGCGTGTGCCGTGGCATTGATGCCGGGCATCGCTTGCGCCGAACTGTACTGCGTCACCAATGCCACCCAGCTTGTCAACGCATTCGCCGCTGCCGATGCATCGCCCGGCGCCAGCGAGATTCGGGTTGCGACCGGCAGCTACACGGTGACGGCGTTCGGCAGCCAGTACGCGCTGCGCATCAACGGCGAGGGCGATGTCTTGCTGACCGGCGGCTGGGCTGCGGCAAACAACTGCCAGACGCGCAGCACACTCAATCCCGAGCAGACCATCCTCACCACCGGCGGAAGCGGCAAGTTGCTGTTTGTCAGTTTTCCCTTCGAACGCGCCGCCGTCGTCGAGATTTCCGGTATTGCCTTTCGCAACTCCAGTTCGAGCGACGTCGACCCCGCGTGTCTCAAAGTGGTTTCTGAATACAACCACGGCACGCGAAATCAGCTATTTGTTGATCGCAATAGCTTCCGTCTGTGCAGCAACTTCGTGTCGGAAACAGGACCGTCATCCGTGGGGATCGATACACGCTATACCGACACGTATCTGCGCAACAATGTCTTTGCCGACAATGCAGGCTTCGACTCAGTGGTGCGCGTCCTGGCTCGAACCGAAGCCACGACCTACATCAGCAACAACACCATCGCGTTCAACCCGAGCGCTCCTGGCGGGCAATTCCGATGGGGTTTGATCGTGGGGGCTAATAACAACACAAGCTTCTACTGGATTTTCAACAATGTCGGATCCAATAACGGCGGCCCGGAGGCAGGTGGCTCGGACTTTCGCGATTCCAGTGGCTTCGCGGCCGGCGTCGTCTCGCACAATCGTTTTCGCCGGATCAGCGAGTTCCCCAACATGGCCTACATCAACAATCTGACCAGCGACCCTATGCTTGCCAGCAGTGTTGATTTACGCGTCACCGCAGCTTCGCCGCTCCGCAACAGCGGCGCGACACCAACAGGCGGGGCGCTGGCCTTCGACTTGCAGGGACTGGCGCGAGTTCAGGGTGGCCGCATCGATCGTGGTGCGCATGAGTTCGAAGAACTGTTCATCAATGGCTTTGAATAACCGGCGATGCAACCCATGAAGATCTCATCGCGACCTGGCAACGGACGCCCCAGCAAACACACCGATCTGTCGACCCTCTTCGGTGCCTTCTTCATCTTGATCGTCATCCCAGCCTGCTTTACCGCCGTGGCACCAAGAACCACCGTCGAACTACAGCGCGATGCCTCCGGCGTGAGTGTTGAGGCCTGCATGCACACCTTGCTCTTCGTTCCCTACTACTGCCAGCGCGCGCAGGGCGTGACCAAGGTCGAGTTGGAGGTGCATGCCGGCGAGCGTGTCGGTTACGACTCGCAGCGCAGTGCGTACGAGAATCAACTGCATCGACGTGGCACGACGGAAGCGAACGCCATCATCTACTTCGTGGGCAGCGGCGAGGGCGCCGACGTCATGATTGATCTGGGTGACATGGAAGACGTGCAGGCGCAGGCGCAGCGCTTTATCGACGCGAAGCAAGGTGATGCGCAGTCCTTTGTGTTCTACGCCCACAATGCCGGTTTCTACGTGGGCGCCTTCATGACCCTGCTGTCGCTGCTGTTTCTTCCACTCATGGGTCTCGCCGTGGTTCGTCGAGTGATCGACCGACCGTATTGGCCCTTTGACCGCTTCTGACGGCGTGCAGCAGTTCCACCCTGCCAGGCCACGGAGCCCTCCTTGCCAGCTGCTTCAAGGTCAACCCAGACACGCTCACCGCGTTAGAGTCTGTGGATCCTGACCCCCGAGCGCCCCATGAACCTCTCGCCCCGGCCGTGCTGCCCGAAGTTCGCGATGGCGCTGTGCCTGTGGCTGCTGGCGGCGATGGCGCAGGCGCAGACGCCGGTCTGGATCACGCCGGTGGTGGATGCGCCGAATGTGAGCCGTCAGATCTTTTTCAGCGCGTCGGTGGGCGCCAATGTGAGCTACCACGTGTACCTGCCGGACGCTTATGCCCTCGATCCGCAGGCGCGCTTCCCGGTGCTCTACTACCTGCATGGCTCGGGCAGCGTGCTGCCTGGCGTCGCGCCGATGTCGGCGCAGTTCGATGCCGCCATCGAGCAAGGCCTCATGCCGCCGCTGATCGTGGTCTTCCCCAACGGCCAGGCCTACGGGATGTGGTGTGATGCCCACAATGGCCTGCAACCCGTCGAGTCGATGGTCATCCAGGATCTGATCCCGGACGTCGACGCGCGCTTTCGCACCGACGCCAGTTGGCGCGCGCGGCTGGTCGAAGGCTTCAGCATGGGCGGCTACGGCGCCGCGCGCTTCGGCCTCAAGCACGCCACACGCTTCGCCGCCTTCTCGATGCTGGGTGCTGGCCCCTTGCAGCTGAACTTCCTGGCCAATGACCCAGGCCTCGCGCCGATCGCCCTGCGCCAGCGCATCCTTGAAGAGGTCTACGGCAACTCGCTGGCCATCTTCGAAGCGCAAAGCCCTTGGCGACTGGCCGAAAACTTTCAGGCCAGCCTGCGACCCGGCTATCCGATCCGCCAGATCATTGGCGCACAGGACAGCACGCTGCCCGCCAACCAGGCCTTCCACCAGCACCTGCTGGCGCTGGGCGTGCCCCACGAGTACCGCGAAGTGGCCGGCGTCGGTCACGACGTGCTCGCCCTGATCCAGGCCATCGGCCCCGAGTTCTTCCACTTCCACCGCGATGCCCTGCGCGCCGCCGACGTGCTGCAGGCCAGCGGCTTCGAGCGCTGATCTCGAAGAGGAGATCCGAACATCGGCAATGCCGGGCGCCGGAAAAGCCATTCACGTACACCGAAGTGTTCGACTGTCACCGCAACTGCACCGCCGTCGGCAAGCCGTGCCCAGGCAGCGCCACCCAGCCCGGCGCCGTTGCCGGCTGCGGAATCCCCTGAGGTGCGCTCCCAGGTTTCATGGGATGGGGACGCAAGGCGTCGCCTCAAAGCCACTGCAAGTAACCCCATTCGGTGCCACGCCTTCCCGTGGGAATGCCGCCAGTCCAGTACGCGTCGCGTTTGTGGGTTCAAAGAAGTTCACCGATCCCCCGACGGTAACTTTTGCGCCCTGCTCAATGATCGCGCTGAGTTGTGTCAGATTCGCGCCGGCCGGGGCAAAATTGGAAGCTAGGGTGCCATCGTGAGACAAGCGGGCCAGCTGTCCGCGCGGCTCACCCGCGATAGAAGTGAATGAACCGCCCACATAGAAGCCGTCCGCTGCAGGGGCGAGTGCGAATACTGTAAGGTCAGGGAAGGTATTCCAGGCAGGTTCAGCTGAACCCGTTGCGCGCAACAAGCGTACCAGTCGACCAGGGCCAGCTAAATTTTGAAATGCTCCGCCAACGTAAAGCGTGGAGTTTGGTCCGAGCAGGATGGAGCGCACGGTGCCGTTGGCATCGGCAACAAAGGTCGGATCTACAGCGCCGCTGCGATTCACCTTGGCCAAGCGCATGCGCGGCTGTCCGCCGATGCTGGTGAAGTCGCCACCCACGAAGACATCATTGCCATCCAAAGCGATGGCATTGACTGTGCCCTGGGCATTTGGGTTGAACGCAGTAGCCAATGCTGTGGTACGGATTACTTCGCCAATCCGATTGCGGCTTTGCCCGCCCAGGCTGAGAAAGGTACCCCCAACCAGCAACGTATTACCGACCTCATCCAGCGCCAATGCGAAAACAACTCCTTGGCTTGGGTTGGGTGCCCATGTACTGTCGATTGCGCCTCCATGGCTGATTCGCACCAGATTGCTCACGCTGGGATTTTGGCGCAATGCAAAATCTCCACCGACATAAACATGAGCGGCGTCACGGACAAGAGCGAAAGCCCGGCTCTGGCGCCCCAGTTCGGGCGTCCAAGATGCGTCGAGCTGACCATTGGGCGAAATTCTGAGCACGCCGCGTTGAAAAACATTGCCCACGCGAGTGAAATTACCGCCGGCATAGATACCACCATCCGGGGAATCGACAATGGCCGCGATTTGCGCTCGATTCTCCGAATAGATGTTGCCCGACAGCAACGAGGCATCAATGTCGTTCACGCGTGCATTCCCAGGCGTGTACGAACCGTTGATGTTGACAAACTCACCTTGCAGAAAAACTTGACCGTTGCCAGTCGGACGAGCATTGAATACAAAAACACCGCCTTCGGTGGTTGGTTGCCAGGATGTATCCAGTGCACCCGTACCAGTTTTGCTCAGCCGGCCAACGCGCTGTGCAGCCGCGCCACCAATCTGAGTGAAAGCGCCTGCGACATAAACGGCGTTGGCGTCGACATGCAGGCCGTAATTGCAGCCCTGGTTGGGTGCTGGATTCCATGTCGCGTCGAGTGTGCCAACTCCAGCAGTGGACACTCTGGCGAGAAAGCTCCGAGCGGTCCCGTTAACCTGACTGAAGCAGCCGATTGCATACAGGGACCCACCATCCAGGGCGAAACGGATAACTTGCCCATTGAAACTAGACGACCATGTCGGATCCAGCAGTCCATCGCCGAGGCCCAGCTTTGCCGCGTTGCTTCTCGCCGTTGAGTTCACCTGGGTGAACAGTCCGCCGACGTACAAACTCGTGCCATCACTGGCCAATGCGTTCACCGGGACCCCTGAAGTACTGGTGATCGTGGGAGCAAAGCTGGCTGCCAATTGACCCGTGATCCGGTCGATCTTTGCCAGGTGGCTGCGGGTGGCGGTTCCAATCTGCGTGAAGCCACCTCCAACATAGAGATCGTCGCCGACGGCCAGTATCGTGTCGAACCGATACATCGTATTGGACCCATTGTTGGGATCCCAGCCGGACAGGGCGCCCGAGGCCAACGAAACTCTGGCTAGACCGCGCCGCGGTGTTCCGTTGATGTTTGAAAACGATCCTGCGAGGTATAATTCATCGCCTACCAACTCCATCGCCCAAACTGTGCCATTAGGGAGCACTGTCCAGTTAGGGTCGACGCTTCCATCCGGCGCCATGCGGAATAAGCGAGTGCGTTCAATGATCCCGCCAGCCCAGCGACCGTCGTGGCTGATGACGGCGCCGCCATCCGGCGTAAGTACCAGAGTTCGACCCGCCGCAGCGGCGCGTAGGTCCAGCGAAGGATCTGGCAAGGGTTGCGGGAACTGGGCCTGGGCTCTGGTGCCTAGGCCCGCGCTGACTAGGATGCATAGTGCGAACAGTGCTGATCGCATTTTGAGACTCCTTTGAATGGACCACTAGTGTGGTGTTCTGCAATTGCCTTGAATAACTTCCGCGTCTTTTGCCCAGATGCTGTGTTGCTCGTCGTCGCCATGGCGCTGCTTTGACCTTCGGTTCCGGCCCGCAACCAGTTGCGGGCGTTCAACCCGGCGCGCGGCA
>ERZ1066138.364-NODE-364-length-15250-cov-8.730503_pt1 | contig 15250 bp, 13 predicted proteins | sample MGYA00382785_ERZ1066138 | MGnify/ENA primary metagenome ERZ1066138 (study PRJEB33369, sample SAMEA5778368) | biofilm metagenome | biome: Industrial cooling water; feature: Water cooling tower basin; material: Biofilm | place: United Arab Emirates | collected... | reverse complement strand
GCAGATTACCGGCACCGAAAAGACGCCCCACCGTCACGTCGTCAGTCTTGCGCGCGGGCCCGGGAGCAAGCCGCACCATTTCGCCGTTGAACGCCGGCACCACTTCGCCAACGCCCAGCGATCGCGCCAGCGCGGCATTCGCCATCAGGTGGCGCGCCTCTCCATGCATGGGGACCACGATTTTCGGACGGATCCATCCGTACATCTGGCGCAATTCCCCCCGCCGCGGATGTCCGGTGACATGGATCAGGCCATCGCTGTCCGTCATGATCTCGCATCCGGCCCGGACCAGAGAATTCTGGATGTGACCGATGCCCTTCTCGTTGCCCGGGATCGCGCGCGACGAGAACAGCACGAGATCGCCCTTATCGAGCGAAATGTCCGGATGCTGGAAGTCCGCGATCCGCGCCATCGCCGCACGCTCTTCGCCCTGGCTACCGGTGCACAGCAGCACGACCTCTTCACGCTTGAAGTATTTGAACTGCTGCTGGTCGGACCAGGTGAAATCCCTCGGCAGATAGCCCGTCTCGATCGCAACCTCGATCACCCGGTGCAGCGCCCGCCCCGCCACCACGAGCCTACGGCCCGACTGGCGCGCCGCCTCATAACAGGCCTTGATGCGTGCAACATTCGACGAGAACGTCGTCACGACCACACGGAAAGGCGCTTTGGCGATGATCTTGGCGATGCTGTCGGCAACATCGGTTTCGCTTGGGCTTTCACCCTCGCGCATGGCGTTGGTGCTGTCGCACACCAGTGCCAGCACGCCTTCGTCGCCTAAGGCCGACAGACGCGCGGGATTGGCCGGTGTCCCGATGTAGGGTGTCGGATCGAGCTTCCAGTCCGCCGTATGATAAACCGTGCCGTGCGGCGTGCGCAGGATCAGCCCGCTTGTCTCAGGAACCGAATGCGCGACGCTCACGAGTTCAATGTCGAACGCCCCGGTCGTGAAGCGACTGTCGAGTGGAATGACCTTCATGGGCATGTCGCGCCCACGGCCATAATCGGCCATTTTCGATTTCAGCATGCCGGCCGTGAACGGCGTCACATAGACCGGGCACTGCAGCCGTGGCCACAATTCCAGGACCGCACCGATATGGTCCTCGTGCGCATGCGTGACGATGAGGCCGGCGATCTGCTTTCTTTGCGCCTCGAGGAAGCGCACGTCCGGCAGGATCACGTCCACGCCCGGATCGTTCTCGCCTTCGGGAAACGTGATCCCAAGATCGACGATCAGCCACTCGCGATTTTCGGCCGGACCGATGCCGTAGAGATAGACATTCATGCCCACTTCGCCGAGGCCGCCGAGCGAGGCGAACACGAGTTCGCTCTGGCCGCTCTTGACCTCGGGTTTACCGTTCTTCGCCATCCGCGCGTCAGCCCTCGCCGCTCATCGAACAAAACAAATGCAAACCCAGCGCGGCAACTCAGCCTGTGAGCGCCACGTCACCGAACGTCACCGTCTGCAAAGCTCCGGACGGAGACATGAGGAGAAGCGCGCCCACAGGATCGAGCCCTGCGAACACGCCGGTCACAATATCCTGGCCGGCATTCACCGAGAGACGCGTACCCAGCGGCAGAGACCGCGCGAGCCAAGCCTCACGAACGGTCCCGAAACCGTCACCCGACGCCCAATTTGAAATCCATTCCTGCATGCTCCGATCGAGGCTGGGAAGAAAATTCAACGGAGCAATCGACGCACCGTGCGCGGAAAGATCAGTCGCCGGGCGATCGGCGAACTCGGGATGGTGTGCAAGGTTGAGACCGATGCCGACGACGGCCAGTGCGCTATGCCCCCGCCGCGACACGCTGCTCTCCACCAGGATGCCGCCAAGCTTCAGTCGTCCGAGCAGAATGTCGTTCGGCCATTTAAGCTCAAGGGGTTGGGTTAGAGAGCCCTTCGTGGACGCCACGACAGCCGCGTGCAAGGCCACACCGCTGACGAGAGCGAGTTGCGCTGCCGTCTCGAGAGGCGACACGTTGCGCAAGATCACGCTCGCATGGAAATTTCCCGCCGGCGAAACCCACGCCCGACCCGAGCGGCCACGCCCGGCCGTTTGCCGATCGGCGATCACCCAGGTGCCACTTGGCGCCCCCTCGCCGGCAAGCCGCATCGCTTCGCTGTTGGTCGAGCCGGTCTCGTCAAGGTGCAGCGCACGGCCCTGATCGAGCGGCGGCCAGGGGTGCTCAACCGCCATCGCTACGGGACGAGCGCGCGGGCTGCGGACCCGGCCGCATCCAGAAGCGCGGAGGGATAGACGACATAGAACGTCACGAGCAGAGCCGATGCCGCCATCACCCAGCGCACCGCCGGCTCGGCCTGCGTGAACTTATCCGCCGGTTCGTCGAAAAACATGATCTTCACGACGCGCAGGTAATAGAACGCTCCCACGACACTCGCGAGCACACCGATAATGGCGAGCGGCGTCAGCCCCGCCTTGATGGCGGCATCGAGAACGTAGAACTTGGCGAAGAACCCGGCCAGCGGTGGAATGCCGGCCAGCGAGAACAGCAGTGCTGCGAATGCGACCGCCATCGGCAGGTTCGTCTGCGACAGACCCGCGAGCGACTGGATCGTTTCGTCCATCTCATCCTTGCGCCGCATCGCCAGCACCACCGCGAAGCTGCCGAGCGTCATGACGACGTAGATCGCTAGGTAGATCAGCACCGACGAGACGCCGTACTCCGTACCCGCCGCCAACCCGATCAGAATGAAGCCGACGTTGGCAATCGACGAGAACGCCAACAGCCGCTTGATGCTCGTCTGGCCGATGGCCGCGAACGAGCCCAGCAGCATAGACGCCACCGACAGGAACACGATGATCTGTTGCCACTGGAAGAGCATGCCCGGGAAAGCGTCGTGCAGCACGCGCAGCAACAGCGCCATGGCCGCGACTTTCGGCGCCCCGGCAAAGAAGGCCGTTACCGGCGTCGGCGCGCCTTCATAGACGTCCGGCGTCCACATGTGGAAAGGCACGGCCGAAATCTTGAATGCGAGGCCAACGAGCAGGAAGACGAGCCCGATTATCAATCCCAGGTTCTGCGCGCCGGCCCCGTCCTTCAGCGCGGCGGCGAGCGCTGTGAACGAGGTGGTGCCTGTGAACCCGTAAATCAGCGATGCACCGTAGAGCAGCATGCCGGACGACAGCGCCCCCAGGACGAAATATTTCAGCCCCGACTCCGATGACCGCAGCGAATCCCGCCGCGCAGCCGCTAGCACGTACAGCGCAAGGCTCATCAGTTCGAGCCCCAGATAGAGTGAGATGAGATCGTTCGCCGACACCATCATGAACATGCCGACAGTCGAGAGAAGCGCGACCACCGGAATTTCGAATTTCATGATTCTGGCGCGTTCGAAGTAGCCGAAACCGAGGATCAGCGACACTGCGGCAGCGCCGAGTATGAGTATCTTGCAGAAACGCGAGAACGCATCGACCACGAACGCGCCGTCGAAGAGTTCCACCCGCTCCGCACCGGCAGAGCCCACAAGGATGGCAACGGTCGCCATGAGCAGCACGGTTAGCCATCCCACCGACGTTCCGTTCCGCGCCGTGTCCTCACGGAACACACCGAGCATCAGAAGCACCATGGCACCGACCGCGAGCACGATTTCCGGTAGGACAGGAGCCAAACTCGATAATGTGTTCATGAGAGGCGCTCCGGATCAGGGCAAAGTCGCGGCTTTGGCGGCGCCAGAAACGGCGGCCTCGTACTGCGCGACGAGATTCTGTACCGACACCGCCGTCACATCAAGGATCGGCGCCGGATAGAACCCGAACAGAATGGTGAGGATGACGAGCGGGCCGAGCACCGCGATTTCCCGCGCGGAGAGATCTGGCAAAAGCTTGAGCGCCGGCTTCTCCAACGGACCGAACACGAGCGCCCGATAGAGGTAGAGCGCATAGCACGCAGACAGGATCACGCCCGTCGTGGCGAAGAACGCAACCCACGTATTCACCTTGAAGGCGCCAAGCAGCGTCAGGAACTCACCCACGAAGCCGCTCGTACCGGGAAGCCCGACGTTGGCCATCGTGAAGACCATGAAGCAGGCTGCATAGAGCGGCATTCTGTCGGCGAGCCCGCCGTAAGCCGCGATCTCGCGCGTGTGCATGCGATCGTAGATGACACCGACACACAAGAAGAGCGCCGCCGACACGATGCCGTGCGACAGCATCTGAAAGATCGCCCCGTCCACGCCCTGTGTCGTCACCGTGAAGATGCCCATGGTGACGAAACCCATGTGCGCCACAGACGAGTAGGCGATCAACTTCTTCACATCGACCTGCACGAGGGCCACAAGCGATGTATAGATGATGGCGACCACTGACATCACGAACACGACCGGCGCCAGTTGCTCGGTCGCGAGCGGGAACATGGGCACCGAGAAGCGCAGGAAGCCGTAGCCGCCCATCTTGAGCAGGATCGCCGCCAGGATCACAGACCCTGCGGTCGGCGCCTCCACGTGCGCGTCCGGTAGCCACGTATGCACCGGCCACATCGGCATCTTCACCGCGAACGAGGCGAAGAACGCGAGCCACAGCCAGAACTGCATATCGGCCGGCAGGCGCGTGGTCGTCAGCAGCGCGGGAATGTCGGTCGTGCCTGCATAGCCGTAGATCACCAGAATGGCGATCAGCATCAGCAACGAGCCAAGCAACGTGTACAGGAAGAACTTGAAGCTCGCATAGACGCGACGCGGCCCTCCCCACACGCCGATGATGAGGAACATCGGGATCAGACCGCCCTCGAAGAACAGGTAGAATAGGACGAGATCGAGCGCGCAGAAAACGCCGATCATCAGCGTTTCCAGAATGAGAAACGCGATCATGTACTCCTTCACGCGCTCATCGATCGACTGCCAACTGGCCAGCACGCACAGCGGCATCAGGAATGTCGTCAGGATCACGAACAGCATCGAGATGCCGTCCACGCCGACCTTGTAATTGATCGGGCCCAGCCACGCATACTCTTCCACGAACTGAAAGGCCGGCGTGGACGCATCAAAATTCGTCCAAATAAGAACCGAGACGCCGAACGTGACGATCGTGGTCCACAGCGCCACCCAGCGCGCGTTGTTCGCCGCAGCCTTCGGGAGCGTCGCGATGAAGAGCGCACCGATCAGCGGCAGGAAGGTGACGATCGAAAGGATCGGTTGGGTCGTAATGATCATTTCGAAATCCCTGCCCCAATCCCTGAGGGCCCCAATCCAGTAGGCCATGCGAACCACGTCACGATCAGCGCCACCCCGATCAGCATGGCAAAGGCGTAGTGATAGACATATCCGGTTTGCAGCCGAATGATTCTGCCCGTCGCCCAACCCACGCTCGCGGCCGTCCCATCAATGGTGCCGTCGATGATCGTGCCATCACCGCCCTTCCAGAACAGCCTTCCGAGCGCCTTTGCGGGCCGTACGAAAATGAAATCGTACAATTCGTCGAAGTACCATTTGTTGAGAAGGAAGAGATACAGCGGGCGGAACGCGTTGGCCGTCTTCTCCGGCAATTCCGGCCGGGCGACGTAATAGAGGTAGGCGATCCCGAAGCCCGTCGCCATCGCTCCGAACGGCGCCCACATCACCCACACCGGCACCTCATGCATGTGGTGCATGATGTCCTTGTCGGGAGTGACGGATGTCCCCCAGAACTCCGACAGATGGTGCCCGATGAAGTACGGCGCAAACACGATGCCCGCGAGCACCGCGCCGGTGGCCAGCACATAGAGCGGTATCAACATCACGGATGGGCTCTCGTGTGCGTGTTTGTAGGTGTCAGGCTCCGCGCGCGTCTTGCCGTAGAACGTCATGAACATCAGACGCCACGAGTAGAATGACGTCATCAGCGCCGCAACCACGAGCAGCCAGAAGGCATAGTTGCCGGGCGTGTGAGCGGCGTATGCCGCCTCCACGATCGCGTCCTTCGAATGGAAGCCTGCGAACCCACCGACGTGCGGAATTCCCACGCCCGTCAACGCCAGCGTTCCAATCAGCATCATCGCCCACGTGATCGGGATCTTAGACTTGAGCCCACCCATGTTCCGCATGTCCTGCTCGTGGTGCATCGCGTGGATCACCGAGCCGGCGCCAAGGAACAGAAGCGCCTTGAAGAACGCGTGCGTGAACAGGTGGAAGATGCCGACCGTGTACGCACCCACGCCGCACGCGACGAACATGTAGCCCAACTGCGAACAAGTTGAATACGCAATCACCCGCTTGATATCATTCTGCACGAGGCCGACCGTCGCCGCGAAGAACGCCGTGATCGCCCCGATGAGGACGACGAACTCCAGCGCTACGGGCGCCTGCTCGAACAGCGGCGACAAGCGCGCCACCATGAACACACCCGCCGTCACCATCGTCGCGGCGTGAATGAGGGCGGAAACCGGCGTCGGACCTTCCATGGCGTCCGGCAGCCACGTGTGTAGCAGGAACTGCGCCGACTTGCCCATCGCTCCCATGAACAGAAGCAGCGCCAGCGTTGTCAGAATATCGACGTCGTAGCCGAGGAAGTTCATCGTCTTTCCGGCCATATCGGGGGCCTGACGGAACACTTCATCCAGGCTGATCGTCTTGAAAATGAAGAAGACGCCGAAGATGCCGAGCGCAAATCCAAAGTCGCCGACGCGGTTGACAACGAACGCCTTGATGGCCGCCGCATTCGCCTCAGGCTTATAATACCAGAACCCGATCAGCAGATAGCTGGCGAGCCCCACGCCTTCCCACCCGAAGAACATCTGCAGGAGGTTGTCGCTAGTCACCAGCATGAGCATGGCGAACGTGAATAGCGACAGATATGAGAAGAACCGCGGCCGGCTGTCGTCCTCGTGCATGTAGCCGATCGAATAGAGGTGCACCAGTGACGACACCGTCGTGACGACGATGAGCATGACCGCCGTCAGCGTATCGATGCGCAGAACCCAAGCCGCCTCCAAGTCGCCGGACGTGATCCAGCGCATCACGGGCACCTTGATCGCACCCTTCGCCGCGTCGTGCGCGAACCCGGTCTCGATGAACACGAACCACGACAGCGCCGCGGCCGTCATCATGAGACCCGTGGTGATCACTTCCGATGGCCGGTCGCCGATCACGCGGCCGAACAGGCCGGCAATCAGCGCGCCCAGAAGCGGCAGGAAGACGATTGCGGAATAGATCATCGCCGCCTCAACCCTTCATCATATTGATGTCTTCGACCGCGATCGAACCGCGGTTGCGGTAGTACACGACAATGATGGCAAGCCCGATGGCCGCCTCCGCCGCCGCCACCGTCAGGATGAACAGAGCGAAGATCTGCCCGGTGATGTTACCGAGAAAGGCCGAGAACGCGACGAGGTTGATGTTGACGGCCAGCAGCATGAGCTCGACCGACATCAAGATGACGATCACGTTCTTCCGGTTGAGGAAGATGCCGAGGATGCCGAGCGTGAACAGGCATGCCGCAACCGTCAGATAGTGGGCAAGTCCTATGGTCATTAGACGACGTTCCCCCGCGGGCCCTGTAGATCGGCGCGCAGCGCCGCGACGCCATAGTGCCCGGCCAGCGCCCCGGGCCAGAAGATGAGTGTCTGTGCGCCCGCCGAGATTGCCCCGCGCCAGGCGGCCGCCCAAGTGATGTCATGCGACGCACGCATCGCCCAGAACTCGATACCCAAGAACACGAGGGGCAATACCCACACCAGCACCTTGACCGAAGGCACGATCTTGCCCGGCACGATCCAGGTCAGAAGCGCGCTTACGACCGCCGCCGCCAGAAAGAACGCCAGCCCCTTGAGCAGAAACCCTGTCATCGCGGCCCCTCCGAAGAGGGGATGACGGCGCCACCCGGCGCCACCTTGACCACTTCAAGACCCATGGCCGGCGTACGTGCATTCTGCGCCGCAATCGACTGCCGCTTCACACCTTCACGATGGCGAAGCGTCAGAACGATCGCGCCGACCATCGCGACGAGCAGCACGAGGCCCGCCGCCTGGAAGAAATAAACGTACTTCGTATAAAGCACGCGACCGATCTGCTCCGTGTTCGTCAACGTTTCTGTACCGGGCGCTGCCGCCGGAATGGCGGTCGGCAGGCCACCGGACGCACCTGTCACGAAGAGCGCGACGAGTTCGACCAGAACAATGCCAGCAACCAGCAACCCAATGGGCGCATTCTTGATGAAGCCGGCGCGCAACTCGGCAAAGTCCACGTCCAGCATCATCACGACGAAAAGGAAGAGCACCGCCACCGCGCCCACGTAGACGATGACGAGCAGCATCGCGAGAAATTCAGCGCCGAGCAGAATGAACAGCCCCGCCGCGTTAAAGAACGTCAGGATGAGAAACAGCACCGCATGCACGGGATTGCGCGCGACGATCACCATCGTCCCCGATGCAATCGCCAACACCGCAAACAGATAGAAGAACCCAGCCGTCAGCATTCCAACCCTAACCTTCCCTTTGAACCGTTCCCGGATTCAAGGTGCCTCATCTGTACTTCGCATCCGCCGCCATGTTGCGCGCGATCTCGCGCTCCCACCGGTCGCCGTTCGCGAGCAGCTTGTCCTTATCGTAGAACAGTTCCTCGCGCGTCTCCGTCGCGAACTCGAAGTTCGGCCCCTCCACGATCGCGTCCACCGGACACGCCTCCTGGCACAGACCGCAATAAATGCACTTCGTCATGTCGATATCGTAGCGCGTGGTGCGCCGCGTGCCGTCATTGCGTCTCGGCCCCGCTTCGATGGTAATCGCCTGCGCCGGGCAGATCGCCTCGCACAACTTGCAGGCGATGCAGCGCTCTTCTCCATTCGGATACCGGCGCAAAGCATGTTCACCGCGGAAGCGCGGGCTCAGCGGCCCCTTTTCAAAGGGATAGTTGAGCGTCTTTTTCGGCGCAAAGAAGTACCGCATCGTGAGGCCGAACGCCTTCACGAACTCGATGAGAAACAGTGATTTCACGCCCTGGGCGATATTCATGGGTCAGATGGCCTTGAGATCATCCGTTCGGAAACACATACCAACCGACGAGCGCACCGCCCGCCGTAAACAACACGAGATCGACGACGGCTGTCGACCTCAACAGCGACGCCGTTCGCTGCCCGGCGTCGTCCGGACGGGCCGATTGGATCCGATCGGCCAGCCGGCGGATCGCAACGAAGCCGAACAGCCCCGCGAGGAAACCCACCGCCAAGCCGACCAGCGGACCCGTCACGACACGCCCCCGAACTGCACCACAGCCGCGACGACGACCACCGCAACCAGCGACAGGGGCAGGAACACCTTCCAGCCGAGTCGCATCAGCTGGTCGTAGCGGTAGCGTGGCACCATGGCCTTCACCATCGCAAACATGAAGAAGAGGAACGTGGCCTTGAGAATAAACCAGACGATCCCCGGCACCATGTTGAATGGAACGATATCGAGCGGCGGAAGCCATCCGCCCAGGAACAGGATGGTGCCGATTGCACACATGGTCACGATCGCCACGTACTCGCCGAGCATGAAGAGCAGGTAGGGCGTCGACGAATACTCCACCATGAAGCCCGCTACGAGTTCCGATTCCGCTTCCACGAGGTCGAACGGCGGCCGGTTCGTCTCGGCCAGCGCCGAGATGAAGAAGATCACGAACATCGGCAAGAGCACCAACCAGTGCCAATCGAGGAACGACGCAGGCAACCCCGCAGAGGTCCCGATCCCATCGGCCTGCGCGCGGACGATATCGGTCATGTTGAGCGATCCGACCAGCAGCAGCACCGTGATGATAACGAAGCCGATCGACACCTCGTATGAGACCATCTGCGCCGCCGAGCGTAGCGCGCCCATGAACGGATACTTTGAGTTCGACGCCCACCCGCCCATGATCACGCCGTAAACGCCGAGCGAGGAGATTGCGAGCACGTATAGGATGCCGACGTTCAAATCGGAGATCACCCACTTGCCCCAGTTGTTCTCACTGATCGGAATCACCGCCCACGCAGCCAGCGCGCACACTGCCGTCGCCAGGGGAGCAAGCAGGAAAACGCCCTTGTTGGCGCCCGCTGGAATGATCGGCTCCTTCACGGCGAACTTGATCAAATCCGCGAACGATTGCAGCAGCCCCCACGGACCGACCACGTTAGGACCTTTGCGCAACTGCACCGCTGCCCATACCTTGCGGTCGAGCAGCAGCAGATAGGCAATGATGATCAGGAGCCCGGTTAACAGCGCGAGGCTGAGCCCCACGTTGACCGCGAGCCAGATAATACTGTCCCAAAGGCTCGACTGTTCCGCCATCGCGTCTCTTGCCCTTCCCTATTCCGCAGCCGACAGTGTCTTGCCCGCCGCCGCATGACGCAGCGCGCTCAGTTCCGCCATCACCTGCGACGCACGCGCGATCGGATTTGTCAGATAAAAATCCTTGATCGGTGCAACAAAACGGTCATCCCGCATCACACCGGCCTTTGTGGCCAGCGCCTCGATGCCTTTGGCATCCGCGGCAGCCACCGTATTGAGCGCGGCCAGCTGCGGCACTGCCGCGTACATCTTCGCCCGCAATTGTTCCAGCGTATCGAATGGCAGCGGATTGCCGATCTCTGCCGACACCGCACGCAGGATGGTCCAGTCCTCGCGCGCTTCTCCCGGCGGGAATACGGACCGCACCGTCTGCTGCGCGCGGCCCTCCGTGTTGATGTAAGTCGCGCTCTTCTCCGTGTAGGCGGCGCCCGGCAGGATGACATCGGCACGATGCGCGCCGCGATCCCCGTGGCTCCCCTGGTAGATCACGAATGGCCCCGGGGCGATATCAATCTCATCCGCGCCGAGATTGAACAGCACATCCACCCCGCCCGCGGCCATCTGCTGCGCCGTCAAGCCGTTCGCCCCCGGCACGAAGCCCAGGTCGAGACCCGCCACGCGCGCCGCCGCCGTATGGAGCACAGAGAACCCGTTCCAGCCGTCCTTCACGACGCCGAACTGCAAAGCCGCCTTCGCCAGTGCGCCTAGGATGGCCGCTCCGTCGGACCGAGACACCGCGCCGCTGCCGACGATGATCATCGGGTGCTCTGCCGGTACCGCCGGAGCCTGTAATATCTTCGTGATCGCCGACGGGTCGGTACCCAGATGCTGATACTTGTACCCGAGGTCCACCGCCTCGCCGATCAGCGCCACCGTGACGCCCGGCTGCCGTGCGCGCCGACGAAGGCGCGAGTTCAGAACCGGCGCTTCCAGCCGCGGATTGGCGCCCACGATCAGGATCGTGTCGGCAACGTCGATGCCTTGGATGGTGGCATTGAACAGATAGCCCCCGCGCCCTGCCGACGGATCGAATGCCTCACCCGCCTGCCGGCAATCCAGGTTTGTGACGCCGAGGCCCGTCATGAGTTCGCGCAGCGCGAACATCTCCTCCGCTCCCGCCAGATCACCCGCGATCGCACCGATCCTCGCCGGGATCGTCGATTTCAGCCGTTGCGCCACGGCATCCAGCGCTTCGGCCCAAGTGGCCGCCACGAGTCGCCCGTTCCGACGCACATACGGCCGGTCCAGCCGCTGCATCTTCAATCCGTCGACGACATGCCGCGTCTTGTCGGATATCCACTCCTCGTTCACCGCATCGTTGTTGCGCGGCAGAATGCGCATCACCTCGCGACCGCGCGTGTCGACGCGAATTGCGGAGCCGACAGCATCCATCACGTCGATACTTTCCGTCTTCTTCAATTCCCACGGACGCGCATTATGCGCCCACGGCCGATGCGTCAGCGCGCCGACGGGGCACAGGTCCACGGCGTTGGCGCTCATTTCGGTCAGGATGCCCTTTTCGAGATAGGTCGTGATCTCGGCGTCTTCGCCGCGTCCGATCAGACCCAATTCTTCCACGCCCGCGATCTCGGTCATGTATCGCACGCACCGCGTACAGTGGATGCAGCGCGTCATCACCGTCTTGATCAGCGGCCCGATGTACTTGTCCTCGACCGCCCGCTTGTTCTCTTCGTAGCGCGACCCGCCCATGCCGAACGCCATGGCCTGATCCTGCAGGTCGCACTCGCCACCCTGGTCGCAGATCGGGCAATCCAGCGGGTGATTGAGCAATAGGAACTCCATCACACCTTCGCGCGCTTTTTTGGCAACTGTGCTCTTGGTGAAAATCTTCTTGGGCGAACCATCGCGGTTGGGCGGCAGGTCATTGACCAGCATCGCGCACGACGCGATCGGCTTGGGGCTGCCTTCGACTTCCACAAGGCACATGCGGCAGTTGCCCGCTATCGACAGACGCTCGTGATAACAAAAGCGCGGGATCTCGGCGCCCACAGCCTCACACGCATGCATCAGCGTGGTGCCGTCTTCCACCTCGATCTCTACACCGTCGACGATGAGCTTCCGTGCCATGCGTCTCTTCTCGTCCATAGGATTCAAAATGGCCGTGCGTCAGAGCGCGGCCACGACACTTCAATTCACTCGGCAGCTTCCTTATGGCCGCCATGATAGGTATCGATACGCTTCTCGATTTCGTCGCGGAAATGCCGGATGAGACCCTGCACCGGCCACGCCGCCGCGTCTCCAAGCGCGCAAATCGTGTGACCCTCCACCTGTTTCGTGACGTCGAACAGCAGATCGATCTCGCGCTTCTCCGCGCGCCCCTCCGCCATGCGTTCGAGAACGCGCCACATCCAACCCGTGCCTTCGCGGCACGGCGTACACTGGCCGCAGCTCTCGTGCTTGTAGAAATACGAGATGCGCGCGATCGCACGCACGATGTCGGTTGATTTGTCCATCACGATGAGCGCTGCGGTGCCAAGCCCCGACTTGACCTTGAGCAGCGCATCAAAATCCATTGTCAGGTCCTGGCAGAGTTCCGCCGGCACCAGCGGCACCGACGATCCGCCAGGGATGACAGCCAGAAGATTGTTCCACCCGCCGCGCACGCCGCCTGCATGCTCCTCGATGAGCTGTCGCAGCGGAATGCCCATCTCCTCTTCGACCACGCAAGGCTTGTTCACGTGGCCCGAGATCTGGAACAGCTTCGTCCCGGAGTTATTCGGCTTGCCGAGCGCCTCGAACCACTTCGCCCCGCGCCGCAGAATGTCCGGGACGACTGCGATGCTCTCCACGTTGTTGATCGTGGTGGGCGCACCGTAAAGACCGACGTTGGCAGGGAACGGCGGCTTCAACCGCGGCTGACCCTTTTTGCCTTCGAGGCTCTCCAGGAGTGCGGTCTCTTCACCGCAGATGTAGGCACCCGCGCCGTGGTGAAGATAGAGATCGAAATCCCAGCCGTGGACGTTGTTCTTACCGATCAACTTGGCCGCATACGCTTCATCCACCGCCCGCTGAAGGGCCTCGCGCTCGCGAATGTATTCACCCCGTAGATAAACATAGCATGTATGCGCCCGCATCGCGAACGACGCCAGCAGAGCGCCTTCGATCAGAAGCTGCGGATCATGGCGCAGGATCTCGCGGTCCTTGCACGAGCCGGGCTCGCTCTCATCCGCGTTGATCACCAGATAGCTCGGCCGCGAATCGGCCTTCGGCATGAACGACCACTTGAGCCCGGTGGGAAAGCCCGCCCCGCCGCGCCCGCGCAGGCCCGACTGCTTGACCTCGTTGATAATCCAGTCGTGTCCCTGGTCGATCAGCAGCTTCGTTCCGTCCCACTGGCCGCGCTTCATCGCTGCCTTAAGGCCGGAATCGTGCAGCCCATACAGGTTGGTGAAAATCCGGTCTTTGTCGGCCAGCATCGCCATGAACTGCGTTATCCCTTCACGCCGTCGTTGTCGTCCGGCTTAGCGCCGAAAGCGGCGGGCCCCTTGACGCGGGCCAACTGCGCCAGGCTCGCCAACTCGCCCGCTGGGATGGGCTTGCCACCCGCGCTCCCACGATCTTCGAGTTCCTTCACGATCCCCGCATTCGCCATCGCGGCGAGCGCCGCTGGATGGACGAACGGCTTCGACCCTTCAATCGGAGTAGCCGACGCCGGTGGCGCCGAGGCAGCCGGGGGCGTGGACGGAGCCACAGGCGTAGCCGGAGCCGCAGGCGCTGAACCGCCAGAGCCATGCTCCAATCGCTTCTGCCACTGGCCCACACGCGACCCGTCGAACAGCGACGGATCGCACAGTGTCGTCGGGCCGCCTTCAGGACACGAAGCCGTACGACCGATCTGCGAGCCGGGCTTCGGCGGCATGCCCTGAGCAAAACCATCGAGCAGGGCGTCAAAACTTGCGGGCGTCAGATCTTCGTAGGTGTCAGCGCCGATCTGGACCATGGGGGCATTCGCGCACGACCCGAGGCACTCCACCTCTTCCCACGAAAACGCTCCGTCGTCAGACAGATGGAATGGATCCTCGGCAATCCGCTTTTTGCAGACCTTGATCAGGTCCTTGGAACCCCGCAGCATGCACGGTGTAGTTCCGCACACCTGCACGTGCGCCTTGGACCCGATCGGGGCCAATTGAAACATCGTGTAGAACGTCGCGATTTCAAGGACGCGGATATGCGCCATTCCGAGCAGGTCGGCTACGACGCGGATCGCCGGTTCCGTAATCCAGCCGCCGATCTGTTCCTGTGCGCGCCATAGCACCGGGATCACCGCCGAGGCCTGCTTGCCCTGCGGATACTTAGAGATGGTCGCATTCACCCACGCCAGGTTTTCCGACGTGAAAGCAAAGCCCGCGGGTTGATCTGGATGTAAGCGGCGAACGGCCATGCACGGCTCCAAACTGCCAAGCGCAGGGCGATATCGCCCCACACCGGACTGCCACTGTGACGCTCATCGAAGTGGGGCCTGCGTGCGGCTCAATGCGCAGTACGCATTGCTCCGAGGCACGCGAATTCTAAGGGCGTCCCCACCCCGCGAACCCTTCGACGGTTCCGGATTTCAGTTACGGTGTTGGTGCAGGCAAAGCAAGCGGGGATGGGTTCGCCAATTGGTGGACCGCCCGCGCTGCGATGTCGCGAGGAAGGCGGCGCGAATCAGAATTTTGCGGGGGCGGCTTAACCTGCTGATTTCCGATGCTCCATCCGCCCTAGGTCGAGGCTTAACCCACGGGACTTAGGTCCAATAGAGGAGCTTATCGAAGTCACTGAACCACGCGAGCAGCAACAAGATCAGCGCAACCGGCGCCAGGAACAGCGAGATCTGTGACCCCACCCGCAGGAACCCCGTCCAGAAAACAGCAAGGAGAAGACCGAACAGCAGGATCACCCAGCCGCCGTCGTCCGGACCGCGAGCCGCTGCAAAAAGGATCCCCGCCAGAAAAGCCGCCAACCCGAGGATCACCGGCACTGCCGGAAGGTCGGTCTGGAGTGACCCCATAGG
>ERZ1066138.363-NODE-363-length-15256-cov-8.191106_pt1 | contig 15256 bp, 16 predicted proteins | sample MGYA00382785_ERZ1066138 | MGnify/ENA primary metagenome ERZ1066138 (study PRJEB33369, sample SAMEA5778368) | biofilm metagenome | biome: Industrial cooling water; feature: Water cooling tower basin; material: Biofilm | place: United Arab Emirates | collected... | reverse complement strand
CTTGATCGACTGGAAGGCGGGGCGTGTGCTTGGGCGCGTGCCGGCAGACGGCGAGCTCGCGCGTGGAAAGGTGTTCCGTGCACTGACCGCGTTGCGCAACGAGCCCGCTGGCGCCTACATCTGGTCCGCCGAGCAACGCGCAGGCTTTGCCCAGCAGGTGGGAATTGCCGAGGTGCCGCCCTTTGCCTGCCTCGCTGTCGAAGCGCAGGTCGGGCTGTATCTGGAGGCGCACGCAAAGGCCGGCCCCTTGAGCGAGGCGATCAAGGCGCAACTGCACGATGTGGCGATGCTCATGCGGCTGCCAGTGCACAACCTGCGTCTGGCGCAGCAGGCCGGATCACGCAAGCTGCGTGATGCGGATCTGCGCCTCGCCCAACGCATTCAGCGGCGCTTCCTGGCGGAGCCGCCGGCCGATGTCGGCAAGTCGCTGGAAATCGCCTACAGCTACACGCCGGCGATGATGATCGGCGGCGACTTCTGCCATTTCGGCCGCACCAAGGACGGCGAGATCGGCGTGGTGATCGGCGACGTGTCTGGCAAGGGCGTGTCTGGTGCCCTGTACATGGCTTATCTCGCTCCCTTGATGCGGCAATTGCTGCCTACGATTTCCGGCCCGGGCGAGTTTCTGCGTCAGTTGCAGGCCGAGCTGAGTCCGGTTCTGGAACCGGGCATGTTCGTCACCGCCTGCGCCGCCTTCGTGCACCCGACCACCGGCATCTGCCGCCTGGGTCTGGCCGGGCACAACCCGCCAGTGCTGCGCAGCGCAGCGCGCAAGGTCATCGAGATGGGCTTCGATCCCGGCTCGCCGCTGGGCACGGGCGCTGCCTCCGACATCCGCGAACAACGCATGGCGATGGCGCCGGGCGATTGTCTGGTGCTGACCACCGATGGCGTGGAGGAGGGCGAAAACTCAGCGGGTGAGGCGTTCGGCAAGCAGCGCCGCGATGCCGTGCTGGTGTCTTGCGACAACGCCGAGGAAATCAACCGCGCCTTGCGCACGGAACTGCTGGCCTTCTGCGGTCGCGATCGCTCGTCTGACGACCTCACGATCGTCTGCGTGGGTCGCCCGCGCGGCTGAGTCTTGCGGCTGGACGCGGCTCAGTAGCCGCGCAGCCAATCCAGGAAACGACCAAAAATCCCCTTCTTCGGCGCCGGCGTATTGCTGGCACCGAGCAACTCGGCCGCGTTGCGCGACACCGGCTGCGCCGGGGCGCTGGGCTTGCTGGGGGCGGAAGCGCCCAACAGTTCAGCGGCCTTGGCCACCGGAGCGGCGGCACCGCCAGTCGCCTGACCAAGATCGGGAAAGATGGCAAAGAGCTTGGCAAAGCCCGACAGATCAAAGACTTGCTTGACAGCCGGCGCCAGGCCGCTCAAGCGCAACTCGCCTTGCTGTCCGGTGGACTGCTTGGCCAGAGCCAGCAGCACGCGCAAGCCGGCGCTGCTGACGTAGCTGATCCCCGTCAGGTCGACCACGAATTTCTTGTCGCCGGCAGCAAGCAGGTCGTGCGCGGCCAGTTCGAAGTCGGCCGAGGTCTCCGTATCCAGGCGGCCGGACAGCTTCATCACGCGGAAGCCGCCCTGGGATTCAGTCACGATATCGAGTGCCATGCCGACGAGTTCCTCGTTTAGGTCAATCGGAAGTTGAAGCGCGCAGCGCCGAAAGCAAGGCTATCACCATCCGCCAGCAACTGTTCCTTGATCGTGCTGCCGTTGACGGTGGTGCTGCCACCGCCCAGATCCTTGAGCACGAAGCCGCTGCGCGTCATGGTGATTTCGGCATGGCGCTTGGCGATGCCCGGCACGCTCAGACTGAGATCGCAGCTCGCATCACTGCCAACCAGGATCGGCCGCAAGCCCACCGCTTGCACCACGCTGCCCGCTTCAGGATTCAAGGGTTCCAGACGGCCCTGTCGGAACACGATGGTGGCATCGGGATTCTTCGACGCACGCGTCATCGTGGGGCGGGTTGCTGGCGCGGCCGGAGGCGGACTCGTCGGCGGCGCGACACTCGGCGCCAGCGGGGCAATGCTTGGCGCCGTCGGCGTGTCCAGCACCGGCGGGGTCACAACTGGCGTCTCGATGGCCGGCACGCGCTGGGTGTCCTCGTCCAGATCCTGGATCAGCTCCGACTCGCCATCGACTGCGGCCAGGAAACGCTGGCGTACCGCCTGACCTTGCTCACGCAACTTGTTGTGTTCGCCCAGCGCAGCATCGATGGCCTTCAGCCGTTTCTTGAGTTCGGCCTCGTCGAACTCGCCGAGCGAGTGCCTGAACTCGATCTCCTCGCGGTCCAGGCGTGCCGACTCCAGCTTTGCGTCCAGCTGGCCCAGTGCGTCGGTCAGCTCGGCATACAAGGCGCGGACTTCCTTGAGCAGCGGGGCTGACTTGCCATCCAGTTCCGCCAGCTGCTGGGTGTAGTCCTGGTGCACCCGGCTGTACACGGCCTGGGTCACCGACTCGCGCTTGGCTTCCATGGCGCTCAGCCGGGCGCGCACCTGATCGCGCTCCTTCTTCAGGCCAGAGAGCGCGTCCACCGCTGCGAGGTTCAGCTTTGCAAAGTCCCAACTCATGCGCCTGCTCCCTCTGTCAGAGTGACTCGACATCCAGCTCGATCGATCCGAAACGCACCACATCGCCACGATTCAGCGGTCTGACGATGCCCGTCTTCAGGCGCGTGCCGTTGACGTAGGTGCCATTTGTGGTGCCCACCTCTTCGCGCAAGAAGGCAAGGTCGCCCTCGATCACGATCTTGGCGTGGCGCCGGCTCAAGGTGCGCTCCTGGTCGAGCGGACCCAGATTGATCTCGGGCAGCGTCCCGGTCACGGGATCAGGTCGCCCGATCAGCAACTCGGCGCGGCCCAAGGCCAGGCTGAACTCGCTGCCAGTGTCGCGATGGACCAGCTTGAAAGGCACTTTGGACGCCGACTGGGCAGGCGGGGCAGGCGTGGGCGGCGCGGCCACCGGCGCCGGAGTTGCCACGGGCTCGGTGCGGCGAGTCGGCGCCAACGGCCTGGCGGCGGGCAAGGCCGTCATGGCCGGCCGGGTTTCGCCGCGTGCCTTGGCCAGTTCCTCGTTGCTCTGCTGCAACTGCTCTTCGGTCCGGCGCAGGCGCGCCACCAGCTTGCGCATGATGCGGACCGCAATCTCGAAGTTGTCGCGCAACATGGCCGCAAAGGCGGCGCGATCGACGCGCAACAGACGGCAGGGCGTCCGCGCGCGCACCGAGGCGAAGCGCGGCTGATCTTCGAGGATGGCCATCTCACCGAAGAAGTCGCCGGGGCCCAATTCGGCCAGCGGCTTGGGGCCGCGTGCATGGCGCAGCACGTCCAGCATCCCCGACTCGATGATGTACATCTCGCTGCCCGCCTCGCCTTCGCGGAACACGAAGTCGCCAGCGGCAATCTCGACATACGCTGGTTTGGCATCGCTCATGATGGGTTCCTGCGGCCGCGCAGGCGCCGTCGAGCGCAGCGCAGCAAGGTGGGTCGGAGGCTTGCGCCGAGTATGCCGAGTGCCTTTCGGGCGTCGCAAGCGCGCTGCGGATGAACAAAGCCCGGCTGAGTTGCGCGGCCTTTGAGCATGCGCTCTAGGCTGCTCGCCCGAAAGCACACGAAAACCGCGCCAGCACGCGCTCCAGAGCAGCAGGCGGGCGACCATGGTCGAACTTGCGCCGCCGTTTTTTCGCTGCCTATACTCTCGCGGATTTTCGGGCGTCAGTACGATGACCGCGAAGGCGGTACCAGCGGAACCCGCGTCAAGGCGCGAGCCCTACGCCAAGCTCAGGGAACTGGCCAGGCGTTTGGTGCAGGCGCAGCTGCTCGTCGGTCTCTTGACCGCATTGCTGGCAGCTTACTGGGGGTGGTGGGCTTCGCTGAGTGCGCTCTTTGGTGCCTGGGTGATTGCCGGCGGCAGTGCGCTGTTCGCCTGGCGCCACATCGGCACTGGCGTGGCGCCTGCTGGTGTGTTGTTGCGGCGCTTCTACGGGGCAGCCCTGTGGAAGTGGGTGTGGGTGTTGTTGGCCCTCTGGTTCGGATTTGCGGTCTTGCAGCTGGCGCCCTTGCCCCTCCTCGGAGGGTTGCTGATGGCGCAGGCCACGGGATTCTGGAACTTGGTTCGACATGGATAAGCTCATGCAATTGGCGGAAGAGGGTGGCGCGGGCGCGATGACCGCGTACATCAAGCACCATCTGGTGCACCTCACCTGGAAGGTGGGCGACGGCGCCTTCTGGGCGATCCATCTCGACAGCGTGTTCTTCAAGCTGGTCCTGGCCAGCCTGTTCCTGTACGTGTTCATCCGCGTGGCGCGGCGCTCCACTTCCGGCGTGCCCGGCAAGCTGCAGTGCGCGATCGAGATGGTGGTGGAATTCGTCGATGGTCTGGTCAAGGAGACCTTCCACGGCCGCAGCAAGATGATCGCCCCGCTGGCGATCACCATCTTCTGCCTCGTGTTCATGATGAACTTCATGGACATGGTGCCGGTGGATCTGTTGCCGGCGAGCTGGGCAGGCGCCTATGCGCTGGCCGGCCATGATCCGCACGATGCTTATCTGCGCGTGGTGCCCACCGCCGACTTGAACACCACGCTGGGCATGGCCCTCTGCGTGTTCTTCCTGATCCAGTACATGGGCATCAAGCACAAGGGCGTGGGCGGCTTCTTTAAGGAGTTCGTGACCGCTCCCTTCGGTCCGGCCGGTGCTCCTGCGAACCTGCTGCTGCGCATCATCGAAGAGGCCGTGCGCCCGGTGTCGCTGAGCCTGCGACTGTTCGGCAACATGTATGCCGGCGAGCTGATCTTCATCCTGATTGCGACGATGACCCTGGGTGCGGCTTTGACCGACGGCATGTTCTACGCCATGGCGCCCGTCCAGTTCATCTCCGGCTTCATCTGGACCGTCTTCCACATCCTGGTGATCACGCTCCAGGCCTTCATCTTCATGATGCTCACCATTGTCTATCTCAGCATGGCGGCGGAGCACCATTAAGAACGCGTGGAAGGCCCGGCGGGCACCTTCGTACACCAACCTTTCAACCATCAATCTGTTAACACGGAGTCGACCATGGAAAACACCCAATTCATCGCCGAAGTGATGAGCTACACGCTGATCGCTGCCGGCCTTCTGATTGGCCTCGGCGCCCTCGGTACCGCCATCGGCTTCGCCCTGCTGGGTGGCAAGTTCCTGGAAGGCGCCTCGCGTCAGCCGGAACTGGCACCGATGCTGCAGACCAAGATGTTCATCGTCGCCGGTCTGTTGGACGCCGTGCCGATCATCGGCGTGGCCATCGCGCTGCTGCTGATCTTCGCCAATCCGTTCCTGTCGCAGCTGGCTGGCGCCTGATCAATCGAACCGATGCCGTGCGAGTGAGGCCGATGCGCCTCGCTCGGCGGGGAGGACCGCGATGAATATCAATCTGACCTTGGTCATCCAGGGGCTCGCGTTCTTCGCGACCGCCTGGCTGGTCATGAAGTTCGGCTGGCCGCACATCCTTGGCGCGATTGAAGAGCGTCAGAAGAAGATTGCCGATGGTCTCGCGGCTGCCGAGGAAGGCAAGAAGGCCCTGGCTGCTGCCAGCGACAAGCAGGATCAAGTGATCCGCGAAGCGCGTGGCGAAGCTGCGGGCATCCGCGATCGCGCCGAGAAGGAATACGCGCAGATCGTCGACAAGGCCAAGACCGATGCGGTGGCCGAAGGTGCTCGCCAGAAGGCGGCTGCCGTGGCTGAGATCGAGACCGCTGCCCATCAGGCTCGCGAGGCGCTGCGTCTGCAGGTCGCTGAACTGGCGGTCAAGGGCGCCGAGCGCTTGATTCGCAAGGAAATCGACGCCGCTGCGCACAAGCAGCTGCTGGATGACCTGATCAGCGAGATCGGCCGATGAGCAACGCCCTCACCCTGGCGCGTCCGTACGCGCGTGCCGCCTTCGAACTCGCCAAGGGTGAGCAGGCGGCCGCTGCCTGGTCGGCGAAGCTTGGCTTCGCCGCAGCGGCAATGCGCGACGGCGCAGTGGCCCAATTGGTGGCCAATCCGAAGATCGCGAGCGCGGAGCGCGTCGGCCTGCTGTTGCCGCCCGACGAGGCAGCCGCGAGCAGCTTCTCGCGTTTCGTCCATTTGCTGGAGAGCAATCAACGGCTGTCGCTGCTGCCCGAGATTGCCTCGCTTTACGAACACTTGCGCGCTGATGACGAGCGCAGCCTGCGCGTCCGTGTGCGCACTGCCTTGCCGATCGATGCTGTGCAGCAACAGCAGCTTGCCGGCGCACTGGCCAAGCGCTTCGATCGCGTCGTGTCCCTCGACGTGGTGATGGACGCCGATCTGATCGGTGGCGCTGTCGTCGAAGCGGGCGACGTGGTCATCGACGGCTCGGTACGCGGCAAGCTGGCGCGCCTGCGCACTGAACTGGCGCAGTAACACCCAACATCTTTCAAGACACTTTCCGGACCCTTTGCCATGCAGACGCAACTGAATCCTTCCGAGATCAGCGACCTGATCAAGGCGCGTATCGAGAAGTTCAAGGCCGCCGCCGAGGCGCGCAATGAAGGCACCATCGTCTCGGTGTCGGACGGCATCGTGCGCATCCACGGCCTGGCCGATGTGATGCAGGGCGAAATGATCGAACTGCCGGGCGACACCTTCGCCCTGGCGCTGAACCTCGAGCGCGACTCGGTCGGCGCGGTGGTGCTGGGCGACTACGAGCACCTGCGCGAAGGCGACAGCGTGAAGACCACCGGGCGCATCCTGGAAGTCCCCACCGGTCCGGAACTGCTGGGTCGCGTGGTGGATGCCCTGGGCAATCCGATCGACGGCAAGGGCCCGCTGAACGCCAAGATGATGAGCCCGATCGAAAAGGTCGCGCCGGGCGTGATCTGGCGTAAGTCGGTCGGTCAGCCGGTGCAGACCGGCTACAAGTCGGTCGACTCGATGGTGCCGATCGGCCGCGGTCAGCGCGAGCTGATCATCGGCGACCGTCAGACCGGCAAGACCGCGCTGGCTGTTGACACCATCATCAACCAGAAGGGCAGCGGCATTAAGTGCATCTACGTGGCGATCGGCCAGAAGCAGAGCTCGATTGCCAACGTCGTGCGCAAGCTCGAAGAGAACGGCGCGCTGGCCCACACCATCATCGTCGCCGCTTCGGCTTCCGAGTCGGCCGCCATGCAGTACGTCGCCGCCTACTCCGGCTGCGCCATGGGTGAGTACTTCCGCGATCGCGGCGAAGACGCCCTGATCATCTACGACGATCTGACCAAGCAGGCCTGGGCCTATCGCCAGATCTCGCTGCTGCTGCGCCGTCCGCCGGGCCGTGAAGCCTATCCTGGCGACGTGTTCTATCTGCACTCGCGCCTGCTCGAACGCGCCGCGCGCGTCAACGAGGACTACGTGGATCGCTTCACTGGTGGTGCGGTGAAGGGCAAGACCGGTTCGTTGACTGCACTGCCGATCATTGAGACGCAGGCGGGCGACGTGTCGGCCTTCGTGCCCACCAACGTGATTTCGATCACCGATGGCCAGATCTTCCTGGAAACCGACTTGTTCAACGCCGGCATCCGCCCGGCCATGAACGCCGGCATCTCGGTGTCGCGCGTCGGTGGCGCCGCGCAGACCAAGATCATCAAGAAGTTGGGTGGCGGTGTGCGTCTGGCCCTCGCCCAGTACCGCGAACTGGCGGCCTTCGCCCAGTTTGCATCGGACCTCGACGCGGCGACGCGCGCTCAGCTGGAACGCGGTCAGCGCGTCACCGAGCTGATGAAGCAGAAGCAATACGCGCCGATGTCGGTGGCCGAAATGGCGGTCTCGCTGTACGCGGTCGACAAGGGCTACATGGACGACCTGCCGCTGGCGAAGATCTTGCCCTTCGAGAAGGGTCTGCACCAGCACATGCACAGCAGCTACGGCGATCTGATGAAGAAGATCGTGGCCACTGGCGACTGGAACGACGAAATCGAGGGCACCTTCAAGAAGGCCATCGCGGAGTTCAAGAAGACCGGCAGCTGGTAAGGCAGCCAGGGCCAGAGCTCGGAACCAGGTCCCGCAGAGGCGAGCCTGGTCTGGGTCCAAGTCCACAAGGTCGGCCTGAATCAATCCGTGGGATCTAGGCGCAGTTGGCCGAGTCCCGAGTCCCGAGTCCCGAGTCCCGAGTAAAGACATGGCAGGCGCAAGAGAAATCCGGACCAAGATCAAGAGCGTGCAGAACACCCGCAAGGTGACGCGCGCATTGGAAATGGTCTCGGCCAGCAAGATTCGCCGCGCGCAGGATCTGATGAAGGCCTCGCGTCCTTACGCGCGCCTGATGCGTCAAGTGATTGGCCACATCGCCAAGGCGAACACCGAGTACAAGCATCCCTTCCTGGTCGAGCGCGAAGAGGTTTCGCACGTCGGCTATGTGATCGTGTCCACCGATCGCGGCCTGTGCGGCGGTCTCAACGCCAATCTGTTCCGCAAGCTGCTCGCCGAGTTCCGCGCCTGGCAGGAAAAGGGCGTGGAGATCGATGTGGTGTGCATTGGCCAGAAGGCCAGCGCTTTCTTCCGCCGCTTGAAGATCAACTTCATCGGCTCGGTCACCCACCTCGGCGAGAAGCCGCAGGTCGAGAAGCTGATCGGCGCGATCAAGGTGATGCTGGACAGCTACATGGCGGGCCGCGTCGATCGCCTGTTCCTCTGCTACAACGATTTCGTGAACACCATGACGCAGCGTCCGACCATGGACCAGCTGCTGCCCCTGGTGGCGAGCACGGACATCGACAGCAAGCACGAATGGGATTATCTGTACGAGCCGAGCGCGCCGGACATCATGGATCACGTGTTGACGCGCTATCTCGAAAGCCTGGTGTACCAAGCGGTGTTGGAAAACCTGGCCAGTGAGCATGCTGCGCGCATGGTGGCGATGAAGGCCGCCAGCGACAACGCGACCAAGCTGATTGGCGAACTGACACTGATCTACAACAAGGCGCGTCAGGCCGCGATCACGCAGGAAATCAGCGAAATCGTGGGTGGTGCGGCGGCGGTTTGAGGCAAGGCGGTAGAGGGTCTGTGAGTCGTGGTGCGGGGTGTTGGCAAGTGGTAAGCAGTGAGCGTGGCACGCGGTTGCCATGTCCACTGGTCAGTCACCACTTGCTGATGGCGTGAACGAGCGGAGACGTTGCCGCCACCCGCCACACCTTTCTCACGTGACCGCTCACCAGAAAATACATCGGCCGCCAGCGCCCAGCGCTGCTGCCACAAGACAATGTAGTTCGGAGCAAACACATGAGCCAAGGCAAAGTCGTCCAGATCATCGGCGCCGTCGTCGACGTCGAATTCCCGCGCGAGTCCGTGCCGAAGGTGTACGACGCGCTGAAGCTGCCCGGTACCGAGATCACGCTGGAAGTCCAGCAGCAGCTCGGCGATGGCATCGTGCGCACCATTGCGCTGGGTTCCACTGACGGCTTGAAGCGCGGCCTGGTTGCCGAGAACACCGGCAAGGCCATCGCAGTGCCGGTGGGCACCAAGACCCTGGGCCGCATCATGGACGTGCTGGGCAACCCGATTGACGAAGCCGGCCCGATCGGCGAGCAGGACCGCTGGGTCATCCATCGTTCGGCGCCGAGCTATGCCGAGCAGGCGGGTGGCAATGAGCTGCTCGAAACCGGCATCAAGGTGATCGACCTGGTGTGCCCCTTCGCCAAGGGCGGCAAGATCGGCCTGTTCGGCGGCGCCGGCGTGGGCAAGACCGTGAACATGATGGAACTCATCAACAACATCGCCAAGGCGCACTCGGGCCTGTCGGTGTTCGCGGGCGTGGGTGAGCGTACCCGTGAGGGCAACGACTTCTACCACGAGATGAAAGACTCGAACGTGCTGGACAAGGTGGCGATGGTGTACGGCCAGATGAACGAGCCGCCCGGCAACCGTCTGCGCGTGGCGCTGACCGGCCTGACCATGGCCGAGTACTTCCGCGATGAGAAGGACGCATCCGGCAAGGGCCGTGACGTGCTGCTGTTCATCGACAACATCTACCGCTACACCCTGGCCGGCACTGAAGTGTCCGCTCTGCTTGGCCGTATGCCGTCGGCGGTGGGCTATCAGCCGACGCTGGCCGAAGAAATGGGCGTGCTGCAGGAGCGCATCACCTCCACCAAGACCGGCTCGATCACCTCGATCCAGGCCGTCTACGTGCCTGCTGACGACCTGACCGACCCCTCGCCGGCCACCACCTTCGCCCACTTGGATGCGACGGTCGTGTTGAGCCGTAACATCGCCGCGCTGGGCATCTACCCGGCCGTGGACCCGCTGGACTCCACCAGCCGTCAGCTCGATCCGAACGTCATCGGTGGCGACCACTACGACACCGCACGCCGCGTGCAGGCCACGCTGCAGCGCTACAAGGAACTGAAGGACATCATCGCGATCCTCGGCATGGACGAGCTGAGCGAAGACGACAAGGCCACCGTCGCGCGTGCGCGCAAGGTGGAGAAGTTCTTCAGCCAGCCCTTCCACGTGGCCGAAGTCTTCACCGGCAGCCCGGGCAAGTACGTGTCGCTGAAGGAAACCATCCGCGGCTTCAAGATGATTGTGGACGGTGAAGTCGATCACCTGCCGGAGCAGGCCTTCTACATGGTCGGCGGCATCGAGGAAGCCTTCGCCAAGGCCAAGGAAATGGGCGTGGCGGCTTAAGGGATGGCGTAGGTCGGATCTGGCGCCGCAGGCGCGGATCCGACCCTGCACCCGGCGCTCAGTGTGGCGCGGGGGCGGTTCACCGATTGCTTCAGGGCCCATGCGGCCCATGGCGTCAACCAAAATCAAACATAGGTAGTTGCAGCCCATGAGCACCATTCGCGTCGATGTCGTCAGCGCCGAAGCCGAGATTTTCAGCGGCGAAGCCCAGCTGGTGGTGGCCACGGGCGAGATGGGCGAGCTGGGCATCGCGCCGCGTCACGCGCCGCTGATCACGCGCTTGAAGCCGGGTCAGGTGCGCGTGATCAAGCCGGGCGGAGAGGAACTCTTCCTCTACGTGTCCGGCGGCATCCTCGAAGTGCAGCCCAGCGTGGTGACCATCCTCACCGACACCGCGGTGCGTGCGGCGGATCTGGATGAAGCCAAGGTGCGCGAAGCCAAGGAAGCGGCCGAGCGGGCGCTGGCCAATCGCACCGACGCCAAGGAAGTCGCGGCGGCGCAGGCGGAACTGGCGGCGTTGGCCGCGCAGCTGCAGGCCATCGAGCGCCTGCGCAAGACCGCCAAGCACTGATCCGGGGGCGCTGTCCGGCGCCTCACTTGCATGTTCTCGATCGGCAGCCATCGCATCGCCACACCTCTGGTGCTGGCGCCGATGGCTGGCGTCACTGACAAACCCTTCCGTCTGCTTGCCAAGCGCCTCGGTGCCGGGCTGGCGGTGTCCGAGATGACGGCCTCCGATCCGGCACTGTGGCACACCCGCAAGAGCCAGTTGCGCCGCGATCACATCGGTGAGCCTGAACCGGTCAGCGTGCAGATCGCTGGATACGATCCGCAGATGATGGCCGAGGCGGCGCGCTTCAACGTCGATCACGGCGCCGAGATCATCGACATCAACATGGGCTGCCCGGCCAAGAAGGTCTGCCGCATCGATGCCGGATCGGCGCTCATGAAGGACGAGGCGCTGGTCGCGCGCATCCTGCATGCGGTGGTGGCTGCGGTGCCGGTTCCGGTCAGCTTGAAGATCCGCACCGGTTGGTGCCGCGCCGTGCGCAATGGCCTGGCCATCGCCAGGATTGCCGAGGACGCCGGCATTGCCGCGCTGGCCGTGCACGGCCGCACCCGTGAGGATCAATACGGCGGCGAAGCCGAGTACGACACCATCGCCGCAATCAAGGCCGCGCTGCGCATCCCGGTGCTGGCCAATGGCGATATCGACAGCCCGGCGAAAGCGCGCGCGGTGCTGGACTACACGCGCTGCGACGGCTTATTGATCGGTCGCGCTGCGCAGGGCCGGCCGTGGATCTTCCGCGAGATCGCGCATTTCCTGGCCACCGGCGAAAGCTTGCCGGCGATCACGCGCGAAGAAGTGACGGCCATCCTGCTGGAACATCTTGCGGCGCTCTACGCCTTCTACGGCGAACGGCAGGGCGTGCTGGTGGCGCGCAAGCACTTGGGCTGGTACGCGAAGACGCAGGCCGACGGGGCGCTGTTCCGCGAGCGCGTGATGCGTTGCGAAACGGCGGATGCGCAATACGCATGCGCCAGGCAGTGGCTGGAGGGGGACGAGGCATGGGCATGCGCCGCCTGATCTGGATCTTGTCTGCGCTGACGGCACTCTTGTGCATCACAGGCTGTGCCAAGGTCCAGACGCGCGCGGTGGACACCCGCGTGGCCGGCGAGGTGCTGGTCGACCCGGCGCAGTTGCCGGTGTACAGCGAGCGCGATGAAGCCGAGGAGCCGCAAGCGCTGGTCGCGCCTGCTGTGCCCCTGTATCCCGCTGAGCTGATTGCGGCACGCCTGCCGCCCATCGCCGTGACCGTGCGCATCGTGGTCAACCCGGAAGGACGTGTTGCCGAGGTGGAAGCGCTGGCGGCCGAACCGGCGCTGGCCGAGGCCCCGGCCTTCGTCGAGGCGATCCGCACGGCGGCCGCACAATGGCGCTATCGGCCCTATCGTGTGATCCGCTGGCGCGAACTGCCGGACCAGGATGGCGATGGACTGGCTGATGGCGAGGAGATGGTGGCCAATCGCGCCTTGCCCTTCCGCTTCGACATGCGCTATCGCTTCGAAGTGGTGGAGGGCAAGGCCAGCGTGAGCCAACCTTAGTCGGGCCGTGGCCTCGCGACTTCATGAAACATCCGGGCTGATGCAGGAGAAGCAGATGGATCTTCCATTGCACGTGGTCGTGCTGGCCGCCGGAGAAGGCAAGCGCATGCGCTCGGCATTGCCGAAGGTGCTGTTGCCGCTGGCCGGTCGCCCGATGCTCACGCACGTCATTGCCGCCGCGCGTGACTTAAATCCGGCCAGCCTGCGCATCGTCTACGGCCACCGCGGCGAGGCCCTGCGCGCCGCCTATGCCGATATCGCCGATCTGGCCTGGGTGCATCAGGCCGAGCAGCGTGGCACCGGCCATGCGGTGGGTCTGGCGCTGGATGGCCTCGACGACGCCAGCCGCGTGCTGGTGCTGTATGGCGATGTGCCGCTGCTGCGCGTGCAGACGCTGCAGGCGCTGATCCAAGCCGATGCGCCGCTGGCAGTGCTGACCGCCCGCCTCGACAACCCGCATGGCTATGGCCGCGTGCTGCTCGACGCCGATGGCCGGGTCGAGGCCATCGTCGAGGAGCGCGACGCCAGTCCGGCCCAACGTCAGGTGCGCGAGGTCAACACCGGCGTGATCATGGCCCATACCGGCGCATTGCGGCGCTGGCTGGCCGGCTTGAGGCCGAACAATGCTCAGGGCGAGTTGTATCTCACCGATGTCTTCGCTGCCGCCGCCGCGGAGTCCTCGCGGGCCAGCGCCGTGCCTTGCGCCGATCCGGACGAGGCCTTTGGCGCCAACGATCCCTGGCAGCTGGCCGAACTCGAACGCCGCTACCAGCAGCGCCAATTGCGCGCGCTCTGCCTGGCCGGGCTGCGCGTCGCCGATCCCGCGCGCGTGGATGTGCGCGGCGAGCTCGCGATCGGCATGGACGTGAGCTTCGACATTGATGTCATCGTCGAAGGTGTGGTGCGCCTGGGCGACGGCGTGCGCATCGGCCCCTATGTACGCCTGCGCGATTGCGAACTGGCTGCGGGCAGCGTGGTGCATGCACACAGCGATCTGGATGGCGTGCGCAGCAGCGGGGCCTGCGTGATCGGGCCCTTCGCGCGGCTGCGTCCGGGCACGGAACTGGCCACCGGCGTGCACATCGGCAACTTCGTCGAAACCAAGAAGGCGCGGCTGGGCGAGCACAGCAAGGCCAATCACCTGAGCTATCTGGGCGACAGCGTGATCGGCGCGCGCGTCAACATCGGCGCCGGCACCATCACCTGCAACTACGATGGCGTGAACAAGCACCAGACCACGATCGGCAACGATGTCTTCGTGGGTTCCAACAGCGCCCTGGTGGCGCCGGTGGCGCTGGGCGATGGCGCGACCATCGGGGCGGGCTCAGTGATCGCCAAGGACGCGCCCGCGGGCGAACTCACCCTGACTCGCGCGCTGCAGAAAACCGTCAAGGGCTGGCAACGTCCGCGCAAGCGCAGCTGAGCCCCGCAGCGGATGCGGCGCCAGGCGCGCGAGCGAGCCTGGCGCCGGGTGACTCAGCCGGCCGGCTTGGCCTCAATGACCGTCGCCTTCTCGACCACGATGAAGGGACGCGGCAGGTTCTGGAATTCGAAGGAGAACACGCTGGTCGGCGTGGCCTTGATCTTGTCGACCACGTCCATGCCGCTGACCACCTTGCCGAACACCGCATAGCCCCAGGAGCGGCCGTCGGACTTGCTCACATGGTCCAGCGCGGTGTTGTCCACCACGTTGATGAAGAACTGCGAACTGGCCGAATGCGGATCCATGGTGCGCGCCATGGCCAGCGTGCCGCGCTTGTTCTGCAGGCCGTTGTCCGCCTCATTCTGGATCGAGGGCTTCAGTCCGTCCTTGGGCTTGAGTTCGGTGGTGTAGCCGCCGCCCTGGATCATGAAGTTGTCGATTACGCGGTGGAAGATCGTGCCATCGTAGTAGCCGGCGCGCACATAGGCCAAAAAGTTCTCGGTGGACTTCGGCGCCTTGACCGGATCGAGTTCCACCACGATCTCGCCCTGATTGGTCTTCAGGCTGACGCGCGGGGCGGGCGCCGGCGTGCTCGGCGCGGGGGCGGCGGCGGGTTCGGCGGCAGGCGGCGTTTGTGCCTGCGCGGTGAAGGCGCAAGCGGCGAGGGCACAGGCGAGCAAGAGGGATTTCATGCGGGATCTCCGGGCAGAATGGATCGGCGCCGAGTTCTAGCAGAAAGGCCCCAGGCGCACCAAACCTTGCATCCGCGCGCGGCCGCTCGTTCATGCCGGCCTTCGTTTCGCCAGCCGATGGATGCGGCGAGGCGCGCCAGCTCGCTGCGAGCCCGCGCGCCTTGCCACATCAGCCGCAAGGCCGATTCACTCCAGCTCGCGGGCTCGCGAAGGTGTGCGCGCGGCCTCGGGATCGCCGATCAGCGGCGGCATGCCGGCCGCCGGCAGCTGGCGTTCCAGGTCCCGCTCCAGGCGCTCGTGCAAATCGCCTGCACGCGAGAAGCTGAGGGCTTTGGCGAAGCGCGCCAAGGCCACTCGATCGGCGAAGCTCACCCGCGCCCGCCAGCGCC
>ERZ1066138.361-NODE-361-length-15295-cov-6.179462_pt1 | contig 15295 bp, 13 predicted proteins | sample MGYA00382785_ERZ1066138 | MGnify/ENA primary metagenome ERZ1066138 (study PRJEB33369, sample SAMEA5778368) | biofilm metagenome | biome: Industrial cooling water; feature: Water cooling tower basin; material: Biofilm | place: United Arab Emirates | collected... | reverse complement strand
TGGTGAGAATCCGGCGCTCGAGTGTTCGTCCTTTGGCGGCTGTGAGGGCGAGGATGTCGCCACTGCGATCGGCTATCTCCGTTCGCTTCGGTCACCGGAGCAAATGCCGCAGGTCGGAAAAGATATCGGTATTTACGGCGTCGAACTAGGTGCACTTGCGGCGATCGGAGCGGCTTCGAAGGACCCGAGCGTAAAGGCAATGGTGCTCGATTCGGTTCCTTCGGATTCGAACGCGCTGATGGAACGAGTCATCGGCGAACGGTTCCCGTTCGCGAGTTCGGTCACCTCGAAGGTAGCGTCGCTCGGAACTTATCCATATTTTTACGATGGCTGCTATGGCCGCATCTCGGGCTGCGAACTGGCCAGAACGATCGCTGATCGGCGGACGATGCTGCTCGGCGGAGTTGACGCACCGGAATTTCAAGATTCGACGAACAAGCTCGGCAAGTGCTTTCCAAACTCCACAACGGTCGATGCGAAGATGGACCTCAGCCCCTCGGGAATGGGGCTGATCACCGCTTCGATGGAGCTTTCAGAGACGTACGAACAGCGAGTGATAGATTTCCTCAAGGCAGCATTGACGATGCCGTAAAGGGCCCTCGTTGCTCCAAAATTCAGTACGCGGATCTGGCAGATCAAGCGGATAGAGCGGATGAGATCCGGCTTTATCTGCTTGATCGGCTTTATCCGCGTTCGGCGTTTTGTCTAAACGTCGATCTTCTTATTACCGTGGCCGTTCGTCTGAGCGGCTCGAAAGATCTCAGCATTTTCTTCCATTTGATCTACTGACTGCCTGAGGATCGTTGAGAGCCGTTCGAGCCGTGCGGCGGTCGAGCGCTCTTCGAGCATTTCGTACTTCACTTCGTTCTCAAGATTAAACGCCGCCGCGATGAGGAACGAGAGCTGTTCCGGTTCGGCACGCGGGATCTCGGGCAGGCGTCCGCGTCCGCCGCCGAGCTTGTAGGCTGCTCTTGCAACGCGTTCGAATAAGGAAAACGCCTCATCTGCTCGCATCGCGAGTTCCGGACCGGCGTCGGAGTCATCCTCAAACACACCGATCTCGGCCATCAGATACGGCGTTCCTTCGTCAACGTATTCCAGCAGCCGATATCGGGCGACACCCATCGTCAGAATATTCGAGCGGCCGTCGTCCAGCGTCTGCACCTCGCGGATCTCAGCGACGCAGCCGATGCTGTCAGCCGCCGGCCGATCCTCAAAGCCCTGCTCGGGGTCGAACATCGTTATGCCAAAAAAGCCGTTTGCGTTCTGAACGTCATCGAGCAACTGCCTGTATTTCGGTTCAAAGATATGAAGCGGCAAAAGCTCATAAGGCATCAGGACGAGCGGCAGCGGAAATATGGGCAAACGGCGGAGGTCGCCGAGTTTTTCAAGGGCTTCTGACATATTATTCGGCCGCTGCTGCGGCTTGCGATACCGATGCGGACTTTTGAGCGATGAACTCGGCGATCTTTTCAGGGGCTTCGCCGTCGAGTGCCTGCCGCTTCGCGCCGATAACGGCTTCGGCAAGCTCCGGCGAGCGTTTGCGGAACCGCTTATCTCTGGCGACGAGGTCACCGACGACGTGCCGCTCCAACGTCTCGCGGTCGGCCGAGCGGTCAACGTCCTCGGCCACGGCGTATTCGATCGGGACCGAATGATTCTTGATCAGGACGTGAAACGCAGAGGTGATCTTCTTTGCCTCGTCGCGGATCTTTTTCAATTCCAATGTGGAATTGGGGAAGCCAAGCTGGCCTTTCAGCGTTATCTCAAGCACCGGCGGCGGAAGCTCGGCGGTCGCTTCGCGGGCGTTCTGGCGGACGTATTCGAGAGCGGCGGCGGTCAGGTCGGCCGGCTGTTCGAAGCGGTCAACCTCAAAATAAAGCCGCTGGAACGGCCGGTGTGTGTACTCGGTAACGTGCCGCGCCGAGACTGAATTGTCATCGCCAATATCGACGATGAAGGCCCCGCGGGTCTCACGAAACTCGGAGATATTCGTCACCTCGATCGAGCCCGGGTTGAACGCCCAGTTGTCGATCTCGTAGTGCATATGCGTATGGCCGAGAGCGACGTAATCAGTCACCGCTTTCAGCTCTTTCAACGCCGAGATCGAGAGTGCGGGAATTGGATGCTTCTGATGGCCTTCGACGTCAGTGTGGAGCATCAGCAGATGGAACGCGTCCTCGCGGCGGCTCTCGCCGATGGCTTCGGTCAGCATCGGGATCGCCCAGTTTGCCGCAGCTCCGTACCACTGCGAGCCGAAGATCCGGGCCCGGCCGATATCGACATAACCGCCTTTTTTGTATTCCGGATCCCACGGCGAATAGATCGTCTTCCCGTCGCGGTTCTCGGGTTCGAGCAGGATCAGCAGGTTCCAAAATGCCAGCGACCGAAGCCAGCTATATTCGCTATCGGCAAATTTCTGGTCGTGGTTCCCTTCGATGGCTATGGCCGGAATTCCGGCATCTTTCAAAAGCGTAAGGCCCGCGACGGCGTAGTTCATCGTCTCCGGCGGGACGTTACGCTTATGGAAAAAGTCGCCGCAGATGATGACAAAATCGACCTTTTCTTCTATCGCATAACGCTGCAGAACATCGACCCAGGCATCGAAAAAGTCTCGCGGGCTTTCGGGCAGGTTGTATCGCGTACATCCGAGATGGACGTCCGCAATGTGAAGAAACCGCATAGGTCGATATTATCACAACGACGACCGCATCGGCCCTATGCTAAACTCGCCGATATGGAAAAGGTGGTCTTCATAACGGGTGCTTCAACGGGTATCGGAAAAGAGACGGCAAAGCTCTTTCAGGCAAAGAACTGGAAGGTCGCGGCGACGATGCGCTCGCCCGAAAAGGCCGAGGATATGAAGAAGATCGTCGATCTTCGGTTGATGCGGCTGGATGTGACTGAGCCGGAATCGATCCGCACCGCGGTCGCCGACACGCTCGAACATTTTGGCCGCATCGATGCGGTCGTCAATAATGCCGGTTACGGCCTGATCGGGCCTTTCGAGGCTGCGAGCGAGGAGCAGATACGGCGGCAATTCGAGACGAACGTCTTCGGGCTGATGGCAGTTTGCCGAGAGGTGATCCCGATATTTCGCAAACAGAAGCGAGGCGTGATCGTAAATGTCTCCTCGATCAGCGGGCTCGCGGCCCTGCCGTTCTCGTCGCTTTATGCGGCGAGCAAGTTTGCGGTCGAGGGGTTTTCTGAGTCGTTGGCTTACGAGCTTGAACCCTTCGGCATCCGCGTCAAGCTGATCGAGCCCGGCCCGATCAAAACGGATTTTTATACACGCTCCGAAGAGATCGCAAAGGACGAGAACCTGCATGTTTATGACGAGAGGTTCGAGAAATTCATAGAGTTCATGAACAAGGGCGGCGAGGCGGCACCGGACGGAAGTATCGTCGCCGAAGCAATTTGGAACGCGGTTACCGATGGCTCGAAAAAGCTGCGGTACGGTGTTAATACCAAAGGGCTTCCTGCTCTTAAGCGTTCACTGCCCGAATCACTGTTCCGTGGTCTCGCGAAGAAGATATTTCTTAAATAGCTTTAATTGCTAAATCGTGGCATTATGCACTTAACTTACGTTTCCTATTCGACCACTTTGCGTTTCCTCCGAGTAGCCTGTGAGTAGGGACTCTAAGCCAATCGTCCGATCGGTTTTTGCTTGCAAATGAAAATACTTCTTTATAATCCGGATAACGGGATCACGCGCAATTTCATGCCGCATCTCTGGATGTTCCTGCTCCAATCGCTTACGCCGAAGGAGCACGAGGTGATCCTCATCGACGGTAATGCAAAGGCAATGAGTCGCGAGGAACTTGTCCGTTTTTGCAAGGATGAAAACATCGGCCTAGTCGGCATCGGTGCGATGACACGAATGGTCGCTCGTGCCTACAAGGTTGCGGATGCACTCCGCGAAGCGGGCATCCCGGTGGTGATGGGCGGGCCGCACGTTACGGAATGTCCCGATGAAGCTCTTGGCCGCGATGGCGGACCGCGACACGCCGACGCCGTAGCATTGGGCGAGGCCGACGCGACCTGGCCGCTGATAGTTGCCGATGCCGCCCGCGGGGAACTGAAAGAGGTTTACACACCCGAGCTCGACGCGAAGGGCAATGACATAAAGCCGAGCCTGCAGTCTTATCCGCACATCCCTTGGGAAACGCTTGACCTCGATCAATTTTCGCTTGTACCAAAGTTTCTCCAGCCGATAATGTCCAAGATGGGAGCGGGGTGGGGCAAGTTCTTCGTCGTGCCGATCGAAACCGGCCGCGGCTGCCCTTACGGCTGCGAGTTTTGCACGGTCACCGGGTTCTTTGGCGACTCGATCCGCTTCCGGACGAACGAGAGCGTTGTTGAGGAATTGCTTCGCTTGAAAGAACGTGCAAAGCGTGAGAAGGGCCAGATCGCCGTGTTTTTTATCGACGACAATCTCGCGATCAACAAGAAGAGGCTCAAGAGATTGCTCCGCGACATGATCGCCGCGGGAGCGACGCTGCCTTGGGTCGCGCAGATATCAGCAAATCTGCTGGGCGATGAAGAACTTGTCGATCTTATTGCCGAAGCCGGCGGAAAGTGGATCTTTATCGGGATGGAATCCATCGACCCGGCGAACATGGCCGACGTCAACAAGCAATTCTCGAAACCTGCCGACTACAAGGCGGTTCTTGACGGGCTTGCAAAGCGAAACATTTATGCCATTACGTCGTTCATCTTTGGAATGGACAACGACACCAAAGGCGTTTCCGACCGGACCGTCGATCAGATAGAAAGCTGGTCGCCGGGACTTCCGGTCTTTGGGCAGTTGACGCCGTTTCCGGCAACGCCGCTCTACGAACGCCTTGAAAAGGCCGGGCGGCTAAAGCGAAAGAAGCACTGGCTCGACTTCGCCCCGTTCGTAATGGCACACGACCCGCTCAAGATGACGATCGAGGAAGCGAAGGCGGAGACGTTCAATGCATGGTCGCGGAGCTACGGGCCGGAGCGGAACTTCGAGGCGATCAAATCGATCCGCCACGCCCCGATCGAAACACGTATCGGGCACCTCGTCGCTCGTCTATTCTTCCGCGGCATCTATTTCCCGCAGATGAGCAAGCGAGCATGGCTCAAGCTGCTCTTCGATAACCGGAAGACGATCCTCGAACTCTCGCGAGAGGGGCTTTCGACCTATTGGGCGTTTCGAAGGAGAAAGCGGGTCGAGCGGCGGGAATTGAAGGCGGCGCAATAATCTCAAACCTAGCGGTTCGTTACTCGGACGCGGCCGAAATCGGTCAGCAGCGGGCGGAGACGTTCGATGGTGGTCGCATGCACCGCACCGTTGGTCGCGACGATGCCGCCCCAATTCTGCAGGTCGCGAACGTCATATCGATAAGGCGTTCCCCAAAGGTCGGTCAGCCGCCCGCCGGCTTCCTCAAGAATTATCTGCGGCGCACATGTATCCCAAAGCTTTGTGCGATGCGAGAGGTGGATATACAGGTCGCAGGCCTGCTCGGCGATAAGCCCGATCTTCAGCCCGACCGAGCCTCGCTGCATCTCACCCTCAACACCAAAATCCGCAAGAATCGCATTGATCTTCGGGCTGCGATGGTTCCGTGAAACGGCCATCTGCATTGAAGAGAACTCGAGCTTTTCCGACGTCCTCAATCGTTCGATATTTCCGTCCGATTCGCGAAACGCACCGGCATCGCGGGCGGCGAAATATGCGATGTTGTGAAAGGGAAGCAGCACCACTCCGACGACCGGTTCGCCCGCGACGGCAAGCCCGATCTGAACGGCAAAGTCGCCGTCTTTTTTTACGAAGCCGGAGGTACCGTCGATCGGGTCGATGATCCACACGCGTTCAGCGGCAAGCCGATTTTCGACATCGTCAACCTCCTCTTCTGAAAGAATCGCGTCGGCGGGAAAGGCATCCGCAAGCCGCTCGACGATGATCCGGCTGGCCTCGCGGTCGGCGATCGTCACGGGTTCTTCGTGGCTGTCAACACCGATCTTGCTCTCCGTCTCAAAGCCGTTGCGGTAGTGCTCAAGTGCTCGCTCTCCGGCGGCCCTGGCGGCTCCGATAGCAGCGTCCAATTCCTTTTTGTACATCAATTTCAATCTAGCACAACGGACGGCGGGTTCAGAAAATGTCGATCAGTTCGGTGATGCCGCAGCGGGGGCACATCAGCGTGCGGCGTTCGGGGTCTGCCCATTTTGCGAGGGCTTCGTTGGTAAGCCGCGGCGCTTTTCCCTCGGCCTCGCCCTCGGTCATGAGGCGGGAATGCGAGGCGTCGCCTTCGGATGCAGAACGGCTGAGTTCGCTATGGCAATGCCTGCAAACCCAGCCGAATCCGTCGTTAAAGAAATCGTTCGTTTCCTTCATCCCGAAGCGGAACTACTGCGTCCGCCGCGTCGTGCGGCCCTGTGCCGGAGGCGGCGTTAGCCTTAAGGGCAAGGTCTCGCGGCGGCCTCCGCGGAAGATCTCAACATTGACCGTGTCGCCGAACTGCTTGCGGTCAAGCAGGCGATAGATGTCGTCGAGCGTGTTCATCTCTTCACCATCGACCGAGAGAATGATATCGCCGAGCAGGACCGAGCCATCGCCGTCGCGCATCAGCCCGCGGATGCCGGCATTTGCGGCAGGGCCGTTCGGGATGACCGAACCGACAAGCAAGCCGCTCTCGACCGGAAGACGATAGCCGCGTTCAACGTATTCGGCGACCGGACGAAGCTCTGCGCTCAGCTTTGGCCGGCGAACTTCGCCAAACTGGATAAGCTGCGGGACGATGCGTTTTGCCGTATTGACCGGCACCGCAAACCCGACGCCGACCGAGCCGCCCGCCGGCGAAAGTATCTGCGAGTTGATGCCGATCATGCGGCCAAACTTATCGAGCAGCGGCCCGCCCGAATTGCCGGGGTTGATCGAGGCATCGGTCTGGATCGCCGCGTCAATGGGCCGGTTATTGCGGGCACGAATCGGCCGCTGAAGCCCGGAGATGACGCCGGTCGTCAGCGTGCGGTCAAGCCCGAACGGATTGCCGATGGCGAGCACCTTTTGACCGACCTCAAGCTTGTCAGAGTCGCCAAGAGCGACGACGGTAAGGCCGCTCGCCGGCGGGTCGATCTTGATCACGGCAAGGTCGGTGTCCGGGTCGCCGCCGATGAGCTTTGCCGGATAAACACGCTCGCCGCCAAAATTGACGGTTATACGTTGTGCACCTTCGATGACGTGATAGTTGGTGAGAATATGGCCTTGAGCGTCGATCACGGAGCCACTGCCGTTGCCGCGGCCTTCCTGGACATCGCCCCACCAGCTCTGCGTGTAAGACGTCGTGTTGATAAAGGCAACGCCCGGTGCGATCGCTTTATAGACCTCGATGTTGTTTTGTTCGTCCGAGACCGCCGAAGGGTCAGAAATGCCAGTCGGCGGAGCCTCGGCAAAGCTTACAGCCGAAGGCGCGTTCGACTGCCAGTAGCTGTAGCCAAAAAGGACGACCGCGGTGATGCCGACGGCCGTGAGGGCCGTGACCACTCCGAGCAGGATTATCTGACGTGCAGAAAGCTGATAGACCGGTTTAGTGTTCATCTTCGTATGATTTCCAAATAAAAAATATGTTACGCGTTTGATGCCAAAAGCATAAAGCGGCGTTGTGCGATGGATTACGAAAATGATGCGGGATCGGTTTCGGCGTGCGTGACGGTGATCAGCCAAAGAGCACCGCGATGAGAGGCTTGAAGGCGGCGAAGGTGCCGCTTACGATTCCGTTCGAGACGATCCCGGCCGCGGTCAGGCCGGTCAGAAGATGAATTCCCATCAGCCCGACGTAAAGCACCAATGCGATCGCGACGCCGACCTTCGCGATGCGATAATAGCCCCACTTGAGCAGGACGATCGCCGTAAAGAGGCCCATTGCGAGTTTCGCCGAGAGGAAGGCGATATCGTTAACGTTAAGCAATTCCGCCATCAACCGGTTGCCTTCCTCGGCAACGCCGTTTCGTACCCAGATCAGCGTCAAGAGCGCATCTAGAAGATTCAGCCCGAAAAGCAGAACGGTTTCACGGACAAGGTACATAAGGTCGTCGTCGAAAAACGAGGTTTAAACCTCGGTCCTTAGGACAAACCCCCGGCTTATCAGGCCGGGGGATCGGAGCGTTGTGAAATGAATCGAACTTCAGTTGTCGTTCAGATCATACACGCAATCCGAAAAGTTTCCAGAAAACTCCCCGACAAAAAATCACATCGCAACAGCGGATATCTGGTAAAATACCTTTTATCCTGGATTTGTTCAAGGAAATTGCGGCCGCAGCATTTTTTAGGCAGGGGAAATACCTTGCCGCTGCCGGCCTTTCTGGGAGGAAATTATGAAGAAAATAGTCAAAGGAACTTTGCTCGCGGGCGTCGCGGCCATGATGCTGCTTGCCCTCGGCACGGATGTGCTCGCACAGCGTTCGCAAACGTTTCGCGTTGACGCCGGAACGCGGTTCCGCGTCCGGATGAATGAAACGCTCAGCTCGAAAACGGCAAAACGCGGCGACACGTTTACCACCACGGTTCGCGAGCCGGTCTATTCGAATAACGGCGTCGTGGTCATTCCGGTGGGGAGCGAGGTGATCGGCCGCGTGGATGCGGTAAGGAAGGCAGAACGCGGCGGCGACCCGGGCACGATCGACGTTAGCTTTACCGAAGTTAAATTGCCGAATGGAACGCGGCGGGCGATCAACGGCTCGCTGACGGACCTCGTAAGCGATGACGCGAAGAGCGACACAGAAGGTACCGCAAAAGGCGACAAGATGAAGAATCGCAAGATCATCTTCATCGGCGGCGGCGGTGCGGGCGGTGCCGTGCTCGGTGCGGCGATCGGCGGCGGAAAGGGAGCTCTGATCGGCGGCATCATCGGAGCCGGAGCCGGTTTGCTCGGCGAGCGGCTAACAAAGGGCGAAGATGCCGAGGTGAAGTCGGGCACAGAGTTCGGGGTTTACCTGAACCGTGCGATCACGCTGCCGCGGTTCACGGAGGTCGGAACCGACGATGACCGCTACGAAGCTCCGCCGGCGGGGGCAAGGACCTATATCGTTCGGCCGGGCGATACGCTCGGCACGATCAGCCGCCGGTTCTACGGGACCTCGGCTCGGTACATGGAGATCTACAACGCCAACCGCGACCGGCTCTCGAGCCCGAACAGCGTTACGGTCGGGCAGGAATTGATCATTCCGTAGTCTTCGGTCGATCTACAAATGAGAAGGCCGGGTTCGTCGCCCGGCCTTTCTTTATTTGAGCCCCATATTTTTCTCTTCGTCGGCCCCGAGCGATTTGAGCCGCTCGACCACCCGTTTTATCAGCCACTCGGGCGTTGAGGCACCGGCTGTGACGCCGACCGTTTTCACGCCCGCGAGGTCATCGGGGTTGATGTCGTCCTCGGTTTCGATGAGGAAGCTCCGTTCGCAATTTTCCTTGCAGACGGCGTGGAGCTTGACGCTGTTCGATGAGTGCGTCGCGCCGATAATGTAAAAGGCATCGACCATGCCGGAGAGAGCTCTGGCGGCGTCCTGGCGGTCGCGGGTCGCGGAGCAGATGGTGTTGATCACCTCGACCTCGTCGTCGGTCTTGGTCTTAACGGCCTCCGCCGTATCGAAAAAGGTCTTTGCCTTGATGGTCGTTTGCGAGACCACCATCGGATTGCGGAGCCGCGGTAGCGAGGCGACCTCGGTCTCGTCCTTGATGATGAAAGCGTGGTCGGGTGCGTAGCCTTTGACGCCGATCATCTCCGGGTGGTCGGCGCTGCCGACGATGACGACGTGGCGGTCCTGTGCCGCCGCCCGCGATGCCAGCCGCTGAACGCGGGTGACAAACGGGCAGGTTGCATCGACGACCTTGCCGGCCTGTTCCTCTAGAGCTTTCTGAACCTCGGGCGTTACGCCGTGGGCACGGATAACGGCCGTTTCATCGCGGGTGATCTGGACCGGCTCGCTGATGGTCGCGACGCCCTCGGTCGCCAGCCGCTTCATTTCCTGCTCGTTATGGATCAGCGGCCCGAGCGTCCGGACCGTCTCGCCCTTCTGGACAGACTCCTCGACCATCTCGACCGCCCGCTCGACCCCAAAGCAAAACCCGTATTCGTCCGCAAGTAGAACTTTCATACCCATTGTATTCGCCGGCCCGGCCGACACGGTTTTTAGTTTAACAAACCCCGCGTGGAATTCCAGATTCCAAATCATCTATTCGTTTCACGTGCTCCACGGGGCTTTAGCTGCTTCTCCGTGGTGTCAAGGTATTCGATAAAATGCCGTTCGGCCTCGCTGATCTCATTCTTGCTAGCTTCGCGATACTTTTCATATTCGGCACGGGCCTTTTCGAGAGCCTGGTCATGACTGATGGTTCCCGCGTGCTTCAAAACGTCGTTGCCGGCCATTTTCAGGAAATCGTCGAGCCGCTTGGCCCAGTCGCTCATATACATCGGCTTGCGGTTAAGGGCCTGCAATTCCGCAAACTCAAGATATGCCGTGACGATCCGGTTGAGCAGGTTCAGTTCGTCCTCGGTCAGATAGTTTTTGGCGATCTCGGTCTCTTGTTTTGTCGGCCGTGTTCCCTTGAAGTTCGTCAGCCCGAGGTTCGGTTTGCCGGCATCGATACGTTTGTAAATGACCTCGGCCGCGGTATTGCCGTGTGCCGCCCAGTGCATTTTGTTCTGGACCGTTTGAAAGAAAAGCGTTGCAGCATCGGACCGCGGATCGTAGTCGATGCTGGTCGAGAAAATATCGAGGACCTTTCGCCAAAAGACCTTTTCCGACGAGCGTATGTCGCGGATGCGGGCCAGAAGCTCGTCGAAGTAATTTCCGTTGCCCGCATTCTTGAGCAGCTCGTCGTTCATCGTAAAGCCCTTTACGATGTATTCTCGCAGCCGGGCCGTCGCCCAGATGCGAAATCGGGTTGCGACATGACTCTTGATCCGATATCCAACAGAGATGATGGCATCCAGATTATAGAATTTCCGTGGCCTTTCAACCTGGCGAGACCCTTCCATTTGAACTTGTAAGAAATCCTTACACGTTGCCGATTCGTCCAGTTCACCTTCCGCATACACGTTCCGGAGGTGCATAGTTATGTTCTGCGGCGTGACCTGAAATAGCTCCGCCATCGCGGCCTGTGTAAGCCAAACGGTCTCGTCCTCGAGCCGCGTTTCGATCCGCGTACTCCCGTCCTCGGTTTGGTAAATTATTAGTTCGCTGTTGCTCATTTTCAGCTCCCGAACCTGCCCCGCACTCAAGATTATAGCTTTCAATTATCGAAATTCGCATTTGTGGGCTGAGACCCTCCCTACGGGTCGGGTTTCTGCCTGGGTGGCTGACGGATGGGTGAAATTCAAGTCGGATGAACCGCCCTTACTGACGTGCGGGCTTCCGCATTCCAGATTCCAGATTTCGGATCCCAGATTCGCTCTCGTCCCTCGACCCTCGCCACTGGTCACTGGTCACTGAGTAACGCCCTTGCTTACGCGCGGGCCTCTGACATGGAGATTCATCATTCGTCATTCATCGTTCATCGTTCAAAGAACGCCCTCCCTTACGGTCGGGCTACTGACACGCGCGGGCTTCAGCATTAACCACTCACCATTCATCATTCACCATTCACCATTCACCATTAACTCATCGAGGTTTTTGGAATGGGCGGGGGTTGGTGTATTCTCTCGGTGCAGTTCTTTTCTCTCTTGATCCGGATATGTTGTTTGTTACAAAATCGGCCGCGGTTTATGGGATAGATGCGCTTGTGGTCGATATTGAGGTGAACCTGCGGCCGGCGAGCGGCGAGCAGGACCAGAACAACATAACCATCGTCGGGCTGCCGGATACGGCGGTGCGCGAATCTCGCGAGCGGATCCGTGCGGCGGTCAATAATAGCGGTTTCTTTTTCCCATTTCTGAAGACAACGGTTAACCTCGCTCCGGCGGACGTCCGCAAGGAAGGTGCGAGCTTTGACCTGCCGATCGCGCTCGGCGTGCTCGGGGCCAATGCCGACCTCGGCGGCGGCGAGGGCCTCGTGGATACGCTGAGCGTCGGCGAGCTTTCGCTCGATGGGCGGGTCCGGCCGGTTCGCGGTGCGCTCTCGATCGCCTTGACCGCACGTGAGCAGGGCTTTGCCAACCTGATCGTCCCGGAAGAGAACGCCAAGGAGGCGGCGGTCGTCCGCGGGGTGAATGTTTTCCCGGTGCGGAGCCTGAAAGAGGCGGCATCGCTGGCGGCGGAGCTGCTTGCCGGCCAGCCGACCCGCATCCCGCCGATGGTGCTCAGCGAGGAAGAGCTTCGCGGCGATGTGAACGCCTACCGCGCCGATTTTGCCGAGGTCCGCGGCCAGCAGACCGCCAAGCGGGCGCTCGAGGTGGCCTCGGCCGGCGGGCATAACATACTCTTCATCGGCCCGCCGGGCTCGGGCAAAACGATGCTCGCCAAGCGGCTCCCGACCATCCTGCCGCCGCTCGAATTTGAGGAAGCACTTGAGATCACGAAGATCCATTCGGTCGCCGGGCTGACGGGCCGGAGCGGGCTCGTCACCGAGCGGCCGTTCAAGTCGCCGCACCACACTGTCTCGCAAGCGGGGCTGATCGGCGGCGGCTCGGTGCCGCGGCCGGGCGAGGTCTCGCTGGCACATCTCGGCGTGCTTTTCCTCGATGAACTGCCCGAGTTCGACCGCTCGGTGCTCGAGGTGCTCCGCCAGCCGATGGAGGACAAACAGGTCACCATCTCGCGGGCCGCCTCGTCGCTGACCTTCCCGGCAAATTTCACGCTCGTCGCCTCGATGAACCCGTGCCCGTGCGGCTACTTCGGCTCGGGCCGCGAGTGCAAGTGCTCGCCGATGCAGATACAGCGCTACGTCGGCAAGATCTCCGGCCCGTTGATGGACCGCATCGACATCCACGTGGACGTGCCGGCCGTGAAATTTACCGAACTCCGCGGCCGCTCGAACGGCTCTGCCGAGCCCTCCGCCACCATCCGCGAACGCGTCATCGAAGCACGCCGCCGACAGCTCGAACGCTTTCGCGGCGAGGGCGTCTTCTCAAATTCCGCGATGTCGCCCGGCCAGATCCGCAAGTTCTGCGGCCTCGATGCCCAGGGCGAAACGCTGCTCGAACGGGCAATGACCCGCCAGGGCCTCTCCGCCCGCGGCCACGACCGCATCCTCAAGGTCGCCCGCACCATCGCCGACCTCGCCGCCGCCGACTCCATCGGCCCCGAACACCTCTCAGAAGCCATCAACTACCGCTCGCTCGACCGCGACTATTGGACTTGATCGGGTGATTTTGTGAGAATGTAATGTTTTCGTAATTTTTGGGGAATTGCCTTGTGTTTCAGGGGGAATGCCCGGTCCTGATCTAAACCGATGATCGCTGAGAATCTTATCGGGTTTGATGCATTGCCGCAGACCGTGCCGCATTACTGCATCGAATCTTTCCGCCGCAATAACAAACCGGACGCGTTGTCTTTCAAGATCGACGACGTGTGGCACAGGGTTTCGGGCGCCGACGCCATTGAACGCATCCGGCGGATCGCGCTCGGGCTCTCGCGGCTGGGCGTAAAGGCCGGCGACCGCATCGCCATCATCTCGGAGAACCGGCCGGAATGGTCGTTCACGGACCTTGCGATCCTCTCGCTCCGCGGCGTAAACGTCCCGATCTACACGACGCAGGCCGTCGATCAGATCCGCTATATCATCGAGAATTCGGGTGCGAAGATGCTTTTCGTCTCGGGCAAAAAGCTCTGGAAACACGCCGAATCGGTCATCCAGAGCATCGAGACGCTAGAGAAGCTGATCTTTTTCGACGCCGATTTTCTGCCCGAGGACAGCCGGGCGATGTCGCTCAAGGACCTCGAGGCCGAAGGCAGCCGCAAGGACGAGATCGATAATTTTGACGAGCTTCTGGCACAGGTCAAGGCCGACGACCTGGCGACGATAATCTACACCTCGGGGACGACCGGTGAGCCGAAGGGCGTGATGCTGACGCACGAGAATTTTACGTCGAACGTCGCGGCCATTTCGAAGGGCCTGCCGATCCGCAACACCGACCGCTCGCTCGCCGTGCTGCCGCTTTCGCACATTTTTGAAAGGTCAGTTTTTTATGTGCTTTGCGCCAATGGCGTCGCGATCCACTACTGCGCCTCGTTCGACCAGATCGCCTCGCACCTGCAGGAAGTAAAACCGACGATAATGACGGCGGTGCCGCGGCTCTTCGAGCAGGTCTATCACAAGATAGTCAAGAAGGGTAAGGCCGCGGGCGGCTGGAAAACGAAGCTCTTTGATTGGGCACTCGGCGTCGGGCAGGACTACTGGCGGGCGAAGGATATGCACGAATCCGTGCCGGCGACGCTCGCCGCAAAACACGCTCTGGCCTCGCGGCTCGTCTTCTCAAAATGGCGGGCGGGCGTCGGCGGGCATCTGCGTTTCTTTGTCTCGGGCGGTGCACCGCTTTCAAAAAAGCTTTCGTATGCCTTCTGGGCGGCGGGCATCCCGATCCTTCAGGGCTACGGAATGACCGAGGCTTGTATCACCTGCGCGAACCGGCCGGAGGACAACAAGGTCGGCTCGATCGGAACGCCTTTCGACGGCATCGAGATGAAGATCGACGAGTCGAACGGCGAGATCCTCATCCGCGGCAAGAGCGTTATGCAGGGCTACTACCAAAAGCCCGAGGAGACGGCGAAGGTCATCGACAGCGAGGGCTACTACCACACCGGCGACGTCGGTTATGTGGACGAGGACGGGCACTTTTACGTCACGGACCGGATCAAGGACCTTTTCAAGCTCTCGAACGGCAAATACGTCGCTCCGCTGCAGGTCGAAAGCCTGCTCAAGCAGAGCCCGCTCGTTGCTCAGCCGGTCGTTGTAGGTTCGGGCCGCAAGCAGGTCGGAGCGTTGATCGTTCCGGACTGGGATGCCTTGAAAGAAACTCTCGCGGATGAAGGCATCGCCGTCGAAGGCAGCCGCGACGAGCTCTGCGAGAATCCGCACGTTATCAAGCGTGTTCAGCGGGATGCGGTCGAACTCACGCGCGAGCTTTCGGATTATGAAAGGGTAAAACGTGTATATCTGCTGCCGAGAGAATTTTCTATCGACAAGGGCGAAATGACCCCGACGCTCAAGATAAAGCGGTCGGTCATCGACGAAAAATACAGCGATGCGATAGATGAGATCTGCGGAGGATAAATAGGAAAGACCACCGATCAATCGGGCTTAACTTGAGACCGAGTCGATCTCCTTGATCAAGCGATCAAGAGTTCGGCTCGGTTCTTTTTTGCTCAGAATTGCCTCTGCAAGTTCGAATAG
>ERZ1066138.360-NODE-360-length-15304-cov-10.161322_pt1 | contig 15304 bp, 17 predicted proteins | sample MGYA00382785_ERZ1066138 | MGnify/ENA primary metagenome ERZ1066138 (study PRJEB33369, sample SAMEA5778368) | biofilm metagenome | biome: Industrial cooling water; feature: Water cooling tower basin; material: Biofilm | place: United Arab Emirates | collected... | reverse complement strand
GGTGGTCGCCGCGACGGTGGAGGCCTTCGTGCCGCAGATGCTGAACTACGAACTCGTCGGCGGCGTGAACTTCCAGAAGGGCTGCTACCCGGGCCAGGAGGTCGTCGCGCGCAGCCAGTACCGCGGCACGCTCAAGCGCCGCACGCAGATGCTGCACGCCGGGCTGCCGATGGCGCCCGGCCAGGAAGTCTGGTGGAGCGGCGACGCCGGCCAGCCGAGCGGCCTGGTCGCCTTCGCCGCGCCGGCCCCCGACGGCGGTCACGACGCGCTGGTCGAGATCAAGCTCGCCGCGCTCGACGGCGGCAGCCTGCGCCTCGGCGCGGCCGACGGCCCGCCGCTCGGGCGCCTGCCGTTGCCCTACGCCGTGCCGGCGTCGGCCGAGACGAGCTTGGGCTGAGACGATGGCGTCTTCATCGTCAGAGCGTCACGAGCTCTACGTCTACTACCGTGCCCGGCCCGCGCAGGCCGAGGCGCTGGCCGAAGCGGTGGGCCGCATGCAGCAGGCGCTGTGCGCCGCCCACCCGGGCCTGAAGGCGCGGTTGCTGTGCCGCGCCGAGCTGCGCGAAGGCCAGAACACCTGGATGGAGGCCTACGCGCTGCCGGTCGACCGCAGTGCGGTCGCGCTGGCCGCGGCGATCGAGCAGGCCGCCGCCGTGCTGGCGCCGCTGCTCGACGGCCCGCGCCGCAGCGAGCATTTCGTCGCATGTGCCTGGTAGCGCTGGCGCTCGGTCGCAGCGCCCGCTTCCCCTTCGTGCTGGCGTCCAACCGCGACGAGTTCTACGAGCGCCCTGCTGCGCCACTGGCCTGGTGGGCGCCGTTTCCCGGCTCGGCGCCGATCCTGGCAGGGCGCGACCTGCAGGGTGGCGGCACCTGGCTGGGCCTGAGCGCCACCGGCCGGCTCGGCCTCGTGACCAACGTGCGCGACCCGGCCCGCCACGACCCGCAGGCCCGTTCGCGCGGCGAACTGGTGACCCGCTGGCTGGCCGGCCACGACGACTTCGAGCAGGTCTGGGCGGCCTGCGAGCCGGCGGCCTACAACGGCTTCAACCTGGTCGCGGCCGACCTCCGGCTCGGCCGGGCGCACTGGGCCAGCAACGCGACCGGCGCGACGCAGCCGCTGCAGGCCGGCGTGTACGGGCTGTCCAATGCCGCGCTCGACACACCCTGGCCCAAGACGGCGGCGCTGAAGGCGCGGCTGGTGCAGGCGCTCGCCTTCGAGAGCTTCGAGCCACTGGCCGACGCGCTGTTCGAGGCGCTGGCCGACCGCCACGCGGCGCTGGACGAGGCCCTGCCGTCCACCGGCGTGCCGCTCGCACTGGAACGCGAGCTCTCCCCGGCCTTCATCCGCACCGCCGACGGCCGCTACGGCACGCGCTGCTCGACGCTGGTGGTCGTCGAGCGCACACCGGGCGGGGCCGATACCGTGCATGTCGTCGAGCACCGCCACGACGCCGCGCCCGACGAGCCGCCGCGACGCCACGAAAGGCTCGGCCTGCCGCGCGTCGGCGCGGCCTCCTGACGGCGCGTCAGAACGCGCCGGCGGCGGTGCCCGACGCCAGTGCCGACACGGCAGCCGGGTGCTGCTGGGCGGCGGCCAGGCGCAGCCAGACGGCACTCTGCTCGCGGTCGACCGGCCGGCCCTTGCCGGTGCGGAACATCACCGCCAGCGCGTACTGGGCCTCGGCGTGCCCCGCCTCGGCGGCGATCTGGAAGCGGCGCGCCGCCTCGTCGAGGCTGCGCGGCACGCCGCGGCCGGCCTCGTACATCCACGCCAGCCGGGTCTGGGCGGCGCGGTCGCCCTGCTCGGCGAGCTTCTCGTAGAGCTGGGCGGCCTCGGCGTGACGGCCGCTGCTGCCGAGCAGCTCGGCCTGCTGGAAGGGCGTCAGCGCGGTCGCGGGCTGGTCCAGCGTGGCCAGGCGGGCGATGGCGTCCTTGTCGCCGTTCTGCGCGGCGAGGTTGAGGAAGACGCGCGCCTTGGCGAGGTCCTTGGCCAGCACGCCGCCGCTGCTGTAGAGCATGCCGAGGCGGTACTGGGCCTTGAAGTTGCCCGACTGGGCGGCGCTGGTGTAGAGGCGCTCGGCCTTCTGCAGGTCGCGCGGCTCGCCCAGACCGTCCTCGGCCAGCGTCGCGAGGTTGAACAGTGCGTCGCCGTTGCCGACTTCGGCCAGCGTCTCCCAGACGGTGCGGGCAGCCTCGTAGTTCGCCATCTTGAACTCGGCGTAGCCCTTGTAGTTGCCCATCGCCGGGTTCTTGAGCCAGTCGGCGCGGGTGCTGTCCTGGGCCTGGGCGAACCCGGCCACGCAGACGGCGAACAAGGGGAACAGACGACGCATGGGCTTCACCGTGATTCGATTGATGCAGCAAGGATTATCGGCCCAATCGGTCCGGCGCCGGCGCCGCCCTGGCGCCGTCGGCCAGCAGGGCCAGCATCAGCTCGACACGCGCCTGCTGCGGCGTGCCCGCCGGGCTGACCGGGAAGGTGTCGCCGTCGAGCCCTTGCACGCGGCCTTCGAGGACCCGGCTCGCACGGTGCACGACCACGCCGGCCTCGCGGGCCCGGTGCAGCGCGGCCTCCAGCGCCTCGTGCAGCGTGCCGTGGCCGGTCGCCGCGACGACCAGGCCATCGAGCCCGCCCTGGGCCAGCAGCGCGTCGACGATGCGGCCGTCGGCGCCGGCGTGGCTGGCGACGATCTCGACCCGCGGCCAAGGCTCGGCGTCGAGCAGGGCCAGGCCGAGCGGGCGGCCGGCGGGTCCCGCGTCGCGCAGCCGCAGCACGCGGCCGCCCTCGATCCGCCCGAGCGGCCCGGCCTCGCCGGAGCCGAAGGCCTCGCGGCGCCGGGTGTGGACCTTGCGCACGTCGAAGGCGGCATGCACCGCGCCGGCCACCGCCGCGACGACGCCGTCCCAGCCCGGCTCGGCCGCCACGGTCACGGCGTCGAGAAGGTTCTGTGGCCCGTCGGGCCGGCGCGACGAGGCAGGCCGCATCGCCGCGGTCAGCACCACCGGCTTGGCCGGCGCGAGCACGCGCTGCAGCAGGTAGGCGGTTTCCTCGAGCGTGTCGGTGCCGTGGGTGACGACGATCCCCCGCACCTCGGGCCGCGCCAGGTGGGCGTCGACGCGGCCGGCGAGACGGCGCCAGATCGCGTGCGTCATGTCCTTGCTGTCGACCTGCGCGACCTGCTCGGTCTCGATCGCGCGCTGCGCCAGCGCGGGGACGGCCGCGACGAGGTCGTCGACGCCGAGTTGGGCGGCACGGTAGCCGAGATCGTCGGCCGCATCGGCGGCGGTGCCGGCGATCGTGCCGCCGGTGGCCAGGATCACGATGCGCGGGCTGCCGGCGCTCGGAGGCATACGGGGGCTTGGCATGATGCGAAAACTGGATAAAAATACAGCTACTGGATGAATCGACAGCTCGTCACCGGAGACCCGCCATGGACGACGCCCCCAAGCTCACCCCCCGCCAGCAGCAGATCCTGGAACTGATCCAAAGCGCGATCGAACGCAGTGGTTCACCGCCGACCCGCGCCGAGATCGCCGCCGAGCTGGGCTTCCGCTCCGCCAACGCCGCCGAGGAACACCTGCAGGCGCTGGCCCGCAAGGGCGTGATCGAGCTGGTGGGCGGCACCTCGCGCGGCATCCGGCTTCAGTCTGACACATTGCGTTCGCTCAACGCGCAGCGCAACAAGCAGTTCAGCCTGCCGCTGCCGAGCCTGTCGCAGCTGATGCTGCCGCTGGTCGGCCGTGTGGCGGCCGGCAGCCCGATCCTCGCGCAGGAGCACATCGACACCACCTACGCGGTCGAGGCCAGCATGTTCCCGCGCCAGCCCGACTACCTGCTCAAGGTGCGCGGCATGAGCATGCGCGACGCCGGCATCCTCGACGGTGACCTGCTCGCGGTGCAGCGCGCCAAGGAGGCCAAGAACGGCCAGATCGTCGTTGCGCGGCTCGGCGAGGAGGTCACGGTCAAGCGCTTCCGGCGCGTGCGCGGCCATGTCGAGCTGCTGCCCGAAAACCCCGACTTCCAGACCATCGTCGTCGGGCCCGACAGCGGCGAGTTCGAGCTCGAAGGCCTGGCCGTCGGCCTGATCCGCAACACCATGCTGATGTGAGCGCCGCAGCGCGACGCTGAAGCCCCAAGGCCGCCTGCGGGTGGCGGGCATGCGCGCCGGGTCGATCGACCGGGCGCGGGTCCCGCAGGTCGGCTCCGACACCAATCCTGCCGAACTTCCACCAAGGAGATTCGGACATGTTGATGCTTCTATGGAACCCACTGCGACGCTGGTGGGCAACAGGCGACGGCCCGACCGTCGCGAGTCCTGCCCTTCCGGCGGGCCCGGTGCCGGCGCTGCTGCGGCGGCGGACCCTGCCTTCGCGCCGACCGGCGGTCCCGGGTGCGGCGGCCCGGCCGGTGACGCCCTTCGGTGGCGCCACGCGGCCCGAGGCGCCGACCGCCGCTGCACGGCGTGCGGCACGGCGCTTCTGGATGAGGCTCGACCCCGAAGACCGCCGCCACGGCGCGATCGGCGGCAGCTTTGCCGAGGTCTGCGCGGCGTTGGAGCGGCTGGCTTCCCTGGAAGAACAACGGCCGCACTAGGCGGCCGTCGTCGGGTGGGGCGGGTGCGAGCCCGCCTCGCCGTGGTATCAGCCCATGTGCAGGCCGCCGTTGACCGAGAAGTCGGCCCCGGTGGAGTAACCGCCGTCGTCCGACGCCAGCCAGGCGATGATCGACGCGATCTCCTCCGGCGTGCCCAGGCGTTTGACCGGAATGCCGGCGACGATCTTCTCCAGCACGTCGGGGCGGATCGCCTTGACCATGTCGGTGCCGATGTAGCCCGGGCTGACGGTGTTGACCGTCACGCCCTTGCTGGCCAATTCCTGCGCCAGCGCCATCGTGAAGCCGTGCATGCCGGCCTTGGCGGCCGAGTAGTTGGTCTGGCCGGCCTGGCCCTTCTCGCCGTTGACCGAGCTGATGTTGATGATGCGGCCCCAGCCCTTCTCGACCATGTCGCCGACCACCTGCTTGGTGACGTTGAACATGCTGTTGAGGTTGGTTTCGATCACGGCGTCCCAGTCCTCGCGGGTCATCTTGAGGAACATGCGGTCCTTGGTGATGCCGGCGTTGTTGACCAGCACGTCGATGCTGCCGTGTTCGGCCTTGGTCTTGGTGAAGGCCTCGACGGTCGACTCCCAGGCGCCGACGTTGCCGACCGACGCATAGAAGGTGTAGCCGAGCGCGGCCTGCTCGCCGAGCCACTTGTTGAAGTCGCGCGTCGGCCCGCAGCCGGCGATGACCTTGAAGCCGTCCTTGTGCAGACGCTGGCAGATCGAGGTGCCGATGCCTCCCATGCCCCCGGTGACGTACGCGACTTTCTTGCTCATGTTCGTTGCTCCTGTGTTTTATCTGCGGGTCCTGCGACCCGTCTAGCGTGCGGCCGGACGGCAGCGATGGTCAACCGGGTTCGCCCGGGTTCGGGGTTCAGCGTTCGACGGTCAGCGCCACGCCCATGCCGCCGCCGATGCACAGCGAGGCGATGCCCTTGCGCGCGTCGCGGCGCTGCATCTCGTGCAGCAGCGTGACGAGGATGCGGCAGCCCGAGGCGCCGATCGGGTGGCCGATGGCGATCGCCCCGCCGTTGACGTTGATCTTGCTGGTGTCCCAGCCCATTTCCTTGTTGACCGCGCAGGCCTGGGCCGCGAAGGCCTCGTTGATCTCGAGCAGGTCGAGGTCGGCGGCCTTCCAGCCGGCGCGCGCGAGCGCGGTCTGGCTGGCCGGCACCGGGCCCATGCCCATGATCGCCGGGTCCAGGCCCGAGCTGGCGTAGGAGGCGATGCGCGCCAGCGGCTTCAGGCCGAGCTGGTCGGCCTTGGCCGCGCTCATCACCAGCACCGCGGCGGCGCCGTCGTTGATGCCCGAGGCGTTGCCGGCCGTCACGCCGCCGGCCTTGTCGAAGGCCGGGCGCAGACCGGCCAGGCCCTCGGCGCTGCTCTTGCGGTTCAGGAACTCGTCGGCCGCGAAGACGATAGCGTCGCCCTTCTTCTGCGCGATGCTGAAGGGCACGATCTCGTCCTTGAACCTGCCGGCGTCCTGCGCCGCGGCGGCCTTCATCTGCGAGGCCAGCGCGAAGGCGTCCTGCTCCTCGCGACCGATGCCGTACTTCTTGGCCACGTTCTCGGCCGTGATGCCCATGTGGTACTGGTTGTAGACGTCCCACAGGCCATCGTTGATCATCGAGTCGACCATCTTCCAGTCGCCCATGCGCTGGCCGTCGCGCGAGCCCATCAGCACGTGCGGCGCGAGGCTCATGGTCTCCTGGCCGCCGGCGATCACGATGTCGGCGTCGCCGTCGCGCACGGCCTGGGCGGCCAGCATCACGGCCTTCAGGCCCGAGCCGCAGACGACGTTGATCGTCATCGCCGGCACGGCATGCGGCAGGCCGGCCTTGAGGGTGGCTTGGCGCGCCGGGTTCTGGCCGCTGCCGGCCGTCAGCACCTGGCCGAGGATGACCTGGCCGACCTGTTCGGGTGCGATGCCGCTGCGCTGCAGCAGGGCCTGGATGACGGCGGCGCCGAGTTCCGGCGCGGGGGTCTTGGCCAGCGTGCCGCCGAACTTGCCGACGGCGGTGCGGGCGGCGGCGACGATGACGATCTCGGTGCTCATGAAAGGTCTCCTGGGGGCTCGGGGGCGGGGAACGGTGAATCTCAGGCCTTGGCCTTGACGTAGCGGCCGGGCGCCGGCTCGATGGCCTTGTGCGTGCGGTCGCCGTAGCTCTTGGGCGCCGCGACCTGCTTGCCGGCATGGCCGGCCAGCCAGCCGCTCCAGGCCGGCCACCAGCTGCCGGCGTGCTCGGTGGCGCCCTCGAGCCAGGCGTCGGCCGTCTTGGGCAGCCTCGGGTTCACCCAGTAGCTGCGCTTCTTCTTCGCCGGCGGGTTGATCACGCCGGCGATGTGGCCCGACGCGCCGAGTACGAACTGCTTCTTGCCAGGCAGGACAGCGACGCTGGTGTAGGCGCTCTGCCAGGGCACGATGTGGTCCTCACGCGAGGCGTAGATGAAGACCGGCGCCTCGATCCGCCGAAGGTCGATCGGCACGCCGCACACCGTCGCCCGGCCCGGCTTGACCAGGTCGTTTTGCAGGTAGGTGTGGCGCAGGTACCAGCAGAACATCGGGCCCGGCAGGTTGGTCGAGTCGGAGTTCCAGTACAGCAGGTCGAAGGGCGGAGGCATCTCGCCCTTGAGGTAGTTGCCGACCACGTAGTTCCAGACCAGGTCGTTCGGCCGCAGGAAGCTGAAGGTGGTGGCCAGTTCCTGGCCCTTGAGCAGGCCGCCCTGGCCGATCGTCATCTCGCGCAGCCGCACCGCCGTCTCGTCGATGAAGACGTCGATGATCCCGGTGTCGCTGAAGTCGAGGAAGCTGGTCAGCAGCGTCAGGCTCGCGGCCGGCTGCTCGCCGCGCGCCGCCAGCACCGCCAGCGCCGTGGCCAGCAGCGTGCCGCCGACGCAGAAGCCGAGCACGTTGATCTTGTCCTGCTGCGCGATCGACTGGACTTCCTCGATCGCGCGGACGACGGCGTGCTCGATGTAGTCGTCCCAGGTCTTGTCCTGCACGCGCTCGTCGGCGTTGACCCAGCTGACCAGGAAGACCCGGTGGCCCTCGGCGACGGCGTTGCGCACGAAGGAGTTCTCGGGCTGCAGGTCGAGGATGTAGAACTTGTTGATGCAGGGCGGCACGACCAGCAGCGGCCGCTCATGCACCCTGGCGGTCAGCGGCTTGTACTCGAGCAGCTGGAACAGCTCGTTCTCGTAGACCACCGCGCCCTCGGTCGTGGCGACGTTGCGGCCGACCTCGAAGACGCTCTCGTCGGTCTGCGACACATGGCCCTGCTGGATGTCGTGCCACAGATGCTTCAGCCCCTGGGCGATCGACTCGCCCTGGGTGTCGAGCGCCTTGCGCTGCGCCTCGGGGTTGAGCGCGAGGTAGTTCGACGGCGCCGCCGCGTCGATCCACTGCTGGACCGCGAAGCGGATGCGCTGGCGGGTCTTCTCGTCGGCCTGCACCTGCTCGGCCATCTGCATCAGCGTGCGGGCGTTCAGCAGGTACATGCCGGCGGTGTAGGCCGCCCCCGGGGTGTCCAGCCAGGCCTCGCCGGTGAAACGGCGGTCGGCCGGCTTGGGGCTCTCGCCGCCCTGGCCTGCCGTCGCGGCCTGGTTCCACAGCGCGGCGGCGTCCTGCAGGTAGCGCGTCTGCAGCGCGCTCATGGCTTCGGGCGCCAGTTTCAGGCCCGAGAAGCCCTCGATCGCGCGGGACCAGCCCTCGCCCAACTGCTGCGCCGAGGCCTGCCAATCCAGGCCCGCGCCGAAGCCCGGCCACGCCGGTCCAGCTGTCGTCATCGTCTCCTCCGGTGTGCGGCGTGCGGCGCCGTGGCCGGTTCGATGCCGAACCGAACCCGGGGGCTTGAACCGCCCGGGCCGCGCGCGAAACGGGTATGCCCGATTATGCGGCCCTCGCTTGCGCTGAACTGAACCGCGCGAGCACGACTGAACTGCCGACGATGTACCTGATCGCGATCGCCTGGCTCTACGTGGCTTTGATGATGGCGGTGGCCGAAGCGGCCCATCCGCTCGGCAGCGTGCTGGGCGCCATGATCACCTTCGTGCTCTACGGCGTCGCGCCGCTGGCGCTGGTGCTCTACCTCGTCGGCACGCCGGCGCGGCGCCGCGCCCGCCGGGCTGCCGAAGCGGCCGCAGCCGAAGCAGCGTCAGGCGCGGTCGATCCAGACCGCCGCGGCCATGCGCCCGCTGGCGCCGAGCCGGCGGGCGTCGCGTCGGTACGAAAAGAACCGTGATTCGTCCTCGACGGTGCACCAGCGGCCACCGTCGATGCGCTGCAGCCCGATCGCTTCGAGCCGGTCACGCGCCAGGCCGGCGAGGTCGGCCAGCCAGCGCCCCCCCGGCTGCGCCATGAAGCGCGGCTGCGTCTGCCCCGGGTCGAGGCCGTAGCCTTCGAGCACGTCGGCACCGACCTCGAAGCGGCGCGGTCCGATGCATGGGCCCAGCCAGGCCTCGAGGTCGCGGGGCGCGCAGCCGGCCGCCTCCGCCAGCGCGGCAACGGTCGCGTCGAGCACGCCCGCGGCCAGCCCCCGCCAGCCGGCATGCGCGGCCGCGACGCCGTGGCCGTCGGGTGCGGCCAGCAACACCGGCAGGCAGTCGGCCACCTGCACGACACAAGCCACACCGGGCCCGGTGGTGTAGGCGGCGTCGGCCTCGGGCGGCTGGGTGGTGCCGGCGGCCAGCGGCAGGCGCAGCACGCCGCGGCCATGCACCTGGCGCAGGAAAGTCGGCACACCGCCGAGCGCCGCGGTGAAGCGCGCGCGGTTCGCGCGCACCGCCTCGGGGTCGTCGCCGACCGCGTCGCCGAGGTTCAGGCTCGCGTAAGGGCCCCGGCTGACGCCGCCGTCGCGCGTGCTCATCAGCGCGGCGACGCGGGCCGATGCGAAGGCCGGGCGCATCCAGCCTGGGTCGGCCAGGCTCATGGCGGCGGCGCGTCGGGGCAGGCCGACGGCTGAGCCCGCTGGAAAGCCGGCCGGGCCATGCAGGCCTCGAACACCCGCATCACCGTCGGCACATGGTCGAGCCGGCAGTCGAAGCGGCGTGCGTTGAAGATCTGCGGCACCAGCACGCAGTCGGCCAGCGTCGGCGACTCGCCGTGGCAAAAGCTGCCGGTCTGCGGCTCCCCCGCGAGGCGCCGCTCGACCGCGGCGAGACCCTGCTCGACCCAATGGCGGTACCAGGCATTCTTGGCGGCCTCGCCGACACCCAGCTCGCGGACCAGGTGGCGCAGCACCCGAAGGTTGTTGAGCGGATGGATCTCGCAGGCGATGTCGAGCGCCAGCGAGCGGATACGTGCGCGCCCGGCGGCGGCGCCGGGCAGCAGCGGCGGCTCGGGATGCCGTTCGTCGAGGTATTCGATGATCGCGAGCGACTGGCCGATCGCGACGCCGCCGTCGACCAGCAGCGGCACCAGCCGCGTCGGCGAGACGGCCGCGTAGGCATCGCCGAGGTGCTCGTTGGCCGGCAGGTCGACCGCGCGGTAGACGTAGCCGAGGCCTTTGATCTCGAGCGCGATGCGCACGCGGAACGACGCCGACGAACGGGAGTGGCTGTACAGCTCCAACGGTGTCTCCAGGGTGCCGCCAGGGCCGAAGGATGATGCCATGCGCTCGGCGGCGTCATGCCACGCCGCTAAACTCGACCGCATGATCGTTGCCCGCAGCATCCTCCACTGCAAATGCTGCGGCGCCCCGACCGCCTACCGCATCCCGGCGGACGACAACCGCGAGCGTGCCGTCTGCAGCCGCTGCGCGACGGTGCATTACGAGAACCCGCTGAACGTCGTCGGGACCGTGCCGGTCTGGGGCTCGCAGGTGCTGTTGTGCCGCCGGGCGATCGAGCCGCGCTACGGGCTGTGGACGCTGCCGGCGGGTTTTCTCGAACTCGGCGAGACCACCGAGCAGGGCGCGCTGCGCGAGACCGCCGAGGAAGCCGGCGCCCGCGTGACGCTGCAGGGCCTGTTCTCGGTGCTCAATGTGGTGCGCGTCGGCCAGGTCCACCTCTTCTACCGCGCCGAGCTGCGCGACACCGACTTCGCACCGGGCAGCGAATCGCTCGAGGTGCGGCTGTTCGACGAGCACGAGATACCCTGGGACGAACTCGCCTTCCGCACCGTGCGCGAGACGCTGCACGCCTACTACGCCGACCGCGTGCTCGGCCGCTTCGGGCTGCATTGCGGCGACGTGGCCTGAGCGGAGGAAGGCTGCCGGTATACTGCGCGGCTTCGGGGCGTAGCGCAGCCTGGTAGCGCACTTGCATGGGGTGCAAGGGGTCGCGAGTTCGAATCCCGCCGTCCCGACCATCGAACGCGAAAGGGCCTGCAGAACGATCTGCAGGCCCTTGCTGTCTTCAGCGCTTGAAAAGTTCGTCGAACAGGTCGCCGGGGACGGTGTCGTCCCCCTCGTCGTTGACCTCGAGGCCGTTGCGCAGATCGTAGGACGACTCGTACCACCAGCGGTCGACCTTGGCGGCATCGACGTGTTCGCCCGCCTCGCCACGCGGCGGCTCGCCGCCGTGCGGCATCACGCCCGGCGAGCCGGGCACGGGACGGTACTTGAACAAGACTTTGGCCACGATCGACTCCAACCGCTTGGGGGGCTCCGGCAGGGGTGCGCCGCAGCCCGATCGAAGGTCCGGGACCGGTGAGTCCGAACCACCCTCGATGACTACGAATTGAAGCGCATGCCGGATGCCAGCGTTTGACGAGAGGACCTTCGTGGGCCCCTAGTCTTAGGGGGCCGACAGGCCCGATCGTCCCTGGCTCCCCCGGTCAGGGGGTCAGCAGGCGGCGGATCGACAGCAGCTCGTCGCGCACGCTGGCCGCCGGCGTGGGGTTCGAGGCAACGGCGACGGAGGTCACGGCGACGGCGGCCGGCATGGTCGCGGCAGCTTCCAGTGCTTCGTCTTCGGCCATCTCGGCCGCGGCCTCGAGTACCGGCTCGGCGCCGGACTGCAGTAGCGCCCGCACGCCGACCTCGGCCAGACGGTTGCGCGCGCCGCTGATCGTGAATCCTTGCTCGTAGAGCAGTTCACGGATGCGGCGGATCAGCAGCACTTCATGGTGCTGGTAGTAGCGCCGATTGCCACGGCGCTTCATCGGCTTGAGCTGGCTGAACTCCTGCTCCCAATACCTCAGCACGTAGGGCTTGACGCCGCAAAGCTCGCTGACTTCACCGATCGTGAAATAGCGTTTGGCGGGGATCGGTGGGAGCGCCTTTTCCATTGGAAATCAAGGCCCTAAGCGGCAAGTGCTCAGACTTTACTCGAACTCTTCTCCGCTGGGTATGTCGCCTTGCACGACCCCCTTGAGTTTGTGGCTGGCGTGAAACGTGACCACATTCCGGGCCTTGATCGGGATCGCCTCGCCGGTGCGCGGGTTGCGGCCCGGCCGCGGCGCCTTGCGGCGTATCTGAAAGTTGCCGAAGCCCGACAGCTTGACGTCCTGGCCGGCGACGAGCTGGCTGTGGATCAGCTCGAAGAAGGCTTCGACCATGTCCTTGGACTCGCGCTTGTTGAGGCCGAGGCGTTCGAACAGCAGGTCGGCCAGCTCGGCCTTGGTCAGTGTGGGGGTTTCGAGGCTGGGGAGGATCGCTCGGTCCATCGTCGCTTCCTTCTCTTGTCCTTGGGTCGGGTTCAGCCACGCAGCCGGGCGCCCAGGCGCTCGGCCAGGGTCTCGACCACGGCGTGCACGGCGGCGTCGATCTGCGCGTCGGTGAGTGTCGCCTCGTCGTCGAGCAGCTCCAGCCTGACGGCAAGGCTACGCTCGTCCGGGACCATCTCGCTCCCCCCGACCTTGGGGCGGTAGACGTCGAACAGGTGCGCGCCGCGCAGCAGGCCGCCGGTCGGCGCCGCGGCGACGGCCTGCATCAGCGCCTCGTGGCTGACCGCCTCGCCGACGATCACCGCGATGTCGCGGGCCACGGCCTGCTGGCGCGGGTTCGCTGTGTAGACCGGCAGCGGCGCCTCGGCCAGCGCCGCAGCGTCGAGTTCGAACACGACCGGGGCCTGCGGCAGCTCGTAGGCCTGGCGCCAGCGCGGGTGCAGCTCGCCAAGCCAACCGACCGGCTGCCCGTTCAGCTCGATGCGTGCGCTGCGGCCGGGATGCAGCGCCGGGTGCCCGGCCGGCACGAAGCGCGCCGCACGCGGCGCCAGCAGCGCCTCGAGGTCGCCCTTGACGTCGAAGAAGTCGACCGGCCGTTCGGCGACCGCCCACTGCAGACCGTCGGCCGCGCCGAAGGCCAGGCCGGCCAGGCGCAGCGGCTGCGCCAGCCCGGCGACCGTGGTGTCGCTGTCGACTGCGTCCGGGTCGCGCAGGAACACCCGGCCGATCTCGAACACCCGCACGCGCGGCGCCTTGCGCGCGAGGTTGAAGCGCAGCACGTTCACCAGGCTGCCGATCAGGCTCGAGCGCATCACCGCCAGCGGGGCCGCGATCGGGTTCAGCAGCCGGATCGGCTGCTCATTGCCGGCCAGCTCGCGCTCCCAGCGCGCCTCGACGAAGCTGAAGTTGACCGTCTCCTGGTAGTCCAGGCCGGCCATCGCATGGCGCAGCGCATGCAGGCTGCGCCGCGACTCGGAACGCACCTTGGGCGTGACCGGCGCCAGCGGCGGCGTGTCCGGGAGCCGGCCGTAACCGATGACGCGGATCACCTCCTCGATCAGGTCCTCCTCGATCGCGAGGTCGAAGCGCCAGCTCGGCGGCGTGACGGTGATGCTGCCCTCGCCTTCCGCGACCTCGAGGCCGAGGCGGCGGAACACGCCGGCGCAATCGGCCTGCGTGACCGGCATGCCGATCACCTTGGCGGCGCGCGCGACGCGCAGCGTCACCGGACGGCGCTCGGGCAGGCGCGTGACGTGGTCGTCCATCGGGCCGGCCTCGCCGCCGCAGACCTGCTGGATCAGCGCGGTGATGCGCTCGATGTGCTCGACCGTCCGCGCCGGGTCGACGCCGCGCTCGAAGCGGTGGCCGGCTTCGGTGCTGAAGTTGTAGCGCCGCGAGCGGCCCATCACCGCCTGCGGCCACCAGAACGCCGCCTCGACGTAGACGTTGCGGGTGTCGTCGGACACCGCGGTCGGCTGGCCGCCCATGATGCCGGCGAGCGACTCGACCTGGCGCTCGTCGGCGATCACGCCGACCTGGCCGTCAACGGCAATCGTGTTGCCGTTCAGCAGCTCGAGCGATTCGTCCTCGCGGCCCCAGCGCACGACCAGGCCACCGTGGATTTTGTCGAGGTCGAAGATATGCGAGGGCCGGCCGAACTCGAACATCACGTAGTTCGAGATGTCGACCAGCGGACTGACCGAACGCTGGCCGCAGCGCGCCAGGCGCTCGACCATCCAGGCGGGGGTCGCCGCCTTCGGGTCGACACCGCGCACGATGCGGCCCGAGAAGCGGCCGCACAGGTCCGGCGCCTCGATGCGCACTCGCAGTTTGGCGTCGTGCGTCACCGCGGCGGGCGGGAAGCTCGGCTGCACCAGTGGCGCCCCGGTCAGCGCGCTCAGCTCGCGGGCGATGCCGTAGACGCTGAGGCAATGCGCGAGGTTGGGCGTGAGCTTCAGCGTGATCAGCGTGTCGTCGAGCGACAGGTGCTCGCGGATGTCCTGCCCGACCGGCGCGTCGTCGGCCAGCGCCAGCAGGCCCGCGTTCTCCTCCGACAGCTTCAGCTCGCGCGCCGAGCACAGCATGCCGGCGCTCTCGACGCCGCGCAGCTTACCGAGCTTGATGACGAAGGGCGCCCCGTCTGCTGAAGCCGGCGGCAGCTCGGCACCGACCAGCGCGCAGGGCACCTTCAGGCCGACGGCGACGTTCGGCGCGCCGCAGACGATCTGCAGCGGGCTGCCGGTGCCGGCGTCGACCTGGCAGACGTTCAGGCGATCGGCGTTCGGGTGCTTCTCGACCGAGAGCACCTGCGCGACGACGACTTTCGTGAACGGCGGCGCCACCGGCCGCAGCTCCTCGACCTCGAGGCCGGCCATGGTCAGGGTGTCCGCCAGTTCGGCGGTGGTGATCGGCGGGTTGCAGAACTCGCGCAACCAGGATTCGGGGAACTGCATGGTCACTTGAATTGCGAGAGGAAGCGCAGGTCGCCGTCGAAGAACAGGCGCAGATCGCTGACGCCGTAGCGCAGCATCGCCAGCCGGTCGATGCCCGAGCCGAAAGCGAAGCCGATGTAGCGCTCCGGGTCCAGCCCCATGTTGCGGATCACCTGCGGGTGCACCTGGCCCGAGCCCGAGACTTCGAGCCAGCGCCCCTTCAGCGGCCCGCTGCCGAACATCATGTCGATCTCGGCGCTCGGCTCGGTGAAGGGGAAGTAGCTCGGCCTGAAGCGGATCGTCAGGTCCTCGGTCTCGAAGAAGGCGCGGATGAAGGCGACGTAGACCGACTTCAGGTCCTTGAACGAGATGTTCTCGCCGACCCACAGCCCCTCGACCTGGTGGAACATTGGCGAGTGCGTCGCGTCGCTGTCGACGCGGTAGGTGCGGCCCGGCGCGATGACGCGGATCTCGGGCATCGGCAGCCCGGCATCGAGCAGCGCACGGTGCTGCTTGACGTGCCGCACCGCGTGCCGGATCTGCATCGGGCTGGTGTGGGTGCGCAGCAGATGCCCGCCTTCGACGTAGAAGGTGTCGTGCATCGAGCGCGCCGGGTGGTCGGCCGGCGTGTTCAGCGCGGTGAAGTTGAACCAGTCGGTCTCGA
>ERZ1066138.359-NODE-359-length-15307-cov-9.477511_pt1 | contig 15307 bp, 15 predicted proteins | sample MGYA00382785_ERZ1066138 | MGnify/ENA primary metagenome ERZ1066138 (study PRJEB33369, sample SAMEA5778368) | biofilm metagenome | biome: Industrial cooling water; feature: Water cooling tower basin; material: Biofilm | place: United Arab Emirates | collected... | reverse complement strand
AAGCTCGCCGATACGGCACGCGCTTTAGGCGCAGATGTGAACTGGATCCTCTATGGTCATAAAGGGACGGCACCGCCAGCTAAATTGCCCGAGGGAACACTCATCCCAAAACTTGAGCCTGACGATGTCAGGGCGCTGGCGAAGGGCCGCCTCGCTGTCAGCAAGTTGGAAAGGCGCTTCGTCATCCATGCCGCCGTATCGAACAAAGCCTTTGCTGTGGCGGTGCTCGATGACGGCCTTGCCCCCGGCATTCGACGGGGCGACTTTGTGACGATTGATCCGGCGGTGACGGTCGAGCCGGGGATGTTGGGGTTGGCCGTGGTGTTTGCCGACAAAGGAAGTAGTCTTCAAGCGCCGGCAATTTTGATCCGGGAGTTTTGGTTCAAAACTCTGGCGCGAGATCATCGCTTTGAGCTCGTCGCCCAAAGGTCTGGGTATCCCAATATCGAAGTTGGCAACAGGACTGACGCGGTCATCGTAGGAGCAGTGGTTGGGCTTCAAAAAGTAGGAGTTTTGACAGCCGACCAATCCTAGCCGTCTGCGCATAGCGGCCGGGCAGCGTTCGTCAGATCCAATCACGGTGAGTTAGATGGGCGTGAATTGGCATTGCAAACTTAGCGCTTAGTGATGCTGTTTGCCACGGTTCAAAAGCAAAGCAGCCCTTGAAGTGCGCTGGGATGTGTCAAAAACGAGACCAACGGCGGTCGTGACGGCAGTGGCCGCCGCGACCGCATTGCCGTTGACTGGTATCTAGCCCCCGTCTAACCGAAGTTTGAGAATTTCGCCACAGAGGGTTAGCTGTCATGCGCGTGGTCATGATCGGATCGGGATACGTCGGATTGGTATCGGGCACATGCTTTGCCGACTTCGGCCACATCGTCACGTGCATCGACAAGGACGAAGCCAAGGTCGCCGCCCTGCGCAACGGCGTAATCCCGATCTACGAGCCGGGCCTCGACGTATTGGTGGCCAACAACGTCCGTGATGGCCGGCTCAGCTTTACGACGGAACTGGTCGAAGCCGTCGCGGCCGCCGATGTCGTCTTTATCGCCGTCGGCACACCCTCCCGGCGCGGCGACAATCATGCCGATCTCGCCTACGTCTTTCAGGCCGCCCGCGACATTGCCGGCGCTCTCCAGGGCTTCACCGTCATTTGCACCAAATCGACGGTTCCAGTCGGCACCGGCGACGAGATCGAGCGCATAATTCGCGAGTTGCGACCCGAGGCGGAGATCTCCGTCGCCTCGAACCCGGAGTTTCTGCGCGAGGGCGCGGCCATTGAAGACTTCAAGCGCCCGGACCGCATTGTCGTCGGCGTCACCGATCAAAGGGCGCGTGACGTGATGGCCGAACTCTATGCGCCCCTGTTCATCAACCAGGCGCCGTTGATGTTTACCGATCGCCGCGCCGCCGAACTCATCAAGTATGCGTCGAACGCCTTTCTCGCCACGAAGATCACCTTCATCAACGAGATTGCCGACCTGTGCGAAGAAGTCGGCGTCAACGTGCAGGACGTCGCCCGAGGCATCGGTCTCGACAATCGCATCGGCACCAAGTTTTTGCATGCCGGTCCGGGCTACGGCGGCTCCTGCTTCCCGAAGGACACGAACGCGCTGGCCAAGACCGCGCAAGATTATGGGGTGCCCCTGCGGCTGGTGGAAAGCGTCATAGCCGTCAACGACCAACGAAAGCGCGGCGTCGCACGCAAGGTCATGGCCGCCTGCGGGGGCAGCGTCCGCGGTAAGACCATCGCGGTACTCGGTCTGACCTTCAAGCCCAACACCGACGATATGCGCGACGCTCCCTCGCTCGCCATTATTCGATATCTACAGGACAACGGCGCGATCGTGAAAGCCTACGATCCCAAAGGCATCGGACAGGCAAAGCCTGAACTGCCCGATATCACCTATACCGCCGATGCCTACTCCTGCATCGACGGTGCCGATGCGCTCTGCCTCGTCACGGAATGGGAGCAGTTCCGCGCGCTCGATCTCGATCGCATCAAGTCGCTGCTGAAAGCGCCGATCATCATCGACCTACGCAACATCTATAAGCCCGAAGACATGCGCCGCCGCGGCTTCACCTACTACAGCATCGGCCGCAAACCCGTCATCGTGTGACGGCAGGCCGTGGTCTTAGAAACCACGGCCCAGCCTTACTGGTATCAGAAAAACTTCAGATACCGCGCGCGCTCCCAGTCGGAGACGTGGTTGAGATAGCTGATCCACTCGTCACGCTTGTAGTCGAGCCAGGCTCCATACATGCCATCGCCAAACACCGATTTGGCTAACGGATCGGCCGCAAACGCCTCCACTGCGTCGCCGAGCGTCTGCGGCAGCCGCTTGATGCCGAGCGTCGCCAACTCTTCGGGGGATTTGAGATACATGTTCTCGGTGTGCGGATCCCCCGGATCGGCGCCGGCCGCGATACCTTCCAAGCCGGCCGCGAGAACGAGTGCGGCACCGAGATACGGGTTGCAGGAACTGTCCGCGGCGCGCAATTCCACACGTCCACCCCCCAGCGGAATGCGGACGGTGTTCGTTCGGTTGTTATTCCCGTAGCAGCCCCAGATCGGTGCCCACGTGAACCCCGACATCGAACCCTTCAGCACCAGCCGCTTGTAGCTGTTCACCGTCGGCGCCACGACCGCGCAGATCGCCGGGAGGTGCGCCAGCACGCCCGCTATGAACTGATAGCCGAGCTTCGACAAGCCGCACCCACGCCGATCGCTATCATCGGCAAACAGGTTCTTGCCCGTCTTGATATCGGCGAGCGACATATTGAAGTGCGCACCCGAGCCGGCGCGATCGACGTATGGCTTGGGCATGAAGGTGGCGAACGCGCCGTGCTTGCGGGCGATCTCGTGCGCCATCATTCGGAAGAACACGTAGCGGTCCGACATCGACAGCGCATCGAAGAACTTGAAGTCCACTTCGAACTGGCCGATGCCGTCCTCATGATCGAAGGAGTAAACGTCCCACCCGAGGTCGTTCATGGACGAGACGAGTTCATTCATCCAGTCCATATTGTCGAGCATGCGAGCGACGTCGTAAGCCGGCTTCTCCAGGTTCTTTCGGTCGGACACGGGCGCATAGCCGAGCGGATTCGACGGATCGTCCTTGAGCACGAAAAATTCGGCTTCCATACCAAGGTTGAACGTGAAGCCCATGTCGGCGGCCTTCGCCAGAACGCGCTTCAGGATGTTGCGGCTGCAGGCGTCGAACGGTGCTCCCTTGAGCCACAGATCGGATGCGAACCATGCCGTATCCTTGCGCCACGGCAGAACGATCGCCGAGTTCGGATCGGGATGAGAAGCGACTTCCTCGTCCGAAACATCCTGCGGAACGCCGTCGAGCGCGGCACCCGTGCAAAGTTCAGATCCCTTCATCATGCGTCCGAGGTGATCGATCGGAACGACCTTGCCCTTCGACACCCCATGGAGATCGACGTAGCTCGCGAACATGTACTTGACGCCGTCGGCGCGTAGCCGGCCAGCAAGGTCATGTGTCGAAGGATCGGCAGCGGCGTCCATAAGAAGTCCTCGTGTCTAAGGGTGGAGCAATGTTCTCAACTGCGGCTTGCGCAATCGCCGTGGTGCGAGTAATTAATTGCTCAATTAATTTGACGCGGAAAGCCTAAAGTACGCCGGACTTGCCCGGATTTCGTACAATCTTCGCAGCAGATCGCCTGAAAGACGTGCAGACATGGCAAAGCGAAGGAACGGTGTCGGACGCCCTAAAACGGGGAGCCTTCCAGTCGAAGCGGAAAGTGCCATTCTGTCCGCAGCCCTCGACCTCTTTGCGGCCAAGAACTTTTCGTCCGTGCGCACGATCGATATTGCGAAGGCCACGGGCTTCAACCAGGCGCTGATTTTCTACTACTTCGATAACAAGGAAGAGCTGTACCGCAGCGCGCTTGCTCTCGCCATCGAGCGCGCCTTTCAATCTTTCCGCCTGTCGCGCGAAAATCTTGACGATCCGGCAGACCTGATCTTCGCTTGGATCGACACGCACATTCGCGCCTACGATTCCATCTCCAAGCTCATCAAGCTCTCGATCGACTACATCTCCACCGCCGAACGCAAATCGAGCATCGATCGCGCCATACGCACCTTCTATGACGATGAGCGCGACGTGTTGCAAACCGCTCTGGAGGCCGGCATTGCGTCCGGAGAATTCGGCTCCGTCGATGCCTCACAAACGGCAACGTTCATATCAACCTATCTCGATGGCGTCTTCGTGCGCGCGATGGTGCTGCGGGACTTCAAGCCCGTTCCGGCGATTAGCGCCCTGAAGACCTATTTGACGGAACATCTGAAGCCGCGATGAACCGCATCAGACGGCGGAGACGTTGCGCGCATCCAAGCGTACCCGGACAGGCCGGTTCAGAATATCCATCAGCACGACAAGGCGGTCTTTTTCGTCGAGCGCAATGATGGTCGCCACCGTTCCATCGAACGGACCCTCCGCGATCCGGATTTTCTGACCGGCCTCGTACGGGGTCGCCGGCGCGACAATCACGCCGTCGACTTCGCGCGCGCGAAGGGCTTCGATGAACCGCGGATCGAGCCGGCTCGGGTTCTCGCCACTGCGTACCAGCGTCCGAACCCCAACCGTGGACAACACGGGGCGCCAGCTGTCTTCACCGGCGGTATCGACGAAAACGTATCCGGGAAAAAGCGCCCGGAGCACGGTTCGTGTTTTGCGGGCATGGCGCACTTGTTTGCGCACCAGTGGGCAATACGTGGCAAATCCTTGGTTTCCAAGGTTGGCAATCGCCGTCGCTTCCTTGTGAGGATGTGTATTGACGACAATCCAGGTGTTTAAGGTCTCTGACACGACGCCACGCTAACTGGTGTTATGATCGCCAGGGGAGCTTACCGATACATCCGCCAGCCGTCGCGATCAGCCCGCTCCATCCGGTGATGCTGCTGACGGTTCCTTGTAATAGGGTTCCACAGTGCCCTTGAGCTTTATTGTGAGGGCTTTGCCGAAGCGATCCTTTGCCTTGCCGGCGGCGACCTTGATCCAGCCTTCGCTCACGCAGTACTCTTCGACGTTGGTTTTTTCCACGCCATTGAAGCGAATTCCGACGTATCGGGCCAGAACAGCCTCGTCGTAGTGCGGGCTGGAGGGATCCACGGCGAGGCGGTCTGGCGGTGTTTCGGACATGGCAAGTCTCCTCTCGTGGCTTTAATTTGCGAAGCGGAAGTGCAGCACGTCGCCATCCTTGACCACGTACTCTTTGCCTTCCAGCCGCATCTTGCCGGCTTCCTTGGCCCCTGTTTCGCCATTGCCTGCCACGTAGTCGTCGTAGGCAATGGTTTCGGATCGAATAAATCCCTTCTCGAAATCTGTATGGATCACGCCCGCCGCCTGCGGCGCCTTCGTGCCGCGCGTGATGGTCCAGGCACGTGCTTCCTTGGGGCCGACGGTGAAGTAGGTCACGAGATCCAGCAGCGCATAACCTGCGCGAATAAGCCGGTTAAGTCCCGGTTCTTCGAGCCCCATGGACTCCAGAAACTCGCTGCGATCTGCTTCCGGCAGGCCCGCGAACTCCGCTTCGATCTTCGCCGATATGACCACCGACACCGCTCCTTCGGCCTTCGCGCGCTCCTCGACCATTTTCGAGAAGGCGTTGCCCGTTGCCGCAGACGCTTCCTCCACGTTGCAGACGTAGACGACGGGTTTGGCGGTCAACAGTTGCAGGGCACGAAACGCCGGCATCTCCTCCGCCGTGATGGAGGCGGTTCGCGCGGGCCTGCCTTCGCGCAGCGGCAGCAGAATTTTTTCCATCAGTGCGAACTGCGCCTTGGACTCCTTATCACCTGCCTTCGCCTTCTTCTCGATCGGCCCGATGCGCTTCTCGAGGCTCTCGAGATCTGCAAGCATCAGTTCCGTTTCGACCACATCGGCATCCGCCAGCGGATCGACACGATTTTCGACGTGCGTGATGTCGTCGTCCTCGAAGCAGCGCAGCACATAGGCCACCGCATCGACTTCACGGATGTGGGAGAGAAACTTGTTGCCGAGTCCTTCGCCCTTGGAGGCACCGCGCACGAGACCGGCGATATCGACGAACGTCAGCCGCGTGGGAATAATCTGGGCCGAACCGGCGATCTTCGCCAGCGTGTCGAGCCGCGGATCCGGCACGCCGACCTCGCCCACGTTCGGCTCGATGGTGCAGAACGGATAGTTCGCCGCCTCCGCCGCCGCCGTCTGGGTCAGCGCATTGAAGAGCGTCGATTTTCCGACATTCGGCAGGCCGACGATGCCGAGCTTGAAACCCATGTGCCCCTGATCCTTGATTTGTTTGCGCTGGGCTACAACGCCCGGACGCCCGGATCAACCGGGGATGGCGACGCGGGGTGCGCGGGGACCGGCGCCCGCTGCCCGTTGCTGTCGCTTGCCGCCTACCGGACCTTGCTGAGCTCGAACGCGGAGTAGCTGGCCGGGCTCGGCAGATTGTCCTTGTCCGACATGGCGTCGAAGAGAGCTTCGCCCATCACCGTGCCGTCCTGGAGATCCTTGACGGCGATAAAGATGAAGGGACGCTGCCAGCTTGTGCCGGTCGTTTCGCATGCCGCGCACGGCTCACGGTATTGCCCGAGGTTCAAGGTGTAGACCGGCACCCACTCCGGCGCCGGTGCGCCCGCGATGGCCGCTGTTCGCTCCGCACGCTGGCGCGCCCGCTGGTGCTCGGCCGCAGCTTGACCTTCCTGCGACGCCGTTCCGACCGCAATGATCTCCCGCGCTTCGGCCAGTGACACGCGCGTGTCGGCGTCGAGTACGGTCTCAGCGACGGCACTGGCTGGAATTTTCTTTCCTTGGCGTTCCAGCTCGTCCGCGCTCGCGTGCACCCACATGAAGTCTTTGTTCAGAACCACGACCTCGAACACACCGCGCCGTCCGGCTTTATCGTAACCCACGATCTCGATCATGGTCGAATTCGCAGTCGTGCGTGCGCGCTCTTCAACGATCGGCTTCAGATCGCGATTGGCTCGCGTCTCCACCGCGTCGAGTACGGTCATGCTCGCGACCGTGCCCACCACGGCCGCCGACGCAGTTGCAAAGCCGACCTCAGATGGTGTCTTGAACAGCGACGAAAGCCACTGGAAGCGATCACTCCAGCGATAGACCCCCATTGCGCGGCGGCGCATTTTAGATCGGCCTTTGCCGTTTTCAGGCAGCGTATCGGTCATGGCTGATCCCCCCAACAGTTGGAGGGAACTCTAGCGCGCGATTGCGACGAGGAAAGGGGGACGTCGTAAACGTCAGGCGATGCTGTGTTTCTTCCAACACAACGCCGCGCGAGGCATACTCAGTCGTGCTGCTTGCGCCCCGCCAGCCATTTCGCGAGGTTGTCGGCCAGCGCCGATGCCCGCTTCGATTGACGCTCGCCCGGTGGACCTCCGGAAGCCGGCGGACGAGGGCGACGCGCCGCGGCATCCGCCTTTGCGGGCTTCGCCTTCCCAGTGTCATCGACTGTCTGCTGCAGCAGTCGCGCCACGTCGGTCTGAAAGCGCGCAGCATCGCCCTTTGCGAGATACGGCGCGGCCTTCGCCACGGCGTCGAGCAGGTCCGGCAGCCAAACCTGGTCGGCCTTGGCAAAATCACTCAATACGAAGTGCGACACGGCGTCCTTCGATCCCGGATGCCCGATGCCGAGGCGCACGCGCACGGTCTCGTTGCCCAAATGCGCCGAGATCGAACGCAACCCGTTGTGCCCTGCGTTTCCGCCGCCGGTCTTCACCTTGATGCGTCCGGGCAGCAAATCGAGTTCGTCGTGAAAGACCACCACTTGGCCTTCGGAGATCTTGAGGAAGCGAGCGGCTTCTCCCACGCTCTGCCCGCTCTCGTTCATGTAGGTATCGGGCTTGAGCAGAAGCACCTTCTCGCCGCCGATTTCGCCATCGGCCGCATAACCTTTGAACTTCTTTTTCCAAGGGCTGAAGCCATGGATCTGCGCGATCCGCTCCACGGCCATGAAGCCGATGTTGTGGCGGTTCCTCGCGTACTTTTCTCCCGGATTGCCGAGACCGACGAAGAGCTTCATGGCGCGAAAAGCTCCACGGCAAAAAAAGTGGCCGGCGCGCGCGGACGACAGCGCGCCGGCCGGATCGTCTTACTTCTTCTTCGGTGCAGCGGCAGCCGGAGCGGCCTTGCCACCCGCAGCCGGAGCCGCACCCTTGGCGGCAGCAGCCGGTGCACCCTTGGCCGCGGCAGCCGGAGCGGCAGCCGCAGTGGCTTCCGTCGCGGCTTCCTCTTCCTTGCGAACGCCGGCGATCGTGGCGATCGTGAAGTCGCGGTTCGCGATCACGGGGCGCACGCCCTCAGGCAAGTCCACCTGTGAGATGTGGATCGACGTGCCGATCTCCATGCCCTCGAGGTTGATGTCGAACGAACCCGGAATACGGTCGTACGGGCAGAACACCTCGACTTCGTGGCGCACGATGTTGAGAATGCCGCCGCGCTTCAGACCGGGCGACAGCGCCTCGTTGAGGAACTTCACCGGCACGGCAACGCGGATGATCCCATCCTTGCCGATGCGCAGGAAGTCGACATGGATCGGGATGTCCTTCACGGGATCGACTTGCACGTCACGGGGAATGACGCGGATCTTGCCCTTGCTGGCGATATCGATGTCGAACACCGACGCCGTGAAGTGACCCTTGAGGATCTGCTTCCAGAGTTCGTTGTATTCGAGAACGATGGTCTCGGGCGTCTGGTTGTCGCCGTAAATGACGGCGGGCACGTTTCCTTCACGACGAGCTTGGCGTGCGGCCCCCTTGCCTGCACGCGGGCGCGCCGTGGCTTTGAGAGCAATGATCTCTGAAGCCATGACGAGTTCTCCAAATAGAAAAAAGCCGCGAACCGGCCTCCAAGGGTGCCGGGCAGCGTCTCACGCGTTTGCTTGAGATGGCTGGCTTATAGCCGGAGTGGCCGCCCTCGGCAATGCCCCGACGCTCGCCAGGGAGCGTGGAGATGGAGGCGCAACTCAAGTATCGGCGCCTACGCTGCGTCCCGCCGCCATTGCGGGAACGGATCGGGGAGGTCCGCCCACGCCCTGGTGTCCACTTTTCCGGACTCGGGCAAGGGCAGCAGGCACGCGTCGAGTTCGGCCCGGATAGCGGCCTGATGCATCTCGCGCGTCCCGATGAATACGATCTCCTGCCGCCGATCGCCCCATAATTCATGCCATGTCTTGTCGATCCGGTTCACGAGGCTCTCGTCTTTGGGCCAGTTCGACTTGGGCACGGCCGCCCACCAATATCCGATCGCTTCATGCCGCACGAGCGCTCCGGCTTGCGCGAGTTCACCCACCCACTGCGGCCGCGTGGCAAGCCAGAAGAAGCCCTTCGCGCGGATCACGCCGGGCCATGATTTTGAGAAGAACGCATGCAGTTTCGAAGGTTCGAACGGGCCTCGCGCGCGATAGACGAAGCTTGAAATGCCATACTCCTCCGTCTCCGGCTGATGATCCTTGAAGCCGTTCAACTCCTTAAACCACGTCGGGTGCCGGTGCGCGGTATCGAAATCGAACAGGCCCGTATCCAGGATCGAGCGGGGATCGACCTTGGCATGGCTCGCTTCGATGATACGCGCACCGGCATTGAGTGACCGCACGATCGCGCGCGCAGCTTCCCGTTCGGCCGGCGTCGCGATGTCGGTTTTGTTGAGGATGATGACGTCTGCGAATTCGATCTGATCGACGAGCAACTGGACCAGCGGCCGCTCATCTTCCGCGCCCGCGACCTCGCCGCGATCTTTCAGAAAATCGTGAGACGAATAGTCCTTCAAGAGATGCGCCGTATCGACCACCGTCACCATGGTGTCGAGCCGCGCCACGTCCGAGAGGCTGACGCCATCTTCGTCCACGAACTCGAATGTCGTCGCAACCGGCAGCGGTTCCGCAATGCCAGTAGATTCGATCAGCAGATAATCGAACCGCCCCTCGCTCGCGAGCCGCCGGACTTCCTTCAAGAGATCGTCGCGCAACGTGCAGCAGATGCACCCGTTCGACATTTCGACCAGCGTTTCTTCCGTCCGCTTCAGGTCCGCCCCGCCGCGCTCCACGAGCTCAGCGTCGATGTTCACCTCGCTCATGTCGTTGACGATCACCGCGACGCGCAGACCATCCCGGTTGTTCAGCACATGATTGAGCAGCGTTGTCTTCCCCGCGCCGAGGAACCCGGACAGCACGGTTACCGGCAGGCGGCGGTCCGTCGCCTGCGGCTGGCGGTCGAGATGACTGGCAATCGGTTCGTCCATGTTGGCCTCCAGCTCTTCGGATGTTATAATATCCGCTACAAAGCCAAGGCGTGGCTGTCAAGCCGCGAGGCTCCTGGGTTTGCGGGACGGTGTGGGAGGTCTGGCCGCGGTCTTGACTCTTAATGCGCGCCATAGTGATCAGCGATCGGGAAACCATGGAAGTTTGCCTTGCGAACGCCGTCTCGATGCCGGACAAAGCCGTCGTGACAAAGAAATCCAACAAACGCCGCCCGTCCACGGAGCAAGACCGTCTCATCTCGGACGCGCTGCGCGGTGCCGGCCGTCCGGTCAGTGCTTATGAGATCATCGACAGCTTGCGCGACAGGGCCACACTCGCCCCGCAGACTGTTTATCGGTCCCTGGATCGGCTGATCGCGTCGGGGGCCGCCCATCGCCTCGAAAGTCTCAACGCCTTCGTGGCGTGCAGTCACGCGGTCCACCAAGGCTCCGCCGTATTTGCCATTTGCGACCGCTGCGGTGGCGTCGATGAGTTCGACGAGCCGAAGGCTCTGAAAGCACTGGCTGACTGGGCGTCCGCCGCGCGGTTTGCATTGCGCCAGATGACACTGGAACTCCGTGGCACCTGCGCCCGCTGCAACGATCAATCATCACCTGCTGCCTGAGTGTTGTGGCCGGCAGGCCACATAAGGACGAGACTCGTCCGTCGACAGACCACAGTCCTTGCATATCCGGATAATATCCGCTTCTCTCGGATGAGATAGTATAACATCCAACAGGGGGGTGCGGCATGAGCCCGGCGTCTTGCAAGCAGGTGGCTCGGCTTTTGAGCACAACGGCAATGATCCCCTGCGGCCTGTTTTTCGCGGTGCCGGTTCACGCTCAGTCGGCGGCGCCGCTGGAACTGCCGGAAGTGGTTGTGACGGCCCCAACGCCGGTTGCCAAGCCGAAGAAGGTGGCCAAACCGGCGGCGGCTCCCGCCGGGCCACCCGCCGGGACGCCGAGCCCGGCGGTCTCGCCGGACGAACCCATCGTCGTCAGCCCTTCCGCCGAGACGGTGGCGGCGCCGGGTTCGCGCTCGACTCCTGTGCCCGGGACGCTCATCGTCGTGGATGACGCCTTCGTTCCGGTGACGGTCGCGACCGGGCGAGAATTCGAGGCAAACCGGGGCGCCACCATCGCCGAAACCCTGGCGCTGAAGCCGGGTATCGCAGCCACGACATTCGCGCCGGGCTCTAGCCGCCCCATCATCCGGGGTCTCGATACCTACCGCGTGCGCGTGCAGGAGAACGGCATCGGCACGGGCGACGTGGCAGCGCTGTCGGAAGATCACGCCGTGCCGATCGATCCTTTTTCGGCTGATCGGGTGGAAGTCGTTCGCGGCCCGGCGACGCTGCGTTATGGCAGTCAGGCGATCGGTGGCGTCGTGGCGGTTGAGAACAATCGCATTCCGAGCCTGATGCCGCGCAATGGGTTTTCCGGTGAGATCCGGGGCGGATGGACGTCGGTGGACGAAGGGGCCGACGGCGGCTTTCGTGCGACGGCCGGGGTCGACGGCATCGTGGTGCACGCCGACGGCTTCAAGAGGCAGGCGAACGACTACGAAACGCCGAAGGGGGTTCAGCCGAATACGTTCGTGGATAGCGAGGGCGGTGCGGTCGGCCTCTCCATGGTCGGCACCGACGGTTACCTGGGCGTCGCGCTTGTCCGGTTCGACAGCCTCTACGGCATCCCCGGCGAAGAGGCTTTGGAACTACGTCCGCGCATCGACCTCAACCAGGACAAGGTGCAGGTTAAGGGTGAGTGGCGCGTGAAGGACTACGGCATCGAGGCGCTTCGGGTCTGGTTCGGTGCCATCGATTACGTGCACACCGAAAATATCGACGAGGGCGCAGGGTTCGAGGTCGGAAACCGCTTCACCAACGAAGAATGGGAAGGGCGGATCGAAGGCCAGCATCTGCCCATCATCACGTCGGTCGGCACACTGCGTGGCGCGCTCGGCGTGCAGGCGTTCGGCCGCGACGTTCAAGGCCAAAACCTCGAGGGCGGCGATAGCCTGCTCGCCCCGGCTGAAACCGACAGCGTGGCCGCGTTCCTATTTGAGGAACTCGACGTGACGGACCGCCTGACTTTACAGGCGGCTGGACGCATCGAACATACGCAAGTCGACGGGTCGGGGCGGCTCGATCCGCTCGATGAGAATGTTCCCCTGACAGCGATCGGTCGCGACTTCACGCCGGTCAGTGTCAGTCTCGGAGGTCTCTACCGACTGGGAGGGGGTGTCGTCGCGTCACTTAACGGACAGTATGTGGAACGTGCGCCCGACGCGGGCGAATTGTTCTCCGCTGGCGTCCACGAAGCAACGGGGACATTCGAGATCGGCAATCCGGATCTCGACATCGAAAAGGCGACGACAGTCGAGGTGGGGTTGCGCAAGGCGACGGGACCATTCCGGTACGACGCGACGGCGTTTTATACGCGCTACGACGGCTTCATCTTCAAGGGGCTGACAGGCGATGTTTGCGAGGAAACGCTTGCTTCGTGCGCCCCCCCGCCCGTCCCACTCCCCGACGACGTGGAGTTTCTTGATCAGGTCCTCTTCGATCAGCGCAATGCGACTTTCTACGGCGTGGAAATCGCGTCCCAATACGACGTCGCGGCGATCTGGAATGGCGTCTGGGGTATCGACGGCCAATACGACTTCGTGAACGCGGAGTTCTCTAACGGCGAGAACGTGCCGCGCATTCCGCCCCATCGGCTGGGGGGCGGCCTCTACTACCGCGACCTGCAATGGTTCGCGCGGGCGGGCGTGCTGCATGCATTCGACCAGAACCGCTTCTCGACGGAGTTCCAGGAGGTGGCAACCCCCGGCTACACGCTGGTTTCAGCCGAGCTGAGCTATACGCAGCGTCTGGCGGACACAGGCGGTGTCATTCCCGAGTTCACCCTGGGCATCAAGGGTGAAAATCTGGCCGACGAGGAGATCTTGAATCACACCTCGTTCAAGAGGCGGGAAGACGTGTTGCTTCCGGGGGCCAGCGTTCGGGTGTTTGGGTCGATCAAGCTGAACTGACCACCCCGTACGTGACAGGTTTGTGATCCACCCCGATGGCCGCCCCGTTTCGATCTCTGCGGATCAACATCGAGGGGCGCGGTCCTACGGGCCGTGAGAGGCGATGCAGCGTCGACCTGGTGGGTGCGGCAGCGGGACTATGACCCAACTCCTCATTTTGCTTCACCTTTTCGTCGCCGCGTCATCTGTTTCGTACGCCGCCGATGCGATCCCGCCCGCTGGGAACGTCGCCCAACCGGCGTCCGTGACCCCCACAATGAAGCTGCCCGGTCAACTGCTGAAGCCGGTTGAGCCCCATTTCGACGTCACCACGATGGAAATCCGGGCGGCCGAGGGTCTCGCCAACGATACCACCGCTGGCGAGATTACTTCGGCGCTATTCAGCGCGAGCAAAACCGGGGCCGTCGTCGACTTCTCGCGGCGAGGTCTGAAACACCTCGACCTCTCCGAACTCGACTTCAAGGGCGCCCTCTTGACGAGGTCCGATGTTTTCGGGACGGACCTCTCTAGAGCAAATCTGTCTCGCACAAATCTGGCGGGCGCCCGCCTTGATCGCACCGTGCTAACGTTCGCGAAGTTCAACGGCGCGAACCTGGAAGGCGCAACTCTCATGCGCCCGACGATCTACTCGGATCTCCGCACGGACTGGCGCGAAGCCCCGGTCTTCGACAATGCCAATCTGCGCGGCGTGCGCATGACCGGCCGCATCGATGGCGCGTCTTTCATGGGCGCCGACCTCTCCGGCTTCGATTTTTCCCCCCATGATCCCCGAGCCGATATCTCGTTCCTTCCGCGCAACTTCTGCCGCGGCTGCCGCTTCGACAACGCGACGCTGCGCGGCGCCAATTTCGACGACGCCTCCCTGGCGATGGCTTCCTTTTCCGGCGCCAACCTCGCTGGCGCACGACTCACCAGAACGGATCTTTCGCGTGTCGATTTCAGCGGAGCCGACTTGACCGGAGCGGATTTGACCGGAGCGGATCTGGCAGATGCGGACTTGAGGCAGGTCAAAGGCCTTGAAAGCGTCAAGGGTTTGGGCCTAGCTCTCAACCTGGAACGAGCGCTGAGATAAACGGCGCCGCGAAAGTCTGGGTGGAAAGCGCACGCATGCCGATTGTCTCGCCGTTGAAGGCCCGCGGGGCCCGCTGGGCCGCGCTCGTTTTTGTGGCGTTGGCGATCAGTGGGCCTAATGCGGGCCGTGCCCAAGACATGCCGGAAGTCGACACCGCGCTTGTCGTGTCGGTCGACGTTTCCAATTCCGTCGATGCAACGCGTTATCGGCTGCAGCTCGAAGGCATCGCGAAGGCGCTGGAAGACGATAGCGTCATCGAAGCCATTCTCACCGGTGGTCGCGGCGGCATCCTGATCTCGCTTGTGATGTGGGCCGACAAGCCGAAAATCTCGGTACCATGGTCGCGGATTACGTCGAAGGAAGAGGCATTGGCTGTCGCACAACAGGTGCGCCGGCTGCCGCGTGAAGGTGGCGAGTTCACCTGCATGTCCGGTATGATGCGCATGATCGCCGACAAAGTCGTGACTCAGATCCCCGCCATCGCCAATCGCATCGTCGTCGACGTGTCCGGCGACGGTAAAGATAACTGCAACCGCGAGGAACCGGTCGACGACGTGCGCGATGAACTCGTCAACTCCGGCGTGATTATCAACGGCCTCCCGATCCTCGAAGGCGACGATGGCCCCTCACTCGAGGGTTGGTACACCGACCACGTGATTGGCGGCCCGGGCGCCTTTGTCCTTCCCGCGAAGGGCTTCGGCGACTTCGAGCGCGCGATCCGTCAGAAGTTCGTCAACGAGATCAGCGGCACGATGCCGGTCTCCAAACACGCAAAGGCGGACTGAAACCAGCCCGCCCCCAGAAGCACTACGATTGAGTTCCGGCGGAAGGCGCCCCGCGGCCGAACGATCAGGTATCGTTCATCGTGGTCGGCTGGCACTTCCACTTCTTCACCGTCCATTGCGGATGGCTCTCCTGCCAATTGGCCAGGAA
>ERZ1066138.358-NODE-358-length-15351-cov-5.737775_pt1 | contig 15351 bp, 15 predicted proteins | sample MGYA00382785_ERZ1066138 | MGnify/ENA primary metagenome ERZ1066138 (study PRJEB33369, sample SAMEA5778368) | biofilm metagenome | biome: Industrial cooling water; feature: Water cooling tower basin; material: Biofilm | place: United Arab Emirates | collected... | reverse complement strand
GCGCGATGATGTTCTGAATATCTCTCTTGACGGCCAAAGTGCCGTCTCCTCTCCCGTCGCCGAACTCGAGGCCATCTGGGAATCGGCGCTTGAACACGAACTTAGCTGAACCTGAGTCCGGAAACCTGCCGGGCATGAGCTGACCATGGAGAATTCTCAGATCGAACCGCCCGCCGACGCCCGGCCGGACACATTTTATTTCCGCATTCTCGACCGTATCGAACGGATCGGGAACAAGATCCCAAACCCCGCATTTCTTTTCTTTATTCTCGCGGTGATCGCCCTTGTGCTTTCGGCGGTCGTTTCGTGGGCCGATGTTTCGGTTGTACATCCGGGCACCAAAGAGACGATAAAGGCTGTCAATCTTCTTACGGTCGATGGCCTTCACCGGATACTGACGGGCCTGATAACGAACTTTACCGGCTTTGCCCCGCTTGGCGTCGTGCTCGTCGGCATTCTCGGCATCACGGTCGCCGAGGCGAGCGGGCTGATCGGTGCGGTGCTGCGCGTATTGGTGATGAACTCGCCGAAGCGGCTGCTGACGGCGGTGGTCGTCTTCGCGGGCGTTATCTCGAACATGGCGAGCGACATTGGTTATGTCGTACTGATCCCGCTCGCGGCATTGATGTTCCTTGCCGTCGGGCGGCATCCGCTTGCGGGACTCGCCGCGGCATTTTCGGGCGTTTCCGGCGGGTTCTCGGCGAATCTGATACTTGCACCGACCGATGCATTGCTTGCCGGGCTGACGCAGGAAGCGGCACGAATCCTGGACCCGGCGTATATCGTAACGCCGGCGGCAAACTACTACTTCCTTGCCGCTTCGACCGCACTCGTGACCGTGCTCGGCACCTGGATCACCGAAAAGGTGGTCGTGCCGCGACTCGGCGAATATAAGGGCGACGTTGTTGCCGATAAGCTCGAAAGGCTCAGTTCGGACGAAAAGCGAGGGCTGCTTTACACCGGGATCGCCGTCGCCATTTTCGTTGGGCTGATCCTTTGGGGGACGATACCCGATGACGGCTTTCTCCGCGATGCGAAGACCGGCAGCCTGATCCGCTCGCCGTTCCTGACCGGCATTATTGCAATCGTATTTTTCGGCGGCGTTCTTTTCGGTGTGGTTTACGGCTTTGCGTCGAAGAGCTTTAAGAAGATCGACGACGTTGTCCACGCGATGGAAGGCGGCATGCGGACGATGTCCGTTTACCTTGTGCTGGCGTTCTTCGCGGCGCAGTTCGTCGCGTTCTTTAATTGGTCAAATCTCGGCATCATCCTCGCGGTCGAGGGAGCCGAACTGCTCCGGGCACTTGAGCTTGGCGGCATCACGCTCATCATCTCGTTCGTCATTCTCTCGATCGTGCTCGATCTTTTCATCGGCTCGGCCTCGGCGAAATGGGCGGTGATGGCTCCGGTCTTTGTTCCAATGCTAATGCTGCTCGGCTATTCCCCCGAGCTGACGCAAGCTTGCTACCGCGTTGGCGACAGCGTCTGCAACATCATCACGCCGCTGATGTCGTACTTTCCGCTGATCGTCGCATTTGCGCAAAAATATGACCCGAAGGCAGGCATCGGCACCATTATGTCGCTGATGATCCCGTACTCGATCGTGTTCTTCATCGGCTGGACGCTTTTCCTCGTCGCCTGGTACCTGCTCGAACTCCCGCTCGGCCCCGGTGCCGAGATCTTCTACCAGTTCGAAGCGGCACCGCAGTAGTATGTTTAGGGTGTTGTTATGCAAAGATTCTTCTACATAGCTTTAGTTGTCTTCCTATCTTGTTCGTTTTCATTCGCTCAAAGGACCGTTCCAGCAAGCGAAAAGGAACTCGCTGAGATAACAGCCCGCGGCAAGGAGCTGTTTTCGTATGACCAAGCGGCGTGGCACTCCACAGATGCTGTTCGAGAGGTGGACCCGGAATTGACGAATGTTCGGGGATATGTCGCAGGAAGAAGCGGCGATAAATGGACGGTGGTTTATGGGAGGTTGAACGACGCGAGGGACAAATATCTCGTTGCCTTCGAAGCGACACAACAGTCTTCTCCGACCGAGTTCAAGGTCACCCGTTTTGAAAAGGCGAAAGAAGTCTCGGGATATTTTCTCAATGCTGCAAAAGCGATCGAGCTTACAAAAGCAAGCTTTGAACCGGCGGAAAGCCGCCCTTACAATGTCGCCGTATTGCCGGCTGAGAATGGGAACATTTTTGTTTACTATATGCCCGCACAAACTCGCTTGGGTGTATTTCCGCTCGGCGGGGACGTAAGATTCCTTGTCTCATCTGATGGCGAAAAGCTGCTGGAGACACGCCAACTGCACCGGTCGATCATCGAATTTTCAGTTCCGGAAGGAGCGAAAGTGGAAACGGGCTTTCATACTGCGGTGCTGGACGACGTTCCAGAAGACACTGATGTTTTTCATGTGCTCGCAAGGAAGCCAAAGGTGCCGGAGATGGTCGTCACACAGAAGTTTGTGTACGTGATCGCGATCGACGGCAGTATTAAGTACCTAATGACGACCGAGGCGTTTCGCAAAGTTGGCCAACCAAAGCAGTAAACCTGGTCTCTATCTTCATATGCCCTTCTGCAAGTCGCGGTGTTCCTACTGCGACTTTGCGACGGATGTTTATCGCGATTCCGGTGCGGTTGAGCGGTACGTGGACGCGCTTTGCCGCGAGATCAAGTTGCGGAAGCCCGCGCGTCAGCAAGGGCTTAACGATCAACACTCCGACCAAGCCCTCCCTAATGGTCGGGCCTCCGCAATTGTCGATACCATCTACTTCGGCGGCGGGACGCCTTCGCTGCTCGAACCGCCGCAGGTCGAGAGGATTCTAAACGCGGTGAACTCTGTGTTCTCCGTGGATGAATCGGCCGAGATCACGATGGAGATGAATCCGGCGACCGTAACGCCGGAAAAGCTCGAAGCCCTCAAAACACTTGGCATCAACCGTGCGAGCTTCGGCGTGCAAACCTTTAACGAACGCGACCTCAAGCTGCTTGCCCGCGGCCATGACGCAAATGACGCACGGCAAACGTATCGTATGCTTCGCGAGGCGGGCTTCGCGAACATCAGCTTTGATCTGATCGCCGGATTGCCGGGACAAACTCTAGAGGACTGGTCGCGAAATCTTGATGAAGCGATAGCGATGGAGCCCGAGCATCTTTCGCTTTATCTGCTTGAGGTCCACGAAAGCACGCCGCTCGCCGAGCAGGTCCGCAGTGGTCGCCGGACGCCGATCGAGGACGAACTCGCCGCCGAAATGTACGAGATGATGCTCGATCGCCTCGCCGCCGCGGGCTACGAGCAGTACGAGATCTCGAACTTTGCCAAGCCCGGATTTGAATCTCGCCACAACACAAAATACTGGCGGCTTGAGCCGGTCTTCGGCTTTGGCGTCTCCGCTCATTCATTCGACGGCCGCGAGCGTTACGCTAACGAACGCGACACGGCACGATACATCGAAATGATCGAACGCACCGGCTCCGGCGAAACCTATCGCGAAACGATCGACCTCGCATCAGAATTTGCGTTCCTAGGGCTTCGGCTCAATGAAGGTATCATTCTCGGCAATTACGAGAGCCGTTTCGGAATGAACATTTCCGAGAGGGTCGCCGGACTCCTCGAAAACGGCCTCGTCGAGATGTCAGCCGGCCGCGTTCGTCTAACGCGAAAAGGGATGCTCTTTTCAAACGAGGTTTTCGGCGAGTTCGTCTAGTTCAATCTATTTATCCTTCCTTCCACTCTCGGCGAAATCGTTGAATTTGGTGAGTCCTTTATGGCTTTTTCGAAGACCTCAGAATCTTTCGGTGCCTTGTCGGCGGGGAGAAGTATCTTCGCTTCCTTGAACATCGTGTAGCCGTCGCCGGACCGCGAGACGAGAAAGTCCGAGGTCGCGATGGTATAGACGGCATCGTCCACGACCCGCTTTCCGCCAACGGTCGCGTCCAAAACCCTCTGGCCGGGCAGTTTGCCGGCGTCAAAGGTGAACTTAAGCCCCGAGACCTGCGGGAAACGCCCGGGCTCGCTGTCTTCGGCCGAGCGGGCAACGCCGTGTTCGATGATCGACATCAACATCTTCCCCGTAACCTCGACCTTCACGATCGGATTGTTGAAGGGCAGCATCGAGAGCACGTCGCGTTTCGTTAGCGGCCCGGGGTTGTAAGAGAGATCGGCACGGATCGAACCGCCATTAACGAAACCGATATCGGCACCGACCGCATTGCGGTAGGCATCGGCGATGAAATTCCCGATGTCGGTTTCCTTGTTCCTAACAGAGTAAGAAAGCGCATCGAGCGGGACCGACGTCGCACCGATCCTCACCTCAAGCTGGTCGAGGAGATCTTTGTACTTGGCGATGACGGGAGCGAATTCGGGAGCATCGGCGATCTGGTCCGTGACCGGAATGATGCGCCAATCCATGCTCGCAAGCTTGCCCGTCTTTTTGTCGATGAATAGGTCGAATTTGCCGACCTCTCGAGCATCGGCCCACATTTTAAAAATCGGCACGCCGGCCGCCGAGGACTGCAAAAGCGTGTGCTCGTGGCCGCCGAGTATCAGATCGATGCCGGGCGCACAGGCAGCGAGCTTTTTGTCCTGTGCCATGAAAAGATGCGTCGCTGCAATGATGGTATTTGCACCGGCGGCCCGCATTTTCGGGATAAGCTCCTGCGCCGTTTGGCAATAATCCGCCACCTGAAGGTGCTCCTCTATCGAAGACGTTTCTTTTGTCTCCGGAAGCAGCAGGCCAATGAACCCGATCTTGACGCCGCCGATCTGGCGGATAACAAACGGCGGCATATCGGCAAAGATCTTGCCGGTTTTTGTGTCGATGACGTTCGAGCCAAGCCAGGTGAACCGCGATTCCTTGATGCGGTCAAGTATTTCATTCGTCCGGATGTCGAACTCATGGTTGCCGAGCACGCTGTAGTCGAGCCCGACCGCGTTCCAGGCATCGATCATCTGCTTGCCGCGATAAGTTCGGGTCTCGACCGAAGGCGAAAGCGTATCGCCGCCGAGCGTCATCAGAGTATTCGGATTGTCTTTCAGGGCCTCTTTGCGAAGCGTCATAACGCGGGCAAGGCCGCCCCGCTTTCCGCCATCGACAGGCGTGAATTGGTAGGTGTCGTTCAAATGCAGGATCGTGACGCGAACGGTCTCCGGCTCCTGCCCGGCAACCGCCGCTGCAAAAAAGAGACTAACCAGGAGTACGAATGCGAATTTCGAATGGGTCTTTAACATGGCACTATTTCGTTCTGCTTTCGGAGTAAGTACGAAGTGAAAGGTGTTAGGTGACAAAAAATGATAAATGATAAATTAGAAATGATAGATAGATGGTTAAAGGAAGTCCGGGAAAATCGTCAAACGGCCCGTAACGATATCGACTCATTCGTTGCTGCACACTAATTCATCTATCAATTATCATCTATCAACTATTCTCTCTCATTTATCATCTCGTTCATCATTTCTCATCTTTCTGATCACTTGCCAACACATCGTCCATCTTAAGATGCGTTCTCGCTTCCCAGAGTTCCGGGAAGAATTTCTTCTTTAACGTTGTCGTCAGGTAGCCGACCCCGTCCGAGCCTCCCGTTCCGCGTTTCATTCCCAGCATTCGCTCGACCATTTGGATGTGGTTGTAACGCCAAGCGATGATCAGCTCGTCGTGCTCGATCAGCAGGTCCTGCATATTGTAAAGCTCGGCATAACGCTCGGGCTTTGCGAGCATCTTCACGGTCGAGTTGACCCGCTCTTCGTAGGTTGCCGCCGCGAGGCCGTTTCTTTCGAGCAGCGACCAGAAAGCATCGGCAAGCGAGGGGGCATCGAATCTCGCCTTCAAACGCTCGTATGCAAATTTATCCTCGCGAAATGATTCGAGTATCTTGTCGTCCTTTGCTCCGGATGAGAACTCAAGCTCGCGAAACTGCATTGATTGAAACCCGCTCGCCGGATTCAGCTTATCGCGAAACTCGAGAAAGCCGATCGGAGCCATTGATTCCAGAATATGTATCTGTGTGACCAAGATCCGCTCGATCGAATTGATCCCGCGGAGCGAATGATTTGCCCGGAAGAGCCGCCCTTCGTCCATCCAACCGATGCAGGCATCAAGCTCGTGGAGTAGCTGTTTGAACCAAAGTTCGTAGGTCTGATGGATGATTATGAAGAGAAGCTCATCGTGGCTCTCGGGTTCGGAAAGCGTTTGCTGGAGCCTGATAAGCTCCGGCACTTTGAGGTATTTATTATATGAAAGCGGGGCATCGCCGCCGTAAGATGTTGACATCGCTGATCCTGTTTTTGGACACCGTAATCATCGGCTATCGGCAACTTTCTGTCAATTTTCGATAAATTTGTCGGTTTTCCCGAAAAAGTGCTTGACACCGGCGTTAAATATAAGTAAATTCGCCTTCATCGAAGATTATACCCGCGTAGTCTAAACAACAGGTCTTGCAATTTAAGATTTGATTGAACTTTGAGGTTCTCCCCTATCAAGGTAGGGCGGTGCTTCATCTTCGACGCTTTCCGATCAAGGGGTTACCAGGTTTGGTTCTGCCGCATGATAACGGACAGAAAGAAAATTGATTTTTGAGGTTTGTAGGAGGAATCAGAATAGTGATGTCTAAAACAGTAGGGATGGTCAAGTGGTTCAACAACGCCAAGGGCTATGGCTTTATCGAGCAGCCCGGCGAACAGGACATTTTCGTGCACTACAGCGCGATACTTGGCGATGGCTATAAGACCCTTATCCAAGGACAGGAAGTTGAGTTCGAGGTGACGAACGGTCCCAAAGGCCCGCAGGCTGAGAACGTGCAGGCCCGAGCCTGAAGTTGAGAATTTGACCGTTTTCAATCACCTGCATTTGATCGAAAGCGATAATGTAAAAGCGGCCGCCCGAAATGGCAGCCGCTTTTTGTTTTCTCGTTTTGTCCGCATTTAGACCAGCTCTTCGCCGCGTGCCCGGAGCGTCCGACGCCAAAGTTCGCGGTAAGACGTAAAGCGGGCGATAAGCCCCTGCATCTGGTACCGCTGGCCGTAGTTCAAGTTCCGCTTGTCAGAAAGCCGCTTCAGGTTCGCCTCAAGCCGCGCACGGGCCTCGAGCGGCGGCCGTTTGGTCGCTCCGTTGAAGTAGATATCGAAGTCGATCTTGAGCTTGCGGATCGCTTCTTCGATCCGGGAGATCTCCTGATCGATCGCTGCGGACTCTTCAAGCCTGGACGGCATTTGACGGATGGAGGATGAGATCTTGTGTCGGTTAACCATAGGAATGAGGGACGAGGGACGGCCACTTGAGCAAAGGGCCTCTTTAAAGAAAATTGCTATCTGCCGAGCTATTCCAAAAAAATCCCGCGTATGCTATTGATGGACTATGACCGAAGCAGCTAAGCCTCCAATGCCTAACCCATTGAGCCAACTTCCCTCGATCGACGAACTGCTCCAGGCCGACTCTAATGCGGCGATGTCAACCGAATTCGGGAGCGGCCGGGTCAAGAGCTGGGCACGGCTCGCGGTCGAGCATCTGCGGGCTGACCTGATGAACGGGAAAGGAACGGAAGCGAAATCGAAGGCCAGTGTGGCCGCGAAGGCCGTTGAGCACATCAGGCAGCTTCGCGATGAATTCTCGCGGTCGCTGCTTTCGGGTGTGATCAACGCGACCGGCGTCGTCATTCATACAAACCTCGGGCGGGCACCGCTCTCGGAAAACGCCAAAAGAGCGATCGCGGAAACCGCCGCCGGCTATTGCACACTCGAATACGACATAGCGACCGGCAAACGCGGAAAGCGCGGACGCGGTGCGGAAGAGCTTATCACCTCGCTTGCGGGAGCCGAGGCCGCATTCATCGTCAACAACTGCGCCTCGGCAGCTTTTTTGACACTTACGGCGATAGCCGCGGGCCGTGAGGTTGTAATTTCCCGCGGCGAACTGGTTGAGATCGGCGGAGATTTTCGCGTGCCCGATGTGCTTGCCCGCTCGGGCTGCATACTAAAAGAAGTCGGCACTACCAACCGGACAAAGCTTGCGGACTACGAGAAAGCGATCGGCGAAAACACGGCGATGCTGCTCCGAGTTCACCCTTCGAATTACCGCATCATCGGCTTCACCTCTTCGCCCGGCAATGCCGAGCTTGCCGCACTCGCACGAGAGAAAGGCGTTGTGTTTTTCGAGGACGCGGGCTCGGGAGCGTTGGCCGATCTGAGCCAATTCGGGCTCGGCGATGAGCCGTTGATCTCAAGGTCGGTCGCAGAAAGCGCGGATCTTGTCGCTTTCAGCGGCGACAAACTGCTCGGCGGGCCGCAGTCGGGCATCATCGTCGGCCGCCGAGATCTGGTCGAAACTATCCGTCGGCACCCGCTTTACCGGGCACTCCGGCCGGACAAGCTGACCTACGCCGCTCTCGAGGCAACGCTGCTTGCCTACGAACGCGGGACGCATTTCGAGGAGATTCCCGTATTGAGAATGCTTTCGATGCCGGAAGCCGAGATCGAACGGCGGGCGAGGGCCTTTGCAAACGAGTTGCGAAGTGAGTTGCCTGAGAGCCGTTCCTTTGATGTTGACGTAATGCGGGGAGAATCTGCCATCGGCGGTGGTTCTGCTCCGGGCATTCACCCGGAAACCACGCTCGTCGCACTAACCGGACGCAGCGTTTCGGCAGACGAGATCGAACGACGGCTGCGGCTTGGAAATCCGCCGGTCATCGCCCGCATCGCCGAGGACAAAGTGCTTATTGACCTGCGGACGGTGCGGCCGGAACACGAAAAAGAACTTATGGCTGCTATCGCTGCCGTCTAGCCGTTCTCATCGCGAAACTCGGACATGAAACCGACCAGTTCTTCGACACCTTCTCGTGGAAAGGCGTTGTAGATCGAGGCCCGAATGCCGCCAACCGAGCGGTGGCCGCGGAGGCCGCTCATCCCGCGGCGTTCGGCCTCGGCACAAAAGCGTTCCTCAAGCTCTTCGCTCGGCAGGCGGAATGTGACGTTCATCAGCGACCTTGCCGCCCGCTCGGCGTGGCCGCGGTAAAAGCCGTCGCTCGCATCTATCGCCTCATAAAGCAGCTTTGCTTTTTCGCGGTTCCGCTCGGCCATTGCCGCGAGCCCGCCCTGTTCTCTTAGCCAATCGGTGACCAGCCCAATGAGATAGATCCCCCAGGTATTTGGCGTGTTCGGCATCGAGTCCGCACTCGCGTATGTGCGGTAATCGAGCAGCAACGGCAGGCCATCCGGGATGCGTTCGAGCAGGTCCTCGCGGATTATGATGACCGTAACGCCGCTCGGGCCGATGTTCTTCTGGGCGCCGGCATAGATCAACGCATATTTCTCAACATCTATCGGCCGCGAAAGAATGTTTGATGAAGCATCACAAACCGCCGGAATTCCGCCAACATCAAGGTCGTAGTGAAACTCGACGCCGTCAATCGTTTCGTTGGAGCAGTAATGAACATAGGCCGCACCGGCGGAAACGACAATTTCTTCATCTGCCGGCACCGAGCGGAAACCCGATCCCTTCGTCGAGAAGATCTCGTTCACCCGGCCGAAACGGCGGGCCTCCGCGATCGCCTTCTCGCTCCAGGCTCCGGTGGTGATGTAGTCGGCGTGGCCGCCGGCTAACAGGTTCATCGGCACCATCGAGAACTGCAGGCTCGCACCGCCATAGGTGAATAGCACTCGATAATTTGCCGGCAGGCCCAAAAGTTCTCGAATTCCCGCTTCCGCCTTGTGGAGAACGCTCTCGAATTCCGGCGAGCGGTGGCTCATTTCCATCACGCCCATGCCGGCTCCGCCGAGCGAGAGAAGCTCTTCCCGAGCCCGCTCAAGCACGGGTTCGGGCATTACGGCCGGCCCGGCACTGAAATTGAAAATACGGCTCGTCATCTTCATCAAAATAAAGGCCCTAAGGTCGCCTGTTGAACCTGCGGCCCGAATTTTTTAGGTTTCCCGCACCTTTCATCCCGATCTTCTCGAAAATCCGATAGTTTTCGGGTAAACTTTATTCCAATATAAACCCAAATCTCGGGTTCTGCATCCTAGTCCTGCGATCTGAAGGAATCAGGACCAATAGATCGGAGAAATCGCTATGTTCAAGAGAAAGTTTTTTGGTTCGATGGCCGTTGCGGCCTTCGTTCTCTCGCTTGGTTTTACGGCCTTTGGCCAAACGGCACCGGTACGCGGCAAGATCGTCATCGAACAACCGGACGGCACCAAGGCCCCGGCGGTCGATGTCGTCGTAGAGGCATATCGTTCGGATATCTCGAAAGGTAAGCTTCCTTCGGCCAAGACGAATCGCCGCGGCGAATTTAGTTTCGCCGGAGTGCTTTTCGGAGCACGGCTGATCCTTGCTGTCGGCGGCCCCGGCATTTCGCCGAAATATCTTCCGGATGTTCGACCCGGAATGGAGAATATCGAGATCGTCGTTTCGCCCGGTGACGGCCGCATTCTGACCGAGGAAGAGGTTCGTGCCGCAGCCTCACAGGCCGGCCCGGCCCCAACGGCTGAAATGAGCGCCGAGCAGCGTAAACAGCTCGAGAAGGAGCAGGCCGAGTTCGATGCAAAGCGGAAAGAGGTCGAGGCCGCGAACGAACGCGCCAAGACCGGCAATGAGGTTCGTCAGCGGACGCTGAAGGAAGGCAGCGATGCATTCTCGGCGAAGAATTACGATCTTGCCATCGCAAAATTTGACGAAGGCTATCAGGTCGATCCGGAATTTGCCGGTGCTGCCCCTCTTTTCTTGAACAACAAAGCACTTTCGCTTCGCCAACGAGCGGTCGCAACATTCAATGAGAACGCCAACAAGCCGGCCGCCGAAAAGGTCCCGGCGATGACCAAGGTCAAGCAGGATTTCTCGGATGCGATCGATTCGTATCAAAAGGCTTGGGACCTCGCCGCCAAGGCGACCGCGTCGGATGCGAACGTCGTTGCACAGTTCAAGAAACAGACGCTCGATGGCGCTCGTGAGACAGTTAGCCTGATGGTTCGCACCGAGCAGGCCATGCCCGAATCCGGCGCATCGGTAAAGGCCCTTCTCGACGCAAACCTCGCAGCCGAGGTTGACGACAAGCGTAAGCTCGAAACACAGCTAATACTTGCCGACTATTATCGTGTTGCCGGCGATGCGGACAATGCGATAACGGCCTACAAGGTCGTGCTTGAAGCTGCTCCGGATAACGTTGATGCGATGGCCGGTGCAGGGCTTAGCCTTGTTAACGCGGGCTACCTCAACGGCAACGACACTCAACTTCAGGAAGGAGCCAACCTGCTTCAAAAGTTTGCGGAAGCGGCCCCGGCGAACCACCGCTACAAAGCAGATGCGGCGGGACTTATCGAAGCACTCAAGGCCGATAAGAACATCACACCGCAGCGGTCCACCCGCCCGAGCACTCGCCGCAGGAACTAGTAAAGCTGGTTTTGATCTCGCTGAAAGCCGGTCGCGATGGCCGGCTTTTTTCTTTTCATTGTTTTCGTGTGTCACAAATCGATCACCCTCGGTGTTTCTCCGTTGAATACCCCCTGCGGGCAACAAACATTTCATCTGGAGGCATTAATGCAGCATTTTTCTACTTATTTTGGCCGAGCGGCCGCACTTTTTATCATCATCATTTTCGGCAATTGGATCATCGCCGCACAGGATTCGGTTTCGGGAAACTGGACGGCGAAGGTCAAAGATGCCGCTTCCGGCAAGATCAACCTTTCCTTTGAGCGCAAGGGCGAACGCGGCGGCAAGTATCAGAACGGTTCGACATACGACATTTCGGAACTCAACGGCCTTAGCTCCGGTTCCCTGCAGAACGGAAGCGTTAATTTCTCGCTTGTACGCGAAGCCGGGACGATCCAATGCGAGGGCACGTTTACGGACGGCAAGGGCAGCGGAACCTATCGCTTTGCGCCGAACTATGGCTTTGCCGATGGGCTTCGGGCACGCGGCTTCGACCTCGATTCGGACGGAAATTCGAAGCGTGAATCGAGCCTTGAGGAAAAGCTCTTCATGGCCGCAATGCTCAATGTGACAACCGCACTTGCTGACGACCTTGCTGCGGCAAACTTCGGCAAACTGGGCCTCGACGATCTTTTCAAGGCCGCCATCTTTAAGATCGACGGCAAGTTCATGGCCGAGATGAAGGCGACCGGATTCCCGAATCTTTCAATGGACGACCTCGTCAAGGCTCGCATCTTCAAGATCGATGCCGATTTCGTCCGCGGCATCAAGGACATGGGCTTTGGCGCGGACAACTTCGAGCACCTTGTGAAGTACAGCATCTTTAAGGTCACGCCCGAGTATCTCAACTCGCTTCGCAACGAGGGGCTGACCAACCTCGCCCCCGAAGAGGTCGTCAAGCTTCGCATCTTCAAGGTCGATGCCGAGTTTGTCCGCAAGGCACGAACCGAGAACCCGAACATCAGCGTCGGCGAAATCGTCAATAAGAAGATCGGCGTTTGGGTAAACTAGACGAGCAGCGGTATATCGAATACCGCAGTGCGGAATGCGAAAGCCCGGGATGCTCTTTCTCAACGAAGGCCTAGAGCATTCCGGGCTTTGTCATGTGCAAGTTTATAGTTCGAGGCGGGCTTATTCGAACTGTCGGCGAAACTCCTCGAACATCGCTTTGAAGTCGGCAAATTCCTGTCGGAGTTCGGCGAGTTGCGCCTCAACTTCGGCCAAACGATCGCCGGCGGGCGACGGCGAAGCACTGCGGGTCTCGACGAAAGCTGCGGCATCGACCGGGCCGCTGAGCAGATGAGCGTAGCGGGCTTCTTTTTGGCCCGGCTGGCGTTCGAGCTTTACGACCAGCGGCTCATCGCGGCGAGCCAAGGCATCGAGAGTTTCCTGCACCTCGCTGATCGCACCAAATTCATGGAGCCTGTCGGCACGTCCGCGGATCTCGCCCGCGGTCTGCGGCCCGCGGAGAAGCAAAAGGGTTATCACAGCCACACCTGATTCGTCGAGCTCAAAGACCGACGGCAGCATATGCTTGTATTTCACTGTTCGGCTCGTGCTGCCATGAAAAAGATAAACGAGGTTCTTGTCCCGCATCGAATCAACGGCCGCAAGCACCTCTGACTCACCGAGCGACATCACCGGATCGCGGTTCGACTTCTGATTACACGCCGCGACCAGCGAATTCAGCGTCAGCGGATAATACTCCGGCGTAGTCAACTGCTTCTCGACCAAGCTCCCCAAAACCCTCGCCTCAATTTCATTTATCACAGCCATATGTTCCCGCAAAAGCTCTAAATCTCAATTCTAGTCCATACAAATCATACACCGTTTCCCCAAATCCCCGCGTCCCCGCGTCTCCTCTTCCCCGTGTCGTCCCGATTGCGTCCGCCACCGCTTTACGTGAGACTATACCTTTTAGCAATGGACGTTTTTATAACGAGGACCGAAACTGAATTTGCAGAGGCTTTCGAGCGGCTACGGACGGCCGCGGCGCTCGGCTGCGACACCGAGACCTCCGGGCTGAGCCCTACGTCGGGCCGGCTCTATTCGGTGCAATTCTCTGATGGCGAGTTCAACGTTCTCGTCCCCTTAAGCGAGGGCGTCGAGCTCGGGCCGCTGGCGGACATTTTGGCCGACGAAGGCATAATCAAGATCTTCCACAACGCCCGCTTTGACCTCGACTTTCTCTCTGCCGCCGGGCTTCGGGTTTGCAACGTCTTCGATACGATGATCGCCGAGAAGGTTTTGACCCGCGGCGCGAACCAATCCGCCTCGCTCGCCGAAACGCTTTACCGCTATTTCGCCGTCGATCTGGACAAAACGCAGCGGGCAAAATTTACCCGTAAATGGGACGGCATCTGGACCGATGAACTAGTCGATTACGCCCTCTCGGACGTCGTCCATCTCCCGCGATTAATGGCCGAGCAAAATGAGTGGCTTGAACGTTTGGGGCTATTGCCGCGATACCATGAACTTATCGCGACCCTTATGATCAACGCTGGGCGAGACCTTGCTCAACATGCCGGTGATGATGTTCGGCGTGATATATCGTGAAATAAAGCATCTCGCGAATCGTAAGCTTGCCAAGGAGCGGATGCGGAAGTACAAGAATGTCGAGCTTTGCTTCATCAAATTTTTCGACTTTCTTGCAGAGAGCCTCCACATGCCCGCGAAGATCATTCAAGAGCTTTTCCTTTTTCTCGAATGGGATCGCTTCCGGTCTGTACGCATCGGGAGCAACAACCCCCGGGATCGCCGCCTGATATCGGGCGACCAGTTCGTCATAGCCGACCGAAGGATGATCCGCCTTTCCGAACATCGACTTTAATACGAACTCGGGAGCTCCGGCTCCTTTGTTGAGCGGTGCGAGAGAACGGCAAAGATGATCTGCCTGCTGGCCGGCCGTCCACTTCACACCATCAGGCGAGTATGTAAAGTCGGCCTCCGACATCGGGTCGACGAACGCAATGAATCCGAAGTATGTTCTCTTCAGTTCTTCGATGATCTTTGCCTTGTCCATTTCGGTCTGGTGAAACTTACCAACGATGATATGCCGGGTGGCCTTCGGTGACGGCGACGAAAACGCCGCGGCAGGTGTCGCAGACCTTGCCGCCCGCGATCAGCTCGGCCTCAACCGTCGCCCGGTCTTCGGTCGATTCGACGACGCGGGCGCGAAGCGAGATCGGCCCGTCGACCGGCGTCGGCCGGAGCAGCTTGACGTGGAACTCGGCGGTTACCGTACACGGAGCCGCGTCCTCGCCACGCTTTTTCATAAGGTGAACGGCCGCCGCCCAGTTGGAATGACAATCAAGAAGGGCGCCGATGATGCCACCGTTCAGCACGCCGGGAAATGCCTGATGGTGCGGCTCGGCGTGCCACTCGGCGACAAGCTCGTCGCCCTCCTCAAAACTCCTGATATGAAGCCCTTTCTCATTCGCCGGGCCGCAGCCAAAACAGATCCCGCCCGGCGAATATATTTCCTGTACCGATCTTTCGCTGTACATAGCTCGGCGGAATTTTAGCACAGCGTTGGCCGCGGCCTAAGGAACGCATCGTTATGGTAGCGGATCGCCGTCCAATGCTTCTTCGTACTTGCGAGGAAACATCAGCGAAGCCAGGACCGAGATCGCGATGGTCGTAAGGATGAAACCGAGCGACCAGGTGATCGGGAACTTGCCGCCGTAGAGGTCATTGAGCCAGACCATTTTGAGCCCGACGAAGACCAGCACGATCGAAAGCCCATATTTAAGCAAATAGAACTTTCCGACCGCGCCTGCGAGCATGAAATACATTGCCCGCAGGCCGAGGATCGCAAAGATGTTCGAGGTAAAGACGATCATCGGTTCGGCCGTGATCGCAAAGATCGCCGGCACGGAATCGACCGCGAAGATGATGTCCGTCATCTCAAGGAAGAGCAGAGCGATGAATAGCGGGGGCG
>ERZ1066138.357-NODE-357-length-15358-cov-8.098412_pt1 | contig 15358 bp, 16 predicted proteins | sample MGYA00382785_ERZ1066138 | MGnify/ENA primary metagenome ERZ1066138 (study PRJEB33369, sample SAMEA5778368) | biofilm metagenome | biome: Industrial cooling water; feature: Water cooling tower basin; material: Biofilm | place: United Arab Emirates | collected... | reverse complement strand
GGGGAGAGGGGATCAGATGGCGGCGATCAGACGAGGCCGGTCAGTTCCTTGGCCTTGGCGTAGGCGTGGCGGAAGTCGAGCGAGAGGGCCTTGTCGGATTCGAGCATCTGCTTGAAGAGGCCGGCTTCGGTCTTGTACTTGATGTCGCCGATGGCAAGAGGGCCCACGCCGAGGACGGATGTGTCGCCCAGTGGCGCGCCGTCCATGAAGAGGTCCATGCCTTCGACGCCGGCGGGCGGCACGGCGTTTACGTCGGCGATGGCCAGCAGGTTCTTCGCCGTCGAAAGTTGTTCCTTGGAAACGACCTGCACGCCTGCGGCGGCCGCGGCGAAAATCACTTCCGCGTTGGCGATGACTTCGCCACGCTGCTCAGCGGTTTCGCCGTTGACGGGTTCGAGATCGACGCCAAAGCGCTCCTTGGATACGGCGGCACTTTTGATCACGCGGTCAACGCCACGGTGGGCGACAAGCTGAACTTGAGCGCCTTCGAGCGCGGCGATGATCGACGATGCGAAGCCGACGACACCCGTGGCTCCGAAGACGGCAACCTTCACGCCCTTCCAGTTGCGGCCAAACTTGAGTTTGAGGACGCGTTCGACGCACGCAACCATTGCGGCGGCGGTGGTGAACGAGCCGGCGGGATCGGCGAACGTGGAGCACTCGAACGGAGGAACGAGGGCCTTCTTGGCGGCCTCAAGCATGTCGAGCGCCATGATCGCGTCCTTGCCGCCCATGAAGAACCCGGTGCGTACGCCATAGTTCGGCGGACGGGAGAAAATGGCGTCCTGGATCAGGGGCGTGACGTCGGGTACTTCCACATTGGTGTAGGGAACAATCACCTTGAAGCCGGCATCGGCGGCCATGTTCACGTCGAAGGGGCTGACGTGCTTGCGCGGGTCGAGCATGTGCAGGATCGGTGTTGCGTCTTGGGTCATCTTCTTGTTCTCCCCGGAGAATTTCACAAAAAAGCGGGTCAGGCGGGTCCGATGACGGCGCCGGTGTTGCGACCCTGCACAATTTTCAGATCGAGCGCGTTCGCTTTAGCCTCTTCGACTAAAGATGAATAGAGACGGTGCGCCGCAGCCTCGCTCTGGACGAAGGCAAAGCCGGTCGGACCCCAAGAACTCTGGCCGAGGCCGGTTGCGCCCGCCTCGCCGAGGCGGCGCACGATGCGGCCGACAGCCGGGCTGGACCAGCTTTCGCCCCCCTGGGCGGCAGAAAAGTGTTTGCCGACGATCGACTGGATCTCGCTCAGTGCCGAGCCGAAGGCGGCGATGTCCTTTTCGACGATGCCCGGCAGAAGCCGCATGAGGGTCAGCCGGCAGAGATGGCCGGATAGCGCTTCGGGAAAGTCCGGTAGAGCCGTGAACGCGGCGCTTTCCTTATCGCCGTGGACGCCGACGTCACGCGGATCAAGCACGAGTATGGCCCGCCATTCCGGGGGAAAGTCGAGGCGGACGACCGTCGGTGGGGCGTGACTGGAGCCGCCGCGTCCGCCATCGACGATGAATCCGCCGCGATCGAACGCCGTGATCCCGATGGCAGAGCGGGCGCCGCGTTCGACGACCTCGCCGAGAGACTGGGTGGAAACGTTTGTGCCTGACAGTTCGAGTACGGCTGCGCCAATCGCGAGCGCCAGTTGTGTGCCCGAACCGAGACCGGCGTGGGCCGGAATGGCTTCGGTGATGTCGACGGCGTAGGGTCGCCCGTGCGCGTAGAGATCGGAAAAACGGCGCAGCGTCGCTTCGGCGCGGCGGGCCTCCAAACCCTTGGCCTCGAATTTGGTCGCCTCGCGAATTGTCAGGACCGTCGCGGGCTGGTCCACGGCAAGGCCGATCGAGCCATATTTGCGGCCGAGCGATCCGTTGAGATCAATAAAGCCCAGGTGCAGGCGGGCAGGTGCGCTGACTTTGATGTCCCGCATCGGCGGAGCCCCGTGAGTTCAGGGTACAATCGGAAGCGCCTCGGGGTGTTCGCGAGGGAGGCGATTGAAGGCGGACTTCAGTCGATCTACTTTGACGCTGTAAATGTCAATCCCTGGAACCAGCTGGAGCCACCAACCATGGCAGCGACCCGTGAGCACGCGATGTCCGAGGCCGACGTTCAGGCGTGGCTCGGCGCCAACCTTCCAGAGTGGCGTCTAGAGGATGGCTGGATCAAGCGCACCTACAAGACCAACAGTTGGAAGGGGACGCTTATGGTGGTCAATACCGTTGGGCATCTAGCGGAAGCGGCCTGGCATCACCCCGACATCACGGCGTCGTATGCATGGGTGGAAGTGCGCTTGATGACCCATTCCGCGAAGGGTATCACCGACAAGGACCTCTATCTGGCGAAGAAAATCGAGGACGTCGTGCAGTGGCAGCCTGGCGGCGAGACCGACAATTCCTTGGAGGGTACGCCGAAAGATCCGCGTTTTGCCTACATCAAGTATGACTGAGGCGGTCTCGACGGCCGCGTATGACGCGCTGATCGGCATTGGTTCGAATACCGGTGCGAAGGCTGAAAACGTTCTGCGCGCCATCGCGTTACTGTGCGCCGACGGCGCCGTGCGGCTGGTGGCAAGGTCGCGGCTCTACAGGTCGGCGCCTTGGGGCATTTTGGATCAGGACTGGTTCGTGAACGCAGCCGTGGCTGTCGCGACGGATGCCGGTGCGCATGAATTGCTCAAGCGTTGCCTGGCGGTCGAGGATCAGATGGGCCGGGTTCGCGCGGTGAAGTGGGGGCCAAGAGTTGTCGATGTGGACGTTCTGACCTATCGCGGCCAGACAATCGACACGGCGGACTTGAAGGTTCCGCATCCATTCATCGAGCAGCGCAGCTTCGTACTCCTGCCGCTGCTCGATATCGCTCCGCTGGAACGCGTACGCGGGCAATCCGTAGAGGCACTTGCGAGCGAAATTGATACGAGCGATTGCGTGCCGCTGGGATGAAGCAGTGGCCGAACAAAAAACCGCCGCCGGAGATTGCTCTCCAGCGGCGGCACGAAAACTTAATGAACGGCGCGCTTGTTACTGCGTGCACTGGCTCTTGATGTAGGCCAGCAGGTTGGCGCGGTCGGTGGCGTCCTTGACGCCGGCCGGGAAGATCATCTTGTTGCCGGGAACAACCGCATCGTCCTTCTCAAACCAGGCGAGAAGCTTTTCGTCGTCCCAGGTGATGCCCGATTTCTTCAGAGCATCAGAGTAGCCGGCGTAGCCTTCATGCGTGCCGGCAGGCTTGCCAGCAACACACGTCAGGGCCGGGCCGAGTGCGTTCTTGGCGTCGGGACCGACCTGGTGGCAAGCGGCGCACTTCTTGAACACGGCCTTACCGGCTTCGGCATCCTGGGCCGAGGCGGCGAACGGTGCTGCCAGCACGAGACCGGCGGCGATAACCCACTTCATCATCTGCACTTCCTCCCGAAGGTGGCACGGCAACCTTTTTTGGTCCGTGGAGCCACTTTTTGCGACTCTAGCTTTTGTCTTGCCAAAGTCCACCTGAACCCCGGGTGAATAGCCCCCGGCGGCCGGTGAAACACCTCCGCCTCTGCAAGCGGAGAAGATTTCAGCCGGCCGGTGTTTTACACCGGGAGATGCGGGCCTGCCAACGCGATAAATTGGTTCTCGTCAGGCGCCGCTGACCGTGACCTTGGCGCCGCCGACCCGCCTGTAGATGAAATCCGGCGGTGTCGAATGGCTTTCCACGTCGGCGACCTTGGCCCACTCGGCGTGCAGGGGGGAGAGTGAACAGGCAGGATCGGTGTTTGTTGCGTCGCCGGTTAGGGCGAAGGCCTGGCAACGGCAACCTCCGAAATCAATTTCCTTGCGCGGGCAGGTCCGGCAGGGTTCTTTCATCCATTCCGTGCCGCGATATTTGTTGAAGGCGTCGCCGTTTAGCCAAATGTCGGCGAGCGGGCGGTCCTTGACGTTGTCGAAGGTGAGGTGCGTGATCGATTCCGCGGCGTGGCAGGGCAGGACCCGGCCTGACGGGGTCACGTTCAAGATCTGCTTGGCCCAGCCGCCCATGCAGGGCTTGGGGAACTTGGCGTAATAGTCGGGGACCACCATGTCGATGACGATGATGCCCTTGTACTTTTCGCGGGCTTCTTCGACCTGCTTGGCAGCGGTCATGAAACTTTCGCGGGTTGGCATCAGGGATCCGCGGTTCACAAGCGCCCAAGCGTAATACTGCACATGGGCGATCTCGATACGTCCAGCGCCGCATTCGATGGCGAATTCGATCATGCGCGGCACGTTGAGGATATTCTGGCGATGGACCGGCGCGTTGACGGTCAACGCCATGCCCGCTTCCTTGGTCCATTGCGAAACCTCGATTTTTTTGGCGAGGCCGCCCTTGTAGGCTGAAATACGATCAGCGTTTTCCGGGTCGACGTCCTGGATCGAGAGCTGGACGTGATCGAGGCCGATTTCGGCGAGCTTCATCAAGCGGTCACGGTTGAGCGTAACGCCGGCCGTGATGAGGTTCGTGTAGAGGCCCGCCTTGACGGCGGCGTCCAGGATCTCTTCGAGGTCCTTGCGCACGGTCGGTTCACCACCCGACAGGTGGACCTGCAGAATGCCGAGTTCGCCAGCCTGACGCATCACGCTCTGCCATTCGGCGGTGGTGAGTTCCGTTGCGACGCGCTCCAAGTCCGTAGGATTGGAGCAGTAGGGACACTGCAACGGGCAGCGGTGCGTCAACTCACACAACATGCCGACCGGGGCCCGGGCGCACGACGGATCGACGGCGGCGACGGCGCAGGTTTCGACGGGGGTGACCTCGTTCATGACGTTGCTCCGTTCAAGAATTCGTGGGTTCGCCAGCGTTCAGGACGCCTTTGTCGGACAGGTCCTGCAGCATATCTATGATGTCATTCAGGATAAGATCGGCAGGGGCCTTGTAGTCATCCGCCAAGATGCCAGCGATGTCGGCAACGGATCGCTCGCCGTCGCACTTCTGCAGAACGGTGACGGCGATCTCGTCGGGATTGAAGACGCGCTCCGGCGCAAGAAGAATCCAGCGACCGCGACCGGCATCGTGGCGCATCTTGACGAAGCGCGGCAGGCTTGGCCGGCAATCCGCCGTGATGATCGTGCGTTCGCGCTTGGCATATTGGCCGATAGTCATGTGGCGAGATCCTCCGGGCGCCACGCGCCGGGCGGCACGTTGCCGTTGACGTAAGCGTGGTGGAGCGCATCGAGCTGAACCCAAAGGACGTTGCATTTGAAACGCACAGCCTCGACACAGGCTTCCTGTTCGGCGCGGGTGGCGGCGTGCTCCTTGATGTATTTGAGCGCGAAGTCGGCGTCACGCGGGGCCTGGACCAAGCGCTGCTTGAAGTAGGCCATGACGCGGTCGTCGATGAAGTCGTAGCCTTCGAGCATGCCGGAGATGCGCTCCTTGTGGATCTTCGGCGCAAAGAGTTCCGTGAGTGAGGACGCAACCGCGATGGTAAGAGGTTGTTCGCGCACAAACGTGACGTAGGCTTCGACGGCGAAGCGTGTGGCGGGCAGGGCGCCGCGCATCGACTGGACGTAGTCGCGATCGAGGCCGAGGGCATCGGTGAGGATCAGCCAGCGTTCGATGCCGCCGGCGTCGTCGTCGTAGCCGTCGTGTTCGAGGACGCGGTGCATCCATTCGCGGCGCAATTCGCGGTCAAGCGTGCGGCTGACGAGGGCTGCGTCCTTGCGGGGGACGGCGGACTGATAGCAGTAACGGTTCAGCGCCCAAGCCGCGACCTGGGACTTCTTAAGCTTACCGCCGTGCAGCAATTTATGAAACGGGTGCTTGTCGTGGTAGCGCTCGGCGCCGACAGCCTGGATGGCCGCTTCGAACTCGTCGGGGGACCACAGCCGGTTGTCGGTGCGGGCGGTGCCCTTCAGGTGAATGTCCGTCATATCCTGATCTCCATTCCGTCGAAGCCCACTTCCCAGCCAGCCTTTTCCACCACCTTACGCTCGGGGGAATTGTCGTCCAGCACGGGATTCGAATTGTTGATGTGGACGTAGATCTTGCGTTTCACATTCAGGTTCTTGAACGCAGCAATCGAGCCGTTGGACCCGGATATCGATATATGGCCCATGCGGGCGCCGGTTTTGTTCAAGAGACCTTGCCGGATCATCTCGTCGTCGGTGTAGAGCGTTCCGTCGAAGAAAATCAGCGGCGCGCCTTGCAACCGTTCAGCCAACGGCGGGTCGACTTCGGCGCAGCCGGGAACGTAGTAGAAATAGCGGCCGCTTGACGTCTCCGTCACTTTCAAGCCGATCGTATCGCCTTCACGGCTGCCGAACGATTTGGTGTCAGCCCCTTCCTCGAGAAATAGAGCGATCTTTCCGGGCACGGCAAAAGCTTCGATCGAAAGGCCGAGGTCTTCGCCGTGGTCCTCGATGCGGATGTCATCATCGAGCGGCAACGGAAGCCTGGGCACGATTTCAGGGTTGCAGACGTTGAACACCGAGTTGGCATTGATCGTCTTCAAGACGCGGTCAGAGCCGTAGATCGTGAACGGCGTGCCTTCGCGTAGATTGATGAGGCCGATGATGTGATCGACATCGGCGTTGGTGACGATGACGGCCTTGATCGGAGAATTGCGCAGGGGGCCGTTGGGGTCGGGCCAGAGTTCTGGATTTTGCGCCAACTGCTCGCGCAGGTCGGGCGAACAATTTAGCAGCACCCACCGTTTGCCATCCGCAGAAACCGCCAGCGACGACTGCGTGCGCGCGGCGAAGCCCGGTTTACGGGCGCGCGCGCTCGCACTCATGGGGCCATTGCAGTTCCATTGCGGGAATCCGCCGCCGGCGGATGCCCCGAGCACCTTGATGAGCATGATGTTCCGGCGTGTTTGAGATCGGCCGCCCATGGGGGCGCGCAAACGACGGCGGCGGCCAATTGACGGGCCGCCGCGTCAGATGGGGACTGGCGCTGTCAAAGAAGGCGCCGGCCGCGGACTCTGAAATCAGATGACGTCGATTTCGGCCGGCAGATACGAGGTGACCTCGAGGCCGATTTCCTGCTCACGAACGGCGGGTTTGGTCCAGGTCTGCATGATTTTGTCCTCCAAAGACAGTTTTTGGCCGCTCTTATGAACTGGCCGAGTGTATTGACCGACCGCCCCTCCCGAGGGCGTTCCGGTGTGGTGCGGATCTCCCGTCCGCCGCGCACCGGAAATTGGTAAGTTGCCAATCTCGATAGTTTCTAAAAACACATTCGGGAGCGGGGATTCAAGTCACTTGGGGTCACGAAAGCGTGTGGCCTAACAGAACTTTAGCTGGCGATAAGGCAAGCTATTGAGCGAAGTCAAACCTGCGGTGCCGAACGACTGGGGCCAGCACCGCAAGCCTCGCCGCGCAACGGGTTCTCCGAAGGCGCATTATTAAAATATTCAACCAGCTTTTCGAGTAAAAGCGGAATGAAATGCCTCACGTTCCCGATAAATCTTTTCACTTGAAGCATGATTTTGCTGTGGTATCTTCCGCCGCCTTCGGTCGAGCGGCGCGGGCCGGCTCCTGCTGCCGCCGCCGGCAATTCGCACGCGCTTACCGGTGCGGCATGACAGGAAACGTCCACCTGGAAGTGTCAGCCGTATTGACCGCCTCGGAGAGGTTAAAATGACAGGTTCGCATGCGGCCGGCGCGGAAGCGCTGGGCCGCGTTCAACTGATTGGGTGCGGTCCGGGTGATCCCGACCTGTTGACCCTGCGCGCCGCGCGGTCCATCGCCGCTGCGGACGTGCTTGTGGTCGACCGGTTAGTCGGAGACGGCGTGCTGGCGCATGCGCGCCCGGATGCGCGCATCATCTTTGCCGGCAAGGAAGCAGGCGGTCCCTCGACATCTCAGGATGACATCAATCGCATTCTTGTACGCGAGGCGCTGAAGGGCAGCGTTGTGGCGCGGCTCAAGGGCGGCGACGGCTTCGTGTTCGGGCGTGCGGCAGAAGAAATCGCCGCTGTTCGTGCGGCCGGGATCGCCGTCGATATCATTCCCGGCATTACCGCTGCACACGCTTGTGCTGCCAGCATTGCGCTGCCGCTGACGCTACGCGAGAGCGTGCGCCAGTTTTCACTGGTCACGGGTGCGACGGCCGGGGGCGACCTCGACCTTGACTGGACAGCGCTGGCGGCGCCGGGGCAAGCGTTTGCGATCTACATGGGCGTTCGCACGGTGCGTTCGCTCCGGCAAAACCTCTTGTTGGCCGGTGCGGCCGCAACGCTGCCAGTGGTTGTTGTCGAGAACGGAACGCGGCCCGACGAGTTGGCGGTTGCGACGACGCTCGGTGATCTCGTCGAAGCGATCGGCGCCTATGGCATCGAGGGTCCGGCCATCATTTTCGGTGGGCTCGCGTGGGGCGACGCCAACCTCACAATGCCGGAAAAAGTGAATGTCTATAGCGCGGCTGCAGACCGCGCGGGCGAAGCGGTACGCGCTGTCGCTGCCGCCGACGCCATCTGAAGGAGTTATATCTCGTGGCCCTGCCGCCTTTGCCAAAGAACGCGCCATTCAACGCTGAAGATCTGGCCTTTCTCAACCAGCTCGTGCAGCGGTCGACCCCGCTGCAGCGCAGCTGGCTATCGGGTTTTCTTGCTGGCCTTGATGCCGCGCAGGGTGGCGCCGGTGCAGGGGCCGCCGTGCAAGCTGTGGCGGCACAACGCCCGCGCGTTCCGCTCACCATTCTATATGGCAGCGAAAGCGGAAACGCTGAGGCGCTTGCGTTTAAAGCCAAGAAAATCGCCGCGAAACTCAATTGCGATGCGAAGGTTCTCGACATGGGCGACACGGATGTCGCTTCGCTTGCGAAATCCAAGAACCTCGCCATCTACATTTCAACGTGGGGCGAAGGCGATCCACCGCAGCGCGCCGTCGATTTCTACAAAGAGCTGATGAGCGATGCCGCGCCGCGCCTCGATGGCGTCAAGTATGCGGTGTTATCGCTCGGCGATACGGCCTATGTGAACTTCTGCGAGACCGGCAAGAAAATCGACGCGCGGCTCGCGGAACTTGGCGCGACGCGCATCCACGACCGCCTCGACCTCGACCTTGACTACGCCAAGGCGGCCGCCTCTTGGACCGACGCCATGCTGGAGAAGTTCTCGCCCGCAGTCGATGCGCCGGCGTCGACGGTTGTGCATGTCGATTTCAAGGTTGTGGCCGCCGACGACGAGCCGGCCGAACCGCTTTACACTGCGGAAGATCCGGCGGAGGCCGAGATTTCGGGAATCGTCAATCTGAACGGCACCGGTTCAACGCGCGAAACCTATCACGTCGAACTGGCGGTTGAGGCGGACGGCTTCACGTATGACCCTGGCGCCGCAATCGGCGTGATACCGGAGAACGATCCGGCGTTGGCCGCCGATGTTGCGCGCGCCGCCGGTCTCGACGGCGATGCCTCGCTCGTGGTGAAGCTGGCAAGAGGTTTCGACATCACGACGCTGTCGCGTGCGACCGTGGAGACTTACGCGAAGCTGACCGGCCGGAAGGATGTTGCCGCGCTGCTCGACGGCGACGGCTTGGCGAAGTTTGCCGCCGACCGGCAACTTGTGGATTTCGTGACCGCGTACCCTGAGAAACTGACTTCGGAGCAGTTGCTGGGCCTTCTGCGTCCGCTGCCGGGGCGGCTCTATTCGGTCGCATCCAGCATCAAGGCGCATCCGGGCGAAGCGCATCTGCTGGTTGGCGCCGTGCGCTGGGAGAGCCACGGGCGCAAACGCGGCGGGGTGGCATCGACGTTCTTCGCCGACCGGCGCAAGGTGGGCGACAAGGTGCGCGTCTACGTCAAGCCGAACCGGCACTATGCGTTGCCCGCCGACGGCAGCCGGCCGATCATCATGATCGGGGCGGGCACGGGCGTGGCACCCTATCGCGGCTTTATCGAGGAGCGCATCGAGACCGGTGCGAACGGCAAAAGCTGGCTGTTCTTCGGTGAGCGGAACTTCACGAACGACTTTCTTTATCAGCTCGAATGGCAGGAGCATCTCGCGTCCGGCGCGTTGTCGCGGATCGACGTGGCGTTCTCGCGCGACCAGCCGGAAAAGATCTACGTGCAGCACCGGCTCTGGGAGAGCCGCAAGGACATCCTGGCGTGGCTGGAGGACGGCGCGCACCTTTACATCTGTGGCGATGAAAAGGGCATGGCGAAGGACGTGGACGCGACGCTCGTCAAAATTCTCGCGGAGCCCATGAAGGGCGACGAGGATGCGGGCCGGGCGAAGCTGAAAGAACTGACGAAGGCCGGGCGTTACCAGCGCGATGTGTATTGAGGTCGGTTCCCTCTCCCCGTCCTTTGCGGGGAGAGGGTTAGGGTGAGGGGCAGCATCCCATCGAACAAGTGGCTGCCCCTCACCCCAACCCTCTCCCCATCGAAGGCGATGGGGAGAGGGGGAAGAGGTTGCGGAGACGACAATGACCGAGACACGTTCGAAGAACGAAGTCATCAAAGAGAACAGCCGGCTGTTGCGCGGCGGCATTGCCGACGGGCTGCGGCATGTGGAAACCGGGGCGATCGAAGAAGATGATACGCAGCTTCTGAAGTTCCACGGTTCCTACATGCAGGACGACCGCGATGTGCGCGCGGAGCGGACGAAGAAGATGCTTGAGAAAGCGTTCTCGTTCATGATCCGGCTGCGGTTGCCAGGTGGCGTCGTCACGCCGGAGCAGTGGTTGAAGCTCGACGACATCGCGGGAACGTACGCCAACGGGACGCTGCGGCTGACGACGCGCGCGACGTTTCAATATCACGGTGTCATCAAGTCCAATTTGAAGCGCACGATGCAGGCGATCAACGCTGCGTGCATCGACACGATCGCGGCGTGCGGCGACGTCAATCGCAACGTCATGTCGGCGTCGCATCCGTTCCTGTCCAAGGCGCACCGGGAGGCCGAAACGCTGGCCAAGGCTGTCAGCGCCCATCTGCTGCCGCGCACGGGCGCCTATCACGAAATCTGGCTCGACGACGAGAAGGTAATCGAGACGGCCGGAGGGGCCGTGCCCGAGAGCGAACCGATCTACGGGACGCATTATCTGCCGCGAAAGTTCAAGACCGTCGTGGCCGTACCGCCCGACAACGACGTCGACATTTACGCGCATGACCTCGGCTACATCGCCATCGTCGAGAAAGGCGAGGTGGTCGGCTGGAACGTGACCGTGGGCGGCGGCATGGGGATGACGCACGGCGAGACGGACACGTTTCCGCGTACGGCGGACATGCTTGGGTTCTGCACACCGGACCAGGCGGTCGACGTCGGCGAGAAGGTCGTGACGGTGCAGCGCGATTGGGGCAACCGGGCGGTGCGCAAGAATGCGCGGCTCAAGTACACGATCGAACGGGTCGGGATCGATGCGTTCCGGGCGGAGGTTGAGAAGAGGCTGGGCTATAAGCTCGGCACGCCGCGGCCGTTCACGTTCACGTCCACGGGCGATCCCATCGGTTGGCGGCAGACGCTGGACGGTAAGGCCGCCGACCGGAAGTGGCATCTGACACTCTATGTCGAGAACGGGCGGGTGAAGGATACGCCGACGATGAAACTTCGGACCGCGCTGCGCGAGATCGCGAAGGCGGGCGGGATCGATTTCGTTGTCACGTCGAACCAGAACCTCGTGATCGCCAACGTGACGGCGAAGGCGAAGCCGAAGATCGAAGCGCTGCTCGAGAAACACGGCGTCGCGATTGCAACGTCGTCGGGACTGCGGCGCAATGCGATGGCTTGCGTGGCACTACCGACGTGCGGACTGGCACTCGCGGAGAGCGAGAGGTTTCTGCCCGATCTCGTGACCGATCTGGAGGTTATTCTCGACCAGGCGGGCTTACGGGACGACGATATCGTGATCCGTATGACGGGATGCCCGAACGGGTGCGCGCGTCCGTTTCTTGCCGAGGTCGGCTTCGTCGGACGCGCGCCGGGGCTGTACAATCTTTATCTGGGGGCCGCGTTCGATGGGACGCGGCTGTCGAAGCTCTACGCGCAAGACGTCAACCGCGAACAAATTTTGATGCTGTTGGAGCCGATCATCAACCGCTACGCCAAAGAGCGGACCGAGGGCGAGCACTTCGGCGATTTCGCGGTGCGAGCCGGTATCATCGCGGCGACGACGGCGGGGAACAGATTCCACGACGAGGTCGTGCTGGCGACGGTGTGATCCCGGCCGGGGGCGTAGAGAGCGAACGGCGGAGGGGTCGGACCCCGATCGCGTTGCAACGGCTCGCGTGGGTCACAGGCTGGCGTTCATCTTGCGGATGCGGTTGGCGAGGATCGCCATGATGTGGAGCGCGAACTCGGGCGTCGCCTGAACGAGTGCGAGAAACTGGGCGCGGCTCAGTTCGAGGACTTCCGTCGGCTCCATGGCGATGGCCGCAGCACTGCGTGGCGCATCGTCGATCAGTGCCATTTCGCCGAACACGCCGCCGGGGCCGACGTTTTCCAGGATCGTGCCGTAGGTGACGATCTGAATGCGGCCGGTGCGGACGATGTAGAGATGCGAGGCCGGGTCGTCCTGCTTGAAGACCTTTTCGCCGGCGTCGAACGTGTGTCCGGTGGCGCCGACTTCGACAAGGCTCGCATAGTCCAACATGGCCGACTTGCTCCATCCGCCGGGATCGCGGTCGAGTGTAGGCGCGCGACCCACGGCTCGCAAGGCGGGGCCGTGCTCAGTGGTTGAGGAGCGTGTAGGCTGCGAAGAAAAGCACGGCGGCGAGGCCGATGCGAAGGGTCCAGTCGGGGAGCTTGCCGGTCAGGCGCGAGCCGATGAGGATGCCCGGGATCGAGCCGCAGAGGAGTGCAACCAAAAGCATCGGATCGATGTGACCCATGCCGGCGTGACCCATGCCGGCGACGAAGGTGAGGGGTACCGCGTGCACGATATCCGTGCCGACGACGCGGCGGGCCAGCATGTGCGGGTAGAGCCCGGTCAAGGCGGCAACGCCGATGGCTCCGGCGCCGACGGAGGTGAGCGCGACCGCGGCGCCGAGGATGAGGCCGAATAAGACTGTCGGCAAAACGCGGACCGGTGTTTCGGTGATGGGATCGTCAAAGCCCTGCGGCTGCCAGCGGTTCAGAACGGGGAAAATGATGATTGCGGCGGCGCTGACGACCAGAGTGATGGCGAGACCCTTCTTCACATACCAGGCAACGAGTTCCGTGTCGGGTGCGGCGAGATAGAGCCATAGTAGGACGAGGGCTGCGCCCGGCAGACTTCCGGCGGCGAGCCAGCCGAGAATTGGCCAGTCGACATTCTGCAAGCGCTGATGGCGCCACGCGGCGCTCATTTTCGTGATGGCTGCAAACAAGAGATCGGTGCCGACTGCAACAGCGGGGGGAACGCCGACGCCGGAAATCAGAAGCGGCGTCGTCAGAGAACCGGCGCCCACTCCCGTGATGCCGATCAGGAACCCGATGACGAAGCCGCCACCGAGGATAAGGCCAAGCGAATTTGCGATCAGAACGTCCATCGGGTCGTATGCTCAGCCCAGTGCATTGAGTAGCGTGCGAAGGCTCAGCAACACGACGACGGTGCCGACCATGATCATCAACACCTTATCGGGGATATGCTTGGTCGCATAGGCCGCGAAGGGGGCTGCGATAATTCCGCCGATGACGAGACCCGTGATGATCGGCCAAAGGTCGAGGCCGACTGTCAAGAAAAACGTGGTCGAAATTGTCAGTGTGACGAAAAATTCGGCCAGGTTAACGGTGCCGATCGCGTAGCGCGGCGTGGTGCCCTGGCCCAACAGCGAGGACGTGACGAGCGGGCCCCAGCCCCCGCCGCCGATGGCGTCGAGAAAGCCGCCAAAGAGGCCAAGCGGCGCGACCGCCTTGGGTTCGACCCCCTCCCGTTTCTCCTTCTGACCGATGGCTTTCCAGACGATGAACACACCGAGCAGCATTAGATACGTGGCGATATAGGGTTTGAGAGCTTCGCCGGGCAGCGACGACAGCGCGTAGGCGCCGAGCGCGCCGCCGATCATGCCGGGCAGCACAAGACGAGCCAGAAGTTTTTTGTCGATGTTGCCAAGCTTCCAATGGGCGATCCCAGATGCGCCCGTCGTGAACGTCTCGGCTGCATGAACGCAGGCACTCGCCGTCGCCGGCGGAACGCCCATGCTGAGGAGGGCAGTGGACGCACTGATGCCGTACGCCATGCCAATGGCGCCATCGACCATTTGCGCAACGAAGCCAATGACGGCAAAGAGGATGACGTCTTCAAGCATGACGTTTTCAATCTCGGCGGCGGCTTCAGGATGCCGGTGTCAGATGACGTAGTCCGGCAGGCTTTCAACCTCGACGGCGACGCCCGCGGAGCGGAGCAGCAGCGCCACTTCATTGGAGCGGCGGCGGAACTCGGCTTCGCCTTCGGGGGTGTTGGGAACGTCGGAACACAGCCCGCGCGCGAGCATTGCGCGCGTCAACAGGAACACGTTGTCCTGCTGCTGGATATCGGGGCTTGCGGCCGTGACCGTGCCGCCGGCGATCGTCGCGCCGGAGATCGCATCGACCAGCATGAACGATCCGGTTTCCGGCGCCTCGGCGAAACGGTCGATCGCCGTCGCGCGGCCAAGAGCAAGGTTCGCGATGGCGATGTCGTTGACCTTGCAGGCAGAGGAGGGGTGAACGGCAAGCGAGTCGAGATCAAGAAGTGACTTGATCTCGATGTTGGTGACCGGGACAAGATCGGTCGCGGTGCGCACGAGATAGCTGCCGCGTTTGTCGAACGGCACTTCAGACAACCACACGAAGCGCGCTTCGAGCGTGCGCGCGACGACGGGTGCTGCTTCGGGCGCGGCGAGGACGGACCCGCGCGAGACGTCGAGATCGATATCGAGCTGGATGGCGACCGCCTGGCCTTGGATCGCCTCCTCGAAGTCGCGATCCATGGTGGCGATGCGCTGGACCTTGGCGGTGCGGCGGCTCACCGGATCGAGCACGGTGTCACCGATCCGAATGGTTCCTGATGAGATCGTGCCGGCGAGGCCGCGGAAATCGGCGCGGCTATCGCGCAGCACGGTCTGCACGGGCATGCGGAACGCGCCCGTCGGCTCGGTGCCGCGGCTTGGAATTTCTTCCAGGTGTTCCAAAAGCGACGGCCCGGTGTACCAGGCCATATGCTTCGACTTGGTAGCGACATTGTCGCCCGAGACGGCGGCGACGGGAATGGCGACCGCCTCGCGGAAGCCGAAGCGCCACATGAGCGTGCGGAACTCGTGTTCGATCTGGCGGAAGCGGCTTTCCGACCAGTCGACAAGGTCCATCTTGTTGACGGCCAGGATGACCCGCTTCAAGCCGACGAGATCGAGGATGGCGGCGTGACGGCGTGTCTGCGTCTTGATGCCGTGGCGCGCGTCGATCAGCATGATGGCGACGTCGGCATGCGAGGCGCCGGAAGCCATGTTG